>Ga0079224_100009120_pt1 | contig 13496 bp, 11 predicted proteins | sample Stecom2015_FD_80414 | JGI IMG/M metagenome (GOLD analysis project Ga0079224, IMG submission 80414) | Agricultural soil microbial communities from Utah to study Nitrogen management - Steer compost 2015 | ecosystem: Environmental > Terrestrial > Soil > Agricultural land | place: USA: Utah... | reverse complement strand
CGCACCCCGGTGGGCTGGCCCTCCAGGCACTGGACCTTCACCGTCACGCTGCAGGTGGCCCGGGGGACGGTGTAGGAGCCCAGGTAGACCGTGCCGCGCTCCTGCCGCGGGTGCGGCCCCTTGACCATCTGGCGGATCGCGGGCATCCCGTCCAGGCCGATCACGTCCATGTCGACCAGGCCCATCCCGGCCTGCGCCGTACTGGCACTGGTCCGGGCCTGCAGGTTCGCGGGGTCCTCCAGCGGGGCCGGCAGGTCCGGCACGATGTTGAAGAAGTCGAGCACCACCGCGTCGCCCGCGGAGTCGACCCACACATTCTCCCTGACCTGCTGGAAGGAACGCACGTCGAACATCACCGGGGTCCCGGCGAGCCCGGTCGGCTGGGGTTGCGCCTGGTAGTGCGGGTGCTGGCACTGGGGCTGTTCGGGCCACTGCTGCATGTCCGCACCCTATCCGCGCCGCCGCCCGGTTCCGTCCCGCGCGCCTTCCCCGATGGTCTCGGCGCCGCGGACCCATCGGAGCGTGTTGGTGGGGCCGCAGCGCCGGGATCCTCGGGGCCCGGGCGGCTAGGGCCGCACCACGCCGTTCTGGTAGGCCCAGACGACGGTCTGCAGCCGGTCCCGGGTGCCGATCTTGGTCATCGCGCGGCCGAGGTGCGACTTGACGGTGCTGGTCTCGATGAACAGCCTCCGGCCGATCTCGGCGTTGGACATGCCCTGGGCGAGCAGCCGGACGATCTCCGTCTCGCGGGCGGTGAGCAGGTCCAGGACCCCGGCGCCGGGGCGGGGGGCGGGTCTGCGGCGGGCGAACTCGGCCATCACCCGCCGGGTCACCGCCTGGTCCACCAGGCCGTAGCCGTCGGCGAGCCGGCGGACCGCGTCGATCAGGTCGTCGGGCTCGGTGTCCTTGAGGACGAAGCCGGCGGCGCCGGCCTCCAGCGCGCCGAAGACGTACTCGTCGAGGTCGAAGGTGGTGACGATGAGGATCTGCGGCGGGTCCTGCGGGGCGTCGGCGAGGATGCGCCGGGTGGCGGCGAGCCCGTCGCCGCCCGGCATCCGCACGTCCATGCAGATGACGTCGGGGCGCAGCCGCCGGGCCAGTTCGACCGCGGTGGGGCCGTCCGCGCACTCGCCGGCCACCTCGATGCCGTCCGCCGAGTCGAGGATGACGCGGAACCCCGCCCTGACGACGGTCTGGTCGTCCACCAGGAGCACCCTGATCACCGGAAGCCCTCCTCGTCCGTGTCCGCGGCCGTATCCGGGGCCGCATCGGTGTTCTCGCGGGCCGGGCGGGCGGCCGCGGAGGCCTGCCGGTCGACCGGCAGGTCCAGGACGACCCGCCAGCCGCCGCCGGGGAGCGGGCCGGCCTCCAGCTCGGCGCCGACCAGCTGGGCCCGCTCCGCCATGCCGATCAGCCCCATCCCGCGCGGGGCGTCCGACTGCGGGCCGCCGCCGCGGCCCCGCCCAGGCCCGTTGTCGACCCGCAGCGCGACCCGGGACGCGCCGTACCGGAGCAGGATGCGCACGGGGGCGCCCGGGGCGTGGTCGCGGGCGTTGGACAGCGCCTCCCGGGCCACCCGGTAGACGGTGACGTCGGCGATGGGCGGCAGGTCGTAGGGGTCGCCCTCGCGGACCAGCTCGACGTCGGCCCCCAGCTCGCGCTCGGTGCGGACCAGCCGGTCGAGGGCGGCGGCCCCGGGCACCGGGGCGCCGGAGTCCGGCGGCCCGTCCCCGGCCGGCCCCTCCCCCGGGTCGCGCAGCGCGCCGACGACCAGGCGCAGGCTGTCCAGGGTCTCCCGGCCCTGGGAGCGGATCCACGCGGTGGCCTCCCGGGCCGCCGGGTCGTCCCGGCCGATCAGCCGCTCCGCGGCGCCCGCCTGGACGACCATGCCGGACAGGTGGTGGGCGGCGATGTCGTGCAGTTCGCGGGCCATCCGCGCGCGCTCGGCCATCACCGCGCCCGCGGCCCGCTCCCGCTGCCGCTCGACCGCCTCCGCGGCGCGCAGCCGGACCAGCCCGGTGTAGCGGCGGCGGGTCGCCACGTGCGCGCCGACCAGCGCCGGCCCCGCGTAGACGGCCAGGGCCACGATGAGCTGCCCGCCGACCAGCAGCAGGTGCTCCTGGAGGGTCCAGTGCCGCGCGACGCCCGCCGCCTCCGGGTCCAGGAGCACACCGGGCAGCGTTCCGGCGACCGCCGCTCCGGAGAGGCCGAGGAGGACCACGACCGCCGTGATGCAGCGCAGCAGCCGGCGCGGCGGCAGCAGCGTGCCGCAGGTGTAGGCGGCGATGAACGGAGCGAGGCTCTGCGCCGTCACGTGCGGGGGCAGCAGCGCCACGGTTCCCAGATGGGTGAGGGCCATCACGGCGAGGCAGAGCACCGGGCGGCTGCGCCGCACGCAGAGCGCCAGGGACTGGGTGTACACCAGCACGCCGAGCAGCGCCGTCGCCGTCGGGGGCAGCCGGATGCCGTCCTCCTCCGCCAGGAGCCGCACGAACGCCCAGAGCATGCCGCTGGAGACCAGCACCATCAGCACGGCCAGGGCCCGGTCGCGGGCCGCCGGGGTGCGCAGCCCGAGGCGGTCCAGCGCGGTGTCCAGCCGCTCCACCGCCCGCAGGCCTTGGGGGGCCGGCACCTGGAGGGGATCGCGCGCCCCGGGGTCCGTCTCGGTCATCGTCACCACCGGTCTCGTCGAGAGGGTCATCAGCATGATGCCGTTTCCGCGGCGGCGGGGCCGCCCCGGAAGGCGTCCCGCCGGGGTCAGTACGTCACGTCGAAGGAGAACAGGTTGAACACCGCGGCGAAGCAGGCCACCCCGATCAGGGCCAGCAGGACCAGGGCACCGCCCAGGTACCGCTTCCATCCGGCGCGGCGGCGGACGTCGCCGAAGAGCACCGCGGCCGCGGGGGCGACGGCGGCGGCGCCGAGCAGCTGCCCGAGCAGGATCGCGACGAGCACGTCCCCGCCGACGAACCGGAACCCCATGATCTCCAGGAAGGACAGGGTCCAGCCGGCGGTCGCGGCCAGGGCGGCCACGACGCCCACCCGGGTCAGTATCCGGGCCGTCCGCCCGGCGCGGTCCCGGCGGGGCAGCCCGAACCGGCGCCGCAGTACCGCGCCGACCGGCCAGGAGACCGCCGCGATGAGCAGGACCAGGATGGAGGCGCCGAGTACCGGGAGGGCGATGGAGGCATCGCGCACCCCGTCGACGCGCAGCAGGGAGAAGGCCGAGGAGTGGCCGAGCGCCTGCACCCGGCCGTCCTCCACCCGCATGGTCAGCAGCCGCTGCCCGCCGGCCTCGCGCCACACCCAGGGCTCGATCTCCTCGTAGACCGCGGGCCTCGCGGTCTCCGGGCCGGGGGTGACCAGGATCGTGCCGTCCTCCCGTGCCGTGACCCGGGTCTGCCCGCCGGCCACGCCCATGACGTTCATGAAGGTGCTGTGCGGCAAGCGGGAGCTCTCGTAGACGCCTTCGGCCATCGCGGCGTGCTCGGCCGCGGTGGGCTGCGGCCCGGTCCGCTCGTCGCCGGCGGCGGGGAAGTACCGGTCGGCGAACCCGTTCAGGATCTCGCTCCGCAGGTCGTGACTGTCCATCTCGCCGTACCCGCCGCCGTTGAGGGCCACGAAGATCCCGGTGCCCTCCTCGGGGTAGAGCTGCAGGTGGGCATGGAAGTAGTTGGTGTCGCCGCCGTGGCCGATGATCCGGCGGCCGTTCCGGTCCTCCTCGAAGAAGCCCAGGGTCATCCGCGGTCCGCCGGCCAGGGTGCCCAGGGTCTCCTCGCCCAGGGCGGGGGTGTGCATGAGTTCGAGCGTCGCGGGGTCCAGCAGGGGACCGGCGCCGGTCTCGCCCAGCTGGGCCAGCATGAACCGGGCCATGTCGGTGGCCGATGAGGTCAGCGCGCCGGCGGGCGGACCGGCGACGATCTCGAACGGCGCGGCCGGCCCTGTGTCGTCGGCGTACCCCTTCGCCATCCGGTCCTCCAGCTCGGCGGGGAGCGGCTGGGCGAAGGTGGAGGAGTCCATGCCGGCCGGCTCCATCACGTTGTCCTGCACGTACTCCTCGAACGGGACGCCGCTGACCTGCTCGACGACGTAGCCGGCGAGCGCGTTGCCGTAGTTGGAGTAGGCGGGCACGGTGCCCGGCTCGTACACCTGCTCCGGCGGATCGGTGGCCAGGTGCTCGCGGAGGTCGGGCTCGGTCCCCTCGGGGAGCATCATCCGGTCGATCCGCTCCTCGAACCCCGGGGTGTGGGTGAGCAGGTGGCGCAGGGTCACCGGCTCGTCGAAGGAGGAGGGCACCTCGAAGTCGACGTACTCGCCGACGTCGGTGTCCAGGTCCGCCTTCCCGTCCTCCACCAGCTGCATGACCGCGGTCGCGGTGAACAGCTTAGACACCGAGCCGGGGCGGAACAGCGTCTCCTCCGGGTCGACCGGGACCGGGTCGCCGCCGCCGTCCCCGGTATCGGCGTGGCCGTAGCCGCGCGCGGTGAGCAGCTCGCCTCCGTGCACGACGCTGACCGCGGCGCCGGGGATGCCGGTGCGCTCCAGGGCCGCCGGGAGCAGCCCGTCCAGCCAGGCGTCGAGGTCCTCCCCGGTGAGCTCGGCCGTCGCGGGGGCCGGGGTCGGCGGCGGGTGGACCTCGTCGGCGCCGGCGCCGGCGGTGGAGAGGCCGGCCAGCACCGCGGCGGCCGCGAGGGCGGCCGGCGCCTTCAGGGCGGTCCGGCGCCCGCTCCGCCGGGCGCGGCCGGCCGGCGGGGGTTCCTGGGTCGTCTCAGCAGGGTTCACGGGCTCACTCCTGGTCTGTGGATCGGTCCGGGGCCCGGGCGGTGTCCGCGCCGCCCGGCGCCATCGGTGTCCACGCTCGCGGAGCGGCCCCCTCCGGCACATCCGGTGCAGGTGCCCACCGGGTTTGCGACCTTTGGCGGAGGCGATGCCTCCCGGAGTGCGACCGCTCTCCCGGAACCTCGGTGAACCCCCTGGTCAGCGTCTCCGGAGCGGGCCCGGTCCGGCCGCACGGGCGTCCCTGCGGACCGCGAGGGCGGCCGCGGCGAGGACGGTCAGCAGCACCGCCAGGCCGGCCCAGACCATCGGCTGGGTGACCGCCATGTCCCCGGTCTCCTCGCCGGGGGTCCGGCCGCCGTCCCGGCCGGTGGCCGCGACCAGCAGCAGGGCCGGGACGGCGAGGGCCGCGGCGGCGCGGCCGGCCAGCCGGGCCAGGGCGCGCCACCGGCCGGGGCCGCGCAGGTCCGCGGCGGTGAGCCGCTCCCCCGGGCGCAGCGGGGCCAGCAGCCGGGCCAGGAGCAGCAGGGCGACGGGCAGCTGCAGCAGCCACACGGCGGTGCGGAGCCCGCCGTCGAACCACACGTTGGTGCCGTAAAGCAGGGTGTGCCAGACGCTGAGCACATAGACCGCGATGACGAACCGGTGCAGCACCCGCCACAGCCGCGGCCCGGTCCACCAGCGGAGGTAGAACGAGAAGCCGAGCGGGATCGCCAGGTAGAACGCGATCAGGCCGAGCAGGATCGCGACCTGCCCGGTCCCCGAGTCGTACCAGCCGGGGACGAACACGTCGGCGAAGGCGGCGAGGGCGCCGCCCCCGCCGCCCTCCGCGTCCTCGCGGAGCAGCTCGAAGAGGAACGCCAGCGCGTGGCCGAGCATCAGGCCGACGGTGGTGATGCCGGTGACCCGGTGCCAGCGCTCGATGCCGGCGTGCGGGAGCACGGTCCACCGCCCCGGGGCGGTCGCCCGCAGCAGCCCGAGCAGCACGCTGATCCAGGCCCAGAGCAGCCCGGACCAGCCGAACGCCTGGCAGGCCCAGTAGAACCGGTACCGGTGCGCGTCGTCGAGGAAGGGCATCACCATCAGGGTCTGCGAGGACCCGGTCTCGATCCGGTGGTGCAGCAGGGCGTAGATCCCGGCGGTGACCACCAGCGCGATCGAGGCGTCGAGCAGCAGGGCGCGCAGGTCCGCGCGGAGGGTGCGGGTGTCCAGGCGGCCGCGCCGGGGGCGGGCCGTCCGTTCTGGGGGATGTGCGGGCATGAGCGGGGTTCCCGTCGTCGCGGCATCGGAGGGGCGATCAGGCTAGCCCCCGCGGACCCGGGCCGCCTGAGCCCCCCGAGGGCACCACGACACCCCTCCTGACCTGGTCTCCCGTACCGGTTCCGATACCGCGCACAGAGCACGCGGGACGGCGGGCGTACCGGTCCGGTCCGGCGGTCCTCGCCCCCGGTCGAACGGGCGGAGCGGCCCGGCCGGGACGCTCCGATCGTCATCGGATCGACGGGGTCCGGGGCACCGGACCCCGACCGCCCTCGGAGGGAAGGACGTGTCGAGGCCTCCGGGTCAGTGGGCGGACGTACCCGCCCGGTCGGCGTCGGGGGCGCCGTCCGTGCGGCCGTGCTCCCCTGCCGGTGCGCGCAGCAGGGCCGCCGGCACCCCCAGGCCGGCCCCACCGGCGCGGTGCACGCCCCGACCACCAGTCCGCCCGGCCGCCGGCCGGCCTCTCCGATCCGTCCCATACCGAAAGAACTCAGGCGGCGGCCCCAGGGGTGCACCGAGGAGTTCCTCAAACCTCCCGCGGGGGTCGGGACCGCCGTTCGGTTCAGCGGCTCCCCATCCGGCCCCGCCCGCTGCCGCCCGGTCCGGCCAGGTCGCAGGTGTGCCCGGGGTCACCGACGATCGGACGCCGGGGCGCCCCGAACACCGACTTCCGTCGTAAAGCGAGGATGGCTCCACGGAGTGACGCGCGAAGGGGATCCGGATTCCTAGCGTTGAGTCAACGCTGAAACACCTACTGATTGGACTCCGCACCATGCTCGCCCACAGCGCCGCCCTGCTCGCCGACGGCCAGTTCTGGAGTCTGGCCGCACTGATCCTGGTCGGCCTGTTCCTGCTGGCCTACGCCGCCTTCATCGTCGCCGCCTTCATCAGCAGCCTGGCCTCCGAACTGGAGATCGGGATGAAGCTGGTGTGGGCGCTGTTCATCTTCTGCGCGCCGTTCCTGGGGGCGCTGTGCTGGTTCCTGATCGGCAGGAAGCACGCGGCCGCCACCGCGCTGCGGTGAGGCCCGCGGCTCCGGAGCCGCGGGCGGCGGGCCCGGGGAGCAGGGAGCGCGGGCGGAGTGTCCCCGCCCGCGCCGCCCCGTCCGTGCGCGTCAGGCCACGCGCTTGGTCCCGGTCAGCCCCCACTTCGAGCCGGACTTGCCGTCGTCGGCGATGTCCACGAAGGCGGTGGCGTCACCGGTCCAGTTCTTCTTCTTGGTCTTGACCAGCACGATCCCGTAGGTCCCGGCGCTGGAGGAGAAGGTCTTCGTGCCCTTCTCCTTGCCGTTGATCGCCGAGGCGAGGTTGAAGGACTCGCAGATGTTCTTGGAGCAGGCGGTCTTGGTGGTCTTGCCGCTCTCGGCGCGCATGCTGATCGAGAACTCGTTGAAGCGCTTGCCGCCGGTGAAGGAACCGGTGCCGTCCCAGCTGACCTTGCTGACCCAGGCGCGGTAGTAGCGGTAGCCGCCGCTGGTCCCGGTGCGCTTGATGCAGATGGTGGCCTTGACCTTGACGTCGGGCTTGCGGGGCAGGTCGAAGCTGCGGGTGGAGGTCTTGCACTGGGTCGCCGCCGCGGCGTGCGCCGGCTCCTGGACGGCGACGACCGTCCCGAGGGCGATCGCGAGGGCGGCGAACAGCGGCAGAACGGAGCGCAGGGGGTTGGACACGTGCTTCCTCGGTTGAACGGGCGGGTGCACCGGGCCAGGGGCACGGGCCGGCCACCACATCGGTGGTGAATAAGTGATCACTAGAGTAATCGATCATCATCCGTGCACCGCACGCGGTGTCGGCCGGCTCCCCCGGAACACCTCGAAAAGGATTCGCCCGCACCACCAGGGGTGACGGAGCACGGCTGATTCAAAGTCGTCGCCGCGGCCCTGCCTCTACGGGGTGGGCACTGCCTCGGGGAGGCGGGAAGCCGCCCGGAAGCGACTTTGCAACACCCCTGGTGACGGAGGCCGACCGAATACCGAAAGGGCCGCCTGACCGGCGGTGTGGAAAAGGCGGAGGGGAGAGGCCCCGCGGACCGGGCTCCGCCCTCAGCCCATCGGGGCCGGGCCCAGGACGGTGCCGTTGTAGAGCCGGCCGACGAGGTCGCGCCACTGCTCCAGGCCGGTCTCGCTGAGCGGGTCCTCGCCCAGGGCCCGGATGATGCGCTCGCGGAGCAGCGCCGCCGACAGGTCGTGCGCCAGCAAGACGGTGGCCAGCCGCTCGTGGTCGGTGCCCGAGGCGACCATGCCCGCCGCGGCCAGCCGCTCGACCAGCACGACGCTGAACCGCTGCAGCGAGGTGAAGGCCTCGTCCGCGTGCGGCCCGTTCCCGATGAGCAGGTAGGCCAGGTAGCGGGTGACCGGGGTCGAGGCGAGCACGTCGGCGATGCCCCGGTCGGGCATCGCCCCTCCGGTGATCAGCGGCTCCAGCGCCTCCCGGGCGAGCGCCAGGACGTGCGCGTCGGCCGCCTCCTTCAGCCCGTGCCGCGAACCGAAGTGCTTGATGATCAGCGGCTGCGAAACGCCGGCCGCGGCCGCGACCGCGCGCAGCGAGACCGCGTCCGGGCCGTAGGTCCCGAACAGCTCGATCGCTGCGTCGCGGATGGCCGATTTCGCCGTGCGGTCCTCGGAGAGCATGCGCTTACTCTACGAGGAGCCGGGCCCCGGCGGCCGGGCGGACGCCGGGAAACCGCCCGGTTCCGGCCACCGCTACCCCGCGGCGGCCTCCTCCGCGGCGGTCCGGGCGGGCGCGGAGGGGAACCGCCGCACCGACAGGGCCATCGCCCCCAGCGTCACCAGGCAGATGAGCGCCGCGGCCAGCGCGCGGTGGCCACCGCGATCACCGGGGCGGCCAGCGCGTAGGTGACGGAGAAGACGGTGACCAGCTGCCCGGCGGCCGGCTCGCCGACCCCTTGCTCCCGGGCGATCTTCGGGAGCACCCCGGCGATGACGAAGTCGTCCGTTCCGATGACGAAGGTGGCCAGCAGCAGGCACGCCGGCCATCCGGTGCCCGCGGCACCGCTGTGTCGAGTGACCATGCCGGGACCGTAGGAGGTTGACACCGGCGTCAAGGTCAACCTCCGCCCCTGTGGAGGGGGCCGGGCCGGTGGCCGCAACCGGCCGTCGGCCCGCGCCCTCCCGGTGCCCGTTCGGGCAGCTCGGGTGCTGCGCCGCGGGTCGGGGCGGCGGCAGTGGAGCGGTTCCGGACGGTACCGGTCGATGGACATTAGTGTGCGGCGCACAGTACTGTGCCGTGCGTGTCATCGGAAGATCTGATCCTCGGCCAGGCGCAGGAGCTGCGCCGCGGCACCGTCGTGCTGGCCTGCCTGGCGCTGCTGGAGGAGCCGCAGTACGGCTACGCCCTCCTGGAGACGCTGAACGGGGCCGGTGTCGCCGTCGACGGCAACACCCTCTACCCCCTGCTGCGGCGGCTGGAGAAGCAGGGCCTGCTCACCAGCGAGTGGAACACCGATGACCCCCGGCCCCGGAAGTTCTACCGGGTCAGCACGGAGGGGGCCCGGGTGCGCGCCGGTCTGGTGCGCGAGTGGCAGGACATCGTCGCCTCGATCGCACGAGTGACCAAGGAGAACTGATGGGCGCGACCGCACTGACCGAGCGCTACGTCCAGGAGGTCGTCCGGCGCATCCCGGCCGACCAGCGCGGCGAGGTCGCCGCCGAACTGCGCGCGGTGATCGCCGACACCGTGGAGGCCCGCGGCCCGGACGACCCGGAGGCCGCCGAGCGCGCGGTGCTGGCCGAGATGGGCGACCCGGTGCGGCTGGCCGCCGACTACTCCGACCGGCAGCCCGTGCTGATCGGCCCCGACCTCTACCCGGCCTACGTCCGGCTGCTCGCCGCCCTGCTGTGCACCCTGCTCCCGGTGGCCACCGTCGCGCTCGCCGGGCTGGACGTGCTGGACGGCGAGGACATCGGGTCGGTGATCGGCACCGCCGTCGGCACCGCCGTCACCGTGGCGGCGCAGCTGATCGCCTGGGTGACCGTGGTGTTCGCGCTGGTGGAGCGGTCCCGCGGGGGCGGCCGGATCCGCCGCGCCGCCGAGTGGACCCCCGATGACCTGCCCGAACCGCCCCGGCCGGACCGCGGCGCCACCGCCTCCTACCTGTGGGCCGGGTGGAACGCCCTGCTGATCGGGCTGATCGTCTGGCAGCACACCGCCCGCCCCTACCGGGCGGCCGGCGCCGACGGCGGCATCGACCGGCTGGAGGTGCTGCACCCCGGGCTGTGGTCGGGCTGGATCTGGCCGATGCTCGCCGGCCTGGCCGGCGTGGTCGTACTGGAGCTGGTGCGGGTGGCCGCCCGCGGCTGGACGCTGCGCACGGTCGGCTGGTACGCCGCCGCCGAGGCGCTGTTCACCTTGCCGTTCATCTGGGTCGCCCACCGGCAGATGCTGTTCAACCCGGATTTCCTCACCGACTTCAACGGCGGCTGGACCACCCCGGACGCGTTCTACACGCTGCTGGCGGCGGGCGCGTTCGCGGTGAGCGCGACCGCGGTGGCCAACCGGTTCCGCGCCGCGCGGGCCCGGCAGGCGGGCCGATGAGCACCCCGGACACCGGCGCCGGGCCGCGCTCCCTCCCGGCCGGCTGGGCGGCCGCGATCGGCCTGCTCGCCGTCCTCGCGCTGAGCCTGCTCCCCGTCGCCGACCTCGCCCCGCCGGCGCCGGCACCGGCGACCGCCCCGGCCGGGGAGTTCAGCGCCGAGCGCGCGCAGCGGCACATCGAGCAGATCGCCCGCGCACCGCACCCGATGGGCTCCGAGGAGCACACCCGGGTCCGCGAGTACCTGGTGGCGGAGCTGCGCGACCTCGGGCTGGAGCCGGAGGTGCAGGAGGCCGTCGGGGTCTCCCCGGAGGAGTTCGGCGGCGCCGCTTCGGTGGGGCGGGTGCACAACGTCAGCGCGGTGATCGAGGGCACCGACCCGACCGGCCGGATCGTACTGGCCGCGCACTACGACTCGGTCCCGTCCGGGCCGGGGGCCGCCGACGACGGCGCCGGCGTCGCCGCGATCCTGGAGGCCGCGCGGGCGCTGCAGGCCGGCGGACCGCCCGAGAACGACGTGGTGCTGCTGCTCACCGACGGCGAGGAGCGCGGCCTGCTCGGCGCCGACGCGTTCATCGACGACCACCCGCTCGCCGAGGACGGCGGCACGGTGCTCAACCACGAGGCCCGCGGGAGCAGCGGCGCGGTCACCATGTTCCGCACCACCGAAGAGGGCTCGGAGCTGGTCCGGACGTTCGGCGCCGCCGCCCCCTACCCGGTCGCGGACTCCGCCTCCGCGACCCTCTTCGGGCTGCTGCCCAACGACACCGACTTCACGGTGTTCTCCGCCGGCGGGCTCACCGGGATGGACTTCGCGTTCATCGGGGACAGCGCGAACTACCACGGCGTCCTGGACTCCCCGGAGAACGTGGATCCCGGCTCGCTGCAGCAGATGGGCGCCAACACGGTGGCCCTCACCCGGGCGCTGGGCGGGCAGGACCTCGGCGCGGCCGGCTCCGGCGAGGAGCTCGCCTACTTCAACGTCCCGCCGAACACCCTGGTCGGCTTCCCCGCGTGGTGGGCGCTGCCGCTGGCCGGCGCCGCGCTGGCCGCCGCGGTCGGCGCCGTCGCCCGGGCCCGGCGGCGGGCCGCCGTGACGCTGCCCGGGGTGCTCGCCGGGGCCGGGCTGGGCGTGCTGCTGATCGCCGCCGGCGCGGCCGCCGCGATGCTGTACTGGCAGGGGCTGGTCGCGGCCCGCCCCGGCTTCGGCCTGATGGAGACGGGAACCCCGTACCGCCCCGCCTGGTTCCAGGGCGCGCTGCTGCTGGTCGCCGCCGCGCTCGCCGCGACGTGGTACGCGGTCTCCCGGCGGTGGATCGGCCCGCACGGCCTCGCGCTGGACGCGCTCCTGGTGCTGGCCCTGGCCGGCGCCGCCGTCGCCGGGGCGGCCCCGGAGGCGTCGATGCCGCTGGTGCTGCCGGCGCTCGGCGCCGCCCTGGCCGGGCTGCTCGTGCCGCCGTCCGGCGGGACGGACACGCCGTGGCGTCCGGCGGCCGCGGCGCTGGGCCTCGCACCGGCCGCGGTGTTCCTGCTGGCCGGGGCCTGGCTCGACTTCGAGGCCGGGTTGGAGACCGGCGCCTACCTCGCGATGCTGCGCGCGCTGCTCGGGGCCCTGCTGCTGCTCCCGCTCGCCGGGTTCCTGTGGCCGCGGCGCCGCGCCTTCCTGGTGCCGCTGGTCGCGCTGGCCGCGGCCGGTGCGGCGACCGCCGCAGGGCTGGCCGTCAACCCGCTGGACCGGACCCAGCCGGTACCGGCCATGCTCACCTACACCCTGGACGCGGACAGCGGGGAGGCGCGGTGGGCCGCACCGGTCCGGCCGGGCCGCCCGCCGGGGCCCCTGGACGCCTGGACCTCCCGGTACGTCGGCGAGGAGCTCGGCGAGGACCCGACCCCCTCCCTGGGCTGGCCGCAGGCCCGGACCGGGGAGGCGGAGGCCGCCCCGCTGGACGCCCCCGAGCTCGACGTCCGGAAGGACGCCGAGCAGGACGGGCGGCGCACGCTCGACCTCGCGGTCAGCACGGTGCGCGGCGCCGAGGCGGTCGGCCTCTCCATCCCGGAGGAGGCCGCCGAGGACGTGCGGATGACCGTCGAGGGGCGGGAGATCGCCCCGCTCCCGGACCGCACCGGCATGCTGGGCTTCCGCTTCTACGCACCGCCCGAGGACGGCACCGTCGAGGTGCGGATCGAGACCGCGGCGGGCGGGGCCCCGCTGCCCGTCCGGATCGCCGACTTCGACTCGCTCCCCTCCGCCCTGGAGGACCTCCCCGGGTACACGGCTCCCCCGGACGACCGCTACCTGATCCTGAGCCGCGTCTCGGTCACCCGCGAATACGAGGTCTGACGAACCGGCCCGCCGCCCCGCCCATCAGGGCCGGGAGGCGGGCCGGGCCGGCGGGGCGCCCCCGGGGCGAGGGCCTCTGACCGCACCGCCGTCCAGGCCGCCCCGGTGAGGAGGCCGGCACCGAGCCGATTCCGGCGGCGGTGGTCACCGCGGACAACATTGGCGACTTCTCCCGACGACCGGGGGCCGGCCGCCATCGCCGACCGGACCCCGGCCCCGCGCCCACGCTCTCTGGGGGTGGCCCGCCGCTGTTACGGCGACGAGGTAGCCCTGCGGTGCGGCCCGGCGAGGCCGCGTCAGTGGTCCGGGTCGGCCAGGGCCCCCTCCGCCAGGTCGCGGACGACTCCGGTGAGCACCGACAGGCCGGCGAGCAGGTCCTCGTCGGCGGTGTACTCGCGCTCGTTATGCGAGACGCCCTGCACCGAGGGGACGAAGAGCATCACGGTCGGCACGATGCCCTTCATGTTGGTCGAGTCGTGTCCGGCGACGGTCATGATCTCGTCCGCGGGCAGACCGAGGCGGGCGGCGGTCCGCCGGGCCAGCTCCACGCCCTCCGGCTGGTAGGGGT
>Ga0079224_100009119_pt1 | contig 13496 bp, 10 predicted proteins | sample Stecom2015_FD_80414 | JGI IMG/M metagenome (GOLD analysis project Ga0079224, IMG submission 80414) | Agricultural soil microbial communities from Utah to study Nitrogen management - Steer compost 2015 | ecosystem: Environmental > Terrestrial > Soil > Agricultural land | place: USA: Utah... | reverse complement strand
TGTGCCACCAGAACAGCTGCCCGAGCCCGACGAGGAAGATGAAGCAGACGGTGATCGGGAGCGTCCACTTGTTATAGAAGGCAACGGGTACGGCCGACGGGTTATCGCGAAAGATGCGCCCGAGGATGGGTGCGCTCGTGCCGAGCAGAATGACGGCCGCAACCGCCGCGACCAGCATGGCGCCGGAGAAAATCAAAAACTCGCGCGACATCATGCTCACCTCGCGTTCGACGACGGGCATCTCGCGGTAACGGAGAAAGAGGAGCCCGCCTCCGACCACACCGATCGAAGTGATCCAGAGCAGTAGCTGGTTGTGCAACCCGAGGTCGACGAACGAGTGGACCGATATGTCGCCGAGGATTCCGCTGCGCGTGAGGAAGGTCGAGTAGATCACGAGCACGTAGGCGAGAACGGTGAAGACGATCGACGCCTTCAGGCTCGAGCTGCTCTTTTTCTGCGTGATCATCGTGTGGACTGCCGCCACCGATACGAGCCAGGGAACAAGAGACGAGTTCTCGACCGGATCCCACGCCCAGTAACCTCCGAACGACAGTGTGACGTACGCCCAGTACCCACCGAGAGCGATTCCCATGCCCAGGACCATGGTGGCGAACAGCGCCCAGGGGAGCGCCGGCCTGATCCATTCCTTGTATCTCCGCTTCCACAGCCCGGCCGCGGCGAACGCAAACGGCACCGCCATCGTCGCGAATCCGGCGAACAGCGTCGGGGGATGAAAGACGTTCCAGTAGTTCTGCAAGAGATCGTTCATGCCGTTCCCGTCCGCCGGCACGAAGTCTGGTTGCTGCTGGAAAATGGGGGCATCGGGGAAACGCTCGACGAGCGTCATAAAGGGTGAAGAGCCGATCGTCAGGTCCCCAATTTTCAGCCCGACGACCATCGAGAGCAGGAAAAACTGGCTCATGGCCACGACGGCCATTACCGGGGCTTCGAAGCTGCGAGCAGTCCTGGTCAATACGATCCCGATGAGGCTCGTAAACAGGATCCAGAGCATGAAGGAGCCTTCCTGCCCCACCCAGAACGCAGAGTACAAAAAGGACTTGGGCAGCGACCGGGAAGTGTACTGGTAAACGTACGCGTACTGGAATTGATGGGTCGCGATCAGGTACAGCAAAATGACGGAGGCGCCGAGTACCGTTACGGTGGTGACGCCCCACGCTGCCCTCGCGATGCGTCGCCAGTCGCCGGCATCAGACTTCTCCTTTGCCGCCACTAAAAAAGAAACGCCCGAAATGATGACCGAAACAAAGGCGGTCAGGATCAGAAACTGGCCGACGGTTCCCAGCATGTTGACGACTCAGACAGCACAGAGATAGGACACTTCGCTTTGAATACCCGTTGTCGAAGTGGGTTCCTTGAACCCACTGGGCGGAGGCAGGTCGAACCAATCGATTCGTCATCCCTTCATACCCCTGAAAAAACGAAACGTGGAGTATGCGGCATACCCCACGTTTCGTCTCGAAAAAAGCGGGCGCCGGCTACTTGGCGTAAGAAACGGATCGTACCTCGCGGATCACGGTGACTTTGATCTGACCGGGGTACTGGACCTCGTTCTGTATTCGTTTTGAGATGTCGATGGCAAGCATCTCGGCTTCCGAGTCGGAGACCAGCTCGTGGTTGACGATCACACGGATCTCGCGCCCTGCCTGAATGGCGTAGACTCGCTCGACCCCGTTAAACGAGGACGCCAGGTTCTCGAGCTTCTCCAGCCGTTTGATGTAGCTCTCGAGCGCTTCACGGCGAGCGCCAGGCCTTGCCCCCGAAATGGCATCGGCAGCCTGTACGATAGGCGAGATCAGGCTCGTCATCTCGATCTCGTCGTGATGCGCCCCGACCGCATTGCAGACGTCCGGGTGCTCTTTGTACTTCTGGCACAGCTCCATACCGACGATGGCGTGAGGGCTTTCGATCTCTTCCTCGACCACCTTTCCGATGTCGTGGAGCAGGCCGGCACGGCGTGCTTTTGCGGCGTCCAGATTCAGCTCGGCCGCAATGAGGGACGCGATACGCGCCGTTTCGATGGAGTGAGCGAGCAGGTTCTGGCCGTAGCTGGTGCGATACCGCATCCGTCCGATCATACGGATCAGCTCGGGATGCAGGCCGTGCAGGTTGAGGTCGATCACCGTCCGTTCGCCCGTTTCGATGATCTCTTCTTCGATCTCCGAGCGTACCTTCTCAACGATTTCCTCGATCCGGGCAGGGTGGATGCGTCCGTCCTGGACCAGCCTCAACAGAGACAGCCGGGCGACCTCGCGTCGGACCGGATCAAAACCGGACAGGATGACCGCCTCGGGCGTGTCGTCTACGATCACCTCGATGCCCGTTGCCGCCTCGAAGGACCGGATGTTTCTACCTTCACGCCCGATAATGCGGCCTTTCATTTCGTCCGACTGAATGTTCACGACCGAGACGGTGTTCTCGATCGCGTGGCCGGCGGCGGTCCGTTGTATGGCGGTCAGGATTATTTTTTTAGCCTGGCGGTTAGCCGTGAGCTTCGCCTCGTCTCGAATCTCCTTAATCATGGAGGCGCCTTCGAGACGGGCTTCGTTCTGGAATTGTTCGAGCAGGACGGCTCGCGCTTCGTGCTGGGTCATGCCGGAGACCTGTTCGAGCTTGCGGATCTGATCCTCGATCATCCGGTTGAGCTTTTCACGCTCCGAATTCAGGTCTTCCTTAAGCTGTTCAAGCTCCTGTTCTGTTTGTTCGACGTTCTTTTTCCGTTCCTCCGCTTCGTTCAGAATTTCCTCGGCGCTTCGCCTGAGCAGCTCTGCCTCGCGGCGGTTGTGTTCTGCTTCCTTGCGAAGGGCATCGATGGCCTCTGTAGCTTTGTGAAGGACGTTTTCGTGTTCGTTGATCCGTTGAATTCGGCGATTGAGTTTCTCGTGGCGTTGCTCCAGCTTCGCTCTCGAGTGCTGGATTGCGCGCCTGGCCTCTTCCTGTTCCCGCTCGACCGCTTCCTGTTGCCTTGCAAGTTCCGCGGCTACTTTCTCTACGTGTTCATGACGAAACGTTTGTGCTTCTAATCTTGCTTCAGCCAGCAGCTTATCAGCCCGTTCTCTGGCCTGTGCCAGAAGATTTCGTCCAATTCGGGCGAGAAGTAGTCTATCAAGGAGAATTCCGAGTCCAAGCGCGACCACGGCGACAATTACTACTACGCCGACCGCAGTTGCATTCATGGTCGTTTATCAAAGTTTAGCGCATGGCCCACCGGACTTCAGACAGGAGGCGTTACAACAGATCAGACAAGACGTGCGGCTACGGAAGCGGTTTCTGTACGGGTAATACGCTTCAACAAAGCTCGATACTGTTCTCTCCATCTATTCTATGCTCCTGGAGAGCCCGTGGGCCTGCATGAATACCTGGTTAATTGCTACCTGGAAGATAATTCAAACAGGCAACGAGGGTATAGTAAAAAGGAATCTTTGAAAAATGAAACGCCCCGGCAGGATCAAGCGTTTTGCCGCTCACCAGGCCGGGGCGAAACAGGCTGCACACACCCGCAGCAATGGAAATGAAGAACCTTTGCTTCAATCCATATTGGGCGCCGCTCGTGTCCTTCCGACTACCACGGTTTCTCCGTTCCCGAAGAATACCCCGTCTAGACGAGGCTGAGGCCTGTCGTCCAGACTCGAAGGCAGGCTCCCTTCAGCATAAACTGTAAGGTTCTTATATGCATGAACTGCGAGCGTGTGCACATTGCCCCCGTGGGGGCAAGTATCCGTTATATCTGAGTTTGTCCGGGCAGTTCCAAACAAATTTACACTGGCGAAGGGGGGCTCTGTCAATCCTGCGTATCTTCACCGAGGGTCTCGTCCGGCTGATTTCCCTCCTCTTCAGCCACGGATACTTCCTCGAGACCCATCGCACCGGCGAGCCTGGCCTCAAGTCTAACCAGCTCCTCCTCGAGCGCCTGGACGAGCTGCTCGTGCTTTTCGGTCAACGTACAAAATTGCTCGGCGATCACGAGAGCGGACATGACGGCTGCCGTCAGCGCCGGTTGTTCCGGGTGGGCTTTCATAAACGCCGTCATTTTTTCGTCGACAAAAGCCGCCACCTTTCGCGTCGCGGCTTCGTCTTCTTCGCGAACGCGTAGCGCGTAATCCCTTCCAAGAACTCGAACTCGAATAGATTTTGCCATTTGAGCAAGGGGGATGGAGAGATAACCGGTTCCGGAACCTGAACGGTGCGCAGGTTACCGAACCGGTGGCGACTGAGCGGGGGGACGGACGGTTACGGCTCGTCCAGGTTTTCTTCCTTTTGAAGGTAGCGATCGATGGCCTCGATGAATCCGGTCACTTTTCGTCTGAGCACTTCCGGATCTTCATCGAACGAGATGGTGGTTTCGCCTTCAAGCAGGAAGGGGCGGGATTCCAGCTCGGACAGTCGGGCGGCGAGTGCGGCATTCTCCTCACGGAGCTTCCGTAGCTCGCGGCTGGCGACTTCGACGCGGTCGCGCAGCCGCTCGAGGGATGCGATCCCTCTGAGGTGCTCGTCGAGCGGAGGTTGCTCCTCAATATGACTATCGTTCGGCAGATTCCCGCCCTTCGGCTTTTGCCGGTGTCCGCGTCTGCGATGGTGGGACTGTTTGGGTCCGGAGCGCTCACTCATGACGATCCAGTATGGCTAGGTTGGCGTGAGTAGTTGACGTAGAATGTACCGTGTTGACGCACGAAATCAAACCGTTCAGACTACCGGCGCAGCACTGCACCGTGGGTCTTTTCGAGCGCTTCTACGATAGCGGCGATGAGCCGGTCAACCTCTGCGTCCTGGAGCGTCCTATCGGCACCGAAACGTAGCGAGAAGGCAACGCTTTTTTTGTCGGCGTCGATGCCTTCGCCCTGATAGAGGTCGAACACCGACACGTCACGGAGCAAGGATCCACCTGTCAAGCGGATCGTTTCGACCATCGGTCCGACGGCCTCGTCGCGGGAGACCACGACGGCGATGTCCCGCTCGACCGCTGGGAAGCGGCTGATGGGCGTAAAGCGCACGGCCATCAGGGGTGCGGCCAGCTCGGTCACCAGCTCCCAGTCGAAGGAGGCAAAATAGACGGGGGTCTTCAGGTCGAACAGCTCCGTCGTTTCTTCCGACACTCGCGCCACTACCCCAATCCGCGTCCCGTTCGATCGAACGTTGACGTGGTACGAGGTTACTTCGGTCCCCGAGTATTCGGGCACGAAATCGACGGCGGGGAGCCGGAGCGCCCGCAGCACACTTTCGACGGCGCCTTTCAGATCGAAGAAGTCGCAGTTTCGTTCCTTCGTATCCCATCCGGCGTCGTCGATGAGCCCGCTCATTCCGATGATCAGCGATTCGTATTCGACGTACCCCGGGACGAGTGTGTCGCGCCGGTCCGTGCGTCGATAGACGTGTCCGAACTCGAAGAACCGGAGGGTGCGCCGTCCGTGGTTCTGGTTGAACCCCATGACCTGCAACAGCCCGGGCAAAAGACTGGGGCGCAGGGCTGCCATTTCCTGTGAGATCGGGTTGAGCGTTTCGACTACACGCTCGTGAGCCGTATCTACACCAAGGACGTCCTGATTGAAGCGCTCCGCCATCTCCTTTCGGAGCATGCTGTTGGTGTAGATCTCCCGGAATCCGAGCCCTTTGAGCAGCATCCCGATTTTATCCCGGAGCTCTTCGCCGGGGGAGCTTTGCGGGACTTTGTTCGGGATCTTTGAATGGGCAGGCTCGGGGATACGGTGGTATCCATGGAGCCGGGCTACCTCTTCGATGATGTCGATTTCCCTTTCGATGTCCGGTCGCCAGGAAGGTATGGTGCAGTGAAGCGTGGGCTCGGTCGCGTCCGCAGTTGAGATTCGACCTTCGAGGGCGTGTTCGGCGATGACTTCGAGCGCATTTTGTTCGGTGACCTCGAAACCGATCGCCTTCAGGAGCTGCCTGACCTCTTCGTCGGGGATTTCCAACCCGAGAACCTGCTTCAGTCTCGACGGGCGCAGGATGGCGTGCCGTACGGGCACCGGGTTCGGGTGGTTGTCGATCATCCCCGGGACGATCTCGCCGCCGGCCAGCTCCTGGATGAGCTGGGCCGCACGGGCTGCCGCCCATACCTGGCCCTGAGGGTCGACACCGCGCTCGAAGCGGTAGGACGAATCCGTCTGAATACCCAGTTTCTTCGATGCCCGGCGGATGGTCGAGGGATCGAAGTAGGCGCTTTCGATGAGGACGTTGACGGTGCTGTCGGTGACTTCCGAGTTTTCGCCACCCATCACACCCGCAATGGCGACGGGGCGCTCGGCGTCACAGATCAGCAGGGTTCCGTCCGGGAGGATCCAGTCCCTCGAATCGAGCGTCCGGAACGGTTCATTCCCCTCGGAAAGCCGGACGACGATTTTGCGACCGGCAATCTGGTCAAAGTCGAAGGCGTGGAGCGGCTGCCCACACTCGTACATCACGAAGTTCGTCACGTCGACGACGTTGTTTCGTGGGCGGAGGCCAACGGCGGTCAGCCGCTGTTTCAGCCACTGAGGGGATTCCTGGATGCGCACGCCTCGTACGAGCAGGGCGACGTAACGGCGGCAGGCATCGGGCGCCAGGATCTCGACGGCTGCCTGTTCCGATGCGGGGCCGCCTGGCTCCGGCACAAACACTTCCGGAAGCGTGAGCACCTGCGCCGTCAGGGCGGCGATGTCGCGCGCCATACCGATGTGGCTGACGGCATCCGGACGGTTGGGCGTGATGGCGACGTCGAGGACGGTGTCCGACACCTCGATGCCGCGGGAAAGGAGGTATTCGGCGAACGGTAAGCCCGGGGTGGCGTCGTCGTCGAGCACCATGATCCCTTCGTGATTGTCCGAAAGCCCGAGCTCGTCTTCGGCGCAGATCATCCCCATCGAGACCTCACCGCGGAGCTTTGCTTTTTGCAGCGTCACCGGTTCCCGAACAGACGGGTTCTGCCGGCTTGGCATGAGCAGGGTGGTGCCGACCGTCGCTACCGGCACTTTCTGTCCGGCCGCCACGTTGGGTGCGCCGCAGACGATCTGGACGGGCGCGCCGTCTCCCAGGTCTACGTCGCAGAGCGTCAAACGGTCTGCGTTGGGGTGACGTCGTGTTTCGAGCACGTGGCCCACGACGACTCCGTCGAGGGAGCTACCGATCGTTTCAACCTCGTCGACCTCGAGGCCGCTCATCGTGAGCATTTCGGAAAGCTCGGAAGCCGTCAGCCCGTGTGATACGTACCGGCTAAGCCAGTTATAGCTAACTTTCATGGTTTATCGCAAAGCGTCGAGCAAAATGGACGCGCCGTTAAAACTGTTCCAGGAAACGGATGTCATTTTCGTAGAGCACGCGGATGTCGTCGATCCCGAATCGGCGCATCGCGATCCGGTCGACACCCAGTCCGAATGCGTATCCTGTATACCGTTCGGGGTCGATGCCGACGTTTTCGAGCACGTTCGGATCGACCATGCCGCAGCCGAGGATCTCCATCCACCGGCCTCCTTCCGGAAGGTCGGGATTGGCCCACCAGACGTCGGCTTCTGCGCTCGGCTCGGTGAAGGGGAAGAAGCTGGGGCGGAAACGGATCCTGACGTCTTCTCCGTAGAGCGCCCGGGCAAACGCGTAGACGATCTGCTTCAGATCGGCCATGCTCACCCCTTCGTCGACGTACAATCCTTCTACCTGGTTGAACAGGCAGAACGACTTGTACGAGATCGACTCGTTACGGTAAACGCGCCCCGGCACGATGACGCGGATGGGCGGTTTTTGCGCCTCCATGATTCGGATCTGCACCGGCGACGTGTGCGTCCGTAGCACGATGCCGCCGTTGTCGGCCGTCGGGGGCTCGATGAAGAACGTATCCTGCATGTCCCGGGCCGGGTGGTCGGGAGGGAAGTTGAGCGCCGTGAAGTTGTGCCAGTCGTCTTCGATCTCGGGCCCGAAGGCGGTGGTGAAGCCGTACCGTTCGAAGATGCGCCTGATTTCGTTGAGCGTCTGGGTGAGCGGGTGGATCGAGCCCGGCGGGACCGGCCGCCTGCCGGGGAGCGTCAGGTCGAGCTGGCGGGTGGACACGCTTTCCCGTTCACGCTCGATCTTCTCGCGTGCCTGCTCCACGAGCCTTTCCGCCAGGTCCTTCAGCTCGTTGACCTTCTGGCCGAAAGTGCGACGATCGGCGGGAGGAATCTCGGTTACCTGTTTGAAGAGCTGCGTGATCCGCCCACCCTTTCTGCCCAGGTAGGTCACGCGAAAAGCCTCGATGGCGTCTTCTGAAGCCAGCTCAGCGGCCTCGAGCTCGCGGCGCAGATTGTCGAGAGTATCCAGCATTGACATTGCGAGTAGTAAAGTTTGGAAGCCTTCGGTATACGGCAATAAAAAAAGCCCGCCGGTCCTGTAAACAGGGGCGGGACTTTTAGCCTGAAAAGCTATCGTTCACCGTTAAGCGCCCTTGTCTACAGTAAGGGTGGCTGAACGGCGAAGCTAAATCGCCAATTTCCTTCCAAGGGGTTCATGATACGTGGCGAACGACCTGCGTGAAGGCTTCCGGATCGTGCATGGCCAGGTCGGCGAGGACTTTTCGGTTCAGCTGGACGTCGGCCGAGCGGAGCGATCCGATCATTTTCGAGTACGTGGTACCATTGAGGCGTGCCGCCGCATTGATACGGGCGATCCACAGACGGCGGAACTGGCGCTTGCGGGCGCGACGGTCGCGGTACTGATACTGTAGGGCCTTATCGACGGCATGCTTCGCCACGGTAAGCAGTCTGCTGCGGCCACCCCAGTAGCCTTTGGCCATATTCAGCACTTTCTTCCGGCGACGGCGCGAGGCCACTTTATTTGATGCGCGAGGCATGGCTACCTATTTATTACTTTGATTGAGTTCTGAAATCTGACTGAGTACGGAATGCGGTGTGTTTATCCTGTCGCAAAGCTGCATCAGGTGGAAATGAGCCGCTTCATGCGGGCTTCGTCCGCAGAGGACGTCATGGTGCTTTGACGGAGGTTGCGCTTCCGTTTTTGTGCCTTCTTCGTGAGAATATGGCTGTGATACGCTTTCTGGCGCTTCAGGCGGCCGGTGGCGGTCACTTTAAACCGTTTCTTCGCGCCGCTGTTTGATTTCATCTTGGGCATGTCACACGTCCAGCTTTATTGGCTCCGGTTATTGCTCGGCGTAATGCGAGCACCAATAAACGGAGCAAAGAGGGAGGCGTTCCGATTTGGACCACCTCCCGGATCAATCACTTAAAATAAGCCACCAATGATACAGGTAGACGTCGGAAAAAACAACCTCTTCCCCCCATCGGAACCCGATAAAAATCGGAATTTGCCGTGAACAAACGGAGAGGAAGTGGTGATCCGCCCGCTCGATCTGCCCGTTTTATTTTTTGGCGGGAGACTTGGCAGGTGCGAGAATGGTGGTCATGCGCCGCCCTTCCATTCGAGGCGGCTGGTCGACCCTGGCAACGTCCTGAAGTTCCTCGATGAACCGCTTCAGCAGGTCCATTCCCTGGTCCTGGTAGATGATGTCGCGGCCACGGAACTGCACCCATGCCTTCACTTTGTTTCCTTCGTCGAGGAAACCACGAGCGTGCTTCGTTTTGAACTCGAAGTCGTGCGTGTCCGTATGCGGCCGAAAACGGATTTCTTTCAGCGAAACGGTCAGCGCCTTCTTCCGAGATTCCTTTTCCTTCTTTTGCTGCTCGTACCTGTACTTGCCGTAGTCGACGATTTTGCAAACCGGTGGGTTGGCTTCCGGTGCTATTTCCACGAGGTCGAGCTGATGCTCACGCGCCATGTTGAGCGCTTCCTCGATCGTATATATGCCGTGATTACCTTCGGGGTCGACTACGCGTACTCTGGGTGCGCGAATCTCTCCGTTAATTCTGACTCTGTCTGTAGCGATGGTTGGTCACCTGGTCTGGTTAGAAGGATGATACTATCGGTGTCCACGTTGAAGACACCACACCGGTTCATAATTTACGATTCGGCAATAAATTCACACGCATGTAAGTACCCGCAAGTTTCCAAAAACCTGCAAGGTGGTAATCGGTTGCAGGGCGCCCGGTCTTAAACAAAAACAACGGTCTGGCCCGTCATGCGACGGGCTTTGAATGGCCGAGCACCTGCTCGATTTCGTCCTGAACGCTTCGGATGAAGCTCTCCAGCGTGATGGTGTCCTGTGCGCCCTGGCGGTGCCTGCGTATTGAAACCGTTCCCTCCTCTTTTTCCTTCTTGCCCAGGATGAGCATGTAGGGAACCTTGTTGACCTCGGCACTCCGGATTTTGTAGCCGATCTTTTCATTCCGGAGGTCGACCTCTGAACGCAGCCCGGCTGCCTGGAGACGGGAGTGCACCTCCTGTGCATAGTCCACATAATCCTGGCCGATCGGCAGCACTACGACCTGTACGGGAGCAAGCCACGCGGGGAAATTGCCGCCGCAGTGCTCGATGAGCACACCGATGAACCGTTCGAGCGATCCAAACGGCGCTCTGTGGATCATGACGGGACGGTGCTTCTGGTTGTCCTCGCCAATGTAGGTGAGGTCGAACCGTTCGGGCAGGTTGTAATCGAGCTGCACCGTGCCGAGCTGCCACTCCCTGCCCAGGGCGTCCTTGACCATGAAGTCGAGCTTCGGGCCGTAGAAGGCTCCTTCCCCAACCGCCTCGACGGTATCCAGGTTCATTTCGGCGGCCGCTTCCCGGACGGCCTGCTCGGCCTGCAACCATTGTGCCTCGTCCCCAACGTACTTCTCTTTGTTCGCCGGGTCGTGGAGGGACACCTGAGCCTTGAAGTCGTGGAAGTCGAGCGCGTTGAGCACCCGCAGGGTAAGGGCGATGACGCTCTTGAACTCGTCCTTCACCTGCTCGGGGGTGCAGAAGATGTGGGCGTCGTCCTGCGTGAAGCCCCGGACGCGCGTCAGTCCACCCAGCTCGCCGGACTGCTCGTAGCGATATACAGTGCCGAACTCCGCGTACCGCACCGGAAGCTCGCGGTACGAGCGCGGCCTGTCGGCGAACAGCTGGATGTGGTGCGGGCAGTTCATCGGCTTGAGCAGGTACCCTTCCTCTTCATCTTCGAGCATCGGGGGGAACTGGCTGTCCTTGTAGTAAGGGTAGTGCCCGCTCGTGCGGTAGAGGTCCAGTCGCCCGATGTGCGGGGTGACGACGGGCTCGTACCCGCCCTTCAGCTGCTCCCCTTTCAGGAAGTTCATCAGCGTTTCGCGCAGGATGGCGCCTTTGGGTAGCCACATCGGCAGGCCTGGCCCGACCAGCTGGCTGAAGGTGAACAGCCCCAGCTCACGCCCGATCTTCCGGTGGTCGCGCTGCTTGGCCAGCTCGAGGTGTTCGAGGTACTCGTCGAGCTCTTTCTTCTTCGGGAACGTGATGCCGTAAATACGGGTCAGCTGCGGGCGCTTTTCGTCGCCTCTCCAGTACGCACCGGCGGTCGAGAGCAGCTTCGGGTTTTTGATGACACCGGTGGACGGCACGTGCGGTCCACGGCAGAGATCCGTGAAATTGCCCTGTTTGTAGAAGGTGATAGAGCCGTCCTCGAGGTCCTCGATCAGCTCGATTTTGTACTCGTCACCTTTCTCCTTGAAGTACGTGAGGGCTTCGCTCTTACTGACCGGTCTGCGCTCGTAGGGCACGTCCCTCTTCGAGAGCTCCCGCATTTTCTCCTCGATCGTTTCGAGGTCCTCGGGCGAGATCTTCCGATCACCCAGATCGACGTCGTAGTAGAATCCGTTTTCGATGGCCGGACCGATCCCGAACTTGACGCCGGGGTACAGCGCTTCGAGCGCTTCGGCCATCAGGTGTGCAGACGAGTGCCAGTAGACCGCTTTACCTTCGGGGTTATCCCACGTGAGGATCTGGATCTGTGCATCTTCGGTGATCGGGCTGTTGAGGTCTCGCACGAGCCCGTTCACTTTAACGGCCAGCGCCTGGCGGGCCAGTCCCTGTGAGATGCTGGATGCAACGTCGTATCCCGAAACGCCCTTTTCGAACTCTTTCTCGGAGCCGTCGGGAAAGGTGATCTTTATTGTCTGATCTGCCATGGATGATTCGAGGTTGTATGGGTGCGGCGCGGGCGACCAACCGGCCGGTATAATCTCAAAACCATAGTGTGTTTCACGCAATAACAAAAAAGCGCTCCATCGGCATTTCGACGGAGCGCATCAGCTCGAAAGCGAGAATAAGGTCTTTTGAGTGTGGGTCCTAGTGGACTCGAACCACCGACCTCTACGATGTCAACGTAGCGCTCTAACCAACTGAGCTAAGGACCCGTTTTTTGCCCGGGCTCGAAATATACCAAATCGCCCGTTCGTAAGTCAACCAGTATACGTCGCATAGCCGGTTTGGATCACAACTGCCGAAAAAAATGAATGGTGCGTACCGGAATTCATGGAAACTTGTAGGGGAGGCGCCGATTCACATCAACCATGAAAAACGGGACGGAGGAAAATATGGATTCCGCCGGGTACGGGATGCCGGGTGGAAACGAGGTGAGCGAGGTTATCCGGTCGCGGCGGACGATCCACCTTTTCGAAGAAGGCGTACCCCCTGAGGGATTGATCATGCGGGCGCTCGAGCTGGCCTGCCGGGCTCCCAACCACCGCCTCACGGAACCCTGGCGCTTCTACCTTGCAGGCCGGCAGACCATCAACGCTATCGCCGAGCTCAACGCCGGGATCGTAGCCGAGACGAAAGGGGCCGCTGCGGGGTCAGCCAAGCTCGAACGGTGGCGGAAGATACCCGGCATGATGATCGTGACGAGCCAAAGATCAGACGATCCGGTCCGCGAGCGAGAGGATTTTGCCGCCTGCTGCTGCGCCATTCAGAACTTCATGCTGTACCTGTGGAGTGAAGGCATAGGTGTAAAGTGGACGACAGGCCAGGTGGTCAGGGATCCTCGTTTCTATCGGCTCATCGAGGTTAGCCCCGAGGAAGAGGAAGTCGTCGGCATGCTGTGGTACGGATACCCGAAAGAGATTCCCGAGACGCCCCGCACGCCTGCGGAGCGGTTTGTCACCAGACTCCCGTGACGGGTGGACCGGGCGTTACATCCGAACCTTCAGGTTGACCATGGGCGCCTGACCACCGGCGGGGGGAAGCGACAGGCTCAAGGTGGCGGGCGCGGCGCCGTCTGCCCGGTGCGCTGCACGGATGGAGGTGAGGCCGGCAAGCAGCCGGTTGCCCACGAGCATCGTCACGAGGAGCGGCCGGCGTCGGCGTAAGGACTCGGCATCCTCGCGCAGGGATCGGAAGCGCAGGAAGTCGGCTTCGGTCTCCCACTTCCACTGGTAGGACCGATCGTTCACGTAATCGAGCTGGTCCCAGGCGCGCTCGCGGAGGTTGACTTCGACGTACTCGTCGGAAGAGCGGTAGGTAGCGATGTTGAGAAAGAAGCCCCGGTTTTTGCCTTCGACGATGGCGCCGGCTTTGCTTGCGGCGAGCGTTTCGTAGTTGTCGACGGTTTGCCCGTACCTCACCTGCGTGCCTATCAGGCTGACCCAAAGCCCCAC
>Ga0079224_100009118_pt1 | contig 13496 bp, 11 predicted proteins | sample Stecom2015_FD_80414 | JGI IMG/M metagenome (GOLD analysis project Ga0079224, IMG submission 80414) | Agricultural soil microbial communities from Utah to study Nitrogen management - Steer compost 2015 | ecosystem: Environmental > Terrestrial > Soil > Agricultural land | place: USA: Utah... | reverse complement strand
GACCTGCTCCTCGTCCGGCGGGCTCTCCGACTCCGGGTGCTCGCCCTCGGTGAGGTCGAACTGTCGTTCCGAAAAGGAGGGGTCGTAGGTGACGTCGGAGACGTAGAGGAAGGCGGCCTTGTCCAGGCCGATGTCCACGAAGGCCGCCTGCATGCCCGGCAGCACCCGGACGACCTTCCCCTTGTAAATGTTGCCGACGATTCCCTTTTCTTTGTTCCGTTCGAGGTAGAACTCCGAGATGTGGCCGTTCTCGACCAGGGCGACGCGCGTCTCCGGGTCGGAAGCGTTGATCACGAGAATGGAGGACATGAAAGTTCCTGCGCGGCGCCGGGCCGCGCCACAGTGCCGCCGAAGGCGCCACGGCATGCGGGAGCCCAGGGCCGGGCGGCGACGAGGGTGGGGCGAGTGGCCCTCTCGCAGCACATCGGCGGGGCCCGACGGGCGGGGGCTCCGCCGACCCGATGCCGTGTCCCCCGGCGGACGCCGGAGGTAAAGCGGCCGAGGCCGCAGAAACCGGGCATGGGCGCCCCGTCCCATGCCGAAAGACTCCCCGAAAAGGACGGCGCAAAGGCCGTCGTTCGGGCCGAATGTGCCCCAGCCGCGGCGCGGGAGCAAGCGAAAGAAAGGGGAGCGAAGGGAGTCTGCCGCCGCGACGGCGGATTCGCGTGTTGACCCGGACCGGCGGTGGATTCTAGAGTCGTTGCGCTCTTGTCGGCGGAAAGCCCCCGCCTGCGTGCGAGGTTGGTAATGAGGACGCGTGCGTTCTTCTGGTCGGTGGTCTTCTCTTGCCTGTTCGCCGTTTCCTTCGCCTGCGGCGACGGGGGTGACGGCGACGACAAGCCCGCTGGCCAAGCCGGCGCCGGAGGCGACGGTGGATCCGGCGGCACCGGCGGCACCGGCGGTGGTGGTCCGGATCCCTTCTGCGGCGACGGCATGGTGAACCAGGCCAGCGAGGAGTGCGACGACGGCAACGAGTTCAGCAACGACGGCTGCTCCTCGGATTGCAAGATCGAGGGGACCTGCGCGCAGCCCTTCGTCTACCGCCAGGTCGCGCGCTACGACAGCACGCTGAACTTCCGCACCATCATTCCGCTCAACCTGGACTGGGTGCGCACGGGCAACGAGAGGAACAGCTGCTCCTTCGAGTCGGATGCGCCGCGGTCGATCGTCTTCCGCTACGACAACGACGAGGACACGCCGGCCTACCTGCGCGTCTCGAACTTCACCAACCTCCCGGGCGCCGAGCTCTACTTCACGCTCGCGGTCCGTCGGACCTGCGAGGACCCCGCCAGTGAGGACCTCTGCCAGGCGGGCCACGTCATGCAGGATGCCTTCTTCTTCGTCTCCGACCGCATCTACGTCCCGGCCAACGAGTCGATTTATCTGATCGCGGAGTTCCACGACATCCTCTTTGGCGAGGACATCCCGGAGGAATTCCAGGTGGGCATGGGCGTGACCACCATGAAGGTGCTGGAGGAGGGCGACGCTTGCTCGATGAACCCGCGGGAGGGGGCCTGGTGCCTCCCGGGCCTGGCCTGCGGCGAGGCCGGCATCTGCGAGGTCGACGAGCCGCCGGTCGTCACCGACGCGAAGGTCTACTACGACGACGAGGAGTCGCGCCTGGTGGTCCTCGCCTCGGGATCGGACCAGCCCGGCAACGCTCAGTGGATGCACGTCGTGTTCCGGACCGAGGCCGGCACCGAGGTGGAGTTCGATCGTTACGACGAGATCATCCTCGAGTACATCTCCGCCCAGGTTCCCAAGTCCATCATTCCCGAACCGCCCATCTCGGGAATGACGGAGTTCGACGTGGAGTGGGAGGTGCGGAACCCGCCCGTCACCAGTGGGTCGGTCGACATCGCCTTCTGGGATCTCACCTACGATCCGGACGACCTCAATCCGCCCGGCACGGAATCGGGCAAGCTCGGCGAAGTGATGAACGTTCCCATCGAGCCGATGCCCACGCTCGGCGAGGGCGAGCTCTGTGACACCAAGCGCCGCTACAACCGCTGCGCGACGGGCCTGACCTGCAAGCTCGACAAGGACGGCGATCTCCGGAACCGCTGCTTGCCCTGATCGGAAGGCGAAGATTCGAAGGCCCCGCGGCCCTTCCTTCGGAGGGCCCCGGGGCCTTCGTCCGTCTGGACCTCAGGGGCCGTCGTAGACCGCCACGCCTTGCGTGGTCCCCACGATCACGCGCCGAGGGTGGCTCCAGGCATCCACGAAAACGGAGACCACGGCGCCGGGAAGGCCTTCCCTCGCGTCGATCACCTGCGCCACGCGCCCGGAGACGATGCGCACCAACCCCGCTTCGTTCGCCACCCACAGGCTCCCGTCGGGGTCGAGGGCGAGGTCGCGCATGCGGTTGTCGAGGAGGCCTTCGGCGGTGGTGAGGTAGGCCAGGCTGCCGTCGGCCGCGCGATAGGCCAGGCCGTTGCCGAAGCTGCCGATCCAGAGCCCGCCCCGCTCGTCGGCGGCGAGCGCCATCACCCAGTCGTGCCCGTCCGGGTCGAAGGCGATCCCCTCGGGCCAGACGTCGATCTCGGGATCGATCGGCGCCCAGAAGTTCCCGCCCTGCGTCGCGTAGAGAATCCGTCCCGTGCGCGCGGCCGCGCCGATCCAGACGTTGCCGTCGGGCGCGACCGCCACACCCCGGAAATCGCCGGTGAAGAGCGAGTCGCCGATGTTGATGGCCGTGTGGACGTGCTCGAAGACCCGCCCGAAGCGCGCCGACCACATCGCGACGCCGTGGTTGCAGCCGAACCAGACGTCGCCGCGGAAGGGGCCGTCCAGCACCGGCACGATGCGGTAGCAGGTACGGACGTTGTCGCGCCCTTCGGGGTATTGGTCGCTCGGCGGCGAGGAGATGTCGTAGTGGAAGCGGTCGAGCGTGCCGTCGGGCTGCAGGCGGATGCGATCCGCGTCGCCGGTCTTGGCGATCTCCTCGGGATCGTCGAAGGGATTGGCGTCGGGGAAGAGCCCCTCGTACCCCACCCAGACCTCGAGGTCCTCGCCGCCCGCGACCGCGAGCACGGGGTGGGGAAGGCCGTCCTTCTCGCCGAAGCTTTCCCAGGATTCGGCACCCGCGCGCAGCAGCAGGAGGTCACGGCCGTTGGCCGCCCAGAGGTTGCCGCCGCGATCCGCGCTCACGCTCCACGCCGGCCCCGGCAGGCGCCAGAACCGGAGATGCTCGCCGAGGTCGACCGGCGGTTGGAAGTCGCTGCCTCCTTCGCCCCCTTCGCCGCCGGTGCCGGCCGTACCCCCCTCTCCGCCTTCTCCTGCCTCGCCCGCCGCGCCGCCGGCTCCCCCGTCGCCGCCGTCGCCGCCCGTGCCGCCCGGCTGCACCGGACGAACGTCGTCGATCGGGTCGTCGGCACAGGCCCAGGCGAGGCCCACCACCACGATGCAGAGCGCGCCGAACGGTACTCTCATCACTCCTCCCTCCGATCGGAGGGGGAGCAAGAGGCCTGCCAGCGGCAAAGGCGTGCGGGGGAGCGCGTCCACCGGTGATCCGCTGCGGGGAGGGCAGGGGTTTGCCTTCGGAGGGAAAAGCCTTTCCGTTGGGCGGCATGGCCACGGGCGTGGCCTCGGCCGCCCGCCGGCCCGGGTGTCCGTGGCGGTCATCGAACTTCTCGAGGCGGGGGACGGCGGCAAGGACGACGGGCTCCTAGCGGCAGATGAGCAGCGGGCAGGGGCAGGTACTCGTCAACCGCGTGACCACGCGCCCCATCGGTCGCATCGGCCGCCTCTGTCCCGCGCCCACGACCAGGAGGTCCGCCCGGAGCGCGTCGACGGCGAGGACGAGCTCGGCGGCGGGTTCCCCATGGCGGATCTCCGTCCGTGGCGAGGGAAGGCCCATCGCCTCGGCGGCGCGGGCCGTGTCGCCCAGCAGGCGCCGCGCTTCCTCCTTTGCCTCGCGCAGTGCGGTGCGGACGACCGCGAAGAGGTAAAGCTGCGCCCCCGTTCCGGCGGCGATGCGCATGGCGTGCTCGGCGGCCTTCTGCGCGGTGGGGCCGGTGCGCAGACCGACGGCGATGCGCGAGATGCGCGGGGCGTCGGCCACGCCCGCGCGGATCAGGGCGACGCAGGCGTCGGCCTCGCGCGCGACGGCGGCCGAGACGTGGCCGGGTCGCAGGCGGGTGCGGCCCGAACCCAGGCAGATCAGGTCGGCGCCGAGTTCCTCCTCCCGGAGGAGGATGGCGGCGAGGGCGCGGCCCTTGGCCACGGTGGACGAGGCGACGTGGGCCCTGCGGGCGACGGCCGCGAGGCCGGACGCCAGCACGGACTGGCAGGCCTCGTCCAGCGAGCGCGCGATCGATGCAGCTTCCGGCGGGCTGGCGCGGTCCGTGACACAGAGGAGGTGGAGCTCGCCGTTCGGCGCGGCGAGCTCCGCGCCGAAGAGCGCCGCCGCGTAGGAGGCGGACGTTCCGTCCACCGCCACCAGGATTCGCTCGAACACGCGTCCACGGTGGCGACGACGGTCGGGAGAAGGAAAGGGCGGAATGTGCGCGCCGCCCTTGTCGGGTCGTGGGGCGACCCAAATGTTAGGTGCATGGTGAATTATCAGAAGGCGGAATCCTGGCGACTGCATTGGGGCGCCCTCCTCGGAGGCGCCGTCATTGCAGTGACCATCGGATGGCTCGGCGAGCTGCTCGGTGGTCTCTTCTTTCTCTTCACACCCGGCGAAAGTTCGGTCTGGAGCTGGATCGGTGGCCTGCTGACGGTGGCCTTCTGGGCGGGGGCCGCCTTCGCGGGCGGCTTCATGGCCAGCCGCAGCGCCGATCGGCACACCCGGGCCGGCGGGATGGTCTACGGCGCCGTGGTCTGGGGTCTGATGGGCGCCTTCGGTGCGCTGATCTTCTCTCTGCTCGGCGGCACGGTCGGCCTGCTCGCCGGCGGCAGCGTGGGCGCGGCGCGCCTCTCGCTCGGCGTGGGGATCCTCTCCCTCGCCGCGGCCGCGGTCGGCGCGGTGATGGGCGGCTTGGCCGGCCAGACCGAGGCGCTCCGCGCCGTCGAGACGGAGGAGCGGACGGCGGGGCAGCGGCCGCCGCGCGCGCCGCCTCCGACGATCCACACCGAGCCCGAGGATCGCGAGCCGCCGACGCCGATCCACTGATCGCCGCGCGCGGGGGGCGAAGGAGCGGCGCGCGTGGGGTGCGAAAAGCCCCGCGCGACGCCCGCGCCTTTCTTGAAGGAGGGGGGCCGCATCGCTAGAATTCCCGGCTTTTCCAGGGGATGCCCCCTTGCCGGGATGGAACGCGATGCGCTTGAAGGTAGGCTACCACGACAGTTGCTTCGATGGCGTCGCCTCCGCGGCGACCTTCACCCGCTTCTTCCTCACGAAGGTCGATCCCGATGCCGAGGTGGAGTTCGAGGGGCTCGCCTACCGGGGTGGAAATCCCTTCCGTGAGGGCCTGCTCACGGGCGAGGTCAACGCCATCCTCGACTTTCGCTACACGTCCGATCCCCGGCTGAACTGGTACTTCGACCACCACGTCTCCGCCTTCCAGGAGCCGGGAGACGAAGCGCATTTCCGGGCCGACCGATCCGGCCAGAAGTTCTGGGACCCGGACGCCAAGAGCAACACCAAGTTCATGGCGGAGGTGCTGCGCACCCGCTTCGGCTTCGAGCCGGGCCCGATGGAGGAGGTCATCCACTGGGCCGACATCATCGACGGCGCGCAGTTTCCCAGCGCCAAGATGGCCGTGGAGCTCGAGGAGCCCGCGCTCCGCCTGATGACGATGATCGAGGCCGAGCGCGACCCCGCCGTGCTGCACCGGATCATCTGGTGGATGCAGCAGGAGCCCCTCTCCCGGATCGTGGAGCGGCCCGAGGTGAAGGAGAAGGTGGAGGCGCTGCTCGAGATCCACCGGCAGAACGTGGCGGTGATCCGCGAGCGCGCGGTCCTCGAGGACGGCGTGGTCTACTTCGACATCTCCGACCAGGCCCGCGACAACGCCAATAAGTTCATCGCCTACCACCTCTTCCCGGACTGCCGCTACAGCATCAACATCTCGGCGTCCAAGAGCCGGACGAAGATCTCGCTGGGTTCCAACCCGTGGGCGAAGGTGCCGCGCACCCACGACCTCGCCGCCATCGCCGCGCGCTACGGCGGCGGCGGCCACTCCGTGGTGGCGGCCATCTCCCTCGACCCGGGCATGGAGGAGGAGGCGCGCCGCATCGCCCGCGAGATCGTCGAAACCCTCAAATCCAATCCCTGATCCCGGCTCGGCGTTGCCTCGCTGGGTGCGCGCGCCCGTCCGGACCCGGGCGCGTGCCCGTCGGTGAACCGCGGCTGCGGACGTCGCAGACGGCCGGCGAGGGCCCCGTGGTCGAGGCCTCGCCGGCGGCAGGCGAGAGCGGCACCCGCAGCGACGACCGAGCCGAGCTGTACTACGCAGTACGCGAGGCGAGGGAGGAGCGAGGACGCCGCTCGCAGCCCCGCGCGCGAGGCCGACCTACCGTCGGCGGTGTTCCGTCGTGACTTCCGAGGGCGGCAACGGCTGCGTCGGCCGATGCGGCGGGGCGTCTTTGCGGCGCATGCGGTAGCGGTAGACCGGCTGGCCCCGCTCGAGGTACCCCCGCTCGCGGGTGGAGGGGACCTCGCCGGGCTCGCGAGGGGCGAGCGCGCCGGGGCCGAAGACGTTTTCGAACCCCACGGCTTCGAGGACCGTGGCCATCTCCTTTCCGCGCGCCTCGACGTCGGTGCGCAGCTTCACCTCCCCTCCGGGGCCGAGGAGGTTGTAGAGGAGGATGGCCATGTCCTCGTCGATCAGGCGCCGCTCGTGGTGGCGCTTCTTCCACCAGGGGTCGGGGAACTGGATGTGGAAGCAGGAAACGGTGCCCGGCGCGAAGAGGCGGGGGAGGATCGTCTTGGCGTCGGCGCAGAGGACGATGAGGTTGGCGAGGCCCTCGCGCTCCGCCTTCTCCTCGATCAGGCGGGCGAACTTCTTGCGGATCTCGAGGGCGACCAACAGGAGGTGGGGGTGTGCATGCGCGTGTCCGAGCGCGAAGCCGCCCGCGCCCGCGCCGATCTCGACCTCGAGGGGGGCGGCGTGGGCGTGCTCGACCCCTCGGTGGAAAAACTCCGCTCGCCAATCGATGCGCGCGGAGAGGTCGATCGGGCCCCTGGGCGTTCGCTGGGTTTCCATGGGGCGGGGAGGATAGCCGATCGGAGCGCGGGGACTCTGGTAAAGTGAGGCCGACGATGCACCCTCCTCTCGGTTCCCTCCTCGTCGCGGGCCTGCTTTGCGCCCGTTTCCTCTTCGTGGCCGCACTCCTCCTCGCCCTTCCCGCGGGTGCCGCGGGGCCGAAGGTAAAGCGGGTGGAGCCGCCACCGCAGCCAGACGCCCCTCCCGCGGCGACGGAGGAGAACGTCGCCGCGCCCGAGGCGCCGCCCGCGCCCGAACCCGAGCCGGAACCCGAACCGGTCTGGGGAGCCCTCGAGATCCTCGGCGAAGAGGTCCCGCCGGGCACCGTGCGGGAGCTGTCCCTTCCGGTGAGCGAGACCTACATCGGCTTGACCGTGGACGTGCCGGTGGTGGTCGTGCGGGGGACCTCCTGCGGCCCGACGCTCTGCCTGACCGCGGGCATCCACGGCGACGAACTCAACGGCATCGAGGTGGTGCGCGAGTCGATCGAACGCCTCCGGCCGACGGATCTCGTGGGCACGGTCATCGGCGTTCCCATCGTCAACATCCACGGCTTCCAGACCAGCTCGCGCTACCTTCCCGATCGCCGCGACCTCAACCGCTTCTTCCCGGGCAACGCCACCGGCAGCTCGGCCTCGCGGATCGCGCGGCGGATCTTCCGCGAGGTGATCCAGAAGTGCAGCGTCCTCATCGATCTGCACACCGGAGGTTCGCACCGGAGCAACCTCCCGCAGGTGCGCGGCGATTTGCGCGACGAGCGCGTGCTCGAGCTCGCGCGCGCCTTTCGGGCCGCGGCCATCGTCCACAACCCGGGGCTGGAGGGAACGTTGCGCCGCGCGGCGCAGGAGGTGGGCATCCCGGCGATCGTCTACGAAGCGGGCGAGCCGATGCGCCTGCAGGCGCAGGAGATCAAGCGCGGCGTGATCGGCGTCCGCAACGTGCTCATTCACCTGAAGATGGTGCGAGGCACCCCCGTGAGCATGGGCGATCAGCGCACCTACTTCCGTACCGAGTGGGTGCGCGCCGACCGCGGCGGCATCCTGGTCAGCGAGGTCCGCCTGGGCGATTCCGTGCGGGAGGGCGACATCCTCGGGACCATCACCGACCCCATCCGCAAGGAGTCGCACGTCATCCTCTCGCCCCACCGGGGCCAGATCCTCGGCATGGCGGTGGCGCCCGTCATGATCCCGGGGTATGCGGCCTTCCACATCGGAATTCCGGACGCCGCGCCGGCGGACGAACCGTTGGATCGGGAGCATCCCGAGTGACCGGGCGGTCCGCGGGAACGAAAGCGCTCCCGGACGGTTGAACCGTGCACCCGCCCGGGCTTTGCGCGGGTGGTCGAGAACTCATGGGTAGCAAGTTCGCACTCGTCATGTTCTTCGTCGTCGTTCTCGCAGTCCTGGCCCTGGGGCACACGTACATCTGGTGGCGGTTGGTCCGGACGCCGGGCTGGCCGGCGCCGTGGCAGACGGTGGGGACCGTGGCGATCGTTCTCCTCGGCCTCTCGCTGCCCGTGATCCTCCCCCTCACCCGCACCCTCCCACGCGCGTGGGCCACGCCGCTGGCCGCCTTCGCCTACACCTGGATGGGCATGGGCTTTCTGCTCACCGTGGCCTTCCTGGCGGTCGACCTGCTGCGTCTCGCCTCCACCGGCCTCACGGCGCTCTGGGCGTGGCTCTCGCCGGCGGAGGGCGGCGACGTGGACGAAGGGCGGCGGCTCTTCCTCGCCCAGGGGATGAGCGGGACCGCGGCGCTGGTGGCGGCGGGCGCGGGCGGGATCGGCCTGCGCCAGGGCCTGGGCGACGTGGAGGTCAAGGAGGTGCCGGTCCGCCTCGAACGCCTCCCGCGCGAACTCTCCGGCCTGACCATCGCCCAGCTCACGGACATCCACATCGGCCCGCTCATCGGCCGCCGCTTCGTGGAGCAGGTGGTGGAAAAGACCAACGCGATCCGCCCGGACGTGGTGGTGATCACCGGCGATCTCGTCGACGGACGGGTGGAGGAATTGGGCGACCACGCGGCGCCATTGGCCAAGCTGCAGGCGCGGTACGGCGTCTACTTCGTCACCGGCAACCACGAGTACTACTCGGGCGTCGAGCCCTGGATCGAGCAGCTGCGGCGCATGGGCATCCGGGTCCTGCGAAACGAGCGCGTCTCCATCGGAGACGCGGCTTCCTTCGATCTCGCGGGCATCGACGACGCCTTCTCCGGCAAGTACCCGGGGCACGGCCCCGACCTCGACCGCGCGGTGGCGGGGCGGGATCCCGAGCGCGAGCTGGTCCTCATCGCGCACCAGCCCCGCGCCGTCTTCGATGCCGCGCGCTTGGGGGTGGGGCTGCAGCTTTCGGGGCATACGCACGGCGGGCAGATCTGGCCCTTCGGCATGTTCGTGCCCCTGGCGCAGCCCTACGTCTCCGGCCTGCACCGGCACGGCGATCTCACCCAGATCTACGTGAGCCAGGGCACGGGCTTCTGGGGGCCGCCGATGCGGCTGGGCGCGCCGGCGGAGATCACCAAGGTCGTCCTGACCTGAGCGCCGGCCCGGCGTTCTGCTAGACTGCGGGCGTGCGAACCATCCCATCCCGCATCGTCTGCAGCCTCGTCCTGGTTCTCGCCGCCGGATGCGGCGGCTGCCGCTCCAAGGAGATCGAGCGCTCGGGACCGGGCGCCTTCTTCCCGCCGGGCGCGCCGGCCTTCGTGGCCATCGAGGAGCCGAAGCTCCTCTCCGCGGTCGCGGCCCTCCTCGGCGCGGGCCTGGCCGACGCGACGGCGCTCGTCGGTGAGGATCCCCTCGCGCCGGTGGTGCGCGAGCTCGGCTTCGATCCGCGCACGCCGGAGGGCTTTTACTCGGTCGGCCTCGATCCCGAGCGGAGCATGGCCATCGGACTGGACGCGGAGGACCGCCGCCTGGCGGTCTTCGCCGTGCGCGACGCCGGCGCCGCCGAGCGGTGGATGGAGGAGCAGGCGCGGCGGCGCGGGGGCCGGGTGCGCACCGAGAGGACCTACGCGCCGGAGGAGGGGAAGCCCCGCGCGGTGGTGGCGTACCTCGATCCCAAGGGCAGGGTGAGGCTCGCCCACGCGCTGGCGGGGCGGTGGCTCGTCGCCGCGGAGGGCGAGGCCGCCGTGGAGACCGTCGGCGCGGCGCTGGCCCGCGCGGAGGCGGACAGCCTCGTTGCCACGCAGGCCTACGCGAGCCTGCGCAAGAGCGTGGGCGAGAACCGCTCCGTCTGGGGTTGGCTCCCGCCGCCCCCAAAGGGCAAGCGCGCCGGGATGCGGCTGGCGGAGCGGGGCGCCTCCTTCGGCGCCACGGTGCGCGAGAAGGAGCTCGACGTCCGCGTGCGCCTGCCGCAGGGGACGATGGCGCTCTCGGTGCTGCAGAGCGCCGCTTCGGTGAAGGAGGGCGAAAGCCTCCTTCCCTACCTATCGAAGGACGATTTCCTGCTGGTGCGGCTGGGCGGCGATCCGCAGGCCTTCGAGCCGCTTCTGCGGGATTTCACGCCCTACCGGCGCCTGCGTCGCGCGGGCTTCGATCCCGCCACGGAGATCCTCCCGCTCGTCGAGCCGGGCGTGGTCATGGGCATCTCCCTCCAGCCCGAGCCGAACCTCGCCGCGGGGCTGCCCGGAGGCGCGTCGCTCGCGCGGACCAATCCCTTCCAACTCGTGCGCACGTCGATTCTGGCGCGGGTGAAGGATCCCGCGAAGGCGCGCGCCGCGCTCGAGCGCCTGGCCGAGCTCGATGACCGCCTGCAGATGGAAATCCGCACCCGCGGGGAGGGCGAGCAGACGATCTGGACGGCCCACTACGCCGCCGGGGAGGGGTTGAGCTGGACGCTGCGGGGCAATCTCCTCATGGCCGGCGGCGGGGAAAGCGCGTTCTTCGGTCTGGCCGAGCGGATCGAGGGCGGAGGTGTGGCGTACGAGCCCGCCGATCCGAAGGCTTTCGAGCTTTTCCGCTCGCAGCCGCTCGGCGTCTACCTCGACGTGCCTCGGCTGGTCGCCCAGCTGCGCGCAATTCCCGAGTCGGCATTCGGCATCGGTGGCTTCCGCATCAAGGGATTGCTCGACGGATGGATCTCCGCCATCGAGCCCCTGCGGGGATTGGCCCTCGCCTACCACGTGGACAACGAGGCCATCGTCCTCGACGCGAGGCTCGCGATCGAGTGATTCGGGTACGCGATCTCGTTCGACGGCACGGCGAGGTGGAGGTCCTGCGGGGCATCGACTTCGCGATCGCCCCGGGGGAATTCGTCGCCCTCACCGGTCCCTCCGGCGCCGGCAAGTCGACGCTCCTGCAGATCCTCGGCGGCCTCGACCGCGGCTACGCCGGAACGGTCGAGGTCTTCGGCAAAGACCTCGCACGTCTCGGGGAGCGCGAGCTGGCGGCCTATCGCAACCGCGAGGTGGGCTTCGTCTTCCAGGCGTTCAACCTGGTCGAAGGCCTGAGCGCGCTGGACAACGTCCTTCTGCCGGCGACCTTCGGCCGCGGCGTGCGCGCCGACCGCGGGCGGGCGCGGGCGTTGCTCGAGCGCGTGGGGCTCGGCGCCAAGGCGGAGCGGCTTCCCTCGGAGCTCTCCGGAGGCGAGAAGCAGCGCGTGGCCCTGGCGCGGGCGCTGCTCTTTTCGCCGCGGCTCGTCCTCGCCGACGAGCCCACCGGAGCCCTCGACGAGGAGAACGCCCGCGGCGTCATCGCGATCTTGTGCGAGCTCTGCCGCGAGGGCGGGATCACGGCGGTCGTGGCGAGCCACGAGCGCGCGGTGCGGGAGGCGGCGGATCGCCACCTGGTCCTGCGCGACGGCGTGCTGGAGGAGGCGGCATGAGGGCGCGCGCGCTCCTTCGGCTGGTCGTCCTCGGTCTGCGGCGCGATCTGCGCGGCCTGCTGCTCGCGGTGGTCGGTGTGGCCGCCGGCGTGGGGGCGCTCCTCTTCTTCCTCGCGGCGGGTCTCGGCACGGGCGAGCTCTTGCGCACGCGCATCCTCCCGGTGGACGCCCGCCTGATCGAGGCGGTGCCTCCGGCGGTCTCCCTGGGTTTGTTCGGCAAGGTGGAACTCGACGAGGCCACGGTGGAGGAGCTCGCGGCTCTTCCCGGCGTAAAGGCCGTCTACCGCAAGATGCGCGTGCGCGCGCCCGCGGCGTGCCGCTTCGACGGCGACTTCTTCGGCCGGCGGCTGCGCATGGGCATCGAGGTCGTGGCCGAGGGCGTGGAGCCCGCCTACTTCGAGGGGGTGGACCGCTTCGAGGATCTCGGCGAGGACGTCGTTCCCGTGGTGCTCTCCCCGCGCCTTCTGGAGATCTACAACGAGAGCTTCGCGCGCGAGCGCGGCCTTCCACGGCTGGGCGAGCGGCTGCTCGTGGGCTTCGAATTCCCGGTGGAGCTGGGGCGGAGCCTTTTGGGCGACGATCACCATCGTCGCATCCCCCTGCGCGCGCGGGTGGTGGGCTTTTCCCCGCGGGCCATGCTGCAGGGGGTGAGCATCCCGCTCGAGGCGGCGCGCAAGCTCAACGCGCGGCTCGGCGTCGATGCGAGCCGCTACTCGGCGGTGGTCTTGCAGGCGAGCGATGCCGCGCAGGCGCCGGCGATCGCGGAGCGGGTGCGCGCGCTCGGCTTCGAGATCGACGATGCGGAGCGGCGGCTCTCCCAGCGGGTGGGAGCGGCCGTGGCCATCGCCACCGGCATGCTCTCCCTGCTCGGTCTTCTCGTCTGCGCGCTCGCCTCCGTGAACATCGCGCTCGCGCTCGGCGCGTCGGTGCGCAGCCGGGCGCGCGAGTTCGGGATCTTCCGCGCCGTGGGCGCGACCTCCTCGGACGTCGCCGTGCTCGTGCTCGGAGAGGCGCTGGCCGTCGGCGGGATCGGTGGTGCGTGCGGCGTCGTGGGCGCGCGGCTCGCCGCCTGGGCGGCGGATTCCCTCTTCGCCGCCCATCTCCCTCCCTTCCCGTTCAAGCCGGAGACCTTCTTCGCCTTCCCGCCGTGGCTCTTTCTCCTCGGCCTGGGGGTGGGGCTCACGGCGGCGCTCCTGGGCGCGCTCGCCCCGGTTCGCCGGGCGGTCCGCCTCGATCCGGCGCGCATCCTGGCCTGAAAGGGGCGATGCACCCCGTGGTTTTCCGGCGCCGGCGTGCGTCCGGGGTTGAATCCCGGCTGACCCGCATGCGCCGAACGGCTACGATGGGCTCATGCGACCGGCCCGTGCCAGGCAAGGGTGCAAGGGCCGAACCTCGATGGATCCGGCGGTTCTTCGTGCTGCGAGAAAAGTCCTGCGGCGTCGTCCCCTTTCACGAGGTCGACGGTGAAATTCGGTACCTGGTCATCTCCTCTGCGGTGACCAAGCGAGAGCACTGGGAGTTCCCG
>Ga0079224_100009117_pt1 | contig 13497 bp, 12 predicted proteins | sample Stecom2015_FD_80414 | JGI IMG/M metagenome (GOLD analysis project Ga0079224, IMG submission 80414) | Agricultural soil microbial communities from Utah to study Nitrogen management - Steer compost 2015 | ecosystem: Environmental > Terrestrial > Soil > Agricultural land | place: USA: Utah... | reverse complement strand
TCCCATCGTCGGCGACTTTCATTACAACGGCCACTTGCTGCTGACCAAGTATCCCGCTACCGCCCGCGCGCTGGACAAATACCGCATCAATCCCGGCAACGTGGGCGGCAAGCACCGGGACGAGAATTTCCGCATCATCATCGAACAAGCCATCAAGTACGACAAGCCCATTCGCATCGGCGTCAACTGGGGTTCGCTGGACCAGCAGCTGCTGACTGAAATGATGGACGCCAACGCCAAGTCCGACCATCCTCAGGACGCCAGGACCGTCATGCTGGAGGCCATGGTCCAGAGCGCCCTCCGTTCCGCCGCGTACGCCGTGAAGTGCGGGCTTTCGCCGGATAAGATCGTGCTGAGCGCGAAAGTGTCGGGCGTGCGGGACCTCATTCGCGTGTACCGCCGGCTGGCCGAGGAATGCGACTACCCGCTGCACTTGGGCCTGACCGAGGCGGGCATGGGCACGAAGGGTATCGTGGCCAGCACGGCGGCGCTGTCGGTGCTGCTCCTCGAAGGCATAGGCGATACGATTCGCGTTTCCCTCACGCCGCGGCCCGGCGGCGACCGTACCGAGGAAGTGTACGTGTGCAAGCAGATTTTGCAGTCGCTGGAGCTGCGGGCGTTTGCGCCGCAGGTCACTTCGTGCCCGGGCTGCGGCCGGACCAGCAGCACGTTTTTCCAGCAGATGGCGGAGGAAATTCAAAGACATATCAATAATAAAATGCCTGTTTGGAGAAAACAATTTCCCGGCGTGGAAAATTTGAAAGTGGCCGTCATGGGGTGCGTCGTCAACGGGCCGGGCGAGAGCAAGCATGCCGACATCGGCATCTCGCTGCCGGGCACGTTCGAGGAGCCCAAGGCGCCGGTGTACGCGGACGGTCACCTGCTGACGACGCTGCGCGGCGACGATTTGGTGGAGCAGTTCATCGCGATCTTGGACGACTACGTGGCTGCCCGCTACGGCAAGACGGCGGAAACCGACGCCGAGCGCGTATAGATGGAGTAAGCGGCTAGCGGAACCGGAGGGGAGGTGGGCGGAGTGACCGTCGAGCGGATTGCGGTGCTCGGCGCCGGCACGATGGGGCACGGCATCGCGCAAGTGGCGGCCATGGCCGGCTTTCGGGTGGCCCTGCTCGACGTGTCCAACGAAGCGCTGAACCGGGCCGTCGAGCAGATCGGGTGGAGCCTCGAGCGGCTGGTGGAGAAGGGGCGCCTCGGGGAAGAGGAGGCGCGTCAAGCCAAGGAACGGATTCACACCACGGTCGATCTGGCCGAGGCCGTCTCCGCGGCCGACTTCGTCATCGAAGCGGTGCCGGAACACCTCGACCTCAAATTGTCCGTCTTTGCCGAAGTGGATAAGTTGGCGCCCGAACACGCCGTCATCGTCAGCAATACCTCGCAGTTCAGCATCACCCAGCTGGCGGCGGCGACGAACCGGCCGGACCGGGTGTGCGGGATGCACTTTTTCAACCCGCCGGTGCTCATGAAACTGGTCGAGATCGCGCGCGGCGAGCGCACGTCGGACGAAACGCACCGGCTGGTCCAAGAGACGGCGGCGCGGATGGGGAAAGAGACCGTCACGTGCAAAGACAGCCCCGGCTTCATCACGACGCGGCTCATTGCGCTGCTGTGGGTGGAGGCCATGCGGCTGCTGGAGGAGAACGTGGCGTCGCCGGAAGACATCGACAAGGCGTGCCGCCTCGGCTTGGGCCACGCGATGGGCCCGTTTGAGACGGCGGACTGGTCTGGGCTGGACGTCGCGCTGGCCATTGCCGACAGCCTGCGGGAACGCTTGGGGGAGCGATTCCTGACGACTCCTACGCACCGCAATCTGGTGTACGCGGGCTACGTGGGGCGCAAAGCCGGCCGGGGAATTTACCGGTACGAGTAGGCGCAACCTCAGCGGTGTGGCGCGGGGGTGCTTGCGCGGCGGGGCTGCCGCGGTTTCTGAGACCGTATTGGTGGCAGGACATTTAGTTTCGTTGACGAAGTAAATAGGTAGCTTGTCCCATGGGGGCGGGACAAACATCACATCACGGCGAGTAAGTGGGGAGTCGAAGAATGGCACACCATCGCAGTCTTGTCGTGCTCGGGCTGCTGGTCCTGAGCGGGCTGCTGGTTGCGGCGCCGCGAACGGCACTGGCGGGGCCGCAGAATTGGCTGTATCCGGCCGGTCCGGTGGCTAAGATGCAGCTGGAGCTGTTCATGCTCACGACGTACATCATGCTCTTCGTCTTCGTCGTCGTGTCGGGTCTTCTGATTTACGCCATCGTGAAGTTCCGCGACAAGGGCGTCGCTGGCGTGGGGGTGGGCCGGGCGGCTGCCGAGGTGGCGGCCGGCAAGGAGCAGGACCTGCCTCCCCAGTTCGAGGGCGATCCCCGCATCGAAATCGTCCTCACGATCATTCCTTTCCTCCTTCTGCTCATCATGGCCATCCCGACGGTGAACCTAAACTTCGCCTTGGCCGCCGAGCCTGAAGGGGACGTCCTGGAGGTACGGGTCGTCGGCCACCAGTGGTGGTGGGAGTTTGAGTACCCGCAGCTCGGCATCGTGACCGGCAACGAGCTGCGCATCCCGGTGGGGCGGCCTGTCAAGCTCTACGTCGAGACGGCGGACGTCATCCACAAGTTCTGGGTGCCGCGCTTGGCGGGCAAGATCGATCTGGTGCCTGGCCGGGTGAACGTCACCTGGTTCCAGGCGGACGAGCCGGGCGTGTACTACGGCCAGTGCGCGGAGATGTGCGGTACGCACCACGCCAACATGCGCCTGCGCGTCGTCGCTCTGCCGCCTGAAGAGTTTGAGCAGTGGGTGGCCAACTACGGCCGGGGCATCGTGGCGGACACGCCGGAGCAGCTGGCGGCCGCAGAACGGGGCCGGCAGATCTTCGAGACGCGCGCTTGCTTCGCGTGCCACACCATCGAAGGCACGCGGGCTGCGGGCAAGGTTGGCCCGAACCTGACGGACTTCGGCGTGCGCCACACCATCGGGGCGGGCATGATGGAGAACACGCCCGAAAACCTGGCGCGCTGGATCTCGGATCCGCAGGGCGTCAAGCCGGGTTCCGGCATGCCGCGCGTTGCGCTGTCCGACAGCGAGTTGGCGGACGTGGTGACGTTTCTCCTCAGCCTGAAGTAGGAACGCCACCCCGGCCGGCGCTGCGGCACAGGGCCTTCTTAGGAAACGAGGGGAAAGGGAGTAAGAGCGATGGCGACGACTACGATGTCCAAGTCCTTCTGGCAGGCGTTGCCCAAGCCGAAGGCTGAAACCGGCTTCTGGAGCTGGGTTACCACCGTCGACCATAAGCGCATCGGCATCATGTACTTCTGGACGTCGCTGGCGTTCTTCCTGATCGGCGGCGTCGAGGCGCTGTTGATTCGCTTGCAGCTGGCGGGGCCGGATCGGAACGTCGTGGGGCCCGATCTGTTCAACCAGCTGTTCACGATGCACGCCACGACCATGATCTTCCTCGCGATCATGCCGATGACGGCGGCGTTCTTCAACTACTGCATCCCGCTTCTCATCGGCGCGCGGGACGTGGCATTTCCCAAGCTGAACGCATTCAGCTACTGGATGTTCCTGACCGGCGGCATCTTCCTCAACTCCAGCTGGCTGCTGGGCGGGGCAGCGGACGCGGGCTGGTACGGCTATCCGACATACAGCCTGGCCGAGTACAACCCGGGCTTCGGGGTCGACTTCTGGGTCATCGGCTTGCTGCTAACGGGTATCGGCACGCTGGTGTCGGGCTTCAACTTCATCGTGACGATCTTGAACATGCGGGCTCCCGGCATGAGCCTGATGCGCATGCCGATGTTCGCATGGGCCACGCTCGTCACGATGTTCCTAATCGTGTTTTCGTTCCCCGTCATCACGGTGGCGCTGCTGCTGACACTCTTTGACCGGCGTTTCGGCACACTGCTGTTCAACGTGATGGCGGGTTCCGACATTACGCTCTACCACCACCTGTTCTGGGTGTTCGGCCATCCGGAGGTTTACATTATTGTCTTGCCCGCGATGGGCATCGTGTCGGAGATTATCCCGACGTTCGCCCGCAAGCCTTTGTTCGGCTATCCGATCATGGTGTTCTCCACCATGCTCATCGGTTTCGTGGGCTTCGGCGTCTGGTCGCATCACCTGTTCACGCTCGGTTTCGGCCCCGTGGTCAACACCATCTTCGCGCTGGCGACCATGATCATCGCCGTGCCGACGGGCATCAAGATGTTCAACTGGCTCGGCACGCTGTGGAAGGGCCGCCTGCGCATGACGGCCGCGATGATGTACGCCCTGGGCTTCCTGGCGCTGTTCCTGATCGGCGGCCTGACGGGCGTGATGCTGTCGGCGGCTCCGTCCAACATGCAGATTCACGGCACGTACTTCGTCGTCGGCCACTTCCATTACGTGATGATTGGCGGCGCGCTGTTCTCGCTCTTCGGCGCCATGCACTACTGGTGGCCGAAGATGTTCGGTCGCATGCTTGACGAGCGGCTGGGCAAGATCACCTTCTGGCTGCTGTTCATCGGCTTCAACTTGACCTTCTTCCCGATGCACATCCTGGGCGTCTTCGGCATGCCGCGCCGTATCTACACTTACTCGGCCGAGATGGGCTGGACCGGCTTGAACCTGGTCTCGACCATCGGCGCCTTCACGATGGCGGTCGCGGTGCTGGCGGCGCTGTACAACATCTTCTCCACCATGCGCAAGCCGAAGGACGCGCCGGCGGACCCGTGGGACGGCCGGACGCTGGAGTGGACGTTGCCTTCGCCCGTTCCGTCGTACAACTTCGCCAAGATTCCGGTTGTAACGGCGCGCGACCACTTCTTCTATCAAAAGTATCCGCAGCTTGAGCCGCTGGCTCCGGCTACGGAGGCCGAGACGGCGGCTGCGGCGGAACTCGTCCACGAAGAGGACGAGATCGTCATGCCGGGCAACTCGTACATGCCGTTCCTGATGTCGCTGGGCCTGATGGCGGCCGGTTACGGCTTGATCTACAGCATGACGGTGTTCTGGATCGGCATCGCGTTCACGCTGCTCTGCATGGTGGGATGGGCCTTTGAAGGCGACAACGTGAAGATCGTTCGTCCGGGAGGCGCGAAAGCATGAGTCGGGCTGCCGCGGTCGAAGAGCGGGAAGTGACCCATACTCCGCCCAGCTTGGGCGTGCCGAATCATAAATTCGCCATCTGGTTGTTCATTGCGTCCGAGTCGATGTTCTTCGCATCGCTGATCACGACGTACATGGTGTTCCGGTACCGCAGCGTGGTCGGCCCGCATCCGCAGGACGTCGTGAACATCCCGATGGTCACCTTCAGCACGTTCATGCTGCTGATGAGCAGCTTGACGATGGCGCTGGCGGTGTCGGCGGCCAACCGCGGCGAAATGCGGAACGCGGGGAAGTTTATGCTGCTGACCATTCTCGGCGGCGCGACGTTCCTCGCCGTGCAGTTCTACGAGTGGTACCACATTATCACCGAGCTGGGGCTGACGTGGCGCACCAACATTTTCGGAAGCATCTTCTTCATCTTGACGGGCTTCCACAAGGCGCACGTCATCTTCGGCATGATCTGGCTGGCGCTGTTGTCGCTGACCGCATTCCGCGGGACGTTGAAGCCGAAGCACGCCGAAAACGTTGAAGTGGCCGGTTTGTACTGGCACTTTGTGGACATCGTGTGGATCGTCATCTTCACGCTCGTGTTCCTGCTGACCGAGGTCGGCGTGTAACGCGAGTGCTGTCGGGCAAGGGGGAAACGCAGATGGAACACAGCCGGGCAACGCAGCACGCCCACGCTACGACGCGCGACTATTTGCGCGTCGGGGTCCTGCTGTTCATCTTGACCGTGCTGGAAGTGGCCGTTCTCTACATCAGCGCGCTGCAGTCGCTGCTGGTGCCGATTCTGGTGGCGCTGTCGGCGTGGAAGTTCATTCTCGTAGTGCAGTTCTTCATGCACCTCAAGTACGACAGCCGTATTTACAGCGGCTTTTTCGCCGCCGGCCTGGCGCTGGCCGTGTTGATTACGGCGGCTTTGGTGATTATGTTCGCCGGCCGGTGACGGAGACTCGGCCTTTCCGGCCGTGTGGGGAGAAGAGCTTCTGCGCCGGGAGAGCCGGGTCTCCCGGCGCTTTCCGTTTCGTCGGTTAGAACGCAGATTCGGCGCAGCCCCTTGACTGTGCGAGGGATGGATCGAGAATGCCGTGGGGAGTTCTCGCGCATTCGATGACCAGCCACACGATTCGCTTCTGGTATCCGGAAGTGTGGGCGGTCATCCTGGCGTTTTGCACGATCTACTTCTACCTGGTGGGCCCGTTCCGGGAGCGTCATCAGCTGGCGCCGCGGGCGGAGCGGCGGGATACGCTGTATTTTCTCGCGGCGATGTTCGTGCTGCTCGTGTCGGAAGGCACGCCGCTACACCACGTGGCGGAGAAGTATTTGTTCAGCGTCCACATGACGCAGCACGTGCTGCTGACGATGGTCATGGCGCCGCTGTTTATCCAGGGCATCCCCGCCTGGCTCATCCGGTATTTCCTCCGCTACCCGTGGATACGCAAGACGTTGACGTTCCTGACGCGCCCGGTGGTGGCCCTCATTACGTTCAACGCCATCAATGCGGCTTGGCATTTGCCCTTGTTCTACCAAGCGGTGCTGATCCACCACTGGTTCCATATCGTACAGCACGTGGTGTTCGTGCTGACGGCGCTCATGATGTGGTGGCCCATCGTCAGCCGATCGCCGGAGCTGCCGCCGCTGCCGTACGGCGCCCAAGCGCTGTACATTTTCGGCGTGCTGATGGTGCAGGTGCCGCTGTTTGCGCCCATCATCTTCGCCGACGCGCCGTTCTACGAGTTTTACGCGGCGGCGCCGGACGTTTGGGGCATCGGCGGGTTGTCGGACCAGCAGCTGGCCGGCGCCGTCATGGAGCTGGGCGGCATGACGGTCATGGTGTATTTCATGGCCCGGGCGTTCTTCCGGTGGGTGCGGGAGGAAACGTCGCCCAAGTACCGCGCGGAGCGGTACAAGTCCTCGCCGACGGCGTAGCTCCGGTCCCAGCGGAACGGGCTCGGGCGGGAAAATACCGCGAAATGTGGGTCGCTCGCGCGGCGCTTCTCCTGCTATAACGGTTTCGCCGTGGAGTTGACGGGCGAAACGTGCGAGGAGGAGAGCGCGGTGCGCGAGCGGCCTTGTCGTTTTCTTGCGCTGCTCTTGGCGGTGGGAACAGGCGGCGTGACAGTCTGGGCGTGCGGTTCGATCGTGGCGGAAGCCGCAGCCCCGCGTACGCTGCTGGACGTCCGCTACGAGGGCGTCGTTCGGCAGTCCGACTGGTTTACGTGCGGCCCGGCCGCGGTGGCTACGCTGCTGCGGTACTATTTCGGGCTCGACGTGACGGAAGGCGACGCGCTGGCGGAGGCGCTGGCCATCACGGCCGAACTGGGACTGGACGTCGGGAACGGGATCTCCGCACTGGCGCTGGTGCGGACGCTGGAGCGGTTCGGCGTGCCCGCCCTCGGCTACCGGGTCACCGTCGAAGCCCTAGCCGACTATTTCCGGCGGGGCGGGCTTCCGGTCATCGTGCACCTGACGGCGCCCGAGCCACACTACGCGGTGGCGGTGGGCATGGCCGGCGAGTTCATGCTGCTGGCGGATCCGTCGTGGGGCCGGAGGGTCGAGCGTTGGGCCGACTTCTCCGCAAAAAAGGGTTTTTCCGGCGTCGTCCTCGTGCCCTTGCCCTCAGGCGCCCTGCACGCGAGAGTCACGGAAGCGCAGCGGGAGGCTGTCCGCGCGCTGGAAGCGCACGCGGCGCGCCTGGCGGCGCTGTCTCGGTGGGTGGCGCGGCCGTGAGGGCATGGACGGCCGTTTTACCCATCGTCTCGGCGCTGCTGGAGCTGCTCCTCGTCCCGGCCGCCACGGCCGCCGCGCCGGCGGCCCTTATTGAGCTGGCGGCGCCGCCGGCCGGCGGATACGAACTTTTCCTCGGCGTGTCGATCTTGCCCGCGGGGTTCGTGGCGTTGGCGCGGGAAGGGCATGCGCCCGCTCCGGCCGTCGCCGTGGCCGAGTATGGGATCGCTGCTGCCGGGGGCGTCACGTACTACGTCAGCGAGTCGTTCGGGGTTTCACTCTCGGCGGCGGGCGGCGGAATAGCCCGCGGTGTCGCGTCCTCGGCGCAGCCTGCCCTCTGGCAATGGGAAAGCGCCGCAGGGAGCCTGGATGTTGGCGGCGTATGGCGGTGGGCGTCTCCAGGCGCGGGCCGCGAGCTGCGGCTTGAAGCGGGGAGCGCCGGGGTGTCCGTCCACGCGACTTCCTCGCTCGTGTCCGACCCACTGGTGTTGTCGGCCGATCTTGGGCTTGAAGCGGCGCGAGACGACGCGCTGCGCTTTGCCGGGTCCGCCGGTGCGGTTCTGGTCGTCAACGAGGAATGGGCTTGGCGGGTAGCGTTGACCCACCGGCTTTCCCTTTCGGCGCCGGCGCCTCCTCAGGTCCAGCTGGCGCTGGGCGTGGTGCACCTGTTCGGGGGGCCGTCGGTCCGGCAGGCGGGGGTGGAGGCGGTGTTGCAGGCGGTCGGCAGCGACGTGCGGGTCGGAATCGGCTTCGCTTACTACGGCGCAGGTCGGCGACGGTGAAAGGCGTATATAATGGAGAGTGCGACACCGAGCCCTTTGTCTGCGCAAGACAAGGGAGGTGTGCGAGGAGGACAGGTCGGAGTGAAGATTGGTCTCATCGGATTGCCGGCGTCGGGCAAGTCGACGCTGCTGAGGCTCTTGACCAGGGGAGAGGCCGGCGGGCCCGGCAAAGCCAACGTCGGCGTCGCGCCGGTGCCCGACGAACGAGTCGATACGCTGGAGCGCATTTACAAGCCCCGGCGCAAGATTTACGCACAGCTGGAGTGCGTGGAGCTGCCCGACCTGCAGCTGCTGCACGGCAGCGGGGCGCAGCAGCTGGCGGAAGCCCTTAAGCACGTGGATGCCATCGTGCTGGTCGTCCGTGCCTTTGCCGCGCCGCACGTGCCGCACGTCTTGGGCGACGTGGACGCCCTGCGCGACGCACAGAAAGTGTACGACGAACTGTTGCTTATGGACTGGTCGCTGGTGGAAACGCGCCTTGGGCGCTTGCGCGAGATGCAGCGCAAAGGGGTGCGGCATGACGCGGAAATTGCGCTGTTTGAACGAGTGCAGCCGGAACTGGAGGCCGGAAAACCTTTCCGGGCGTTGGAGTTTTCACGCGAAGAACAGGCCCTGTTGCGCGGGTACGCCTTCCTCACGACGAAGCCGCTCATCGTGGCGGTCAACGTCGATGAAGACCAGCTGCGCCGCGGGTACGCAGGCCGCGAGGAGCTGCACGCCTGGGCCGGCGAGCGGGGCGTGCCGGTGGTGGAGGTGGCGGCGCTCATCGAGGCGGAAATCGCCGAACTGCCGCCGGAGGAGCAAGCGGCCTTCATGGAGGACCTGGGACTGAAGCAGTCGGGCGTGGCGCGGCTGGCGCGCTCGGCCTACGAGGCGCTGGATCTGATTTCATTTTTCACGGCTTCCGAGCGCGAGGTGCGCGCCTGGACCGTCGTGCGCGGGACTCCCGCCAAGGAAGCCGGCGGCGTCATCCACTCGGACATCGAACGGGGCTTCATCCGGGCCGAGGTAGTTCATTTCGACGACTTCATCCGGGCGGGCGGCAGCATGGCGGCTGTGCGGGAGCAGGGGCTCCTCCGCCTGGAGGGCAAGGACTATGCTGTGCAGGACGGCGACATGATCTACTTCCGATTCAACGTCTAACTTGGCGGAGGGCCTTCCATGGCGCTGAACGACGCCATGCTCTGGTCAGAAATATTTCCCCGGCTCGCGCAGCAGCTGCGCGAAGCCGGGGAAGTTTGCGTCGACTACGAGCTGGCCTCCCATTTCGCCTACTACATCATGCTCCAGCAGTTCGATCTCTGGATGCGGCTGGAGCAGCAGCTGCAGCCTACCGACGACCTCAAGGCCCGCTTCTACTTGCGCGGGCGCTAGCCGCTGCAGGTGCAGCCGCCGGCGCCGACCGGCTAGCGGCTCAAGAGCTCGCGCGCCGCGGCGGCCACCTTCTCGACGCTGAAGCCGAGGTGCTCCGCCACTTGCTCGCCCTTGCCGCTCTCGCCGAACCGCTCGAGGGAATAGGCGCGGTCGCCCGGGCGCAGCAGCTGGTACCAGGCGCCCGCAGTACCCAGCTCCAGCGTCATGCGGCGCGCCTCGGGGCCGCCCAGCACTTCGTCCCTGTACGCGGCGGGCTGCTGCAGGAAAAGCTCGCGGCACGGGACAGAGACGACGCGGACGGAGACGCCTTCGGCTTCGAGCTTCTCGGCCACCGCCCAGGCCAACCCCACTTCGCTACCCGTTGCGATGAGAACCAGTGCCGGCGCGGCGCTGCTCTCGCGGCGGATGACGTAGCCGCCTTTCGCCACCGCCTCCGGGGTCGTGAGCGCTCCTGGGAGCACGGGCAGCGCCTGGCGGGTCAGGATCAAGGCCGACGGACCGTCGGTCCGCTTTAGCGCGTGCAGCCACGCCAGTCCCGTCTCGCGCGCGTCAGCCGGCCGCCAGACGTGGAGATTCGGAATGAGGCGCAGTGACTCCAGCTGCTCGATGGGCTGGTGCGTAGGCCCGTCTTCGCCCACGTACACCGAGTCGTGGGTGAACACGTAGATGACCGGCTGCTTCATCAGCGCCGCCATGCGGATGGCCGGGCGCATGTAGTCGGAGAAGACGAGGAACGTGGCCACGTACGGGCGCAGGCCGCCGTGGAGCGACATGCCGTTGGCGGTGGCGCCCATGGCGTGTTCCCGCACGCCGAAGTGGATGTAGCGGCCGGCGTAGTCGCCCGGCGCCACCGCTTTGGCGCCTTTGATGGCCGTGTTGTTGGACGGCGTCAGGTCGCCCGACCCGCCGACGAGATACGGAACGTGCTTGGCCGCGATTTGCAGCGCCTGCCCGCTCAGCTGCCGCGACGCCGTCGGCTTCTCCATCGTCAGCGCCGACAATTCTTCCTCCAGGGCCTCCGGCAGTAGGCGCCCGTGCGCCGCGTCCCACTCCGCCCGCAGCTCGGGATACTCCCGCGACCACGCCTCAAACATCCGCTCCCAGGCCTGCCGCGCCGCGGTCCACTCCCGGCGCCGCTCGGCGAAGAAGTCGTATACTTCCTGCGGCACGTAGAACGGTTCGCGCGGCATGCCCAGCGCTTCTTTCAGCGCGGCCACCGCGGCGTCGCCCAGCGGCGCACCGTGCACTTCCGACGTGCCTTCTTTGACGCTGTAGCGGCCGATGCGAGTCCGGGCGACAATTAGGCTCGGCCGGTCCGCCACGGCCTTGGCGCGCTGGATGGCCGCCAGCAGGGCTTGCGGATCGTGGCCGTCCACCGTTTCCACCGACCAGCCGTAGGCCTTGAACCGATCCGCCACCGATTCCGTGAACGCTAGGTCCGTTGAGCCGTCGATGGTAATCTTGTTGTCGTCGTAGATGACGATCAGCTTGTGCAGCTTCAGATGCCCCGCCAGCGAAGCGGCCTCCGACGCGACGCCTTCCATCATGTCGCCGTCGCTGGCCAGAACGTACGTGTAGTGGTCGACGATCTCGTAGCCGGGCCGGTTAAAGCGCGCCGCCAGCATGCGCTCCGCCAGCGCCATCCCGACGGCGTTGGCGATGCCCTGGCCCAGCGGGCCCGTGGTCGTCTCCACGCCGGGCGTGACGCCGTACTCCGGGTGCCCGGGCGTGCGCGAGCCAAGCTGCCGGAAGTTCTTCAAGTCTTCCAAGGTCACATCGTAGCCGGAGAGGTGCAGCAGCGAATAGAGCAGCATGGACCCGTGCCCAGCCGACAAGACGAACCGATCCCGGTTGGGCCACGCGGGATCGGTCGGGTCATGGCGCAACACGTGGGCGAACAAGACCGCGCCGATTTCCGCACACCCGAGCGGCAGGCCCGGGTGGCCGGACTTGGCGCGCTCGACCGCTTCCGCGGACAGCGCCCGGACGGTGTTGGCGATGGACGTGAGTATCGACATGATTCCGGTCTCCTTTCTCAACGGCCTCTCAGAGCAGCATCCGATCCAAGAGCATGGCGATAAACAGCAGGGCCAGGTAGAAGTTGGAGTACATGAACACGTCCCGGGCCGCTTGCGGCGACGGCTCCTTTCGCAGTTTCCACGCCTTGTACGCGAAAATGCCGTTCAGGGCCAGGCTGGCCACAAGGAAGAGGGGTCCGAGGAAGTCCACGGCATAGAACGCCACGCCCAAAAGCAGCAGCAGGATGGTGTACAGGAAAATCTGCCGGCGCGTTTCTTCTTCGCCCCGCACCACAGGCAGCATGGGCACTCCGGCCCGCGCGTAGTCGTCGGACGCGATCAAGGCCAGCGCCCAGAAGTGCGGCGGCGTCCACAGGAAGATGACGAGGAAGAGAAGGACGGCCGGCAGCTCGACGGTGCCCGTCACGGCCGCCCAGGCGATGAGCGGGGCCACCGAGCCGGCCGCGCCGCCGATGACGATGTTCTGCGGCGTCCGGCGCTTAAGGAACAGGGTGTACACGAAGATGTAGAACAGGATTCCGCCCAACGCGATCAGGGCCGCCAGCGCGTTGGTCGTCGTCCAGAGGAGGACGACCGAGGCCACGCCCAGCGCGATACCGAAGACGAGCGCCTCCGCCGGCGTCACCCGGCCGGCCGGAATGGGCCGCTTCTGGGTCCGCTTCATTACCTGGTCGATGTCGCGGTCGAAGTACATGTTGAGCGCGTTGGCCGATCCGGACGCTAACGCCGTCCCCACCAGCGTCGCCGCGACGGTGCCCAGCGACGGCGACGCGTCCGGGATCAAGAACAGCGTCAAGAAGCCTGTGACCAGCACCAACAGCATAATGGTGGGCTTGGTCAGCGCCAGAAAGTCTTGCGCACGACGCGCTCGCGGGGCCGATGCAGCTTGTGCCATGCGAATACGTCACTTCCGTTCCTCAAAAGTTTTTCTTTGTTCAATAAAGCGACGGCTCGCAGGCGCCGGAACGCTCGCGAGCCGGCCCTTGCGCCGGGCGGCGCTAGGATACCGCCAGCGACAGCTCATCCGAGCAGTCGACGATGCGATTTCCGTCGACGCGGACGAAGAACTGGCTGCCGTTCTTGGACACGCGCAGCCGCCCGTCATGGTCCGGCGTGCCCTTTTGCAGCAGCGGCAGCAGCGCCATCGTCACCCCCAGCGGGCTCGTTCGCCCGAAGCGGCTCAAGTACCACACGTACACTTGAGGCGTGATGGCGTGCACCATCTGGACCAGGTGCAGCGTCTGCTTGCGACCGCGTTCTTCCACCAGCACGTAGCGGCCTTCCCAGTCCAGCAAGCGGAACGTGCCCTTGCGGCCCTGGGCTTCGGCCAGCACCACGCCGTTGGCCCGCGCGCTGCTGGCGGACGCCCGCGGCAACTGCTCGATGGTCCGCAGCGAGGCGGTGCGGGCCGCCCAGTTGGCTTCCTTAGCCCGCTCCTGCAACTTGTCCAGCGTGGCGGACATGACGACTTCCAGCCAAGC
>Ga0079224_100009116_pt1 | contig 13498 bp, 10 predicted proteins | sample Stecom2015_FD_80414 | JGI IMG/M metagenome (GOLD analysis project Ga0079224, IMG submission 80414) | Agricultural soil microbial communities from Utah to study Nitrogen management - Steer compost 2015 | ecosystem: Environmental > Terrestrial > Soil > Agricultural land | place: USA: Utah... | reverse complement strand
CAATCGGCGACGGCGCAGGGCGCCTTTCCGACCAAGCCCGTGCGCATCGTCGTGCCGTTCGCGGCCGGGGGCACGACCGACGTGGTGGCCAGGGCGCTCGGCAAGGACTTGAGCGAGATGTGGGGCCAGCCCGTGGTCGTCGAGAACCGCGGCGGGGCGGGCGGCAACATCGGCGCCGACGTGGTGGCGAAATCCGCGCCGGACGGCTACACGCTTCTGATGACCTCGGGCAGCATCTTCACGGTCAATCCGCACATGTACCCGAAGATGCCCTTCGACGCGAAGAAGGACTTCATCGCGGTGACCAACGTCGCCAGCGGCCCGCAGGTGGTGGCCGTGAGCCCGTCGGTGCCCGCGAAGACGCTGAAGGAGTTCATCGCCTACGCGAAGAGCCAGCCGGGCAAGATGAACTTCGGTTCGGCCGGCATCGGCAGCCAGGTCCACATGGCGGGCGAGAGCTTCCTCGACGCAGCCGGCATCGACCTGATCCACGTCCCGTACAAGGGCGAGAGCGCTGCCTACCCCGACCTCGTTTCGGGCGCGCTGCAGCTGGTGGTCGGCAACATTGCGGCGGTCGCGCCGTACGTGAGCAACGGCCGCCTGCGCGCGCTGGCGGTGACCAGCAAGACCCGTTCCCCGCTGCTGCCCGAGGTTCCGACGGTCGCCGAGAGCGGGTTGCCGGGCTTCGAGAACACCGGCTGGTTCGGCTTCATGGTCCCGGCCGGCACGCCGCAGGCGATCGTCGACAAGATCCATCGCGACACGGTCAAGGCGCTCGGCAGTACCGAGATGAAGGCGCGGCTGTTCGTCGCCGGCATGTCGCCGGTCGGCAACGCCCCTGCCGACTTCGCGAAGGCCATCGACAAGGAGTCGGCGCACTGGGCCAAGGTGGTCGAACGTCGGAAACTGAAGGCGAACTGACTTGAAGCTGGATCCGGCGGCGGTCGAGGAGGCCGCCAGGGAACTCTACATCCGGGCACTGAAGGTCCTGCCGCCGGACATCAAGGACGGTTTCGCGCGGCTGGCCGCCGCCGAAACCGACCGCACGGCCAGGGGCGTGCTCGCGACGATGGTGACCAACATCGCGGTGGCCGAGGACACGAACAACCTGCTGTGCCAGGACACCGGTGTGCCGATCTACAACGTGACCGTCGGCCGCGATGTCGAGTTCGACGGCTACGCGCTCAAGCAGGCGATCCGCAGGGGCTGCGAGCGTGCGACGCGCGAGCATCCGCTGCGATCGTCGGTGGTGCATCCGCTGACCCGGAAGAACGAGCACAGCTCGTGCGGCATCGAGGTGCCGGTGATCCACGTCGACTTCGACGACGTCACCGAAACCGTGCGCATCGAGATGGTGCCCAAGGGCAGCGGTTCGGAGAACAACTCTTTCCTGAAGATGGCGATTCCCGCCGAAGGTGTCGATGCGATCAGGACCTTCGTGGTCGACTGCGTGATATCGGCCGGCGGCAAGACCTGTCCTCCGACCATCGTCGGCGTCGGCATCGGAGGCACCTCGGACCTGTGCGTGGCGCTGGCCAAGCGCGCCGCGACCCGCAAGCTCGGCAGCCGCTGCAGCGACCCGGACGGCGCGAAGCTCGAGGAGCAGCTGGGCGCGGCCGTGAACCGGCTCGGCGTCGGGCCGCAGGGACTGGGCGGGGATTCGACTGCGTTCGCGGTGCACGTCGAACTGGCGGCGACCCACATCACGATGAATCCGGTCGCAGTCAACATGCAGTGCCACTCGGCGCGTCGCGCGACCGCGACGTTCACGCGCGGCGGCGTGTCGTACGGATTCTGAGCATGGCGCACTACGAGCTGAAGACGCCGGTGACCGAAGATCAGGTCCGCCAATTGCGGGTCAACGACACGGTGACGCTCCAGCAGACGCTGTTCGGCATCCGCGACGCGACGCAGATCGCGATGTTCGACCGCGGGCGCACGACGCGATTCGACCTGCGTGGCCACGCGGTGATCCACACTGCGCCCAACGTGAGGAAGGTCGAGCCGAGCGCCGCGCACCCGGCCGGCTACGCGCCGGTGTGCGTCGGCACCACCACGTCCGACCGGATGGAGCGCTTCACGCGGCCGCTGATGCAGCGCTGCGGGGTTCGCATCATCATCGGCAAGGGCGGGCTTCGCGCCGACTCGCTGGCGGCATTGCGCGAGTTCGGCGGCGTCTACCTCGCGATCGTCGGTGGCACGGCCGCGCTCGAGACCACCTGGATCGAGCAGATCGAGGACGTCGACCTCGACGACCTGAACCCCGAGTCGCTGTGGAAGTTCCGGATCCGCGACTTCGGACCGCTGCTGGTGGCCATGGACAGCCACGGCGGCAGCCTCTACGACGTGGTCCGGCACGACGTCGAGGCGCGTCGCGCGCAGGTGCTCGCCAGCCTCGGGGTGAAGACGCAGTGAAGCTGCGTCGGTTGCGCACCGACATCCTGATCCTCGGCTCGGGCGGCGCGGGGCTGTTCGCGGCGCTGCACGCGCACCAGGCAGCCCCGGCGCTGTCGATCACGGTCGCGGTCAAGGGCCTGCTCGGCAAGAGCGGCTGCACGCGCATGGTCCAGGGCGGCTACAACGTGGCGCTCGCCGAAGGCGATTCGGTCGAGCGGCACTTCATGGACACGATCGAAGGCAGCAAGTGGCTGTCCGACCAGGAGCTCGCCTGGACCCTGGTCACGAAGGCGGTCGAGCGCATCCACGAGCTCGAGAACGAGCTCGGCTGCTTCTTCGACCGCAACCCCGACGGCACGGTTCACCAGAAGGCCTTCGCCGGGCAGACCTTCGACCGCACGGTGCACAAGGGCGACCTGACCGGCATCGAGATCATCAACCGCCTGGCCGAACAGGTCTGGTCGCGCGGCATCGGCCGGCTCGAGGAGCATCGCGCGGTCGAACTGATCCGCAATGCCGACGGCTCGGCGCTGGCCGGCGTGCTGATGATCGACATGCGCGGCGGCGAATTCGTCTTCGTGCAGGCCAGGGCGGTGCTGCTGGCCACCGGTGGCGGCCCGACGATGTACCGGTACCACACGCCGTCGGGCGACAAGAGCTGCGACGGGCTGGCGATGGCGTTGCGCGCCGGCCTGCCGCTGCGCGACATGGAGATGGTGCAGTTCCACCCGACGGGTCTGCTCGCCGGCCCCGGCACGCGGATGACGGGAACGGTGCTCGAAGAGGGGCTGCGCGGTGCCGGCGGCTACCTGCTCAATGGCGCGCGGGAGCGCTTCATGCACCACTACGACGCGCGCGCCGAGCGTGCGACGCGCGACATCGTGTCGCGCTCGATCTACTCCGAGATGCGCGCCGGCCGTACCACGCCGAACGGCGGCGTGTACATCCAGATGCACCACCTCGGCCCGGACACGGTGCGCAGGCTGTTCAAGGGGATGGTCGAGCGCTGTGCGGACTGCGGCTTCGACCTCGCAGGCGGGCTGGTCGAAGTCGTGCCGACCGCGCACTACATGATGGGCGGCGTGGTGTTCAATGCCGACTGCACGACGCAGCTGCCGGGCCTGTTCGCGGCCGGCGAGGACACCGGCGGCGTGCACGGGGCGAATCGCCTGGGCGGCAACGGGGTCGCCAACTCGACGGTCTTCGGCGGCATTGCCGGGGAGACCATGGCCGCGTCGGCTGGCGGGCATGCGGGGCATCGCGAGCCCGACATGGCGGCGATCGAGCGCAGCATCGCCGCACACGAGGCGCCGTTCTCGCTCCCGGCCGGTGACGTCGAAGCGATCCGCGAGTCGCTCTACGAGTGCATGTGGGACGACGTCGGCATCCTGCGCACTGCCGACGGCCTGCGGCGCGCCGCGGCGCGGCTCGGCGAACTCGACGCGCAGCTGTCGCGAACCGGCGTCCCGGACCGCGACCGCGCGTTCAACCTGAGCTGGCACGACTGGCTGAACCTGCGCAGCCTGATCTCGGTGAGCCGCGTGATCGCCGCCGCCGCGATCGCGCGCGAGGACTCACGTGGCGCGCACTTCCGCGAAGACCATCCGGAGACCGGCGACCTCGAGCGATCCACCTATACGGTGGCGCGCTGGCACGACGGCGCGGTGAGCATCGGCCGGCAGCCCGTGAATTTCACGCGGGTGCGGCCCGGGCAGAGCCTGATCACCGACGATCGGGCGGCCTGAACGTGATGATCGAGGGCTTCGCCGCACCGGTGATCCGGCGGCCCGCTTGAGGCTGGCCCCGGGCCGGCCCGCTGCGGGCCGGCGTCACACGTTGCGAAGTACCAGCGTCGCACCGCCGACGATCAGGATCGCCCAGACGGCCTGGACGACGCGGTGCGCAGGCAGCCGATGATGCAGGTGCGTGCCCAGGAACATCCCGGCGAGCGCGCAGGGCAGCATCGTTGCGATCAGCATGGCCAGCCCGGGCGGCGCGAACAGGCTCGCCGCGATGAACGACGCGAGCCGTGCCAGCGCACTCATGAACAGCAGCAGCGAAATCGTCGCGCGCAGCCGGCCCTTGTCCTGCACGCGCCGCGCGAGATAGATCGTGTAGATCGGCCCGCCGGTGCCGAACAGCGCGCTGAACACGCCGCCCACGGTTCCGAGCGGCGCCGCCCAGCCGGACCGGATCGGCGCACTCGGCGGGCGAAACAGCAGGCTCCAGCCCGCAAAAGCGAGCACGAAGAAGCCAAGAAGCAGCAGCAGCGCGCGTTCGGGGGCCTTCACCAGCACGGTCACGCCCAGCACGACGCCGACCAGCATGAACGGCACGAGGCGCACGAGCTCGCTGCGATCGACGGACTTGCGGTTGCGCACGCCGATCGCGACGCCGCCGATCAGGTCGTAGACCAGCATCATCGGCAGCGCGAGCCTCAGCGGCAGCAGCTGCACCAGCATCGGCATCGCGACCATCGACGCGCCGAAGCCGGTGAGGCCGACCACCGTGTAGGCGAAGGCGACGACCGCGCCGACGCCGAGCAGCATTTCGATGGAAACGTTCGCAGGGAGGTCGAACAAGACGGGATCCGGAGATCGGTTCGCGGCAGCGACGGCACTGTACATCGCCGCAAGCGAAGCCTAGCATCGCCGCAGAGGCCGGCCGCGCGAGCGGCAAGGCGTGCGGCACGGTGCGATTCCGGAAAGACGACATCGAGTGGGCATGGCAGCCCGGATTTCAGTTCGCAGGATCACCATTGCGGGGGGCGGCTTCAGCGGCGCCACGGCGGCGGTGCAGCTGGTGCGTGCGAGTCCGGTGCCGCTGGAGATCACGATCGTCGAGCCACGCGAGACGGCCGGCCCGGGCCTCGCCTATTCGGCCACCGATCCGGATCACCGGCTGAACGGGCCGACCTGGTCGCACTCGATACTCCCCGAAGACGGCGGACACTTCACGCGCTGGTGCGATGCCCACGGGGTACTGCAGCGCGATCCCGAGGCGCTGGTGCCCGACGGCAACGCGTTCGTGCGGCGCGCGGACTATGGACGCTACCTTGCCGCCGAGCTCGCGCGGCATGCGCGCTGGCCGGCGAACGGATCGACGATTGCGCACCTGCGCGACCGCGCGAGCCGTGTCGCGTTCGACGGCCACGCGATCTCGATCGCTACCGAAGCCGGCCGAACGCTCGATGCGGCGATGCTGATCGTCGCCACCGGCAACCCGTTGCCGCGCCTGCAGGCACCCTTCGCACCGTCGCTCGCCGGGCATCCGTCGATCATCGAGAACCCACTGGAGCCTTCGCGGCTGGGCGACATCGATCCGCTCGCACGGGTGCTCGTGGTCGGCAGCGGGCTCACCGCGCTCGACATCGTGTCGACGCTGGTGCGCGCCGGCCGGGGTGCCTTCGGTTCTCATCGTGGCGGCATCGTCGTGACCTCGCGGCGCGGCTTGCGCCCGCGCCCGCAGCCGCCGGCGGTGGCGTCGGGCGAGGGCGCGGAGCCACCGCGGCCGCTCGATCGCATCATGGGCGACGTGCCGGCATTCCTGCTTCCGCCAGCCGCGCCGCCGACCTTGCGTGCCTGGGTCCGGGCAGTGCGCGAACGGATCCGGGAAGTCGAGGCGGGCGGCGACAGCTGGCACAAGGGCTTCGACGAGCTTCGAGACGTCGTCTGGCGCGCCTGGCCGCTGCTGCCCGCAGACCAGAAGCGCAGGTTCCTGCGCATGCTGCGCACCTGGTACGACGTGCACCGCTTCCGCGCGCCGCCGCAGAACGACGCGATCGTTCGCGCGGCCGAAGCGCGCGGCGCGGTCGAGTTCCGCGCTGCGCGGCTGCGCTCGGTCGAGGCCGTGGCCGGTCAGCACACGCTGCGCGTTCGCTTCGCCCCCCGGGGCGGCGATGACGAACGCGTCGAATGCTTCGATGCGATCGTCAACTGCACGGGCCTCGACGCGGCGGCCGGCGTTCGCGCCAACCCGCTCCTCGCGTCGCTGGTCGCCGACGGCGCGCTGAGCGTCGACGAGACCGGCATCGGCTTCGCGGTCGACGCACGGTGCCGCGCCATCGGCGTCGACGGCCGCGCGAACCCCGCGCTGCGGGTGGTCGGGCCGCCGACCGCGGGCACGTTCGGCGATCCGCTCGGCGCGATGTTCATCGCCGCGCAGGTCTACCGGATGCTGCCGGACGTGTTCGACGCGCTCGGGCAGGCGCCAGGGCGGTCGCCTTCCCGCTGAGCGCGGGATCGCGGCGCGGAGGCTGCTCGCCGCCATCGCCTCGAAACAGGCCGTGCAGGAGCAGGCCGTAGAGTTCCTCGACCGCCTCGCGATACGACAGGCGCGAAGCGGCAAGGAACGCCGGCTCGCGGATGCGACGCAGCGACGCCGCCATCACCTCGGCAACGAGATAGGCGTTGACACCGCGGAAGGTGCCCCGCTCGACGCAGCGCGCGACCAGTTCGCGCAAGCCGTTCAGACGCTCGCGCTGGTGCCGTTCCCACATCGCGTTGGCCGGCGGGCATGCGGCCATGTCCTGCATCAGCGTTGCAGAGAGCTTGCGCGCCGCGTCGATCGCGGGCTTGAGGTATGGCTCGAACGCCTGGTCGGGCGGGGCGGCGGCCGCCCCCCTTGCCCCCTGCTCGCGCACGCGCGCGAGGTAGCGGTCGAATACCCGGAGGAACAGCGCCTCCTTGCTGTCGGCCAGTTCGTAGAAGCTGCGCCGCGAGCAGCGCAGCCGGCGGGCGAGCTCTCCGACGGAGACCTTGCGAAAGCCCTCCGTCAGGAAGATCGACTCCAGTTCGTCGAGCAGCTTCTGCTGGCGCGGCCCCGGCGCCCGGTCGGCGTGCAGACCCGTCGCGTCCGGTCGAGGGCGGGCTGCCTTCGTTCGCGTCCTGGTCAAGGTCGGTCCGTCGCGGTGGAAAGGTTTGGTCGTGGAGGGGCTGGTACCAGAATAGCAAATTCGGTACCATCGTGCCGATACCGGCGGAGGGGCGGATGGGTTACCGGATCGGCATCGACGTCGGCGGAACGTTCACCGACTACCTGCTGCTCGACCAGCGCGGCGGCACGCGGGCGCACAAGGTGTTGTCGACGCCCGCGGATCCGTCGCAGGCCGTGCTGCAGGGGCTGGGCGAACTGGCGGCCGGCGTTGGCGCGTCGCTGGACGGGTTCCTTCGCGAGGTCGACATCATCGTTCACGGCACCACGGTGACGACCAACGCCGTGTTGACGGGCAACATCGCGCGCGCGGGCCTGCTGACGACCCACGGTTTTCGCGACGCGCTCGAGATGCGTCGAGGCGTGCGCGAGTCGTTCTACGACAACAAGCTCACCGCGCCGCGTCCGCTCGTGCGCAGGCACCTGCGCCTGCCGGTTCGCGGGCGCATCGACCACCGTGGCCGCGAGATCGAGCCGCTGTCGCTGGACGACGTCGAGCGTGGCATCGCCCGGCTGCAGGCCAGCGGCGTCGAGGCGGTCGCGATCAGCTTCATGCATGCCTATGCGAATCCCGGTCACGAGGAGGCTGCCGCGGAGCTCGTCGCGCGACGGATGCCCGACGCCTACCTGTCGGTCTCGAGTCGCGTGTTGCCGCAGCTGCGCTTCTACGAGCGCACCAGCACGACCGTGCTCAACGCCGTGGTCGGCCCGATCCTGCGCCGCTACATCGGCAACCTTCGCCGCCGCCTGGCCGGGAGCGGCTTTCACGGCGTGCTTCGCATCATGCAGTCGAACGGTGGCGTGACCTCGCCCGAGGTTGTCGCGGCGCTCGCCGCCTCGACACTGCTGTCGGGGCCGGCGGCGGCGCCGACGGCCGGACTCGCCGCGCTGGAGCCGCACGGCGAGGACAGCTTCATCACGGTGGACATGGGCGGCACCAGCTTCGACGCCGCGCTGGTCGTCGCAGGCTCTCCGTCGGTGACCACGGCCGGATCGGTCAACCGCTTTGCGCTGGCGCTGCCGTCGATGGAGATCGCCACGATCGGAGCCGGCGGGGGGTCGATCGCCTGGATCGACGACGGTCTGCTGCGGATGGGGCCGCAGAGCGCGGGCGCCGATCCGGGGCCTGCGTGCTACGGCCGCGGCGGCATCGAGCCGACCTGCAGCGACGCCAACCTCGTGCTGGGCTACCTGTCGCCCGGTTTCTTCGCCGGCGGCAGCATCGCGCTCGACGTCGGTGCGGCGCGTTCGACGATCGAGCGCCGCGTCGCCGTTCCGCTCGGCCTGGACACGGTGCGCGCGGCCTTCGGCATGTACCAGGTCATGAACGTCAACATGGCGTCGGCGATCCGCGAGATCTCGGTCCAGAAGGGCTGGGATCCGCGCGAGTTCCCGCTGATCTGCGCCGGCGGCGCCGGTGCGATCCACGCTGCGATGATCGCGCGCGAACTCGGCATCCGGCGCGTGATCGTGCCGCGCGACGCGGCGATCTTCTGCGCGTCGGGAATGCTGCGCACCGACCTCAAGCACGACTTCGTGCGCAGCCATGCGGCGGTGCTCGGCGACGCCGCAGTCGACCGCGACCGCCTCGGCTCGCTGCTGGATGCGCTGGCCGCCGAAGCCGACGGCGTGCTGCGCTCCGAAGGCATCGCGGCGGCGCAACAGCGGCATTCGTGGGCCGTCGACCTGCGCTATCGCGGTCAGTATCACGAGGTGCCGGTCGACGTGCCCGTCGAGCAGCTGCGGCGCGGCGCCTGGGAGGCGATCCGCAGCGCCTTCCACGCGCGCCACGACCGGCTCTACGGATACTCGTTGCGCGACGAGGCGACGCCGGTCGAGATGGTCAGCGTGCGGCTCAGCGCGCTCGGCGCGACCGACAAGCCGCCGCAGGTCCACGAGCCGCGGGACGGCGCGGACGCCGGGCACGCGCGCAAGGGCAGCCGCGCCGTATTCCAGCCGGACGTCGGCGAGTTCGCCGACACGCCGGTCTACGACGGCGACCGGCTGCGCCACGGCAATCGCCTGGAGGGCCCGGCAATCGTCGAGAAGGTGACGACGACGATCTTCGTTCCGGCGGGCTTCGCGCTGGCCGTCGACGCGCTCGGCGGCTGCGTGCTCGAGGATCGCCTCGACGACGGCCGCGTCGCCGCGCACCACGCAGAGGAGGCCCTGACATGACGCCCAGCGTAGACCCGATCAGGGCGTCGGTCCTGCACCGGCGCCTGAAGTCGATCACCGAGGAGATGGGCCTGACGCTGCTGCGGACCACGCGCTCGCCGATCCTGAGCGAGGCGCGCGACTTCGTCACCGGCCTGTACGACGCGCGCGGGCGCATGCTCGAGCAGTCGGAGTACATCCCGGTGCTCGCGTTCGCGTTGCAGCCGGCCTGCGAGCACGTGGTCGACTTCTTCGGCGAGGATGTCCACGAGGGCGACGTCATCCTGCACAACGACGTGTTCTCGGGCGGCAACCAGAACAACGACGTCGCCGTCTTCAGGCCGATCTTCCGCGACGGGCGCCTCGTCGCGTGGGCGGCCTGCAAGGGCCACCAGGCCGACATCGGCGGCGCGCAGGCAGGCGGATACAACCCGGAGGCACGCGAAGTCTGGCAGGAGGCCCTGCGCATCACGCCGATCAAGGTGCACGAGCGCGGCCAACTGCGCCGCGACGTCTGGCGGATGGTCTTCGCGAACATCCGCTACGCGATCGTCGAGGAAGACATCAAGGCGCAGATCGGGGCCACCCGCGTCGGCGAGCGGGCGATGCACGAGCTGTTTCGCCGCTTCGAGGCGCAGGATTTCGACGCCTGTGTCGACTACCTGTTCGAGACCTCGGAGCGGATGGTCCGGCGCGAGATCGCCGCGATCCCCGACGGCGTCTACCGGGGCGAGAGCTGGGCCTTCTACGACGGCGTGAACGACGGCTCGCGGATGAGAATCAGCCTGGCAGTCACCGTCTCGGGCGACGAAGTGACGTTCGATTTCACCGGCTCGTCGCCGCAGACACCGGGCTTCGTCAATGCGCCGTACTCGGCGACGGCCTCGGCGTTGCTGCTGACCTTCCTGATGCTGATCAATCCGGACGTGCCGCACAACGCCGGCATCCTGCGGCCGATCCGCATCGTCAACCCCGAGGGATCCTTCCTCAACGCACGCTTCCCGGCGGCGACGACCTTCGGCAACTCGATCACCGGCCCGACGTCGGACGCGATCTTCCGGGCCTTCGCGCAGGCACTGCCGAAGATGGTGACGGCCGGCTGGAACCGCATGATGGGCTTCACGATCACGGGCCGCGACCCGCGCCACGCCCGGCCCTACGTCGACATCCTGTTCCTCGCGCTCAAGGGCGGTTCGGGTGCCACCTGGGGCGCCGACGGCTACGACCACATCGGGTTGATCAACTGCGCTGGCGGGATCCTGGCGCAGGACTACGAGATGTTCGAGATCCACGATCCGCACCGCCTGGTGCGCCACGAGTATGCGACCGACTCGGCCGGTGCCGGCCGCTGGCGCGGCGGGCTCGGCGTCGACACCGAGTTCGTCATCGACGGCGAGGACGTCACCGGTATCGCGTTCGGCGACGGGATCGAGGAGGAGGCGCGCGCCTTCGGGCTGTTCGGGGGCGCGGCGGGCAGCGTCAACGCGATCACGATCACCGGCCCCGACGGCGAGGTCCGCCGGCCCAGGGCCAAGGAGATCGTTCGCGGCATCGCGCGCGGCGCGGTCTTCCGCCAGCACGCCGGCGGCGGCGGGGGCTACGGCGATCCCCGCGAACGTCCGGTCGACCTGGTCGTCGCCGACGTGATCGATGGCGTGCTGAGCGTCGATGCCGCGCGCGACCACTACGGCGTGGTGATCGATGCGGCGACGCTGGCACTCGACGAGGCCGCGACCCGGCGACATCGGGAGGCGCGATGACCCGCCCCCGCATCGACCACATCGGCATCGTCGTCGACGAGCTCGAGCCCGCGATTGCCGCGATGGCGCGACTGCTTCCCGGCGCGCCGCTTCGCCGCCGTTCGGTTCCCGACGCCGGGCTCGAGGTCGCCGAGTTCGAGGCCGAGAACCTGATCGTCGAGCTGCTCCGGTACACCGACGGTGGCGACGGCTTCGGGCGCGCGGTCATGGGCAGCGCGCCGGGCGTCAACCACTTGTCGCTGTCGGTGCCGGACCTCGACGCCGCGCTGGCGACGCTGCGCGACGGCGGCGTCGAACCCTCGGCCGGGTTCCCGCGGCGCGGCGCGCACGGCCGCATCGCTTTCCTGCCGCGCGACGCGCACACCGGGCTGCTGTTCGAGCTGTGCGAGCCGGACGACGCGCAGCCGCCGGGGGAGGCGCCGACGTGAGCGGCGACCCGCGGCGCAGGCTGTGGAACGAGCCGGTCGAGACGCTGTCGCGCGACGCGATCGCCCGGTTGCAGCTGCAGCGCCTGCAGCGCCAGGTCCGGTACAACTACGATCGTTCCCCGGTGCACCGGCGCAAGTTCGACGAGGCGGGCGCGCAGCCCGAGGACATCCGGACAGTCGAAGACTTCGCGCGCATCCCGGTGATGACCAAGGACGAGCACCGCCGCGTTCAGGAGGAGTCGCTCGAGCGCCACGGCAACCCGTTCGCGCTGATGGCGTGCGCGGCGCCCGAGGAGATCGTCCGCATCAATGCGACCTCGGGAACGACCGGTGTGCCGACGCTCTACACGCTGACCGCCCACGACGTCGCCGTGGTCAACGAGATGCACGCGCGCAAGTACTGGCGCGCAGGCATCCGGCCAGGGCACGTGATGCTGCAGGCGCTGTCGCTGAGCATGTTCACCGGCGGCTTGCCGCTGTCGCAGGGCATCATGCACCTGGGAGCCTGCGTCGTGCCGGTCGGCATCGAGGGCGGCACCCGGCGGGTGCTCGAGATCGCGCGCATCACCCGTCCGCACGCGATCGTTGCCACGCCGTCGTTCGGCCAGTACCTGATCGAGGAGGCCCCCAGGCTCACCGGCAGGCCCGCGACCGAGCTCGGGCTGCGCTGGTTCTTCTGCGCCGGCGAGGGCGGCGGCGGCGATCCGGAAGTCAGGCGGGCGCTCGCCGAAGGCTTCGGCGCCCGCGTCTTCGACCACACCGGCGGGGGGCACGCGTTCCACGGCATCTCGTGCGGGCGTCCCGCCGAAGCCTGCGACGGCATGCACTTCGTGTCCGAGGACCACTGCCTGCTGGAACTGGTCGATCCGCAGACCCGTGCGCCGATTCCACTCGTCGACGGCGCGATCGGCGAGATGGTCTTCACCTTCCTCGACTGGCGCGGTGGCCCGTTCATGCGCTACGCGCTCGGCGACCTGCTGCAGGTGTGGACCGAGCCGTGCGGCTGCGGCATGCCCGGCATCCGCTTCGCAATCCTCGGCCGCACCGACGACATGCTGACCGTCAAGGGTGTCAACGTCTATCCGCAGGCCGTCGCCAACACCATCTTCCGGCTGTACCCGCGCGTCACCGGCGCCTTCCGGATCGTGCTCGAGCGGCCGGGCCCGCTGGTGGCGCCGCCGCTGCGCATTCGCCTCGAGCACGGCGGTGCCGGAGCGTCGGGGCTCGAGGCGCTCGAGCGCAAGTTGGCCGCGCTGTTCCGCGACCACCTGCGCGTCCGGCCGGTCTTCGAGTGGCTGCCGCCGGGGTCGCTGCCGCGCGAGGCGGGCAAGACGCGCTACATCGAGATCGCCGCGCCGTCGGCCGGCACGCCGCCCTGAGAACGTGTGAACGGGCGCATCGACATCGGAGACGCAACATGGACATGGGACTGACCGGCCGCACCGCGCTGATCACCGGCGGATCGAAGGGAATCGGCTTCGCGATCGCGAGAATGCTCGCCGACGAAGGCTGCAGGCTGCACCTGGTCGCCCGTTCGGCATCCGACCTCGAATCGGCCCGGCAACGGCTGCGCGAGCACGCGGACGTCGACGTCCAGGTCCACCCGATGGACCTCGCGCAGCGCGGCCGGGTCGATGAGCTGGCGGCGCGGTGCACCGACGTCGACATCCTGGTCAACAACGCGGGGTCGATCCCGCGCGGCTCGCTCGAGGAGATCGACGAGGACACCTGGCGCCAGGCCTGGGACCTGAAGGTGTTCGGCTACATCAACATGTGCCGCGCGTACTTCCGCATGATGAAGGCGCGACGCAGCGGCGTCATCGT
>Ga0079224_100009115_pt1 | contig 13499 bp, 15 predicted proteins | sample Stecom2015_FD_80414 | JGI IMG/M metagenome (GOLD analysis project Ga0079224, IMG submission 80414) | Agricultural soil microbial communities from Utah to study Nitrogen management - Steer compost 2015 | ecosystem: Environmental > Terrestrial > Soil > Agricultural land | place: USA: Utah... | reverse complement strand
GGGGGCCTCCGGCTAACAGAGGCGGAGGTAGGAATCCGCGGCTTAGCCTACGACAGAAGATGGATGTTGGTAGATGAACAGGGTACGTTCCTGACCCAACGAAAACATCATCGAATGGCCTTGTTACAGGTGGAACTGGTGGATGGGGGGCTGAAGGTATTTCATAAACAACAACCTCAGGAAGTGCATATTATACCCGGCGATCCCCAGACTGACCGTCTGATCCCTGTGAGAATTTGGGATGATATTGTCATCGGGCAGATCGTCAGCGACGCCAGCAGTCGCTGGTTTTCAGAAGTTCTGGGATTCTCCTGCCAGCTGGTCTATATGCCGGCAACCACCCAACGGCCCATTGATGAAAAATATACGGTCAACCATGAGACGGTGAGCTTTGCTGATGCCATGCCCTACCTCCTCATCGGGCAAAGCTCTCTGGATGATCTCAATGAAAAACTTGCTGAACCGGTGCCAATGAATAGATTCCGGCCCAACTTTGTGTTTGCAGGAGGAATTGCGTTTGAAGAAGACAAATGGGAAATGGTCAAAATAGGGGAATGCACCTTTAAAGTAACCAAGCCCTGTGCCCGTTGTGTATTGACCACGGTCGATCAGGAAAGTGGAAAGGCAGGAAAAGAACCATTAAAAACTTTGTCTACCTATCGCCTAGAGAATAACAAAGTACTTTTTGGGCAAAATCTGATTGCACTGACACTTGGACAGGTACACCTCAACGACGAAGTGCTCCCTCTTTGATTCTTCAAAATACTTGAATATCAGCTTGGTGGCGAACCGGAAAGTTTACTGAATTGGCAATGAAGCATTTTTCATTAGCCATGTCATGTAGTTTCGCCGCCAGGTCCACCATACCACTATTGTTAACCGTTACGGTCGGTTTCAAAACCACCTCTTCGAAATGACCGCTACCGTCCTGCCTTTCTATCATCGTCCCCATCGCACGGTCGACATACTCCATCACCACGATACCGGCTTCCGCACATAGATGGAGATACCACAACATATGACAGGAAGAAAGGGATGCGACCAAGAGTTCCTCCGGGTTATATTTTGCTGCATCCCCTCTAAAAGCGGGGTCAGACGAACCATAGATAATCGGCTTCCCCTTGACATGAATCGAATGGCTCCTTGTATAGCTCCGATAACTAGTGGTTCCCGAGCCCGAGCTGCCGGTCCAGCGTACGTCGACCTGATATCTTTTCCGCTCTTCCAAAAGATGAAAGCTATTGTTGAGTATATGCCTTTACAGTTTCTACAAATATTTTCACCTTTTCCGGATCAATGTCTGGGTAAACCCCATGGCCTAAATTGGCGATATGTCTGCCACCTTTAAACTGGTCCAGCATTCTTTTGGTAGCCTTCTCCACTTCCTCCTCGGATCCATATAAAGCCGCTGGGTCGAGGTTGCCCTGCAAAGTTTTACTTTCGCCGATCAGTTTTCTGGATTCGGCAATGCCCATGTTCCAGTCCAGCCCGATAGTTTCACAGTTTAGTTGACCCAGTTGTTCCCTGGCAAAAAACGCTCCTTTGGCAAAAACTGTTACCGGTACTTCCTGGATGGCGTCGCATATTTGGGAGATATACTTTAAAGAGAATTCCTCATAATGATCGGGAGGCAGTATACCCGCCCAGCTGTCAAACAGTTGGATTAAGTCCGCTCCTGCGGCAATCTGTGCCTTTAAATAGTTGATGGTACTTTCTGTAATCATCTCCAACAGCTGAACAGCCATTTCCGGTTGGGTGTACAACATAGCTCTGGCCTTGGAGAAGGTTTTACTTCCCGACCCCTCCACCATATAGGAGAAGATCGTCCAAGGGGCACCGGCAAAACCAATTAGCGGCACCCTCCCATTCAAGGCTTTTTTGGTAATCCTGATGGCTTCCATCACATAGCTCAAATCATCCACGCCATTAGCCACCCGGAGCTTTTCCAAATCAGAAGCTGCACGTACAGTATTGGGAAACCACGGACCGCGTTTTTCAACCATTTCATAAGGCAGTCCCATCGCTTCGGGTATTACCAGAATATCTGAAAAAATAATGGCGGCGTCCACTTTTAATATATCCACTGGTTGGATCGTAACTTCCGCTGCCAGCTCAGGGGTCTGCGCCAGCTCAATAAAACCACTGACACTATTTCTCACCGCCCTGTATTCTGGAAGTATTCTTCCAGCCTGCCTCATCAGCCATACAGGGGTCCGCTCTACCTCTTCCCCTTTGGCGGCTCTCAATAAAAGATCGTTCTGTAATTGCATGGTGCAAAGATAGCCCTTGAAATCCAATAATGCCTATTGGGGAGAAATTTTGGAAGAAACAAAAGCCACTTCGACATCCGTGGTGGCAGTTGTTGAAGCAGGAGACCGACTAACGAAGCCTAAGGGCCTCCACGTCACTTTCGGACTTCCCTAGCCATTTCATCACCGCATAATAATCTTTCAAGTCGATTCTGCTGGAAGCCTCTTGGAAATGCTCGCCAGGTATCACCACAACCCTGAAGTATTGGTCTTCCATCCACTCAGGCCCAAGTTCATCTGGAGAAACACTGGCATCCATAAAAATAGTGAAGGAATTCTTGGTGAAGAAGTAATTATAAATAACGATTCCTTGTTCTACAAAAAATGTCTGGGGAAGCGGCATCCACACAACATTCTCTTCATCATCGAGTCCAAGCGCTATAAAAACCAACAGGTTATCCCCCTCAAATATCTCTAAGTCACCCGTCGCTCGATAACCATTTTCTTCTGTGAAGTCAACCCCTGCTTCGAGCACCATGCTTAAAAACAGTCCTCCATCTTCGCCGTCCACGCCGTCTTTGCCATCCATCCCGTCAATGCCGGGAGGACCTTGTGGACCCTCGCATGCTTGGAAAACTAAAATCCCGATGATCATCAGTAACCCGTAAATCTTTTTCATAAAGGTAAAAACTAGAATGTTCTAATAATTTTTTTTAAGAAATATGAGGGAATATAGTCGGTTAAATACTTATTTCCAACGATTTTTTGCAAGGCACTTCAATAAAAAATCCCGACGGCTCATGTAGCGCCACTAAACGAAAGAAGCCACTAAGCGCGCTGCTTAATGGCTTCTTGTTGCAAACCTTCCAGGTGATCATCGTCTTTGGAAGTCTTCTTCTTCAATTCCCAACATCCGCGTCACACCATCATAGTCAGAATAATCTAATCGCCCCACATTATCGGCAGGGACCACTACAATTCTAAACACTTGATCCCGGAGCCAAGAATCGTCCAAACTAACGAAATCGATATTGCCGTCCAGGAATAATCTAACCTCTTCATCGTCATAATCGAAGTTGTATTGCAATTCTCCTTCTTGGAAAAACGCAGTCTGTGGTAGGAGTCTCCAGACATCTTTCCCTGCTTCTGTTTCCCAAAGTATGTACACAAGAACCACGTCATAGGGAAAAATCTCAAACCCGTAGCTCTCTCTGACTTGGTAGTTATTCTCCTGAGTGAAGTTAACACTACCCAATTCAAAGGCATTTGACGCAATAAGTCCGCCATCTTGCCCCTGTGGTCCCTGAGGCCCCATAGGACCTTCACATCCCTGGATGAGGACAATACCAATGGCTACAGCCAACATCATTAATTTTCTCATAGTCATTTTAGTTTTATTTATTAAAAGAAACAGGGATGATAAGCCATTTTATCCGGAATAGGTTGGACTAAAAACCATACCAGATTATCAGGGATCCCATCACCTACAGCATATTCATCTCAGCGGGACGATCACCTCCACCCGTCGGTCATCTATAATCTTGTCGACATAAATCCCTTGGGTGGACAGGCTTCTGCTTGCTGCAAAAGATTCTATTTGTGATTTTACCTTCTCAGGACTAGGCATTACCAGCCTATGCGCTTCTATCTCCGCCACAATTACTTGCGAACATTCGATTTCTCTTAGATCCAATTCTTCCTGCCCGTAGATTTCTTCTTGGAATTCCACCCCAACGAAGACCTCGAGCGTATCCAATTTGCCAGCTGGCTCAACATTATACAAAGTATGTAACCTGCTCTGGGGATATTTGTTAATGATCTCTTCTATCTTTTGAAAGGTGCCCAACATCCCTGGATCCTGCGGCGTCCCTCTATAAGTCAGTCCTAACAGCTTCATATCCGCCCGTTCCTCGACGGAAATGCTGATAGGATTGAATCCGCCCAATTGCCAATAGATAACAGGCAATAAAACCAGAATTAAGATTACTATAACCGTAACGACTGTCTTATTCATTACCTAAAAAAGATATCTCGCCCCTATTCCTCCTTGTAGTCTGAGGTGTCCAGGCCGGTCAAGAATTTCCAGAAACAAACCTACTTCGGCAAAAACGCTCATGGGGAGATCTTCAAGAAAATATTCCGAACCTATAAAACCCTCCGCCCCGAAGTCAATGTTCGTCCTTTTTTCATACTGGGGAAGATGGGTGGTACCCATGTCGTTATAGTACATATATTTTATTTTGGTACTTCGCAACTGCACACCTGCGCCGCCATACGCAAATAGCTCTCCTTGGGCAATATCGAATTCCGAAGAAATATCCTCGTTGTATGCTCCCCGGAAATTTAAAGACAGCCCGCCTGATGCGGTGTGAGATCCATATAATGCTCCTGCGTTTGGCCTGTTACTTTCAAAAACTTTTCGATAATATTGGCCGCTATTGGCCCCACCTCTCCCAACCATTCCTTCCAACGAAAACTGCTCGTTGACAAACGTCTTATAGGTAACGGCCAGTGGTTCGCCAATTCTAATTCCCAAATGATGCTCTTGAGAATAACCAATGAGCGGAATACTTAGTAAAAGGATTAAAATTACTTTTTTCATAGAAAATAATAGTTGGTCAATGTTTTTCTCCTTAAACGGTAAAGAGCTGCCTTTTATAGTTGGCGACAATAAAAATTAATTTACCATTGATTTCAATTGCATTTGGTGAAGCTGTGCATAATAACCTTCCTGCATCAATAAAGACTCATGCGTACCCACTTCTTTTATTTCACCTTGGTGCAGCACAATGATCTTATTGGCTTTCTGGATAGTAGACAGCCTATGGGCAATGATGATAGAGGTTCTGTCCTTCATCATCTTATCAATAGCATTTTGGATCATTTCTTCTGTTTCTGTATCCACCGAAGAGGTTGCCTCATCCAAGATGATTATTTCCGGGTTGTACACCATGGCCCTCACAAAGGAGATTAATTGCCGTTGTCCTACGGACAAGGTGGCACCTCTTTCTCTCACATTATAGTCCAAGCCTCCCGGAAGTCTCTCAATAAATCGCTTGGCACCTACCAGCTCAGCCGCATACATGACCTGCTCCCTGGTGATCGAGGGATTTCCAAGCGTTATGTTGTAGTAAATGGTATCAGAAAAAAGAAACACATCCTGGAGCACCACGCCCACATGCTTGCGCAATGTCGCCAGTTCGTATTCCCTGATGTCGCGATCGTCTATATAGATATTCCCTTTATTAATTTCATAGAATCTACTGATCAAATTGATTACAGAGGACTTGCCTGCCCCGGTGGCTCCCACCATCGCTACGGTTTCTCCATGTTTGACTTCAAAATTGATATCCTTCAGCACCCATTCCTCTTCGTTGTAGGCAAACCACACATGCTCAAAATTGATTTTCCCCTTGATCCTATCTGGCGCATAGTTACCTTCATTGGCTATGTTTTCTTGGCTGTTGAGCAATTTGAAGATCCTTGCCGAACTCACCACTCCCATCTGAAGCGTATTGAAACGGTCGGCGATCATTCTAATCGGCCTGAAAAACAACTGGAGGTACATGATAAATGAAATCAGCACTCCTACCTTGATCTCCAGATCAAGCACTCCCGACGCGCCATACCATACCACCAAACCTATCCCGACAGCCTGTATAATCTCCGCCACAGGGAAATAAATGGAGTTGTAAAATACAGATTTGAGGTGAGCCTTCCGGTGCTCACGGTTGATTTCTTTGAACTTCCCAAACTCTTCCTCTTCCCTGTTGAAAATCTGTACGATGCTCATGCCGGTAATATGTTCCTGCAAAAAGGTATTGAGATTGGCAACAGCATTCCGCACTTCGTTGAAAGCCACCTTCATTTTCTCTTTAAAAATATAGGTCGAAATAACCAGGAAGGGAAAGGTGCAAAGACTCACCAAGGTCAGCTTCCAATCGATATAGAACATCACGCCGAGGATCGTCAGCAATTGAAGCAGATCCCCAATAATGGCAGCCAGCCCTTCGCTAAACACATCCGCTAGCGTCTCCACATCCGATACGTTCCTAGTAACCAACCTGCCTATCGGCGTGTTATCAAAAAACTTTAGCTTCATCTTCAGCAGATGTCGGTAGAGCTTAATCCTAATATCTCTAATAATCACCTGACCCACCCACCCGGATAGGTACGTGTGGGCGAACTGTACCAGAGCCTGTACCGCCATCAAGCCGACGAGGATATATATCGTCCGGATCAATCCATCCCTATCTCCTACCGCAACATAATCGTCTATGGCTATTTGAATAAAGAAGGGACGTGTTGGGGCGAGTACCGCCAGGGCAATGGTCAAAAAAACGAGCAGATAGAACCAGGCTATATAGGGCTTTACAAACTGGTAAAGTTGTCCGATCACCTTGAGATCAAGGATTTCGCCGCTTTTTACATTTTCTTTTTGTATACTCAAAACAAAGCCTGTTTTATATAAAGATATCTTCAGGGTACACTACGGAGGAAAGGTATAAGCCTTGGGGCGGCACCGAGACACCGGCATTTCCACGTTCTTTACTGTTCACCACCTCACGGAAACCTTCCATATCCAGTTTCCCCTCTCCTACCTGCACCATGGTACCAACTATGGCCCTGACCATCCCCCTTAAAAAACGGTTAGCCGTTATATGAAAGATTAAATGCTGATCCTTTTGTTCCCAAAACGCACGTTTTATTTCACATTCAAAGTTGTTTACCTCCGTCTTTACTTTGCTGAAAGATTCGAAGTCCCGATACTCCATCATAATTCTACAAGCCTCGTTCATCCTTTCGATGTCCAAAGTGCCGAAATATTGCCAGGATAGCCCTTGTTCAAACGGATTTTTTCTCAAAGAGATATAATAAAGATAACTTCTTGAAACAGCGCTAAATCGGGCATGGGCATCAGGATGCACTTCCTTGAGATCATTTACAGCAATCTCCTTGGGTAAAATGGCATTCAAACGCTTCAGAAAACTTTGTTTTTCTAGTGTTAAGGGTAAGTCAAAATGGACGAACTGCTGACGGGCGTGCACGCCAGTATCCGTACGGCCGCTTCCCATGGTTTCAACGGGAATCCGCAGTATCATAGACAAAGCTCGATTGACTTCTTCTTGCACCGTATGCGCATTGGCCTGTACCTGCCAGCCGTGAAAACCGGTTCCCTTGTAAGTGAGCTCCAGAAAGTATCTCCTATTCTCCATAAAACTCCGCAAAGATACCCATTAAATTAAAAGTGCTTCGTCTCCAAACCTTGCGAATAAATAAATAACCCGCTTTCTTTGTCTAAATATTCGAAAAAATGATACAACGCGTCCAAACTATTTTCCTTTTTTTAGTGGCAGTTGCCATGTTGACTGCTACTTCCACCACCATTTGGGAACAAGTCAATCCTGATCAAACTCAAAAAATCAAACTCACCGCCTGGAACCTGAGCACCTATTCCATTGACAATGGCCAAGAAGGCGCAATACTGGCAGAGACAAGCGTTTTCTATATCGGCATTCTTGCCATCGCCGCCGCGGCACTTGCGCTGTACAGCTTATCCCAATTCAAGAACAGGACCAAGCAAATGTTCCTGAATATGATCAACTCTCTTTTAATGGGTTCTACCTTAGGGGTCGTTGTCTATCAAAGCTATCAAGCCAACACTGAAATTAATCCTGCCGTACAAGGTGCCTTTGTCATCGGCTTTTATGCCATCGTGGCTGGGATCATCCTGAACATGATTTCCAATCGTTTTATCCGAAGGGACGAAATGTTGGTCAAGTCTGTGGACAGAATCAGATAAGCCGCCGCTTGTATAAAGGCCAGTAATAAGCGGGAAACACCAATGCTTTTACTTTCCAAGCATTTTTCTCCCGCATGGGCAGGCTATTGTTGCGGTGGACGGACATATACATTCTGAACGCCATGATGATATGGCCGATCAACGCCAGGAACACCAAGGCATAAATAATCAATTCTAGCATTTCTGTAGGATATTAATTTAATAACGAAAGAAAAAGCTAATCCCGGCTCTTCAGGTCACCGTTTTTGATAGACTGGATGAACTTAGCCCAAGCGAAAGGATTGAGCAGCGGGAAAGATCTCGGGCCATACCGATCCTGGATTTGCATCAACTGCTGATTTTGGAATCCCCGGAAGTGCTCGTTGCCGGAGGCAGGCATTTGTTCGGCCCATTGCAGCAACAGTTGGGGACTAAGGTTGCCTTGATTGAGTGGCGGAGCTTCATCGACCGTCATGGCCAACACGGCATTTTTAAATTCTTCTTCTGTAGGATATGGCATCACCTCGACCTCGCCCAAGGTGTAAGCATCCTCCATCATGGTAAGGATGAGGCTGATTTGATCCTTGTCCGTATCTTCCGGCACTTTAAAGCTTTGCCTTTCCAAACCTATATAGCTAAACACGACACTGTCCCCTGCGGCAACAGGCATTGAAAAATACCCGAAACGGTTGCTACTGGTTCCACGGCCTTTCGTAGGCACATAGATATTTACGCCCGGAATGGCATCTGTACTGTCCGCATTAAGGATAATCCCCGAAAGTTGTATCACCTTCCTTTCTGGATCGTCCTGTGCGTAGGCAGCATTTCCCGCTAACAACGCGATAAAAAGTAGGCATCCTAAAGCAATATGTTTGTATGATATTTTCAAAACATTTTCTTTAATTAACGAGTATCTGCGGGAAGGGTTTTTCTTTCAAAAAGGAATTATCTATGCGATTATACGTGATTTCCTGCTGATTTTCTTAATTTCATCTCAAATATAAAGTTAAAATTAATTAAATGCGCCTTAAGAACATCAGTTTGAATTATGGGATGAAGATTTTCAAAGCGCTTTCTGAAGAGCCAAGAGTCCGAATCATCCACCTGCTGATCAATAACAAAGAACTTAGCATTTCTGACTTAGAGCATATACTGGATTTTACCCAAACCAAAACGAGCAGGCATTTGGGTTACCTGAAAAACGCGGGCCTGGTAGGCAGCCGACGGGTCGACCAATGGATGTTTTACTACATCCTGGACGAGGCCATTGAAATTATCAACCAGATCTTTAAGTTTATTCAAAAAGACCCAAACCTGATCCGCGACCAGGAAGTGTATGCTATCCTCTATTCTAACCGCGAGCTGGCCATTAATAAAATTCAGAACAACCTTTACCGGAAATAACTTGAGCAAGTACCGTCATCTCTTTTTTGATTTAGACCACACCTTGTGGGACTATGACCGGAATGTCCAGGAATCCTTGACCGAACTCTTTGAAATCTATCAACTGCCGTCCTTGGGGGTCAAGACATTTGAGGACTTTTACGGCGCTTTTAATGTCGTAAATTTTGATCTCTGGAGTCTTTACAACATAGGCAAAATTGATAAAGTCAACCTTAGAAAAGAAAGGTTCAAAAGGATCTTCGAACATCTAGGAGCTGACGGATTGTCTGTTCCGTTGGAGATGGAAGAAGAATTTATGCGAAGGACATCCTCCAAACCGCATTTATTCCCCCATTCCAAAGAAACCTTGAACTATCTACAGGGCAAATATGAACTCCATATCATTACCAATGGTTTCAATGAAAGCCAGGCAATGAAAATGAGTGCCTCGGGATTGACTTCCTATTTCCGCATGATCATTACTTCGGAGACCATGGGCCACCGAAAGCCTGACAAGAGGATCTTTGAATACGCTATGAATAAGCTGAACAGCGACCCTAAAGCATGTCTGATGATTGGCGACAATCCCGACTCCGACATCATAGGCGCAGCCAATGCCGGAATAGATCAAGTGTTATTTAACCCGCTCAATATGCCCTGCACCTTGGCGCCGACATACACCATCACTTGTCTTAGCGAGTTGAGGAACTTCCTTTAGCCGGCTTCCTTATCACCAATATGCCCATTATATCCGTTTTAGTTAGAAAAATTAAAATCGATACTTATGCTTAAAGGCTTTTTTAAAGTACCTGAACAAAAAAACGAACCCGTAAGAAACTATGCGTCCGGATCTCCCGAGAGGAAAGCCCTGCAACTTGCCTTGGCCGAAGCCAGGGAGAAGCAGGAGGACATCCCCATGTATATTGGCAGTGAAAAGGTGTTTACTGGGAATAAAGTAGCGCTTCGCCCTCCCCATGATCACCAACACATCTTGGGTTATTTCCACGAGGGAGACTCCTCACATGTGGAGCAGGCCATTAATGCTGCTTTGGGAGCAAAAGAAGCGTGGGAAAACCTCTCCTGGGAACACCGGGCCGCTGTCTTTCTTAAAGCTGCTGATTTGATAGCCGGTCCCTACCGCGCAAAAATTAACGCGGCCACCATGCTGGGTCAGTCTAAAAATGCTTATCAAGCAGAAATTGATGCCGCTTGTGAATTGATAGACTTCCTGCGTTTCAATGTCCACTTTATGACAGAGATCTACGCCCAACAACCTCCCGTCGCGGGAGATGCGATCTGGAACAGGACCGAACAGCGACCTTTGGAAGGCTTCGTGTTTGCACTAACCCCCTTTAACTTTACAGCCATTTCTGGAAATCTTCCGGCAGCTCCTGCACTGATGGGCAATACGGTAGTGTGGAAGCCAGCCTTCACACAAATTTATTCAGCTCGGGTCATCATGGAAATTTTCCAGGAAGCAGGTCTTCCGGATGGTGTGATCAATTTGATCTACGTGGATGGCCCAGTGGCGGGTGACATTGTCTTTAAACACCCGGATTTTGCAGGCATCCATTTTACCGGATCTACCGCAGTGTTCCAGACCATCTGGAAAACCATTGGTGAAAATGTACACCGATATAAATCTTACCCTAGAATTGTGGGAGAAACGGGTGGAAAAGATTTCTTGATTGCCCATAAATCTGCCCACGCCAAACAAGTCGCTACCGCGCTGACTCGGGGCGCCTTCGAATACCAAGGACAAAAATGTTCCGCCGCTTCACGCGCTTATATTCCGTCCAATATCTGGGAAGATGTAAAAAAACACCTTCTAGAAGATCTGCAGTCCATCAAAATGGGAGGTGTAGAGGATTTCACCAACTTCGTCAATGCAGTCATTGATGAAAAAGCCTTTGATAAAATAACAGGTTATATTCATCAGGCAAAAGAAGCCTCCAATGTGGAGATTATCGCTGGCGGAAACTACGACAAGTCTGTGGGTTATTTTATTGAGCCAACGGTGCTGGTTGTTCAGGACCCCATGTATGTCACCATGCAGGAGGAGATCTTTGGTCCCGTTCTCACCATTTATATTTATCATGAAGATCATTTTGAGACGGCATTAGAATTGGTGGACCAAACTTCCCCATACGCCCTCACCGGTGCCATCTTCTCTCAAGACCGCTATGCCATTGAGCTTGCTTCGCAAAAACTGAGAAACGCAGCCGGCAATTTCTACATCAACGATAAGCCCACCGGCGCCGTGGTAGGACAGCAACCCTTCGGAGGAGCGAGAGCTTCGGGCACAAATGATAAAGCCGGATCAATGATCAACCTGCTAAGATGGGTGTCGCCCAGGACCATTAAAGAGACTTTCGTAGCTCCAACTGATTATCGGTATCCCTTCCTAGAGGAAGATCAGTAAAAATCAACATCATACCTGCACCTAGGAACAAATTTCTAGGTGCAGGCATACTATACAAACCCCTCCCCCTTATTTTTAGCGTCGCCAACAAATTCCCTGAAGCGGGTTTCGGCATCCAATTTACAGATCAACAAAACATTATCGCTTTCGTTGATGAGGTAGTTGTTCAAGCCATGGACCACCACCAATTTACCACTATTGACTTTGATAAAAGTGTTTTGGGTATCGTAGAGTAAAGCATTGGCATCGACTACGTTGTTGTTCTGATCCCTGGGCTGTAGCTCGTATAAGCCTTTCCATGATCCCAGATCTGCCCAGGTAAAATCTCCCAATACCACGTAGACGGAATCCGATTTTTCCATCACGCCATAATCGATGGATAGGTTTTTGACCAGGCTGTAGGCTCTTAGGATAAATTCCTGCTCCGTCTCCGTGTACCAGAACTCTTGTCCTTCTTCAAACACCTCTGCCAGCTCCGGCAGATACCGCTCAAAGGCGTGAATTATACTTTTATTTTTCCATATAAAAATCCCCGAGTTCCATACAAAATCGCCGCTTTGTATGAAGGTCTCTGCCAGCTCGGCGCTAGGTTTTTCGGTAAAAGTTTTTACCTTTTGCACCAGGGCATCAGGCTCATCAATGTATTGAATATAGCCATAGCCGGTATCGGGCCGATTGGGTTTGATACCGATGGTGACCAAGTTGGTATCCGTGGCCGTTTCTAAAGCCGTTGTGATCTTGGCATGAAACAATAACTCGTTGAGGATCATATGATCCGATGGCGTTACGATGACCTTAGCATCCGGGTATTTCTTCCGTATTTTGTAACTGGCGTACGCGATGCAAGTAGCGGTATCCCTTTTGGTTGGTTCTGACAGGATGTTTTCGGCTAATACCCCTGGCAGCTGTTCCTTGACCAAATCGGCGTATTTACTATTCGTCACCACCATTATCCGCTCCTTCCGGGTGAAGGGCGCAAACCGTTCATAGGTCATCTGCAACATGCTCCGGCCGGTGCCGAGTACATCTAAAAATTGTTTTGGATAGCTGTCCCGACTGTAGGGCCAGAACCTGGATCCAATGCCTCCTGCCATTATAACTACAAAAGGGTTTTCTTCCATGCCTTAGCGTTTAAATGATGCCTTCTTTCATTAAATCATGAATATGGACAAATCCTATCACTTTATCTCCGTCCGTGGCGATTAATTGGGTAATGTTGTGTTCCTTCATTTTGTTTAAGGCACGGATCGCAAATTCATCTTTAGAAATGGTTTTAGGATTAGTGGTCATGATGTCAGACGCTATCACCGCCAGGAGATCTGGCTGACGCTGTAGCATCCTCCTCAGGTCACCATCTGTAATAACTCCCACCAGCCGCTGCTGCTGATCCACCACTGCTGCCGCGCCTAGGCGCTTGCTGCTAATCTCCATGATCACTTCGCTCAACGAGGCATCCTCAGCCACCAATGGCACCAAATCCCGCTGTACCGCATCTTCCACGGTTAAATAAAGCTGCTTACCCAAGGCTCCCCCTGGGTGATATTTCCCAAAATCATCCGGACCAAATCCTCTAGCTTCCAGCAAACAAACCGCCAAAGCATCTCCGAGTGCCAGATGGGCAGTAGTACTGGTAGTAGGTGCGAGGTTATTTGGGCAAGCCTCC
>Ga0079224_100009114_pt1 | contig 13500 bp, 7 predicted proteins | sample Stecom2015_FD_80414 | JGI IMG/M metagenome (GOLD analysis project Ga0079224, IMG submission 80414) | Agricultural soil microbial communities from Utah to study Nitrogen management - Steer compost 2015 | ecosystem: Environmental > Terrestrial > Soil > Agricultural land | place: USA: Utah... | reverse complement strand
GGTCGTCGCGGCGCTCAACGACGACCGGGTGACGGTGGAACTGGTCAACGACGGCGTGCACGTCCACCCCGCGGTCGCCCGCATGGCCTGGAGGGCCGCCGGGGCCTCCCGCACGGCCCTGGTCACCGACGCCATGGCGGCGGCCGGTCTCGGCGACGGCGACTACACCCTGGGGGGCCTGCGGGTCCGGGTCGCCGACGGCACCGCCCGCCTGGCGTCCACCGGGGCGATCGCGGGCAGCACGGTCACCCTGCCCGAGGCGGTCCGCCGGGCGGTACGCGACCTGGGGGTCCCCGTCCCCGAGGCGCTCCGCGCGGCCAGCGCGGTGCCCGCCGCCGCACTCCACCTCGCCGACGTGGGCGTCCTCACTCCGGGCCGCTACGCCGACCTCGTCGTCCTCGGCGAGGACCTAGAGGTCGAATCCGTCTACCGCAGAGGGCGCCCGGTCGTGGGAAACTCGGTCGACGGGACTGTTTCCGAGCCGGATTCGTTCCTTCGGGCAGACTGACCCGCTCTGTCAGCTTAAAGTTGGATACGACCTCGGAAAGCGCTCTGGACAACACCGTCTCGGTGTGGGTGCACGAGCCACTACGGAGTCCCGGAGCGTTCCAGGAGCCCGGTGCGAGTCACACCCCCGGCCTCGGCGTCCCGAGGCCGTCCTGCCACCGCGTCCCGCCGCGGGTCCCGTGACCTTCACGGCCCGGTACCGAGCCATGACTCCTGGGAGAATCCGGTGTCTTCACCTATCGGGAGAGAGATTTGCCTAAGAAAGCTCAGTCCGGTTTCCATCCCCGGACCGTCGCCGTGGTCCTCGCAGGCGGCAGCGGCCAGCGCATCGGTTTGAGCACCCCCAAACAGCTGCTCAAAATCGCCGGCAAGCCGATCCTGGAGCACACCCTCGCCATCTTCGAGGAGGCCCCCGACGTCGACGAGATCGTCCTCATGATGAATCCGGGCTTCGTCAAGGACGCCGAGGCGATCGTCCGCAAGGCCGGATTCACCAAAGTCTCCCGCGTCCTGCCCGGCGGCACGTCGCGCAACGCCACCACCCAGCTCGCGCTCGACGTGCTGGCCGACCACGACCCGGCCACCAAGGTGCTCTTCCACGACGCGGTGCGCCCCCTGCTGTCGCAGCGCATCATCGCCGACTGCGTCGCCGCCCTCGACGAGTACGCGGCGGTGGACGTCGCCATCCCCTCCTCGGACACCATCATCGAGGTCGACGACGACATCATCACGGAGGTCCCCCGCCGGTCCCGGCTGCGGCGCGGCCAGACCCCCCAGGGCTTCCGCCTCGGCACCATCCGGGAGGCCTACGCCAAGGCCTGGGAGGACCCCGACTTCGAGGCCACCGACGACTGCACCGTGGTGCTGCGCTACCTGCCCGGCACCCCGATCTTCGTGGTCGCCGGCGACGAGCACAACATGAAGGTCACCCAGCCCGTCGACATCTTCATCGCCGACAAGCTCTTCCAGCTGGCCTCCAGCGCCACGCCCGAGTTCACCGAGGAGGACTACCACAAGCGGCTCGCGGGCAGCACCCTGGTCGTCTTCGGCGGCAGCTACGGCATCGGCGCGGGCGTCGCCGACCTGGCCGAGCAGTACGGCGCGCGCGTCTTCCGCTACAGCCGCAGCGCCACCCGCACGCACGTGGAGAACCCCGCCGACGTGGCCGCCGCACTGGCCCAGGCGCACTCCGCCACCGGACGGATCGACTACGTGGTCAACACCGCCGGGGTGCTGCGCATCGGCCGCCTCGACCAGACCGACGAGGCGACCATCGAGGAGGCGCTGCGGGTGAACTACCTCGCGCCCGTCCACATCGCCAAGGCGTCCTTCCCCTACCTGTCCCGCACCCGCGGCCAGCTGCTGCTGTACACCTCCAGCTCCTACACCCGGGGCCGGGCCGACTACAGCCTCTACTCCTCGGCCAAGGCCGCGACGGTCAACCTGACCCAGGCGCTCGCCGACGAGTGGGCGGCCGACGGGGTCCGGATCAACTGCATCAACCCCGAGCGCACCCAGACCCCGATGCGGACCAAGGCGTTCGGGGAGGAGCCCGCGCACACCCTGCTCAGCGCCGAGAAGGTGGCCCGTACCTCGCTCGACGTGCTGCTGTCGGACCTGACCGGTCACGTGATCGACGTCCGCCGCGAGGACCCGGTCGCGTTCCCCCGCCCGGAGGCCGAACTCACCGGGAAGGGCGCCGAGTGAACCTGACACAACTGATCCAACGGCTGGGCACGGGCACCCTGGTGCTGCTCGCCCTGCTGGGCGTCGGCTACCTCGCGCTGTTCGCGGGGACCTTCACCCTGTCGGTGTGGCTGTTCGCCCTGGGCGCGGTCCTCGTCTACGGCGCCGACGCGTTCGTCCAGGCCACCAGCCACGACCTCGGCCGGTACCTGACCCAGTTCCGGCTGGGCGGCACGACGCGGGCGCTGCTGCGGCAACTGCTCGTGGTGGGCTTCATCGGCCTGCTGGCCTCGCCCTCCACCACGGGCTTCTGGTGGATGGTCGGCGGCGCCGCGGCGCTGTTCACCCTCCAGATCGGCTACGACCTGATGCTGCGCAGGCTGCGCCGCATCCGGCAGCTGCCCGTGGTCACCCGCAACATCGACCTGGGACCGCTGCGGATCCCCGACGGTCCGCCGAACTGGCTGGCCCGCAACGGGATGAACCGGGTCCTGCTGCTGGACGCCCCCCTGGTCGCCGGAGGCGTCGGCTTCGCGGTGACCGACCACCCGGGCTACGCCGCCGCCGGCGCGCTGCTGTCGGTCGCGGCCCTGCTGGTCTCGGCCGCTGTGCTGGCGCCGTTCCTGCTCAGCTCGCGCCGCATCCCCGGCCCGGCCAGGGTGCTGAAGTTCGTGCAGGAGTGGCTGAAGGACTACCGGCCCGAGGTGATCGTGTACTTCTCGGGGTCGGCCGACTCGGCCTACCAGATCAACATGTGGCTGGACTCCGTGGCCAAGCTCCCCCGCCGCTCCCTCATCGTGCTGCGGGAACGCGCCGTGGCGGCGAACCTGGGGGTGACCGCCATCCCGGTGCTGTGCGTGCCCAAGGCCAACGACCTCATGGCGCTGGACTTCGAGCCGGCCGGGGTCTGCCTGTACCCGGCCAACACCGGCAAGAACATCCACATGCTGCGCAACCCCAAGATCAAGCACGTGTTCATCGGACACGGCGACAGCGACAAGGTGGCCAGCATCAACCCCTACAGCAAGGTCTACGACGAGGTCTGGACCGCGGGGCAGGCCGGGCGCGACCGCTACCGCATCGCCCAGGTCGGGGTGCGCGACGACGAGATCGTGGAGGTGGGCCGTCCCCAGCTGGGCCCCATCCACACCGGTCCCACCGGCAACCGGGTCCGGACCGTGCTGTACGCGCCCACCTGGGAGGGGTGGACCGATGACCCGGGCAACACCTCGCTGATGGCGGCCGGTCCCACCCTGATCGCCAAACTGCTGGAGGTGCCGGGCATCAGGGTGCTGTACAAGCCGCACCCCTTCACCGGCATCCGCGACCCGCGGGCCCGTACCGCACACCACCGCATCACCGCCCTGATCAACGAAGCCAACCAGCGCGCGGGCCACGGCTCCGGTTCCGAACAGGCCAGGCGCCGGCTCGCCCAGCTGGAGAAGCGGCTCGCCCAGGTGGAGACCTTCGACGAGCGGGTGGACGAGGCCCAGCGCTCCCGGGACAACGGCCGCCTGGACCCGGCCCTGATCGAGGAGCTCGAGCGGATCACCGAGGAGTGGCACCAGATCTACTGGGCCGACCAGGGCGAGGCCCGGCACCTGGTCATCCAGGGGCCGCGCCCCAGCCTGTACTCCTGCTTCAACCAGAGCGACCTGTTGATCAGCGACATCTCCAGCGTCGTCGCCGACTTCATCTTCAGCGGCAAGCCCTACGCGATCACCAACTGCGTGGGAATCCCGGATGAACAGTTCCGGATCGAAAACCCCACCGCCGGGGCGGCCTACCTGCTGCGGCCCGACGGCACCGGTCTGGAGCAGGCCCTGGAGGCGATGGAGGACCCCGTGTCCGACGCCTTCGCCGAGGAGCGGCGTACGTTGAAGACCTACCTGCTCGGCCCGGACGAGCCGGACTCCCAGACCCGGTTCGCGCGGGCGGTCGACGACCTCTACGAGCGGGCCCGCGCGGCCGTGGCCCGGCGTGCGGACTCCTCCGTGGCGATGTGATCCCGCCCGGCTTCGACGCCGAAGGGGGGCGGCGGCCCGGTTCCCGGACCGCCGCCCCCTTCGCGTTCCGCGCCGACGCCTACGGCCGGCGGCTGCCGACGATGCGGCGGACGGAGCGCCCCACCACCCGCCGCACCCGGCGGTACGGCGAGTTGCGCAGGTCCCGCTCCAGCGTCCGCAGCCGCTTGACCTCCTTGTCCACGCGCTTCTCCATCGCCTGGAGCTGCTTGGTCAGTTCGGCGATGCGCCGCTCCGACGCGGCCTGCTGCTTCCTGAGCTCCCTGGTGTCCTCCCGGAGCCGGCCCAGGCGCCGCACGAGTTCGCTGTCGTCGTCCCCCCAGGCCTGGACGCCCGGCGGGAACTCGATCTCGCGCATCCTGGCCTCGAAGGCGGCCCCGCTGTCCCGGCCGGGCCGGAAGACGTGGTCCAGCCCGTGCTTGTCCATGAAGGCGACGATGCGGTCGAACCGTTCCCGGTGGCCCTTGACCAGGGCGTCGTAGTCGGCCTCCGCGTACAGGTCGGCCGGGTCCACGTCGGCGTCCAGCTCGCTGATCCGCCGGTGCGGGATGTCGAAGTAGCGGCACAGTTCGAGGGTGCGCGAGTCGTGGCACAGCACGACGCTCGGCGTCCCCGCGAGCAGGGCCGCGATGTTGCCGTGAATGCGCGTGCCGAACGCGAACTCGTAGTCGCTCAGGGTGTTGATCCAGGTCACCGGGTCGTAGTAGAGGCGGACCCGGTTCTGCTGGAACAGGGGGTGGGTGCGGTGCACCGGCATGGGGCTGTACCGGCCGTCCCACTCCGAGGCGTCCCCCCAGTAGAGGAGTTCCAGGTCCTTCAGTTCCTGTGCGATGTAGAGCAGGTTGGGGTAGCGCTCGCAGTTGGTCTGGACGATTCCGCCGATGTCGCCCGCCCCCAGGGCGCTGCGGGAGGCGTTGATCGCGATCTTGGAGTCCCGGTCGAGCCGCTCGGCCTTCTTCTCGACCCGCAGGTCCGTGCCGTTGAGGAACATCGACGGGCAGCCGATGACGTCGACGTCGGTGAAGCCGAGGCTGTTGAGGTAGCTCTCGGTGAACTCGCCGCGGACCCCGATCGAGGGGGAGCGGTCCAGGACCGCGGCCGCGAACCTCTTCACGGTCCGTTCCAGCGGCGCGAGCCGCTCGGGGTTGTAGTCGAGGCCGCTCTGCGCGCCGACCCCGAAGACGACCACCGGGATGGTGAGCCGTTCGATGAGCTCGGTCAGGGTGCGCAGGTGCTTTTCGAACGAGGGGCGGAAGGCGTTCGCCAGCGGCACCACGAAGACGTCGTACTCCTCGTTGATGCGGTCGGCGGCGGAGGGGTCCACGACGAACCGGTTAGAGGTGATCTCCGCGCCCTCGGTGTAGAGCATCTTGTGCACCGCGTCACTGAAGATCAGGTTTCCAGCGTTGGTCCCGATGATGTTGTGCTGGATCACCTTCTCGGGGGACACGACGTCGAACGGGCTCTTTCCCGAGCGGATCAGGATTCTTTTCATCAAGAAATTTCCTGTGGAACGAATGACCGGATTGATGCGGGGTAGCGAGGCGGCGTCCGGCAGCCGGGGTGCGGGGGAGGCGGGAGGGCACGCCTCACGGCGCTGAGCTGGTCGTTCTGTCCTCCTGCCCCGTCTCGGTGTCACCGCCTTCGCCGCACCATAGCACCCATATCGGATAATCGTAACTTTCCACACATTTCATTTTCGACACCCTGCCGCCCCGCACCCCGGAAAGCCCCGAACACGCTGGTCACACAGGGCAAGAGCCCCCCGACACAGCGCAACGAAGCGGGGCCCTCCCGCCCACCGCCCTCCAGGATTACCGCGAATACCCCTGGAACGGACACGTCATTTCGCCGCCCGGCCGAATGCTCCATTCCGCCACAATCCGTCGCACACCACGGAAATCCGTGAGACCTTCTGCTTGCTACAATCCCCTCTCGTCTCAATCATCCCCAAAAGACAATACTCACCACCGAACACGAGAATTGTCAGGAATACCTAAAAACCGCACGTACCGTGCGGCGTGACACCGGTGTCGCCGCCCGGCCGCAGACCCCGCCCCGGCCGGCGCCCGCGACCCGGGTCGCGAAGAGACCTCCTTCCTCGCTGCGGGAGCACGATGAAGATCGCCTACCTGATCCACAACATCTACGGAATCGGCGGGACCAACCGGACTGTCATCAACCAGGCGTCGGCCCTGCGGCACCGACACGACGTCGAGATCGTGTCGGTGTTCCGCCACCGCGACCACCCGGTCCTCCCCATTCCTCCGGGAGTCACGGTGACCAGCCTCGTCGACACCCGACTCCCTCCCGGCGAGGGGGTGGGCGTCCAGGGACGGCGGCTGCACGAAGGAGAGGAGCGCGCGGGACTGCCCCCGGAGGTCTTCCCCCGGGAGGAGACCCGTCAGCGGCAGTACAGCCTGCTCACCGACGACCGGCTGCGCGACTACCTGGCCGGTACCGACGCCGACGTGGTGGTCGGCACCCGTCCCGGGCTGATCGTCTCGCTGGTGCGCCTGGCCCCCGACCGCATCGTCAAGGTCGGACAGGAGCACCTGACCCACGACATGCACCCCGAGCGGCTCATGGCGGTCATGAGCGACGTCTACCGGGGACTGGACGCCCTCGTGACCGTGACGGAGGCCGACGCGCGACAGTACCGGGAACGCATGGACCTGCCCGGGGTCCGCGTCCTCGCCATTCCCAACAGCGTTCCCGCCCCGGCGATCCGCCGCGCTTGCGGAACCGACCCGAAAACGGTCGTGGCCGCCGGACGCATCGAGCCGATCAAACGGTTCGACCTGCTCATCGACGCCTTCTCCCGGGTGGCCCCGAAACACCCCGACTGGACCCTGCGCATCTACGGCGACGGCTCCGAACTCCCGGCCCTGCGGCGGCAGGTCGAACGCCTCGGACTGAGCGACGCCGTCCTGCTCATGGGTCCCCACCCCCGCATCGAGGAGGCGTGGGCGCTCGGCTCCTTCGCGGCCGTCACCTCCGCCAGGGAGTCGTTCGGCATGACCATCGTCGAAGCCATGCGCGCGGGACTGCCGGTGCTGAGCACGGCCTGCCCTCTGGGCCCGCCGGAGATCATCCGGGACGGGGTGGACGGACTCCTGGTCGCCAACGGCGACGTCGCCGCGGTAGCCGACGGGCTCGACCGGATGATGGGCGACGACGCCGCGCGGACCAGGATGGCGCGCAACGCGCTGCACGGCTCCGCGCGGTTCGACCCCGAGACGATCGCCCGCCGCCACGAGGAGCTCTTCCACGAACTGGCCGGCCGGCCGCTGCCGCCCGCGTCCCCGCCGCCCCCCGCCTCCGCAACCGCCGTGGAGTGCACCGCCGCGGCCTCCGCCACGGGCTCCGCCACGCTGCGGTTCGCCCGGCCGCCCCACCGGGTGCTGCTGCGTGCCGGCTCCGCCGAGACGGCCCTGGCCGTCGAGGAGGACGGCACCGTCACCGTCGACCCGGAGGACCCGCGGCTGTCCCCCGGAGCCTGGAGCGTGCACCGCGTCGACGGGGACTCCGTCTCCCCCGTCCCCGCCTCCCTCATCGACCTGCGCGCCTACCCGCTGGACCCGGCCTCCGTGAAACGCCTGTCCCTGGCCGTGCCCACCCGCGACGCCGCGAACCGGCTCGGCGTCGTGATCCGCCGCGCGGAACCGCACGCCGAGGTGGAGGCGGTGGCGGGCGACGGCTCCCGCCTCACCCTCACCGGCACGCTCCTGGGCGACTCCGACCTGCCTGACGCCCGGCTGCGCCTGGTCCGGCGCGGCCCGGCCCCGGCGGAGCGCCTCCTGCCCTGCCCGGTCGGCCCCGACGGCGCGTTCACCGCCTCGATCCCGGTGGCCGACCTCCTGCTGGCCGAACGGAGCGCTCCCGAGGAGACCTGGGACCTGGAACTGGTGCCCCACGCGGACTCCCCCGGCGTCAGGATCGGCCGCCACCTGGACGGCGTCCTCGGGCACGGACGGACCGTCTCCTACCCCGCCGCGGAGGTCGAGGGCACCGACCACGGCGACGTCCACGTCCGTCCGGTCTTCGACGCCGAGGAGGCCCTGACGGTCGAGGTCCGCGACACGGGCACCGACGCCCGCGCCGCCGCGGCCGCGGGACCGGTGGAGGCCACCGCCCGCCTGGAGTCCTTCGCCTGGGAGGGGTCGCGGCTGCGGCTGCGCCTCGGCGTCGGCCTGGCCCCCGAGGGAGCCGCCGCCCCCGTCCTGGGACGCGCGGGCGAGGCGTGGCACTGGCTGGGCCCCGACGGCTCCCCGGCCGGACCGGACATGCGCTGGCTGCGTCCGCACAACCGGATCGAGGTGGAGCTGCGCAACCGCCGGCGGCCCCACCGCCGGGCGGCGTTCCACACCGAGGTGCGCACGGTCGGCGAACCCGACCGCACCGGCGGCAGCGGCACCCCCCGGTTCGAGGTGACCGCCGTGGTGGACCTGGCGGCCGCCGACGGCGGCCGGCTCACCAAAGGGCAGTGGGACGTCGTCGTCCGGGTGCGCTATTTCGGCGTCGAGGCCGAGACCGCCGTCCGGGGACACACCGCCGAGGCGGAGGAGCAGCGCCGCCCCGCCTGCTACGCCGCCGCGACCTTCGCCGACGTCTTCTGGTCCCCCGACGGCGCCCTCACCGTGTCGGTCGACGGCGGCCTGTCCTTCCTGCACCGGGCCCTCCGCAGCCCCGCGGACTGCCGGATCCTCGACCGCCCCGACCACGCGGAACTCGTCATCCCCCTGGCACTGGCGCTCACCGGCGAGGTCCCGCTGCACCTCGAGGCGCTCCGGCAGGACGGCGACACGTCCCTCCTGCCGGCGGTGCTCGGCGAGGAGGACGGGCGGACGGTGCTGCGCGCCCGGATGGCCCGGGAGGACGTCTCCCGCCCCGGCCTGGTCCGACTGCGCGCGGTCCACGGCACCAGGAAGGGCTCCCTCGGGCTGGTGCTGCGCACCGGCCCGGCGGAGCGGCGGGCCTTCCTGCGCTCCCCGCTCGGCAGGGTGCGGTTGACGGACGTGGCCCTGCTCGACGGTTCGCTGCGGATCACGGGGGAGCACCCGAACGGGGCGCTGCTGTCCGACGGGCTGAGGATGGCGGTGGTGCTGGTGGAGCGGGAGAGCGGGCGGGAGCTCCGCTTCCCGGTGTCCTCGCTCGACGCCGCTTCCTTCACCGCGGAGGTCCCGCTGTCCGGTCCGGCTCCCGGCACCGGGCCGGACAACGGCGTCTTCGACCTCTTCGCGGTCTTCACGGCGTCCGGTCTGGACACCCGGGTGCGCGTCGGCGCCGACCGCTCCCCCTCGGTCGCCGCGGAGCCCCTGCTGCGGCTCGTCCCGTACGGCGCCGGGCGGCGGCTGGCGGTCGCCTACTTCACCCGGCCGCACGGCAACCTGAGCCTGGAGGTCGGCGCGGTCCGGAACGCTCCCGTCTCGGCGGTGCGGGTGGAGTCGGCCTCGTGGCGGACGGGGGACACGCTGCGGGTCACGGCGGTGCCGACGGTCGGCGGGGACCTCCCCCGCGCCGCGGTGCTGCGCGCCACCGCCGAAGGCGCGGCGCCGCTGGAGGCCCCCGCCCGCGTCGAGGAGGCCGACGGGACCGTCCGGATCACCGCCGAACTGTCCCTCGGCGTCCCCGGTCCCCGAACCGCCGAACTGGTCTGGGACCTCTCCCTGGTCCTCGTCCACGCCGACGGCACGCGGTACGGGACCGCGCTGCGGCCCGACCCGCAGATCCCGCACTCCCGCACGATCAGGGGGCTGCGGGCGTTCACGTTCCGCCCCGTCACGGGCCGGGCCGGCGCCCGGCTCGCGGTCCGGGTCAGACCGGTGCCGCTGCTGCGGTCCGCGCTGCGGCGCGTCCTGCGCTGATCCGGGTCTCCTGCCGTCCCAGGGAGCCCGGGACGGCAGGAGACCCTGCAATTTCCGTAGATTTCGGTAGATTACCCAGTCATTACGGCGCCCCGTCTCCCACCGAACCACCGGAGCCCACGTGACCTCCCCACCCGACGTCAGTGTCGTCATCGCCGCCTACAACGCGATGCCCTACCTGGTCAAGTGCGTCGAGTCCGTCCTCGAGCAGTCGATCGGCGCCGAACGGCTGGAGATCATCGCGGTCGACGACGGGTCCACCGACGGCACCGGCGAGGAACTCGACCGCTTCGCCGCACGGTGCCCGACCATGCGGGTGGTCCACCAGGAGAACTCGGGCGGCCCCGCCCAGCCGCGCAACGTCGGCCTGGACCTGGCCACCGGCCGCTACGTGTTCTTCCTGGACGCCGACGACTGGCTCGGCGCCGAGGCACTGGAACGCATGGTCGCCACGGCCGACGCCAACGGCTCCGACGTGGTCCTCGGCAAGATGGTCGGGGTCGGCGGACGGACCGTGCCCCTCTCCATGTTCCGCCGCAACCAGCCGAGGACCACCGTGTTCGACTCCAACGTCTACTGGGCGCTGGGGCCGACGAAACTCTTCCGCCGGGCGCTCCTCGAAGACCTCGGGCTCCGCTTCGACCCCCGCCTCACCGTGGGGCAGGACCAGCCGTTCACCGCCACCGCCTACCTCAACGCCTCGGTGATCTCGGTGGTGGCCGACTACGACTGCTACTACGCCGTCCGGCGGGACGACGGCGGCAACAACACCTCCCGCCCCGACGGGGCGCTGCGGCGGCTCCCCTTCCTGCGGGCCGTGTTCGACCTGCTCACCCGGGAGGTCGTGGCGCGGCCGAAGCGGGACCGGCTGCTGCGCCGCCACTTCCAGAGCGACCAGCGCGAGTTCCTCACCCACCTGCTCGCCGAGACCGACCCCGACCAGCGGGCCGCGGTGTTCGAGGAGTTCCGCGGCTTCGTACGCGCCTGGTGCACCGAGGAGGTCCAGCGCGGCATGCCCGCCGCGGACCGGTTGCGGCTGTGGCTCATCCGCGCCGGACGCCTCGACGAGACCCTGGAGGTCATGCGGCACACCCTGGAGGACCGCGCGACCCCGGCGGTCGTCGAGAAGGGACGGGTGTACGGCGCCTACCCGTACTTCCGGGACCCCGAGGTGTCCGCCCCCGACGAGGTCTTCGACATCACCGGCGAACTGGCCGTCCGCCACTACCTGAGCGAGGTCTCCTGGAGCGGTTCCCGGCTCCGGCTGCGCGGACACGCCGCCGTCGACCGGCTCGGCGGCCTGGAGGACGGCAGTGAACTGGTGCTGCGGGAACGGGGCAGCGGAGTCGAGCACCGCCTGCCGGTCACCCGGACCGCGGCGGAGCCGGACGCGCCGCGCACCGGCGGGGAGGACGCCCCCGCGGGGTTCGCGGCGGTGGTCGACCCGGCCCGCGCCGCCGACGGCGCACCGCTTCCCCGGGGCCTGTGGGACGTCTTCCTGAACGTGGTGGCGCAGGGCGTGGCCAAGGAGGCCCGCATCGGCTCGCAGCGTTCCCCGGAGGTTCCCGCGGGCCGGCAGCACCGGGTCGTCCGCTCCCTCGACGGCCTCGTCACCACCTACCACACCAACCCGCACGGCAACCTCACCCTCGACGTGGGCGGCGTCAAGCACCCGCCGCCCGCCGCCGAGGTCACCGCCGCGCAGTGGGAGCCGCAGCAGAGGGCCACGCTCCTGCTCAGCGGTTCGGTCGACGTCGTCGGCCCGCTCCTGCTCCGGGCGGCCGACGGGGACGGCCGGACCGTGGACCTTCCCGTCGAGACCGCCGAGGACGGCTCGTTCACCTGCGCGCTGCGCCTGGACGACGAGGAGCCCCTGCCCTTCGGCACGTGGTCGCTGGCCCTCCGGCCGGACACCGGGGGCGCCGCGGCTCCCCTGCTGGCGCTGCGGGGGACGCTGCCCGCGGCGGGGCGGCGCTGGTGGCGGCGGGCCCGCCCGGTCTACGCCAAGGTGTGGGGGACCAGGAAGGAGGTCCTCCTGACGGTGGCCCCGGTCCGCCTGGGCGCTGCGGTGCGCCGGGCCGTCGGACTGCGCTGAGCCCCGCCCGGAGCGGACCCGCCCGGTGCGCCGGACCGTCGGAGCCGCCGTCCGCACGGCGTGTCACGATCACGGTGCGTGACCAAAGGTGGCGCGGAGTTCACAATACGTGGAGATCAATCGGAGTTTCCCCAGCCTGTGAGGACACCGTCATGGTCCACCCCACGTACCACACCCGCGCCGTCACTCCGGCGGCGATCCTCACCCAGTCGCTCCAGCGGCGGCGGCTCGCCCGTCTCGCCGAGGCGCTCGCCCCGCACGGGATCTGGGCGCGGGTCATCGACGACAGCCTGCCCTTCCTGCGGGTGAGCAATCCCCGGTCCGAGTTCGCCGTGGAGGACGTCGCCTGCGAGCGGCGCGAGCACGGCTACGTCTTCGTGACGTCGTTCGGCATGTACCTGGGCGACTGCGACGACCTCGACCGGAGCGTCGAGCGGACCGCCCGCCTGCTCGGCGTGGAGCTGTCCTGACCGTCCCGGGTCACTGCTCGCGCAACAGGGCCTCGACCGCCTCGACCTTGCTGGTCAGACCGTCGGTGACGCCTTCGCGGATGTCGGCCTTGAGGACCAGGCTGACCCTCGGGGCGCCCTCTCCGGCGGCTTCGACGGCACGCCTGACCACATCCATCACCTCGTCCCACTCGCCCTCGACGCTGGTGAACATCGCGTCGGTGCGGTACGGCAGTCCGCTGTCCCGGACCACCTTGACGGCACGGGCCACTGCGGGCGCCACCGACTCGCCGACGCCCATCGGGGTCACAGAGAACGCGACAATCATCCCGTCAGTCTAGGTCACCGCGGCGTCCCGCCCCAGACGGGCGAGCCCGCCGGGATTGTGGGCACGACAGCAGAACGGCCCTGTCCCGCGGACGGAATCCGCGGGACAGGGCCGTTTCGGAGTGGAGGTGGCGGGAATCGAACCCGCGTCCTTCAGTGCTGCAGCAGGGCTTCTCCGGGCGCAGTCTGCTCAACGTTCTACTCGGCCCCGGCGCTCACGCAGACAAGTCGCCGACAGGCCCAGCCACATGGATGTCCCGATCAGACCCTGTGGCCTGATCTGACCGGTGAGTCTCCTCAACGATGCCGGACACCGGGGCGGAGACACTCCCGGGCCGACAGAGTCGCTATCGCTTAGGCAGCGAGAGCGAACTCAGTGCGCTTGGAATTGGCACTTGTTGTTTCGCGGTCGCTTTTTTACGAGGCTGCGTCCGCCGTCCTCGGCCCGCTTCCCCTACAACAACCACCGAAGTCGAAACCGATCACCCCCTGTGCAGTTGTCAACGGGCCCGTGGGCCCGCACACGGGACCAGCGTGCTGTTCCC
>Ga0079224_100009113_pt1 | contig 13500 bp, 1 predicted proteins | sample Stecom2015_FD_80414 | JGI IMG/M metagenome (GOLD analysis project Ga0079224, IMG submission 80414) | Agricultural soil microbial communities from Utah to study Nitrogen management - Steer compost 2015 | ecosystem: Environmental > Terrestrial > Soil > Agricultural land | place: USA: Utah... | reverse complement strand
TGTTACTACTTCAATAATACCAGGGGAAACACTAACCCTTACTGCAATTACTGACGCTAATTCTCCAACTGTAGAATGGTATAAGGATAATGTGCTGATTGCCGGACAAACAGGGCTTACACTTAATATCACTGAGCCGGGAGAATACAAAGTTTCGGTAAACCAAACGACCCCATGTTCAATCACGAAAGAAGCTACGGTAACTATTGAATATCCTACAGATTTTGATTTATTAATACAAACATCTGCATATACTTCGTGTGTAAGTACATCGGTTAACCTATCAATATTCCAGTTTGACGCTACGCTTTTGAATGGAATAGTGAATTTGGTAGGTAATTCATTAGGGTATAGTTATCAGTGGTACAAAGATGGTGTAGCAGTTGCAGGGGGGGCAAGCACGACATTAACATTGAACGATCCGTCACTAAACGGTAGTTATGTACTAAAAATTACCCTGCCGGGGTATGGTGTTTTGGTGTCAAACACTATTAATATAAACTTAGGAGTTCCAATTCCGGTTATTTCCGGTAATACCACATTATGCGAAGGAGGTACTGTTCTATTTACTTCGAATATTAGCAGTGCAGGTTATACTTACCAATGGTACAGAAACGGGATAGCTATACCCGGAGCAACAGCTTCGACTTATACGGCTGACGCCGAAGGAGGTTATTACCTTAGAGTTACAGGAGGTTCATGTTCACAACAGTCTAATTCACTATCATTAGTTCAGGATGTAATTACGGTTAGTAGTAGTAATCCTGTTGTAGATGTAATTCTTCCCGGAGAAACAAAAGTACTTACAGTTACTACCGATGCTAATGGCCCTCAATATGACTGGACCCTTAATGGTAGCCCTATTGCAGGTACAACAGCAACAATTAATGCAACACAGGCTGGAGAATATATAGTAACGGTAACGCAGCTGGCAGGTTGTACTGCAACAGCTCAGTATACCTTTACACTTGAGGCACCTACCAGTTATGATATTACAATTAATCCTGATGCAGGTTATATGGCCTGTACGAGTACATCGGTTACGCTTGATATAAGTAGTTTTACAGGAACAACCACTTCGGGTACGGTTGCGGTAACAGATTTTGGTTATACTTATCAATGGTATAAAAACGGTGTTGCTGTAGCAGGAGCTACCACAACAAACCTTACCTTAAACAGTGCTTCAGAAAATGGTAACTATTATTTAGTAGCGACCCTGCCGGGATATGGACCTGTAACTTCTAATACAGTAACAGTAAATCTGGCAGTACAAACTGTTACTATTACTGGAGGGACAACTATTTGTGAAGGATCGACTACTGTATTAACCTCCAGTTTAACGGCACCAACATATAGCTTCCAGTGGTATAAAGACAATGTTGCCATACCGGGAGCTACTGCATATACCCATACGGTAGATTCAGACGGCGATTACTATGTAACCGTGGGGAACGGTACCTGTAACATGCAGTCTAACATTATGACAATAACAACTGAGGTTGTAAACATAACGAGTACCGATCCTGTTTTAGATGTAATAATACCGGGAGAGACAAAAATACTAACTGTTAATACTGATGCCAATGGTCCGCAATACTCATGGACCCGAAACGGAGCACCGATTGCAGGCACTACTTCAACAATCAATGCAACGCAGGATGGCGAGTATGTTGTAACAGTAACACAAACGGTAGGCTGTGCTGCTACGGCACAGTATACTTTTGTGCTGGAATACCCAACGAGTTTTAATGTTTCTATAGCTACGGGAGCGGGTTATATAGCCTGTACCAGTACATCGGTAACACTTAATATAAGCAGTTTTACGGCTACAACCACTTCGGGTACGGTAGCTATAACCGATTTAGGATATGCTTACCAATGGTATAAAAACGGAGTTGCCGTTGCAGGCGCTACTTCACAAATATTAACTATTAACAGTGCTTCTGAAAACGGGAACTATTATCTGGTAGTAACATTGCCTGATTACGGTCCGGTAACCTCAAATACAATAACCATTAACCTGGCTGTTGAAACAGTTACAGTAACGGGTGGTAATACTATTTGTGAAGGAGCTACTACAGTACTTACATCCAGCTTAACGGCACCTACTTATAGCTTCCAATGGTATAAGGATAATGTTGCCATACCGGGAGCTACAACTTATAATTATACGGTTAATGCCGAAGGTGATTATTATGTTACGGTAGGTAATGGTACCTGTAACATGCAGTCTAATATTGTAAGTATAACGACAGAGGTTGTAAACATAACGAGTACCGATCCGGCTTTGGATATAATCATGCCGGGAGAGACAAAAACATTAACTGTTAGTACCGATGCCGATGGTCCGCAATATTCATGGACCCGAGACGGAGCACCGATTGCAGGCACTACTTCAACAATCAATGCAACGCAGGATGGCGAGTATGTAGTAACAGTAACACAAACGGTAGGCTGTGCTGCTACAGCACAGTATACTTTTGTGCTGGAATACCCAACAGGCTTTAGCGTAACCATTAACCCGGATGCGGGTTATACGGCTTGTAGCAGTACATCGGTGACGCTTGATATTACAAATTTTATAGCCATAACTTCTGAAGGTAATGTACCTGTAACTGACATAGGATATGGTTACCAGTGGTATAAAAACGGAACGGCTGTAGCAGGTGCGACTACGCCAAGCCTTACTTTAAACAGTGCATCCCAAAACGGTAACTACCATTTAGTAGTAACATTGCCTGATTATGGTCCGGTAACTTCAAATATAGTAGCTATAAACCTGGCGTTGACATCTGTTACTATATCTGGCGGAAGTACTATCTGTACAGGTGGTACAACTGTGTTAACATCAAGTTTAACAGCTCCAGCTTATACCTATCAGTGGTATAAAGATAATGTGGCTATAGCGGGAGCGACAGGTTCTACCTATACCGCAAATGCCGAAGGCGATTATTATGTAACAGTAGGTAACGGTAGCTGTAACATACAGTCTAATGTTATGACCATTACTACCGAATCTATCTCGGTAAACAGCACCAGTCCGGCGGTAGATGTTATATTACCGGGGCAGCAAAAATATATTACGGTTACTACCGATGCTATGGGCCCTCAGTATTCTTGGACAAGAAACGGTGTGCCACTTCCTGAAAATACAGCTACATTGACCGCAACTCAGGATGGTGAATATACAGTAACCGTTACACAAACCATAGGCTGTAACGCAACAGCACAAATGACATTTGTATTGGGCTATCCAACAGGATTTACTATTGCAATAGCACCAGATAATTCTTATTCGGCGTGTACAAGTGCATCAGTAACTCTTAGTGTGTCAAACTTTACAGCAATTACTTCTGAAGGAAATATTGCCATGACCGATTTAGGGTATGCTTACCAGTGGTTCCTTAACGGTGTGGCTATACCGGGAGCAACATCACAAACATTAACGGTTAACGATGCAACTCAAAACGGTAATTACAGGCTACAGGTTATAATGCCGGGATTCTCTGCATTACTATCAAATACAGTGTCTATAACATTAAGTTTAGGAAATATAACTTTATTCCCCAATGGTTTATTATGTCCTGATAATCCTCAGGTAGATTTAACCTGTAATATTTCAGACCCAACTTATACTTATGCATGGTATAAAGACAATGTGCTGGTTTCTACCAATAACAATTCTGTTTACACCGCAACCGCCGAAGGTGATTACTATGTCGTGATAACAACAGCAAGCTGTTCGTTTACTTCAGATACACTTAGTTTAGAACTTAACGACTTTAACCTTATTCCTGATACACCTTTGCAGGATGTTATTATCCCAGGGGAGAATAAAGTACTATCTGTAACTACCGATGCTCTATCTCCTGTATTTATATGGTATAAAGATGGTGTTGTAATACCGGGAGCTTCAACATCTTCTATTTATGCCAACACAGCAGGAGAGTATAAAGTAGAAGTTAAACAGACAGAGGAATGTGATATTGTAAAAGAACTGACTTTTACCCTTATTTATCCTTCAGGATTTAATATTGAAATAGCGCCTGATGGTGATTTTGAGGAGTGTGCCGATACCGCAACTGCTCTGAATATTGTAGTATTTGAGGCTCTAACACAGGGAGGACCTATAGATATTCTTAATAATAATTATGGTTACGGATATCAATGGTTTATGGATGGAGCTCCTATAACAGGTGCTACAGGTATTTCTATAATGGTTTCAGAAAGCGGAACTTACCAGTTACAGGTAACCATTCCTGATTTTGGAGGGGTACCTAGTAATATTATTACAGTTAACCTGGGCTTTATCGCTGAAGTAGTAATTGAAACTGACGATGTATTTTGTGATGAGGGGGCAACTATCAATATAACTTCAAATGTTAATGATAGTACTTACAGTTATGCCTGGTATAAAGAGGGTAGTAGCACAGTAATAGGCACAGAAAGCTCTATAACAGTAGATGAATCTGGTAGTTACTTTATGGAAGTAAGCTTTGAAAACTGTACTATATCGTCAAATGTTATTGAGGTTATTCCTTACGACATGTCGCAAATAGCGGTAAGTACAGGTCCGTTTTACGACTTGCCTGAAGGCACAACATCTACCATTACTGCCAGTGGTGCCGAAAGCTACACATGGTATCATAATGGGGTGATAGTTTCTTATGGTCCCGATGTTGAAGTGACCGAAGCAGGTGTTTACACCGTAGTAGCTACAGTAGGTGATTGTGAGGATTCAAGAGATGTAACCGTATCGCTTGTAGAGAATAATGTAATAGCCATACCAAATACCATAACGCCTAATAATGACGGATATAACGACAAATGGGCTTTACCTATTAAATATGTGAATCAGGAGAATGTAGAAATTGTGATATATGCTGCTGACGGCAAAATTGTTTTCAGGGCATCAAATTATATGAATAACTGGCCGGAAAGTGATTTCACCTATGACACCAAGAGTATGGTATACTACTATACTATTATGGAAGATAATGAGATTACAAAGCGAGGCTCTATAACTATTGTTGAATAACGGATGATTAAAAATTACTACTCCTTATTTTTCATATTAGTTTTTATAGCCGCTTTTACAAAGGTAAATGCGCAGGATGCGCCAGTAGTAACCTTTAATGTTCCGTACCAGAATAACTTAAAGTTTAACAGGTTCTTATACAATCCGGCTTTTTCTTTTGTAAGGGAAGATAACACATATGTTTCACTATACCACCGTAACCAGTGGGTGCAGTTTGATGATTCTCCTAAGGTATATATGCTTAGTTATACAGGGAGATTTTCAAAAAAGTCAGGTCTTGGTTTTGGTATATACCAGCAAAACGTAGGGGTAGTGACCAGCTTTGGAGGAGTAGCAAACTACTCTTATAACATAAAGCTTAAAGAACGTATGAACCTTACATTAGGATTTAACGTGGCTTATTATAACAGCGGAGTTAATAAAAACAGAACTGTAACAGGTGAACCAGATCCTATAATTATGGAACTGAGAAACAACTCTCTTGTAAGCATTAAGCCAGGTATTAATTTTAATTATAAAGATTTTGACATAGGTGTTTATGCTGAAAACATGGTAGACTACGATTTTAAATCGGATGAGATGTCAGAGAAGTATACCGATAAGGTGTATTCAGGTCATGTTATGTATACGCATAAAATGGTAGCCATGAGAGATCTTTTTAAAGATAGTGAGTTCAGTCTTGCATTAAGGGGGAGAATGAGCGAGCTGTATGGCTTTACCTTAAACGGTTCGTTACTGGTACACTTTCCAAGGTTGGGGTGGTTACAAACATCGTTAGACGATTACTATGGGGTAGGTATAGGTGCAGGTTTTCACCTTACCAAGAGACTGTCTTTAGGTTATGTGTATGAAAGAACCGTGAAGGAAGGATTGGTAAATCTTGGGCCATCGCACGAAATTATAATGTCTTTTAAGCTGAAGGATAAACTGAGTTTAAGAGAACAAAATAAAAAACAGGGAGAGAAAAAGCAGGCAAGTCTTGAGGAACAACTGGAAGAGTTGGAAGACGAAGCCTTGGCTGAAGAGGAAGAGGGGCTTTATGAAACAGACGTGGAGAGGGATGCCGATATTGAAAAACTGAGAATGGAACTGGATGATGAGAGTCAGTATCTGTTAGATGCACTGATTAAGGAAGACTCCATAGCTCAAATACATAAAGCTGAGTTTGATAAGAAGGTTAAAAACCTGCTTGATTATGCCAAAAGGGAAGAGGCAGCAAGGCTGGAAAGGGCAAAAACAGAAATGCTGCTAATGAAGAGAGATGACCCGGGAGAGGATGCCGAAGAGAATCCGCAAACGCTGGAAGACCTTAAAAGAGCAAAAAGTGGTTACTATGTGGTTTCCACTCCGCCAGATGCCAGGACAGAAGATGAAGTGATCATTGAAAGGTACGAGCGTTTTACTGAAGCAGCTAATGCGTTGGAAAAGAAAAAATCTGAAGGTATAGAGAAGAATCCATACCTGATACATGTTCAGGATAGTTCGGAAGATGAAGTGGAGAATATCAAGAGGAGGGAAAGGAACAATGAAGTAACAGATGGTAGCAACGGAGGCCGAAGAAACACCCGAAGTAATTCAAGACAAACTAGGCAGCCGGCTACAGCTTCAAATCCAAGATATGCAAACAATAACGGCAGATCTAATAATAATTCCTCTGGTAACGGAGGCGGTATAAATCTTCCGTCAGTAGGAGTAACAGCAGGTGTGACAACAGGAGGTAGAGGTAATAGGAATAATGCTAATAGCAGCAGTAATGATACCGATACTACACAACAGCCTGCAAATAATAATGGTAATGGAAATGAAAGAGAATATGCAGATAACGGAAACCAAAGTCAACAAACCAATAATCAAGGGGGAAATAACACGAACGGTACCCCAAATAATGTGAATAACAGTAATGCTACTGCGGCTGAGGCAGCTACACAGCAACCACAAGCAAACAGGGCAGCAAATAATAACAACGGGCAAGCGGTAACTGCTCCAAAAACGAATAGCAATACTGCAGGTAATAAGCCGGCAGGAAATAATAATAACCAGAATAAAAATACACACTTAACTAATACTAAAAACAATGCAAATGGACAGGGATTACAACAAACAGCTCAAACGAAAAATGCATCAAAAGCTCCTTCTTCTAAATATGTCAGACGAGAAGAAGACCTCAATACAGAGGAGGAGATAAAGGATTACTATGCTGCCAAAACTGATTTAGTAAGGCAGGCACCAAAGAGAAGTGATATATTAACCGTACAGGATGTCGAGCCGGGTTATTATGTTATTGCAAATGTGTTTAGTGAACAGGAAAATACAGATAAGTTCATAAACAGATTGAAGGATAGGGGTATACATGCTGAATATTTTATTAACCCACAGAATAATTTTAGGTATGTATATCTTAAAAAACATGATAGCTGGAGAGACGCTCTTATTTCATACTACTCAAACGTTAACAATACTTACTTTGATACGGTATGGCTAATGAGCATAAATGTAGATTAATAAGAAAAGACAACTGATTTAATTGTATAAAACCAACTAAAAAACACCAATACAAACACAAATGCATTTAAGAATACACAATTTAAGGATAAAGATCCTGCTAGGGTTTTTACTGTCGTGTTTTGCCATGCAGGCACAGTTAGAGGTACCTTTTACAATAAGGTATCAGGATAATATTAAAGGAGATATTACTCAAATCTCTAATAATATTGTTAATAGGGATACTAATTCATATGATCCTAATGATGCTTATCCGCAATGGTGGGAAAGCAATGGTTATAATGATGATTATACCATGCGTTATATTGATATTGATGGTGATTCATCTACCTTCAGTTCAAGTAGTGCGACTCTCTCCAGTATTACAGATGTAAGCTGTAGTACGGTAGTTTATGCGGCTATGTACTGGTCTGCAACTTATAGGTATAATAGTAGTTCAGGGAGTGGTAGTAGTACCAGGGTAACTAACTTTAATGAGGTAAAATTAAAGTTGCCGGGAGCTGCTAACTATACTGATATTACCGGGACTGTAATTTACGATGGCTTTGGGAGTACTTCATTAAGCTCCAATAGTCCATACGTTTGTTATGCAGATATTACACCTCTTGTTGCCGGGCTGGCAGACCCTAATGGTACTTATACAGCTGCTAACATACGTGCTACTCAGGGGAGTTTATCAGGAGGTGTTTCAGGAGGATGGACAATTTTTATTGTATATGAAAATCCCAATAAACCAGGTAAATATGTAACTTCTTACGACGGTTTTGCCGGAGTAAACAGCGGGCTGGGAAGTATTGATGTTAATTATACGGGCTTTACAACTGTACCTGCTCCATTACCGGTAAGAGCTAAGCTAATGGCATGCGCACTTGAAGGAGATAGGCTTATTACAGGAGACAGATTAAGATTCAAAGATGCTTCTGAAACAAACTATACTAATCTTTCTAACAATTTAAATCCGTCTGATAATTTCTTCAATAGTAATATAACTTACCTTGATGCAGGTGATGTTGAGCAAAATTTCACCAATAGGGTTCCAAATAGTAGTAATACACTTGGATATGATGCCGATATAATTAATATTAATCAGGGATTAATTCATAATAGTTCTACCGGTGCTAACCTGAGAATAACATCTACAGGAGATACTTACTTTATGTTCTTCAATGCGCTTAGTGTAGATATTATTGAACCGGATATCCAGTTGGTAAAAACAGTTGAAGACTTAGCCGGTAACGATATTGGTGGAGCCGATGTGAACCTTGGTGATTTTTTAGAATATGTAATAAGTTTTCAAAACTTAGGTAATGACGATACTACTTCGTTTACCATTACCGATATTCTTCCGAATAATACATACTTTCAGGGTGTAACGTTTAGTCCTGAAAGTGGTATGGATGACAGTAACTATAGTTATGATCCTGTAACAGAAACAATCACTTTCATTATTCCTGATGAACTTGTTGAAGAAAACGATCCTGCTTATGAGATACGCCTTTTAGTTAGGGTGGCAGAAAGTTGTAATGACCTTAAAGATGCGTGTTCTAATATTATCCAGAACAGTGCTTATGCTACTTATCAGGGTGTATTAAACAGTAACGTTATTTCTAACGATCCAAGTATTGCAGGGATTAACGGATGTGGTCAGCCCGTTACAGGTCCGGCAAACTTCCTTGTAGATATAGACGATTGTAATTTTGAACGTACAGTAACTCTTTGTTCTACCTCTGTTGATGTTTCGGCACCAGACGGGTACGACAGTTATGAATGGTATGATAGTGATGATAACCTAATTGGTACTACACAAACCATAACCATAACTGCAGAAGGAGAATACTATGTGATAAATACTGCGGCTGCTCCTTGTGTTTCTACAACAGAACACGTAACGGTAAACAGCTACAGTACCATTATACCAAACCCGGTTATACCATTTGCCGATGAAACACCTATGTGTGCAAATAACGGTAAGGTTATGCCGAATATCTTTTTATGTGGTGCAGATGATGAACGATTAATTGAAACAGGTATTACAGATGCTACAAGTATAAGCTGGCAAAAACTTGACGAGTCAGCCTGTTTATCAGCTTGTAGTACGTGTGGCGATTTACCGTCAGACTGTCCTTGGGTAGGCTGTCCTAACAGTAGTTGGGTTGAAGTAGCTTCAGGTCAGGATTATACAGCAGATACATCTGGTCAGTACCGTTTGGTAGTAAACTATGACGGGTGTTTTGGTACATTTTACTTCAATGTATATAAAAACCTACTTGATCCTCAATACACAAAAGAAAACATTGTTTGTGGTAGTGACGGAAATATTACCATTACAAATGTACCGGCAGGTTATGAGTATCAGTTAGTAAACCAAAGTACAAATACTGTTATTTATGATTATGCCGATGGTATGGGGCCATCATTTGATATTACGGCTTCAGGTATTTATACCGTTAATATCAGGCAACAGGGGGCAGATGCCACACCAGGTAATACCTACTGTGAATTTTCTGTAGGAAATATAGGTATACAAAATAATGCTATTAGTGTTAATGTTATTACCGAAAATGCAACGTGTGACGGTTTAGGTAGCATTAGGCTACAGGCGCTAAATGTGGGACCGCAATATTATTTCGAGATAACAGGCCCGTCAACTGATTCACATGGCCCTGTAATCGATAATAATCACCTTTTTGAAAACCTTAACCCAGGCACATATAACTATACTGTTACTACAGATGACGGGTGTAGTGAAACAGGTTCGGTTACGATTATAGATGAAAGTGATCTTGATTTAATGGCATCTGTTTCTCAGAATATTTCCTGTAAAGAAGGTAATATTCAAATGAATGCCTCTGGAGGGAGAACTCCTTATATCTATGCTGTTTATAGTAAGAATGGTGTACTTCAAAACCCTACTGCATCAGATTTCCAAACCAGTGTAATTTTTGATGTACTGTTAGGTGATGAAGGAGATTATGTATTCATCGTAATGGATGGTAACGGATGTACCAGCCTTTCTAATGAAGTTACGATAATTATTGTTCCGGATGTTGAGTACACAACTTCGGTAAATATGGTGAGTTGTAATGGTGCTAACGACGGATCGATTATATACAATGTTACAAATACTAACGGTTACAATGTATCTTTTGATCTTTTTGATGCTACCGATACAATTATTACATCAAACAATTCGGGTACATTTACTTCACTTGCTCCCGGTGATTATACGGTAATTTTACGTGAGACGAAAGGAAACAGGACATGTGAATTCCCGTTCACCTTTACTATTACCGAGCCAGACCCTATAACTGGAGGTACTGCATCAGTAACACAGGAATTTGATTGTACGGCAGCGGGATCAGGAGGTGCTACCATAACTGTAGATACTTCTACAATAGCAGGAGGTACACCAACTTATGAATACAGTATTGACGGAATTACTTTTGGTGCAGCAACGAACTTTACAGGTCTTACAGCAGGTAATTATACTATTACAGTAAGAGACGCTAACAACTGTACTCATGTAATTGATACTATAGTGATTGACCCTGTAGTACAACCGTCAGATCTTACTGTGAGTGCCACTACACCTAGCTGTCCGGCATTGACTTCAGATCTTACTCTTACTGTTACAGGAGGTGAGGCGCCGTTTAACTATGAGATTACTGCTCCGGCAGCAGCTATAACAAATAACGGAACAAACAATGTATTTACAGGTCTTGCTGCGGGTACATATACCTTTATGGTTACAGACAGTAAAGGATGTACTTATAGCGAAAACTATACAATACAACAGTTAACCCCAATTGCGGTTAACGGTCAGCCGGTAAGCAATGTTACTTGTTTTGGTGCTACAGACGGAGCTCTTAACTTTAACGTTTCAGGCTTCTCTACAAACTATACTTACGATGTGGTTAATGGAGCATCAACTTCTGTTTCCTCTTCTGCATCGGCTACAAATGCTACAATTGCCCTTACAGGTCTTGCAGCAGATGCATATACAATAACAGTACAGGATAATGTTACAGGTTGTACAGCAACTGCAACGGTTACTATTAGTGCTCCGTCGGCAGCTTTAGCAATTACAAACACTGTTAACCCTATAACCTGTCTTGCAGACGGTAGCTTAAATGTTACTGCTACTGGAGGATGGGGTGGTTATGAGTATACTTTAACGCAACCTGATTCCTCTACAGTAGGGCCACAGTCGGTTTCATCGTTTACAGGGCTTACTCAAAACGGTACTTATACCATATCGGTAACAGATGCTAACAACTGTACCGTTACAGATACATTTATATTAACTACACCTGTACCGCCTACGGCTTCAATTTCAGGTTCTGATATTTGTTATGATACCAATGGTGCTTCACTAACGGTATCGGTAACAGATGGTACGGCTCCATTTACTTACTCGATTAACGGAAATCCGGGTCAGTCATCTAATGTATTTGCCAGCCTAGCACCTGGTAGTTATACCATAGTGGTTACTGATGCTTACGGATGTACTGATTCGGTTACACAAACCATAGCACCAACACTTACAGCTATGGCTTCCTTTGTAAAAGGTTTAGACTGTACAGCTTCTCCTGATGCACAAATAAGTGTAACCATAAATGGAGGTACTGCAGCTTATACTTATGAAGTTTCTTCAAACGGAGGTACTACTTACGGTACTTCTTCGGCTGTAACAGGATCTTCAATAAGTTTCCAAACAGCTACTGCGGGTTCTTACAGATTCCGTATTACAGATGCTAACGGATGTGTAGTACAGTCAAACATTATAAACATCGCACCGCTTACATTACCGTCTATTACTTCTGCAACACAATCGCAGGCAGTATTATGTAATGGTGACAGCTCTGGTGCTATTACTGTTGTTGTGGATAACACAACCGGTACAGGTCCATTTACAATAAACGTATATAATGATACTACAAGTACCGACTATGGTACGCAAACTACAGGTTTACCTGCAGGGAGCTATACTGTAACCTTAACAGATGCTAACTCTTGTACAGATACAGCAACTGTTGTTATTACAGAGCCAGACCCTATTACATTTGATGTTTCTATTGTACCTATTACATGTAATAACCCAGATACAACTTTTGGTGAGATTATAGTAGAAAACACTGCTGGTGGTACTGCAGATTATACTTATTACCTTACAAACAACTACGATAGTTCGGTACAGAATTATTCAACATCTGTGAGTGGTGTTGACCATACTTTCCAGGTACTTAACTTTGGTATCTATACCCTTTCGGTTGTAGATGCTAACGGCTGTACGGTTGTAGATGATAATATCGTAATTGCTTCTCCTCCAACAGATCTTGATATAAGCGTAACACCTACACCTCCTGTAGATTGTTTGTCTGGTGGTACGGCAGCAGTAACAGTTCAGGCAAGTGTAGGTAGTGGTAACTATGAATTTGCGATTTTAGAACAGTTGAATCTACCTTATGTAGACGATCCGGCGAATGACTATCAGCCTGCCAACTCAGGTACAGATACAAGGATATTTACAGGTTTAATTCCTGGTATAGTATACACATTTGTTGTACACGATATAACAACAAACTGTTACTACTTTAAATCGGCAGATATTGCTATTCCGCCATTATCTGCATTAACCTCTACTATTGATACTGTTAATAATGTAACCTGTACAGGTAGTGCCGATGGTAATATTACCTTTACTATAGATGGTTATGCCAGTGGAGCTACTCAGGTAGGCTATGAGGTATATTATGCACAAACTAATACACCGCTTTCACCGGTAGTAGGAGGTACAGTACCTGTATCTGTCGGGCCGGAAACAGTTTCTAATGTTGGACCTTTAGAGCCGGGTACCTATTATGTGTTATTTACTGAGCTTGACGGAGGTTTAGCAGGATGTACTAATGCTTCTGCTCAATTTACAATTGTTCAGTCGGCTGAGCTTCTTGAAGTATCGG
>Ga0079224_100009111_pt1 | contig 13501 bp, 10 predicted proteins | sample Stecom2015_FD_80414 | JGI IMG/M metagenome (GOLD analysis project Ga0079224, IMG submission 80414) | Agricultural soil microbial communities from Utah to study Nitrogen management - Steer compost 2015 | ecosystem: Environmental > Terrestrial > Soil > Agricultural land | place: USA: Utah... | reverse complement strand
TCGGTGATCTCGGCGAAATTGAAGGTGTGCGGACCGACGACCACGGGCTTGCCCAGCAGGGCCGGCTCCAGCACGTTGTGGCCGCCGATGGGTTCCAGGCTGCCGGCCACCAGGGCAACGTCGCAGGCGGCGTAGAAGCGCAGCAGCTCGCCCAGGGTGTCGGCGACGAAGCACTGCGTGTCCGGCGCCGCGGTGCCGTCCGCGCTGCGGCAGCGCGTGCGCAGCCCCAGGCTCTCGCACAGCTGCGCCACCGGGCGGAAACGCTCGGGATGCCGTGGCGCGATGATCAGCAGGGCGTCCGGGAATCGGGCCAGCACGTCCAGATGGGCGTTGAGTACCGCCTGTTCCTCTCCTTCGTGCGTGCTGGCCGCGATCCAGACCGGCCGCCGGGCGCCGCCTGCGCGCTCGCGCCACTCGACGCCGCTTTCCACCATCTCGTGCGGCATGTCGATGTCGTACTTGATGTTGCCGACCAGGGCCAGCCGTTCCGGTTGCGCCCCCAGGCTGAGGAACCGCTCGTAGTCGGTCTGCGACTGCGCGGCGATGAAGGTCGCGGATCGGATGGCCTCGCCGGCCAGCGGCTGCACCGGGCCATAGCCGCGCAGGGAGCGCTCGGACAGGCGTGCATTGGCGATCAGCACCGGAACGCCGCGCTTGCGGCAGGCGAAGTACAGGTTGGGCCAGATCTCCGTCTCCATGATGATCGCCAGGCGTGGACGGATGCGGCCGAGGAAGCGACGCACCGAACCTGGCAGGTCGTACGGCAGGTAGACGTGGAACAGGCTGTCGCCGAGCACCTGGCGCAGGCGCTCGGAGCCGGTGGGCGTGACCGTGGTCACCACCATGGGCCAGTCCCTGTAGCGTTCGCGCAGGGCGGTGATGAGCGGAATGGCGGCGTTGATCTCTCCCACCGACACCGCGTGGACCCAGATCGATTCCTCCTGGAACCCGGGTGAACGGAAGTAGCCGAAGCGCTCCGACCAGCGGTGCAAGTAACTGCGCAGCTTCAGGCCACGCACGAACAGGCGATACACGATCAGCGGCGTGGCCAGGTACATGATGACCGTGTACAGCCAGCGCAGCAGCACCAGCTTGATGCGCGAATGCAGGGGGTACACCAGGGCTGGCGGCTTGGTGGCGGACATGCGGCAGATTCTACCTGCCGGCGCCGCCGGGCCCGTGGGCGGGCCGCTTACAATGGCGCCCATGAAGGCATTCTCCTGGCGTCTGCTGGCCCCCTGGCACTGGCCGGCGTGGATAGGACTGGGCGTCATCTGGCTGCTGGCACGCCTGCCCTGGGCGCAGGCCCTGCGTGTGGGCGCCGCACTGGGCACGCCGCTGCGATGGCTGGCGGTGTCGCGCCGGCGCGTGGCCGAGCGCAATCTCGCCCTTTGCTTTCCGGAGCTGACGGTCCGGGAGCGGGCCGAGCTGCTGCGCCGGCATTTCGCCGACATGGGCCGCATGCTTGCCGAGTTCGCACTGGGATGGATGGGGTCGGAGCGCGGCATCGGCCGCATTCCCCATCGCATCGAGGGTCTGGACCACCTGCGCGCGGTCATGGCGCAGGGGCGCGGTGTGCTGCTCGTGGGCGCGCATTTCGGCCACCTGGAGCTGTGCGCACGCCTGGTGGCGCACGAGGTGCCGCTGGCCGGCCTGTACCGCGAGCATGGCTCGCCGGTGTTCGAATGGACCATCCGGCGCCGGCGCCTGCGCTACGCACAGGCCATGTTCGGACGCAGGGAACTGCGTGCGACCGTCCGCCACCTCAGGCAGGGCGGCGCCCTCTGGTATGCGCCCGACCAGGACATGCGCGGCAAGGACAGCGTGTTCGCGCCGTTCTTCGGCATCCCGGCCTCGACCATCACCGCCACCCACCACCTTGCGCGCCTGTCCGGTGCGGCGGTCATCGCCTTTGCCCACCGGCGCCTGCCCGGCCGTGGCGGCTACGTCATCACCCTGTCGCCGCCCCTGGCCGACTTTCCGTCCGGCGACGAGGTCGCCGACACCGCCCGCATCAATGCCCTGATCGAGACGGCCGTCCGGCAGGCACCGTCGCAGTACCTGTGGATCCACAAGCGCTTCAAGACGCGTCCGCCCGGGGAACCGCCGCTGTACTGAAGCCCGGGCCGCCGTCGCCGTCTCAGCTTTCCGCCAGTGTATGGCCGACCAGGCTGCGGCGGTGGAACCGGATGACGAAACAGGCACCGGGCTGGTCGTCGGCCGGCTCGTAGTCCAGGTCGGCGCCATTGCCCTCGCACAATTGCCGGCACAGGTACAGGCCCAGGCCGGTCCCGTGGGCGCCGGTGGTGTAGAAGGGCTTGAAGGCCTGTTCCACGCGGTCGTCGGGAATGCCGTTGCCGTTGTCGGCGATGTGCAGCTCGATCGGTGTACGCCCGTCGGAAGGCTTGAGCCTTACCGTGATGACCAGCGGCCGTCCCTCGCAGCGGCCGTAGTTCATCGCATTGCCCAGCAGGTTGCTGACCACCTGCTCCAGGTGCACGACGTCGAAGACGACCTCGCATTCCTTGCCTGGAGGGTTGAACTCCAGCGCGCCCCCTTCGGGCAGACGGGTCACGCGGAATTCGTCCAGGTAGGCGGTGAGCCAGGTTCCCAGCTCGATGGTTTCCGGCTTGGCGCGTTCGCGCTTGGCCAGGTCGAGTACGCCGCGCACGATGCGCTCCAGGCGCTGGCTGTGCCTGCCGATGATTTCCACCAGGCGCTTGTCGCGCGTCGGCAGATCGCGGGACTCGGCCAGAAGCTGGCCCGACTGCTGGATGGCCGCCAGCGGATTGCGCAACTCGTGTGCGATGGAGGCCGACAGGCGGCCGAGCGTGTCGAGCGTCAGCTCCTCGGCACGCAGGTCGAGCAGGCGCGTGTCCTCCAGGAACACCACCGTGAAGTCGTCACGGTCGGAAAACAGGCGCAGGAATCGCGGCAGTACCGGGTCGGAACCGTCCGACAGTGGCGCATGCGAATGCGGCTGCTCCCCGCTGGCCAGCCAGGTGCGCCACGCCTTCATCAGTGCCGGGCTGATGACGTCCAGCTGCGACTCGCCGCGGCGGGGGCTGCCCAGCATCCGCCAGGCCGATTCGTTCATGCGCTGGATGCGCGCCTGCCGGTCGATGACCAGCACGCCGGTGCGCATGCGCTGCACGATCAGGTCGTTCAGGCGGTCCATATCCAGCAGGTCGGCACCCCGCTGGGCCGCCAGGGCTTCCGCCGCGCGCGCGCGCGTGCCGATCAGCGAGGCCACGGCGGCGACCACGAAGCACACCACGCCGATCGCGGCGGCATTGGCGGTGGCGTGATCCATGCCACCGCTGACACCGTGGGAGAACATCGCCGCCAGCATGGCGATGACCGACAGGGCCGCCGCGCCCATGCCCAGGCGCACCGGCAGGTAGTGTGTGGTCCCGGCCAGGCTGACCAGCAGCAGCAGCGGCAGGGCCGACTCCATGCCACGGCTGAAGGCCATCGCCAGGGAGACGGCCGCGATGTCCAGCAGCAGGCCGAGGACCAGCTCGGCCTGGGCGGTGATGCGTTCGTTGACGGCGTACAGGATCAGGACGACGGCACTGCCCAGGTAGGCCAGCGCCATGGCCCGGGTGACGTGCAGGTCCTCGAAGCGGATCCAGGCGCGGTCGTAGGCCGCAAAGGTGAGGATCACGGCCAGAAGGGACAGAAGCAGCCGGTAGGCGCGCAGGTAGTTGCGCTCGCGCTGGCTGGGCTGGGCGATCTGGCCACTCTGCACCAGCCGCGCGAAGGTTTCGCGCAGGTTCTCACGCTTCCCCGTGGCCGTGTTCGACACCATAGGCAGGCACCGCTCCGTCGCTGGCAGGGCAAACGGTAACCGCAAAGGCCGGTCCGGGGCCAGACGGCACCGTCATCCCGCCGTCCGGCCGACGCCCGGATCAATCCACGGTGACGCGGTGCATTTCCGACATCGAGGTAACGCCGCCGCAGACCTTCCTGCGCGCCGAGGTGGGCAGGTCGGACACGCCGGAGCTCCTGGCCGCCTCGGAGATGGCAATGGCATTGCCGCCCTCCAGCACAATGCGCTGGATCTCCTCGCTCATGGGCATGACCTGGTAGATACCGGTGCGGCCCTTGTAACCGTCATTGCACTGGTCACAACCGACCGCGTCGAAGATGGTCGCGCCCTGCAGCATCTCCTCGGTGAAACCGTCCTTGAGCAGCAGCTCCTTGGCAAGCGAGATCGGTTTCTTGCAGTCGTGCAAGCGCCGCGCCAGGCGCTGCGCAACCACCAGGGTCACCGAGCTGGTGATGTTGTACGGCGCGATGCCCATGTTCATCAGTCGCGCGATGGTCTGCGGCGCGTCGTTGGTGTGCAGGGTTGACAGCACCATGTGGCCGGTCTGGGCCGCCTTGATGGCGATTTCGGCGGTCTCCAGGTCGCGGATCTCGCCGACCATGATGACATCCGGGTCCTGGCGCAGGAAGGAGCGCAGGGCGGCGGCGAAGGTCATGCCGCGCTTGACGTTCTGCTGCACCTGGTTGATGCCGGGCACGCGGATTTCCACCGGGTCCTCGACGGTGGAAATGTTGCGCCCTTCGGTATTGAGAATGTTGAGGGCGGTGTACAGCGACACCGTCTTGCCCGAGCCGGTCGGGCCGGTGACCAGCACCATGCCCCAGGGCTTGTGGATGGCCTCCAGGAACAGCTGCTTCTGTTCCTCCTCGTAGCCGAGCTTGTCGATGCCGAGCTTGGCTGCCGCGGGGTCCAGCACGCGCAGCACCACCTTCTCGCCGAACAGCGTGGGACAGGTGCTGACACGGAAGTCGATGGCCTTGTTCTTGGAGATGTTGAGCTTGATGCGCCCGTCCTGCGGCACACGCTTCTCGGCGATGTCCAGGGCGGACATGACCTTCAGGCGCGAGGCGATGCGCGGGGCAAGCTTGGCGGGCGGCGATGCCACGGCACGCAACACGCCGTCCAGGCGGTAACGCACGCGGTAGCTGTTCTCGTAGGGCTCGAAGTGGATGTCCGAGGCACCGCGACGGATGGCATCCAGCAGTACCTTGTTGACGAACTTGACCACCGGGGCGTCGTCGTCACCCGCACTGGCGGTGACACCGCCGCCCATTTCGTCGGCGTCGTCGCCGGCAGCGGATACCGAGAGGCCCTCCAGACCCTCCTCGTCATCGCCGCCCAGTTCGTTCATCAGCGCATCGCTGTTGGCGAAGACGCTTTCGATGACACGCTCCAGGGAGCTTTCCAGCGCCAGCACGGGCTGGATGACCATGTTGGTCTGGAAGCGGAAATCGTCCAGGACGCGCGCGTTGGTCGGATCGCTGACCGCCAGGAACAGCGTGTTGCCGCGCTTGCCGATGGGCAGCGCCTTGTGCTGCTCGATCAGCTTCTGGTCGGCCACCTTCTGCGGCAGGAGCTTGATGTCCAGGGCATTGACGTCGATGAGCGGCAGGCCGAACTCGGCCGCCGCGGAACTGGCAATGGCCACCGGATCGGCGAGGTTGCGGCTGATCAGATAACGGTGCAGGGGCACGCGCGCCTGGCTTGAGGCGTCCTGCGCTTCCAGGCCCGTCTTTTCGTCGATGACACCGTCGATGACCAGGCGTCGCGCCAGGCCCCGGAGACCTGACATCACCTGTGCTGGTGCAGCCATAGGACCGGCTCCCCCCGTTGGTTGGTCTACGGGCCGGTGCACCCTGGCGGGGCAGCCACCGGCAAGATCTGTTCTGAGGATACGCCCGAAATGGGGTGGCAGGCCAGCCGCCTCAAGCGTGCCCGGCACGGCCCGGCAGGGCAGTGGCATGGGTCACGTTGCATGTGCCGTATCCGTCATGCCACCGCCCGGCGGAATGGCGGCGGCGCCGGGAATGCCCGGCGGCCCCGCCCATCAGGCACGAAAGGAGGGCGGGCGCGGTCGCCGGTTCCGCGCGGGAACCGGCGGACCACGGCGGCCGGTCGATCGGGAAACCGGCCGCCGCCTTTCAGTCGGCCTGGCGGCGCAGGAAGGCCGGAATGTCCAGGATGTCGACGCCGCCCGGGGCCGGCACCGCGCCCTCGGCAGCGCCCATGCCCTCGGGCATCGGCACCTCCGGACCCGTGCCTGTGCGCAGCATGAACGGCGAACGCGCCGGCTCACCCCCCGCCCGGATCAGGGTCGGGCGGATGCGCTGGCCATCCTTGCCGGTCTGGCGGGCGCTGGCGCGGTTCAGGCCGGTGGCCACCACCGTCACCCGGACCTCGTCCTGCATCTCCATGTCCATGGCCGTGCCGATGACCACGGTGGCGTCCTCGGAGGCGAACTCGGAGATGATGCGGCCGACCTCGTCGAACTCGCGCAGGCTCAGCGAGGGCCCGGCCGTGATGTTGACCAGGATGCCGCAGGCACCGGCCAGGTTGATGTCGTCCAGCAGCGGGTTGTTGATCGCCGCCTCGGCCGCCGCCTGGGCGCGGTCGTCCCCGCGGGCGCTGCCGGTACTCATCATCGCCATGCCCATCTCGCTCATCACCGTACGCACGTCGGCGAAGTCCACGTTGATGACACCCGGATGGGTGATGAGGTCGGCGATGCCCTGCACGGCGCCCTGAAGTACCTCGTTGGCGGCACGGAAGGCGTTGATCAGCGACACCTCGCGTCCGAGCACGCTGAGCAGCTTCTCGTTTGGCACCGTGATCAGCGAGTCGACGTACTGGCTGAGCTCCTCGATGCCCTTGTGCGCCACCTGCATGCGGCGGCGGCCCTCGAACGGAAACGGACGCGTCACCACGGCCACGGTGAGGATGCCCATCTCCTTGGCCAGCTGCGCCACCACCGGCGCCGCGCCGGTACCGGTGCCGCCGCCCATGCCGGCGGTGATGAACACCATGTCGGCATCCTTGAGCACCTCGGTGATGCGTTCGCGGTCCTCCAGCGCGGCCTGGCGGCCCACTTCCGGATTGGCGCCGGCGCCCAGGCCCTTGGTGACGTTCGGGCCCAGCTGCAGCTGCACCTTGGCGCTGGTGCGCTTGAGCGCCTGTGCGTCGGTGTTCATGGCGATGAACTCGACGCCATCGACACTGGCATCGAGCATGTGGGCGACGGCATTGCCACCGCCACCGCCTACGCCGACCACCTTGATGGCCGCGTTGGTGGCTTCGTTTTCAACCAGTTCAAACATTTTCCCGATCTCCGTTCTGCATTGACGATGTGCCTGCCTTGCTCGTGCGCGGCAGCGGTCCAGGCTCCGTTGCCGCATGGGCGACCTCACGGCCGCATTGTCCGCTGGCCGGTGGCGGCAGCCACCGGATTCCGTTGTCCTTCCGTGCACCCGTGCGCATGTCCGTGTCTCCTCAGAACTGCCGCCGGAACCAGGCCAGCACGCGCCCCAGCGGCGAGTCGGCGCCGGCCAGGCCACTGCGCCCGCGCTGGGCCTGCCGGGCGCCGAAGCGCAGCAGGCCCACGCCGGTGGCATGCACCGGGTTGTTGACCACTTCGCCCAGGCCTTCCACCCCGTGCGGATGGCCCACGCGCACGGGCATCTGGAACAGTTCCTCGGCCAGTTCGATCACGCCCTCCATGCGCGCGGCGCCACCGGTGAGGACGATGCCGGCGGCCACCAGGCTCTCGTAGCCCGAACGCCGGATCTCGCCCTGCACCATGGAGAAGATCTCCTCGTAGCGGCTCTGCACGACCTGCGCGAGCATCTGCCGCGCCAGGCGGCGCGGAGGCCGGTCGCCGACGCTGGGCACCTGGATGGTCTCCTCGGCACCGGCCAGCTGCGTCAGCGCGCAGGCGTAGCGCACCTTGATGTCCTCGGCGTACTGCGTGGGCGTGCGGAAGGCCTGCGCGATGTCATTGGTGACCAGGTCGCCGGCGATGGGCAGCGAGGCGGTGTGGCGGATGGCGCCCTGGGTGAAGATGGCCAGGTCGGTGGTCCCCGCACCGATGTCCACCAGGCAGATGCCCAGCTCGCGCTCGTCCTGGGTCAGCACCGCGTCGGCCGAGGCCAGCGGCGCCAGGATCAGCTCGTCGATGACCAGGCCGCAGCGGTTCACGCACTTGGTGAGGTTCTGCCGCGCCGACAGGGCGCAGGTGATCAGGTGCGCGCGCGTCTCCAGGCGCACACCGGACATCCCGACCGGATCGCGGATGCCCTCCTGCTCGTCGATGGCGAACTCCTGCGGCAGCACGTGCAGGATGCTCTGGTCGGCCGGCACCGCCACCGCGCGCGCGGCATCCATCACGCGTTCGACGTCACCCTGCGTCACCTCCTTGTCGCGGATGGCGACCACGCCCGGCGAGTTGCGGCTCTGGATGTGGCTCCCCGAGATCGAGGCAAAGACCGAGCGGATCTCGCAGCCGGCCATGAGCTCGGCCTCCTCGATGGCGCGCTGGATCGACTGCACGGTGGACTCGATGTCGACCACCACGCCCCGTTTGAGGCCCTTGCCCGGGTGGGAACCGACGCCGATCACGTTGATGACATCGTCGGGCTGGTGCTCGGCAACGATGGCCACGACCTTGGACGTGCCGATGTCCAGGCCGACGAGCAGGGACTTGTCCGGCTTGCCTTTCATGCTTGCAGATCCTGTGCAGGGGCGGCGGAGCCGCCATGCGGCGCGGGCGAGTGCGCGACGCCACTGCCGGCGCCGTCCACATCGGGCGCGCGCTCGCTCCACTTCAATGCGTAACCATTGGGGTAGCGCAGGTCGGCACGGCGCAGTGCGTGCTGCGGATGCGCCCGCAGGACGGGTCCGATGCTGTCGGCAAAGCGCTGCAGGCGCTCCTCCGGCCGCTGTCGGCCCAGCACGATCTCGGCACCGCCATCAAGTACCACGGTCCAGCTGCCGCGGTCGGACAGGTGGACCTGGGCGATGGCCAGACGCGCCTGCCGCAGCGCGCGCACGGCCCTGGCATGGAACTCGACTACGCGCGCAACCTCGCCGTCCGGGCCACTCAGCCGCGGGAGATCCTCCAGGTTGTCCAACTGCGGCACCTCGAAGAGGCGGCCCTCGCGCGTGACCAGGCGCCGCCCGTCCCAGATCGCGTACGGCTGGTACTCCAGCAACTTCACCACCACCGTGTCCGGCCAGCGCTTGCGCACCTCCACCGCTTCCACCCACGGCAGTCGCGCCAGCGCGTCGCGCAGCCCGGTCAGATCAAGGGCAAAGAAGCCTTCGCGGGTGAACGGCTGCACCGCATGCCTCACCTGGTCGGCGCTGACGCGGCGCAGTTCCGCCTTCAGGTCCAGGTGCTTGAGCGGCCAGCGGTCGGAGGCGAACGAGCCGTTGAGCACGCCGACCACGGGCAGGGCCAGCAGCGTCAGGGCGAACGCCCAGGCAAGCAGGCGGGCGAGGGTGGCGCCGTTCATCGCCCACCTCCGCGGTCAAGGCTGGTTTCCAGCACGCGCCAGCACAGCTCGTCGTAACCGATGCCGACGGCAGCCGCCGCCTTGGGCGCCAGCGAATGGCTGGTCATGCCCGGAGCCGTGTTCACCTCCAGCAGCCAGAAGCCACCCTGGCGGTCGCGCATGACATCGACGCGACCCCAGCCGCTCACGCCAAGCGCATTGAATGCCTGCAGTGCCAGTGCGCGCAGCGCCTGCTCGTCCGCGCCTTCCAGGCCCGGACACAGGTAGCGGGTGTCCTCGGCGATGTACTTGGCGTGGTAGTCGTACCAGCTGCCGGCGGGCACGATGCGGATGCTGGGCAGCGCCTCGCCGTCGAGGATGGCGACGGTGAGCTCGTCGCCCTCGACCAGACGCTCCATCAGCAGCTCGCCGTCATAGCGGGCCGCCAGTGCCACCGCCTGCTCCAGATCGGCCAGGCCGTGCACCCGGCTGACGCCGACGCTGGAGCCCTCGTGTGCCGGCTTGACGATCACCGGCAGGCCCAGCGACCGTGCGGCAGCGGTGACGTCGTCGCCCGGATGCAGCACGCGGTAGGCGGGCGTGGGCAGGCCCAGCGCCTGCCACACCTGCTTGCTGCGGATCTTGTCCATGCTCAGGGCCGAACCAAGCACGCCGGCACCCGTGTAGGGCACACCCAGCGCCTCCAGCAGTCCCTGCAGCACGCCATCCTCGCCACCGCCGCGGGTGCCGTGCAGGATGTTGAAGACGCGGTCCACACGGCCCTCGCGGATGGCCTCGACCAGCGCCGGAATGCCATCGACGGCGAAGGCGTCGACACCCTGGCGCTGCAGCGCCGCCAGCACACCGGCACCGGAGTCCAGCGACACTTCGCGTTCGCTGCTGCTGCCGCCCATCAGCACGGCCACCCGGCCGAAGACACGCGGATTGCCGACACGGCTCATCGTCCTGCCTCCCCGCCTGCCAATTCGGCGGCCATATGGCCGATATCGCCGGCCCCCATGAGCAGCACCAGGTCGCCATCGCGCAGCAGCGGTGGCAGCGCCCGCAACAGGTCGCGGGGATGCTCCACCAGCACGGGGTCCACCTTGCCGCGGGCGCGGATGGCGCGCGCAAGGGCGCGCGCGTCGGCACCGGGCAGCGGCGCCTCGCCGGCGGCATAGACCCCGGTGAGGACCAGCGCATCGACCTCCGACAGCACCTGCGCGAAGTCGTCCAGGAGATCGCGGGTGCGCGTGTAGCGGTGCGGCTGGAACACCGCCACCAGACGGCGCTGCGGCCATCCGCCCCGCGCCGCCTGGAACACGGCCGCCAGCTCGCGCGGATGGTGCCCGTAGTCGTCCACCAGCATGACGCGGTGACCGCCGAGCCGCACCTCGCCGTGGTTGTTGAACCGGCGGCCGATGCCCTGGAAGCGGCCCAGGGCGCGCGCGATGGTGGCGGACGGAACGCCCAGCTGCCAGCCGACGGCTGCGGCCGCCAGGGCGTTGAGCACGTTGTGGCGGCCGGGCAGGTTGAGCGTGACCGGCACCGGCGCGGCTTCCTCCGGCAGGTACAGGTCGAACAGCATGCGCATGCCGTCCTGGCGGATGTTGGCGGCACGCACGTCGGCATCCTCGCCGGTGCCGTAGGCCATCACCGTGCGCGGGGCCTCCGCCGCCAGGCCCGCGGTTTCCGCATCGTCGAGACAGAGCACGGCCAGGCCGTAGAACGGAAGGCGATGCAGGAAGTCCGTGTAGGCCTGGCGCATGCGCGCGAAGTCGCCACCGTAATGTTCCAGATGGTCGGCATCGATGTTGGTGATGACGGCGATCATCGGCGTGAGCAGCAGGAACGAGCCGTCGCTTTCGTCCGCCTCGGCGACGAGGAAGGCGCCGCTGCCCAGACGCGCATTGGCGCCGGCACTGAGCAGCTGCCCTCCGATGACGAAGGTCGGGTCCAGCCCGCCCTCGGCCAGCACGCTGGCGATCAGGCTGGTGGTGGTGGTCTTGCCGTGCGTGCCGGCCACCGCGATGCCGCGGCGGAAGCGCATCAGCTCGCCCAGCATCTCGGCTCGTGGGACCACCGGCACCCGTGCCTCGCGTGCCCATGCCAGTTCCGGGTTGTCGGCGCGGATGGCGCTGGAGACGACCACCACGTCGGCACCCCGGGCGTGTGCGGCGTCGTGGCCGCGGAAGACGCGGATGCCCAGGTCCGCCAGGCGGTGCACGGTCGGCCCGTCGGAGAGGTCCGACCCGCTCACCTGGTAGCCCAGGTTGTGCAGCACTTCGGCGATGCCGCACATGCCGGCACCGCCGATACCGACGAAATGCACGCGGCGGAAGGCCTGCAGCGACCCGCTGTGCTCGGCGAAGCGGCGGCGGTTCATGGCGCCACCTCCAGACAGGCCTGCGCCACACGTTCGGCCGCGTCCGCGCGTGCGCAGGCACGTGCCGCTTCCGCCATGGCCAGGCGGCGCGCCGGATCGGCCAGCAGCGCGCGCAGCCGCCGCGCCAGGCTGTCCGCATCCAGCTGCGCCTGCGGCAGCAGGTCGGCCGCGCCCTGCTCCACCAGGAACTGCGCGTTGCGCGTCTGGTGGTCGTCCACCGCGTGCGGGTATGGCACCAGGAGGGCGCCGACGCCGGCCGCCGCCAGTTCCGCCAGGGTCAGTGCGCCGGCGCGGCAGAGCACGAGGTCCGCCCAGGCATAGGCACCGGCCATGTCGGCGATGAACGGTTGCACGTCGGCCCGCACCCCGGCCCGCGCATAGCCGGCCCGGGTCGCCTCCTCCTGGCCGCGCCCGCACTGGTGGCGCACCTCGACGGTGAGATCCTGCAGCTTCGCCAGTGCCGCGGGCACCGTGACGTTCAGTGCCGCCGCGCCGAGCGAACCACCAAGGACCAGCAGCCGCGGCACGCCCTGGCGCCCGGCTAGGCGCTCGCGCGGCGGCGGCAGGCGGCGATCTCCGCCCGCACCGGGTTGCCCACCCATTCGGCGCCGGGCAGCACGTCCGGGAAGCCGGCCAGCACACGCGTCGCCCACGGCGCCAGGCGGCGGTTGGTGAAGCCCGCCACGCGGTTCTGTTCGTGCACCAGCAGGGGCACGCGGCGCAGCACGGCGGCGACCCCGCCCGGGCCGGCGGCGTAGCCACCGAAGCTGATCACCGCCCGTGGACGGACGCGCCCGAGCAGGCGCAGCGCGGTCCACAGCGCGCGGAGCAGCATGAGGGGCGCCTTCAGCAGCGTCAGCACCGACTTGCCGCGCAACCCGCCGACCCGCAGCGTATGCAGTTCGATGCCCGCTTCCGGCACCAGGCGTGCTTCCATGCCACCGGCGGCACCCAGCCACTGCACGGGCACGCCGCGCGCGCGCAGCGCCTGCGCCACGGCCAGGCCGGGGAAGATGTGGCCGCCGGTCCCGCCGGCCATGATGAGCACCGGTGCGCTCATGCCGGCACCTCCTCCGCCTCGCCGGTGTCTTCGTCCGCCGTTGTGGCGGCAGGCGCGCCCTGGCGCTCGGCACGGTCGAGCTCGCGCGAGACCCGCAGCAGCAGGCCCAGGGCGGCACAGGTCATGATCAGGCTGGAGCCGCCGGAGGAGATCAGCGGCAGGGTCAGGCCCTTGGTGGGCAGCAGCCCCATGTTCACGCCGATGGAGAACATGGACTGGGTGGCGATCCACAGGGCCACGCCGAAGGCGCAGTAGCCGCCAAAACGCAGGCCGACCTGCAGGCAGCGGAAGCCGACCAGGAAGGCGCGCGCGGTGAGCCAGGCGAACAGGCCGATCACGCCCACCAGGCCGACGAAGCCCAGTTCCTCGGCGAGCACGGCGAGGATGAAGTCGGTGTGCGCCTCGGGCAGGTAGAAGAGTTTCTGCACGCTGCCACCCAGGCCGACGCCAAGCCATTCGCCGCGACCGATGGCGATCAGCGCCTGGGTGAGCTGGAAGCCGTCCGCGAAAGGATCCTTCCACGGGTCCATGAAGCTGATCAGCCGCTTGAAGCGGTACGACTCGGACAGCGCCGCCCACAGCAGGCCGGGCAGCAGGAAGGCGCCGAGCATCAGCAGGTAGCGCAGACGGGCACCGGCCAGCCACACCATGCCGATGGTGATGGTGACCAGCAGCACGGCGCTGCCGAAGTCCGGCTGCAGCAGGAGCAGGCCCAGCATCAGCAGCACGGCGACGAT
>Ga0079224_100009109_pt1 | contig 13502 bp, 10 predicted proteins | sample Stecom2015_FD_80414 | JGI IMG/M metagenome (GOLD analysis project Ga0079224, IMG submission 80414) | Agricultural soil microbial communities from Utah to study Nitrogen management - Steer compost 2015 | ecosystem: Environmental > Terrestrial > Soil > Agricultural land | place: USA: Utah... | reverse complement strand
GGAAAACCAATATCTTGACGATACAGACCCTAATAAATTCATCGCTAAAATGGGAGCGGAATGTATTATGGATTTGTTGGCAAGAACTGACCTAGATGAACTTTCGTATCAGTTGCGTCATGCGGCCAATAATGAAACTTCTAAACAACGTAAAACAGAAGCCCTTAAGCGTTTGAATGTTGTAGAGTCGTTCAGAGAGGCAAACCTCAACAGAGAAAATTTACCGGAATGGATGATTCTAAAAGTAATCCCAGTTATTCCACCTGAGTTGCGTCCGCTTGTTCCGCTTGACGGAGGACGTTTTGCAACATCGGATTTGAATGATTTGTACCGTAGAGTAATCATACGTAATAACCGTTTGAAAAGATTGATGGAGATTAAAGCTCCTGAGGTTATTCTTCGTAATGAAAAACGTATGTTACAGGAAGCGGTTGATTCACTTTTCGATAATACTCGTAAAGCATCAGCTGTTAAAACAGAATCAAACAGACCGCTTAAATCACTTTCTGATTCATTAAAAGGAAAACAAGGACGTTTCCGTCAGAACTTACTCGGAAAACGTGTGGATTACTCGGCTCGTTCGGTAATTGTTGTTGGACCGGAAATGAAACTATATGAGTGTGGCCTTCCCAAAGATATGGCTGCGGAACTTTACAAACCGTTTGTTATCCGTAAACTTATTGAAAGAGGAATCGTAAAAACAGTTAAATCTGCCAAAAAAATTATCGATAGAAAAGAACCTGTAGTATGGGATATTCTCGAAAACGTAATCAAAGGACATCCGGTACTGCTAAACCGTGCTCCAACGCTTCACAGACTGGGTATTCAGGCTTTTCAACCAAAACTTATAGAAGGAAAAGCAATTCAGTTGCACCCACTTGTGTGTACGGCTTTTAATGCGGATTTCGATGGTGACCAGATGGCTGTTCACTTGCCATTAGGACCAGAAGCTATTTTGGAAGCACAACTATTGATGTTGGCGTCTCATAATATTCTGAATCCTGCTAACGGTGCTCCTATTACAGTACCTTCTCAGGATATGGTTCTCGGGCTATATTATATGACTAAAGAAAGAAAATCAACCGATGCGTATAAAGTATTGGGAGAAGGGCTTACTTTTTACTCTGCAGAAGAAGTTAATATTGCACTAAACGAAGGAAGATTAGAACTCAATGCACCGGTTAAAATTAGAGCTAAAGACTTTAACGAAAACGGAGAATTAGTATATAAAATCATCTCAACTACTGCCGGAAGAGTGCTATTTAACGAAGTAGTACCTGAAGCAGCAGGATATATCAACGAAGTATTGACAAAGAAATCGCTTCGTGATATTATCGGAAAAATTTTGGCTGTAACCGATGTTCCAACTACATCAGCATTCCTTGACGATATTAAGGATATGGGATATAAATTTGCATTCAAAGGAGGACTTTCATTTAGCTTAGGAGATATTATTATTCCTGAAAAGAAAGAAGACCTTATTGTTAGTGCAAATGAGCAGGTTGAAGGTATTACGATGAACTATAATATGGGGCTTATTACCAACAACGAAAGATATAATCAGGTAATTGACGTTTGGACTTCAACCAACGCTTTGCTTACTGAATTAGCGATGAAAAACATTAGAGAAGACCAACAAGGTTTCAACTCTGTGTATATGATGCTTGATTCTGGAGCAAGGGGATCTAAAGAACAGATTCGTCAGCTTACAGGTATGCGTGGTTTGATGGCTAAACCTAAAAAATCGACTGCAGGGGGTGGAGAGATTATAGAAAACCCGATTCTTTCTAACTTTAAAGAAGGGCTTTCGATTTTGGAATACTTTATTTCTACCCACGGTGCTCGTAAAGGACTTGCTGATACGGCTCTTAAAACAGCTGATGCCGGATATTTGACCAGAAGACTTCACGATGTAGCTCAAGATGTTATCGTAAACGAAGAAGACTGTGGAACACTCAGAGGAGTAGAAGTTACCGCTCTTAAAAAGAACGAAGAGGTTGTAGAGAGCCTTGGAGAAAGAGTAGTAGGACGTGTGGCTCTTAATGATGTAATTAATCCGCTTACTTCCGAAGTTATCGTTGCGAGTGGAGAACAAATTAGCGAAAAACACCTGAAAGCTATCGCTGCATCTCCTCTTGAGAGAATCGAAGTGCGTTCTGCACTTGCTTGCGAATCTCATAAGGGAATTTGTGTTAAATGTTACGGACGAAATTTGGCAACAGGAAAAATGGCTCAAATTGGAGAGGCGGTAGGAGTAGTTGCTGCTCAGTCAATTGGAGAGCCGGGTACTCAGCTTACACTTCGTACATTCCACGTAGGAGGAGTTGCAGGAGGAATTTCTGAAGAGTCAAATATCGTAACGAAGTTCAGCGGACGTCTTGAAATGGAAGAGCTAAGAACCGTAAAAGGTGAAGATAGCGAAGGAAAAACAGTGGATATTGTTATCTCTCGTTCTACAGAACTTAAATTGATTGATGTAAACACAGGAATTACCCTAAATACACACCATATTCCTTACGGAGCAACGATCTTCGTAAAAGACGGAGATGTGGTGGACAAAGGTACAGCTATCTGTAAATGGGATCCGTATAATGGAGTTATCATTTCTGAATTTACCGGAAAAGTTGAATACGAAGATATCGAACAAGGACAAACATTCCAAGTTGAAATTGACGAACAAACCGGCTTCCAAGAAAAAGTAATTTCAGAAGCGAGAAACAAAAAACTGATTCCAACGCTACATATTTACGGAAAAGACGGAGAGCTTATTCGTTCATATAACTTACCGGTAGGAGCCCACCTTATGGTAAATGATGGAGAGAAAATTAAGGCAGGAAAAATTTTGGTGAAAATCCCGAGACGTTCTGCAAAAACAGGAGATATTACAGGAGGTTTACCGAGAATTACAGAGCTTTTAGAAGCTCGTAACCCATCAAATCCGGCTGTGGTTTCTGAAATTGACGGAGTAGTATCGTTCGGTAAAATCAAACGTGGTAATCGTGAAATTATTATTGAATCTCGTTTTGGAGAAGTAAAAAAATATTTGGTAAAGTTATCTAATCAGATATTAGTTCAGGAAAACGATTACGTAAGAGCAGGTATGCCACTTTCGGACGGAGCTATTACTCCCGAAGATATTTTGAGAATTCAAGGACCAAGTGCTGTGCAACAGTATCTGGTAAACGAAATTCAAGATGTGTATCGTCTGCAAGGAGTAAAAATCAATGATAAGCACTTTGAGGTTATCATTCATCAGATGATGCGTAAGGTACAAATTCTTGATCCGGGAGACACCTTGTTCTTGGAAGAGCAATTAATTCATACCAAAGACTTTATTTACGAAAATGATAAACTTTACGGAATGAAAGTTATTGAGGATGCAGGAGATTCCGAAAACCTAAAACCGGGACAAATTGTATCAGTAAGAGTTTTGCGTGATGAGAATTCATTGCTGAAACGCAACGACAAAAATGTAGTTGTGGCACGTGATGTTATTCCTGCTACAGCAACTCCTATTCTTCAGGGTATTACAAGAGCTTCGCTTCAAACAAAATCGTTCATATCTGCTGCATCGTTCCAAGAAACGACAAAAGTATTGAATGAGGCTGCCGTGGCAGGTAAGATTGATACACTCGAAGGATTAAAAGAAAATGTTATTGTAGGGCATAAGATTCCTGCAGGAACAGGTATGAGAGAATACAATGATATCATTGTAGGTTCTAAAGACGAATACGAAGAACTAATTGCTTCTAAAGCATTTTAATAATTCAGATTATGAGTGATAATAATAAACAACAACAAATCAACATAGAGTTGGACGAAAAGACAGCCGACGGAGTTTACTCCAATTTGGCTATCATCAATCATTCGGCTTCTGAGTTTGTTTTGGACTTTGCAAGTATAATGCCAGGTACTCCAAAGGCAAGAGTAAAATCGAGAGTTATCTTAACTCCTCAACATGCTAAGCGATTGCTAAAAGCATTAGCCGAAAATGTGCAGCGATTTGAAAATACCTACGGAGAAATCAAAGAATCAGACAATCCTTCGATTCCTCTTAATTTCGGACCGGCAGGACAAGCCTAACAATCTGAATAACTGATAGCAAAAAAAGCTGTCTGAAAAAATAATACCCGTTGAGTTAATCTCTTTTAGCTTAACATCAGATTCTGAAGTAAATTCGGAATAAAGAGTGTTATTTTTTCAGGCAGCTTTTGCTTATTCTAACATCAAATTATAAGTTTATCGATAATGTTTAACCTGTCAGTTTTTCACATACCCAAAACAACTTTCTGCTCTTGATTACTTCAAATTTTGTTTACTTTGGTTAATACCGCACATAAAGTACTTTGTAACAAAAAATACAAATGGAAAACCTTACAAAAAAGCGAACAGTTTTAAACTCTTTTTATATATTTGTTCGAACAAACAATCTTATAAAGAAATGTCCGTAGCAAAAAAGGATTATAAAAGAATAACAACTCGTTCTTTGTTTGAGATGAAGCAAAACAAAGAAAAGATTTCGATGCTTACTGCCTATGATTTTACAATGGCTAAAATTGTGGACGAATCGGGAGTTGATGTGATATTGGTCGGAGATTCTGCCAGTAACGTAATGGCAGGACACGAAACCACTTTGCCAATCACATTAGATCAAATGATTTATCACGCTTCGAGTGTGGTCAGAGCTACAAAAAGAGCTTTGATTGTGGTTGATTTGCCTTTCGGAAGTTACCAATCGGATTCTAAAGAAGCTCTTCGTTCGGCAATTCGAATTATGAAAGAGAGTGGGGGACATGCCGTCAAACTCGAAGGAGGAAGTGAAATCAAAGAAAGTATCAAAAAAATACTCAATGCAGGAATTCCTGTAATGGGACATCTGGGACTTACCCCACAGTCTATCTATAAATTCGGAACTTATACCGTTAGAGCCAAAGAAGAAGAAGAGGCAAACCGACTTATTGAAGATGCTAAAATGCTTCAGAAAATAGGTTGTTTTTCTGTAGTGTTAGAAAAAATTCCTGCTCAATTAGCCCGTAAGGTAGCCCAAAGCATTTCTATACCCGTTATCGGAATCGGAGCAGGAAACGGAGTGGACGGGCAAGTTCTGGTTATTCACGATATGTTAGGAATGAACCATGAGTTTAATCCAAGATTTTTAAGGCGTTATTTGAACCTGTATGAACAAATGACCGCAGCTATCGGACAATACGTATCTGATGTGAAAGCCGTAAATTTTCCGAACGAGAGTGAACAATACTAAACTCCTCTTCAATTTTTTTTCTTTTGAATAGAGGCTACCTGAGTCCTGAACTTTAACCCTGAAAGAAATAATATGACTATAAAAACTCGCCTTACAATAATGAGTTTCCTGCAATTTGCTGTGTGGGGAGCTTATCTTACCTCAATGGGAAATTACCTAGCATCTATCGGAATGGCTTCTAAAATTGGGCTTTTCTATGCAATGCAAGGAATAGTCTCTATTATCCTTCCTGCCGTTATGGGAATTATAGCAGATCGTTGGATTCCTGTTCAAAGGCTTTTTGGATATTGTCACGGATTGGCAGCAGGATTCATCATTGCAGCAGGATACTACGGAATGATAATGGGGGCAGAAGCTGAGTTTTCGACCTTATTTTTTCTGTATTCTTGTAGTGTTGCTTTTTATATGCCAACAATTGCTCTTTCAAATTCAGTATCTTATACATTATTGACTAATAATAATTATGACACAATCAAAGCCTTTCCTCCAATCAGAACACTGGGAACAGTAGGTTTCATTTGTGCAATGTTGTTTGTGAACTTCACAGGAATCAAAGAAGGAGTCTTAGGGTTTAATTTTTCTAACGAAATAGGTTTTCCGAGTTTTCAAAATAGTTATGCTCAGTTTTACGTGTCTGGAGCTTTAGGAGTTATCCTGTTTCTGTACAGTTTTTCCTTACCTCATTGCCCTATTAATAAAGGCGAAGAAAAGAAGACGCTTTCTGATGCTTTAGGGCTGAAAGCCTTTGCCTTGTTCAAAGACAGAAGAATGGCAATTTTCTTCATTTTTTCAATGTTTTTGGGAGTATCCTTACAGATAACGAATGGTTATGCCAATCCGTTTATAGCGAGTTTCAAAGAAATTCCCGAATTTACCAACACTTGGGGAGCTAATAATGCCAATGCTCTTATTTCGCTTTCTCAAATTTCTGAAACACTTTGTATCCTGCTTATTCCTTACTTTTTAAAGAGGTTCGGAATCAAAAAAGTGATGTTGATGGCAATGGTAGCCTGGGTTTTGCGTTTCGGATTGTTTGCAACGGGAGATCCCGGAAGTGGAGTTTGGATGTTTACTTTGTCAATGATTGTGTACGGAATTGCCTTCGATTTCTTTAATGTATCCGGTTCTTTATTCGTTGATCAAGAAACTAACAAGAATATTCGTTCTTCGGCTCAGGGAGTTTTTATGATGATGACAAACGGCTTCGGAGCTACTATCGGAATGCTCGGGGCACAACAAGTGGTAAATTATTTTGTATATACTCACCAAACTGCAGAAGCTCAACTCACAGGTTGGCAGACCTCTTGGTATATTTTTGCAGGATATGCTTTGGTTGTAACCATTATGTTTGCCATCTTGTTTAAATACAAACACAATCCGAAGCAAGAAATAGAGATAAATCACTAATCTTTACTAAAACTCTTCTTTAGACTCAAATCGCATTACTTCTTTGGTTTTCGGATGGATGAACTCTAAATGCGAAGCGTGGAGATACAACCTGTCTGATGAAGTTCCGTATAAATCATCACCAACAATTGGAGCATTAAGTCCTGATGGGTGAGAAGCGTGCATTCGAAGTTGATGTGTACGTCCGGTTATCGGATAAAAATAGACTTTAGTAATATTGTTTTTTCGCTCGATAATTTCATACTCAGTAATTGCTTTTTTTCCGAATTCGAAACAAACTAATTGTCTTGGTCGGTCGTCCAAATCGCCTCGTAACGGAAGATTGATTTTTCCTTTGTCATTTTCTACAGTACCATTGAGCAAAGCAGTATATCTTTTTTTAACGGTACGTTTCAAGAATTGTTTTTGAATGAGCTTATGAGCTTCTTTGGTTTTGGCTACAGCCAAAAGACCGGAAGTTGCCATATCCAGGCGATGAACCATCAGTGGTTCTGTTTTCAAAATGATTTTCAATCTGGTGTAAACAGAATCTTTAACATTAATTCCCTCAACCGAAAGCAAATCGAAAGGTTTGTTTACCACAACCAAGCAATCATCTTCATAAATTATTTTGAGCCTTTTGTTTGCTGCAAAATTTTTCAAAAACGGATTTTCTTCGGTTTCTATCCCATCTAACATGTGTTTCAAAATAGGTTCGCATTTTCCTGTACAGGCAGGATAAAACTGCCTATGTTTTCGAATTTCCGATTTAGGAGAAGTTCCCCACCAAAACTCAGCCATTGCCAAAGGTTTCAAATTATTAGCAAAGGCATAATGCAATAACTTTGGAGTGGCACATTCCCCGGCACCAGCAGGCGGTTTTCCGAAAACGGTCTGACTAAAAATTGCTCCCAAACTTTTCGTTTTTCCGTATTGGTTCAAAAATGAATATTGCTCAAAGAGTTGTTGCTGCAATAAGGCGGACTTTTCTTTTCGTTCTTTTTTCAGATTCTCAATTTGATTTTCGTAGAATTCAATTTTCAATTTTAAATCTTCTAACGCTTGTTTCCAACGATTCTCTAATACCCGAAGTTCGTATTTGTCTCTTAAACTTTGTTTGATTAAATCGTCTTCAAAGCTTTGATATCCCGTTTCCGACAAATAATTTTTATTGGCTTCTCTGAGTTGTTTTCTTTCGGTTTTGTTTTGTTTGAGTTGCTTTTTGAATGTTGTAATTTCTTCCTGAGAATCGGTCAGAGCTTTTTTAAAATCCGATTTTAGATTTATATATTCTTGATTTGTTTCTATTATTTCGATTTGCTTGTTGATGCGATTCAGGATTTCTTCTTCCCTTAAGAAAAAGCTGTTTTCGGTAAGCATATCAAAAACAGGAGGGACGAATTTTTGATGATTATTTGTTCCTGCCAATTTACCCGAAAAAGCAGATAGATAACCTAATTTTCCAACTTTGTCCTGTACGACCAAAACTCCGAACATCTTCCCGATGACAAGTCCATTTTGCTCAGGATTTAGACCAAAATTATGTTCTAAATTCGCTTGGGTTTCTAAATATTCTTGTAATTCTTTTACGGCAATTTTAGTAAGCTGGTGCGGCTGGTAATAAAACGGAAAAGTAAACTTTTTAGGCAAGTCAATCCCCCTAATTTGTTCTTCGGGAAAATAAGTCAGAAATTGATTTTGATTGTATTCTTTTTTCACAACTTAACAAAAATCAATTATATATGGCTATTAACGAGCTTCAGTATTTTATCAAATTGTTCCTCTTTAGTAAGTTCTGAATTATCGATTTCGATAGCGTCATCAGCTTTTCGAAGCGGAGAGTCTTCTCGGTGCGTATCAATGTAATCTCGCTGGGTTACGTTATTCAATACTTCGTCAAAAGTTACTGGGTTTCCTTTAGCAACGAGTTCATCGTATCTTCGTTGTGCTCTTATTTTTGGGTCGGCAGTAACAAACAGTTTTAATTCTGCATCGGGGAAAACAACCGTTCCTATGTCTCTTCCGTCCATTACGATGCCTTTATTTGTTCCCATTTTCTGTTGTTGTTGAACCAGTTTTGATCTTACTTCAGATATTTCTGCTACTTTACTCACATATTGCGAAACTTTGATGGAGCGAATTTGTTTTTCTATGTTTTCTCCGTTCAAGTAGGTTTCGGAGTATCCTAAACTCGGGTTGTAGTGGAAACTTATATTAATTTGGTCAAGATTTTTTATTAGTTTTTCCACATCAAAATAATTTTTGTTTATCATTCCTTCCTTCATTGCAAAAAAGGCTACCGCTCTGTACATTGCTCCCGTATCCACATAGATATATCCAAGATGTGTGGCTAATTGTTTGGCAATGGTACTTTTTCCCGTTGAAGAAAATCCGTCTATGGCAATGGTAATTTTTTTAGTCATTTTTGAGGTTATAGAGTTACGAGGTTACAAAGTTATGTAAAACTGATAATGTATATTGTGAAGACAAACGTGAAACAAACAGCACCAACATCACTGCAGATTTATCATCAGCCCAAACAAGCTGGTATTTCCTGCTAATGTAAAACGGGAATACGAATAATTAAATCTAAGGTTTCCCATTTTTAATCCGATTCCTGCCGAAAGTCCTGCAAAGGTGCGTTGGTCTTCCATTACAAGCTCCTGACTTCTTCTGAAATTATATCCCAAACGTATATTAAAACTCTTTTGAGGAAAAAGTTCCACTCCAAAAATTACATGTCGAAGAGCATTATTAATAAACGAGGGTTTGTCTTCCGAAACGCCTCCGTCAAATCCTTGTTCTGAATGAACAGGATTTGAAAAAGCTACGTTCCATTGCTGAAGATTCTCTAAAGTAAGATGCCATCTTATCGGGACGTGGTCTAATTCTTGAGAAATTCCCGCAATAATTTCTAAAGGAAGTTTTTCATTTGTTCCTGCATAAGTCGTAATCTGCATTCCTACATTTCTGATGGCAAGAGCAATATTTATATCGTTGTCTTCATCAATATAAATAGCTCCTACATCAATAGCTGCACCAAAAGAATGATAACTTTCGAGAGTCGATGAAATAAGTTTTAGGTTTGTACCTAAATATATATCTGTCCAAGGAATGTTGTAAGCATATCCGAACGAAAGAGCTGCTTCGCTTCCGGTAAAATCTCCTGTGAGATTTCCGTATTCATCACGTCCTTCAAAATTTCCGTAATTCACATAACTTACACCTGCGTGAAAGGTCTGCACATGCCTATCCCAAGTATAAGCATAAGCTCCTGTTCCGTAGCTGACTTCCCCAAAATAATTTCCGTAATTGGCAGCAAGTTGGTTGTCCATATCCGGATTGATGGTAGCCGGATTAAAAATGGCTTGATTTACGTCATAATCATAAATAGTAATCACTTTCCCTCCTAATGCAGCTTGCCTCGGAGAAGTCATCATATTCATAAACTGATAGACAGACTGCCCTCCAACCTGACCAAATCCCCAGAGATTACAAAGCAGAAAAAAAATAAAAAGCGGTTTTTTAATCATCAATAAAAATCTGACAAAATACTATATCCATAACGCAGGTGCGAAGGTATTATTTTAGTTTGAGATAAGAAGTATATCTTAAAAAAACTATGAAATCACTTCAAATGCTTTTTGCCTTTTGTTATAATCGACAATCCGGTACAGCTAAAAATTTAATACGTGTGTTTTTAGTCTTGATTTTCAATGTTTTTGTAAGCGGCTATGATTCGTTTAACCAACTTGTGGCGAACAACATCTTTATCGTCTAAAAATATGATTCCGACTCCCTCGACATCTTTCAGAATCAAAAGAGCTTCTTTAAGTCCGGAGATGGTTCTTCGTGGTAAATCAACTTGTCCGGGATCGCCTGTAATCATAAATTTGGCATTTTTTCCCATACGAGTCAAAAACATTTTCATTTGCGAGTGAGTAGTGTTTTGAGCTTCGTCAAGAATTACAAAAGCATTATCGAGTGTTCGTCCCCTCATAAAAGCAAGTGGAGCAATTTGGATAATTCCTTTCAGTATATAGTCGTCCAATTTTTCAAAGGGAATCATATCTCGAAGAGCATTATAAAGCGGTTGCATATACGGGTCGAGTTTTTCTTTCATATCTCCGGGCAAAAAACCGAGATTTTCTCCAGCCTCTACGGCAGGACGAGTAAGAATAATTCGCTTGACCTGCTTTTCTTTTAACGCTTTTACAGCCATCGCTACGCCTGTATAGGTTTTTCCTGTTCCTGCCGGTCCGACAGCAAAAACCATATCGTTTTTCTCAATTAAATCAACTAATTTTTGTTGATTCGGAGTGAGAGCTTTAACGAGTCTTCCTCCTACTCCGTGTACGAGTGTGTCGTCTGATTTATTGAATTTTTTATCGTCTTGTTCGCTGCTTTGTATAATGCGTTCGATGACATTATCGTCAATACGGTTGTATTTTGCAAAATAAGCTACAAGTCTGCCTAATTGTTTTTCAAATTCATCTAAGATTTCCTGTTCTCCGAAAGCCTTTACAAGATTTCCACGAACTACAATTTTGAGTTTCGGATAGAGTTTTTTTAAGGTTTCGAGATGGGCTTCTTGTGTGCCCCAAAACTCAGCAGGAGCGATATTAGTAAGTTCTATTGTTCTTTCGTTCAAAAGCTAAAAAAATTAAAGATTTTTACTTCCCTCAAATATAGATAAATTCCGAATATAAAAATTTAAAATTTATTTTTTTTAGGAGAGAGGTAAAGGAAATGTTTTTTATAAACGAAGTGAAACTACCTAATATTCCTAAATAAAAGTATAAACAATTACAAACATCCCAACAAGAGAGCAATACATCGAAAAGTATTTTAGTTTAGCTTTTTTAACGAACTCAATCATCCATTTACAAGCGAACACACCTGATACGAAAGCTGCTAAAAAACCTACGAAAAGAGGTAAAAACTCAAAGTTAAAATTTGTGGTTGTTCCTTCTGAATTGGCATCAAGATACATTTTGGCTGTCGCTCCCAAAATCAAGGGAAGCACCATTAAAAACGAAAATCTTGCAGCTTTTGATTTGTCATCTCCAAGCAGAATTGAAGTCGAAATAGTTGAACCCGAACGAGATATTCCCGGAAGAAGTGCTGCGAAAGCTTGTGCGATTCCGATGATGAATGAATCTCTAAAACTGATGTCTTTTCCGGTGTTTCTGGCTCGGTCTGCAATAAATAACAAGATAGCAGTAACCAGCAACATAAATCCGACAAGTCTTAGGTTAGAGAATAATTCTTCGAGGGTGTCTTTGAGTAAAACACCAACAAGTGCAGCAGGAATCATCGACAAGATAATTTTTAGAGCAAAGCGAAATTCCTCATTCCATTTGAACTGAAAAAGTCCGTTAAAAATCTGTAATATATCTTTTCTGAACACAACAATTGTACTCAGAGCTGTTGCAAAATGCAAAACAATGGCAAAAATCAGGTTTTCTTGTTCGCTGTTTTCTAAACCTAAAATTTCTTGTGCAATTACGATATGTCCGCTTGAGGAAACAGGTAAAAATTCGGTAAGTCCTTGGACAATTCCTACAATAAGGGCTTTGATTATTTCGCTCATTATTTATCTTCCTTTTTAAAGATAGAATAAAACGAAATTCCCATTCCCAAAAGTACCAAAGCAGGAGCTAAATGGATTCTTCTAAAGCTAAAAATAGCTTCGCTAAATTCGTTCGGATCGTCATTTCCTCCTCCAATCATCAAAATAAATCCAAGAGCGATTACGGCAATTCCGATAAGGAGGATTTTATAGTTGGTTTTAGTAAATAAAATTTCGTTTTTCATGGTTGTTTTTAGTTTTTAATCAATACAAATCGTCTGTTCTTAGGTTTAAGAATCGTTGTGTAGCAAAAAATGTACTTATCCAAGTAATAAGAATTCCGAATAGCAACACTCCTCCGAACACGATTCCGATAGAAAGGTAATCAGTTGCCAATCCGAATTTCGGAAAGTGTTTGTCGATGTAATGTAATCCGGCATAAAGGGCAATCATTACTAAAACAGCTCCGATGATTCCGAGTTTAATATTTCGCCACACAAACGGTCGTCTGATAAATGATTTTGTAGCTCCAACCATTTGCATTGTTTTGATAATAAAACGATTAGAATAAATAGAAAGCCTTAGAGAACTGTTGATGAGTAAAACGGCAATCAGACAGAAAAATCCTGAAATGACAAGCATCCAAAAGCTGATTTTTTTAATATTATCATTAACCATATCAACCAAAATGTTATCGTAGTTTACACTTTTTACTTGGTTTTGGGTTTTGAGTTCATTAACAATTTTGCTAAGACTATCTGCAACTACATAATCGGCTTTGAGGCGAATATCATACGAATCCGAAAGCGGATTAGCTCCTAAATGCTCTACAAAATCTTCTCCTAAATCTCTTTGATGTTGCCGGGCTGCTTCTTCTTTTGTGATATAAACAGCAGTGTTTATGTAGCTTTTGTTTTTGATGAATGCTCCAAATTGCTCGACAGATTCCTTTTTGGCATCTTTGTCAAAGAAGATAGTCATCGGGATTTCTTGTTTAAAATTATCTGAAAGTTTCTTCGAATTAATTACAAAAAGCCCTAAACTACCTAAGAGAAAAAGAACTAAAAATATACTTAAAACCACTGAAAAATAGGAAGAAATCAGTCTTCGCTTTTGATATTTTTCGTATGATGAAGCCATAGTTTTGAATTTAAGTCGTAAAAGTAAGAAATTTCCGATTAAGATTGTAACGTATAGAGCTTTTTAGTTGTGTACTATCCTTCAAAAGTATCAATTTTCACAGCATTTTCAACCGAAAATTCTCCAATTTTGGTTCTTCGGAGC
>Ga0079224_100009108_pt1 | contig 13502 bp, 8 predicted proteins | sample Stecom2015_FD_80414 | JGI IMG/M metagenome (GOLD analysis project Ga0079224, IMG submission 80414) | Agricultural soil microbial communities from Utah to study Nitrogen management - Steer compost 2015 | ecosystem: Environmental > Terrestrial > Soil > Agricultural land | place: USA: Utah... | reverse complement strand
GCCTCGGGAGCACGGTTGCGTAGACCCGGGGGGAGGTCACGCCCGGCGAATATCCTCTGGATTACCGGCGGAAGCGGCTTCTTGGCCCGCTGGTCGGCCGATCGGCCGGCAGCGGCCGGAACCGCCGCCCGCGCCGAGCCGGGCTGCTGCGCGGCGGCCTCGGCGGGATTCGCCATGAGCGGCGCCGCCAGCAGCGTCGCGATCAGCAAATGACGTAGAAACACGGGAATCTCCTCGTCCTGGGGGGACCGTCGTTCGGTGTCGATCCATGGCGCCGGAGCGGCCACGGGCGGCGTCTTCCGCAGGAAACATGCCGTGTCGCGCGGCCGCGGCGCTGGGCGCGCGCGCAGGCGTTCTCGGGCGGGACTCGGTGTGGTGGGCCGCGGAATGGCGTTGGGTCTGCGAGCATCCAACCGAGTGGCACGATGCCGGCCCCTCTTGCGATTCACCAGCCGGCCGCCGGCCGCTCCTCGGTTGGCACCCCGATTGCGTCCAACGAGGCAAAGAGCGTGCGCAGTTCGCGTCACCCGCTCCGGATGAACGACACGAAAGACACACGATCGACCTCACGGATAGAACAGGAGGTGACCCATGAAGACAGGAATGATGCTCGTCGCGCTGGCGGCGCTGGTAACCCTACCGGTGTCCGGTCAGGAGCGCTCGGCCGTCGCGACCCTCGTAGATTCGGCGGGCACGCGGCTCGGCGAGGCGCGGCTCACGGAAACCCCCAGCGAAGGCGTGCACATCGAGCTGCACGTGGAGGGAATCCCGCCGGGGGTCTACGGCTTCCACATCCACGAGACCGGCTCCTGCTCTCCGGACTTCGAAGCCGCCGGCGATCATTTCGCCCCTGAGGGAAAGGCCCACGGCCCCATGCACGAGCAGGGACGGCATGCGGGTGATCTGCTGAACCTGCATGTGAAGGAGCCCGGTGAGGCCGCTTCGGAGTGGCTGGCCGACCGGGTCACGCTGGAGCCCGGGGCACCGGGCACGCTGCTCGATGCAGACGGCTCCGCCCTGGTGATCCACACGGCCGCGGACGACTACGTGACCCAGCCCTCCGGAGACGCGGGGTCCCGCCTCGCCTGCGGCGTGATCGACGGCTGACCCCCCGACGGCCCCGCCGGCTTCCTTCCATGCGGGGGGCGTCCGAGCGGCCCGGCTCAGGGCCGGGCCGCTCCATGGTTCTCGCCGGCCCGATCACTCTCGCGCGCCGTGGGCAATGCGGGACCGCCGGCGGCCGGTCTGGACGTTCGGGGATTGGCGGCGGGTTTATCGCCATGCCCGCGCCCCCGAGGCTGGCGGCCGAATAACGGCTTCGGTACAATGCTTACGGAGCATCCGTGGGTCGGGGGACCCTGCTCGGAGCCGTGTCCCCCGGCACATGGTTCAAGTCTATAGCATCGGAGCTCGTAGCATGACCACCCATCAGAGGTGCCGCCGCCTGGTCGTTTCCGCCACGCTCGCAGGAACCCTGCTCCTGGTCGGGGCCGCGCAGGCGGAAGCGCAACGTCCGCAGCAGGACGGCGTACGCCCGGTGCCGCGTGGCGTGCTCGGCGGCATCGAGCCGAGCCCGGAGGATCGGGCGACGCAGGCGATCGTCGAGCGTCTGAGCCTCGAGAGCTACACCCAGCTCGTGCACGGCCTGGCGGAGTTCGGCGACCGCGAGCAGGGTACGGAGCGCAACGCACGCGCCACCGACTGGATCGAGGAGCAGCTTCGAGGTTGGGGATACGAGACCGGCCGCATCCGCTATCAATACGAAGGCGAGCCGCGCGAGCAGGTCTACGCCACCAAGATCGGTACGACCAATCCCGGCGAGATGTACATCGTGAGCGGGCACATGGATGGTCGGGGCGGTGGTCAGGCCGTGAACGACAACGCGTCCGGCACGGCGCTCGTCATGGAGATCGCCCGTGTGCTCTCGGAGGCCGACATCCAATCGGATCGCTCGATCCGCTTCGCGCTGTGGAACAACGAGGAGACGGGGTTGAACGGGGCCGAGGCGTACGTAGAGCAGCGGGCGGCACTCCAGGGCATCGAGGAGCCGGCCGGTTCGGGCCGGTACCCCGAGCCGCGCTGGATGGGCGTGATCCAGCACGACAAGGTGATGTTCGACCACGGGAATCCGGTGATGCACCGGCAGGTGCTCGATGCCGACGTCGACGTGGAGTACCAGCTGAATTCGGAGATGTGGGAGGAGTCCTCACGCCTCGCCGTCCATCTGATCAACGCGAACCGGAAGTTCGCCACCGACTATCCGGCCGTCATGAGCAACAGCATGAGCAATACCGATTCGACGCCGTTCATGAACCTCACCGCGGCCGTGAGCATCCGAGAGAACCGCCGTCTGTACGAGATCGGTCGAGGATCCGATCCACATTGGCATCAACCGTCCGACGTGCTCGCCACGTTCTCGGACGCGGATTTCCTGCTCGGATTCAACGCTACGCAAACGACGCTGGCCGGGGTCGTCTCGCTCGCGGGAGCGCGGATCGTGTCCGGTAGCCGATGAGCGGTCGCTTGCGGGAGTCGTTCTAGAAGACCCATCCAGGACTCGGGACAGCCGGGGGGCGACCCGATGATCGATGAGGCACCTGCAGTCGTAGCGCGTCGTCGCGCGGTCGGCTCACCGACCGTGCGCGGAAGTTTGCACGCCCGTCGCCAGGCTTCCGTCCGGGAGTCGCACGGGTCCCTTACGCCCGCGCCGCCCGGCTCCACCCAGGATCCGGACGGCCGTGCGTTACGAGCGCACCTTACCGGCAATCCGTCGGCGTGCGCCTCTAGATTCGTACCAAAGGAGAGATCCATGAGACCTTCCATGACAGAATGCCTGGGGGCCGTGCTTCCACGGCTTCGAGCGGCCGCGCTCGGGTCGTTCCTCCTCGCCGCCGCCCTGCCGGCCGCGATCGAGGCCCAGACGGGCACCGTGCAGGGGCGCGTCCTGGACGCAGGGACGGGGCGCGGCTTGCCTTCCGCGCAGGTCAGCATCCCCGAGACCGGCCTCGGCGGGCTGACGAACAACGATGGGCGCTTCCTGCTTCTCAACGTGCCGGTCGGTCAGCAGACCGTGAGCGTCCTGCTGATCGGATACGAGGCCCAGGACCAGCAGGTCACCGTCCAGGCCGGTCAGGTGGCGACCGTGGAGTTCCGGATGGAATCCTCGGCGCTCGAGCTCGACGAGGTGATCGTGACCGGAACCGCGGGCGGCTCGCAGCGCCGCGCGATCGGCAACGTGGTCACCCAGGTCAATGCCGACGAGATCCTCGACCGCGCGCCGGTCGGCAGCGTGGACCAGCTTCTCGGGCAGCGCACCCCGGGCCTGACGATGCTCCCGGGCACCGGTCAGGTAGGCACCGGCACGGCACCGGTGATCCGCGGCGTGGCCAGCATCTCGCAGGGCAACGACCCCATCGTGTACATCGACGGCGTGCGGATGGACAGTGACGCCACGCGCGGCACCGGCCAGAGGGGCGGAGCGAACATCAGCCGCCTGAACGACATCCATCCGGCCGACATCGAGAGCATCGAGATCATCAAGGGGCCGGCGGCGGCGACGCTCTACGGGACGGAGGCCTCCAACGGCGTGATCCAGATCATCACGAAGGCGGGCCGGACGGGGGCACCCCAGTTCGACCTCACCGCGCGCGTGGGCACGAACTGGCTGTGGGATCCGGAGGGACGCACGGACTTCCGGTGGATGCCCGATCCGGACCTCGCCGGCGACCCCGACTCCGTCGACGACCTCTTCGGCATCAACGTCTACGAATACGAGAAGGAGAACGGGCTCGGCCCGATCTTCCAGAACGGCCTGACGCAGAGCTACAACCTGAGCGTGCGTGGCGGAACCGACGCGGTTCGCTACTACGGCTCCGTCTCCCGTGACGACGACACCGGCGTCATCGACTGGAACTGGAGCGAGCGGCTCGCGCTCCGCGCCAACTTCGAGGCGCTGCTCTCCGAGCAGCTCACGGTGAGCGTGAACACCGGTTACGTGCAGAGCCGAACCCGGCTGGCGCAGGGTGGCATCAATCAGGACCCCTTCAGCAACCTGATCTGGTCGAACCCGCGGACGCTGCTCGACGACAGCGGCCGTCGCGGTTGGCGCGCCGCTCCGCCCGAGGAATGGAGCGAGTACAACGACCGCTCGGAGAACGACCGCACGACTGCCAGCGTCGAGCTCCGGTATCAGCCGGTCGAATGGTCCACGCACCGGATCGTCGCGGGTATCGACAACAACTCGGAGCACAACCACGAGACGCTGCCGCGGCAGCCGGAGGGCGACAACCATTTCTTCGGCAGCGCCGCGCGCGGCGAGAAGAGCGTGGACCGGGGCACCCGACGCTTCGTCACGGTCGACTACTCGGGGAGCGCGGACTTCGACCTGGGCTCGTACGTGCTCACGCCTTCGGTCGGCTTCCAGTATTACAACACCCGCAGCCAGTTCGTCTCGGCCGCCGGCGCCGAGTTCCCGGCCGTTCCGATCACCACGATCTCGGGCGCGGCGATCCGCTCCAGCGGAGAGAGCTTCGCCGAGGAGTCGATGGTCGGGTTCTACGTCCAGCAGCAGGTGGGCTGGAACAATCGGGCGTTCGTGACGGCCGCGCTGCGCATGGACTCGCACAGCGCGTTCGGGTCGGAGATCGATGCGACGTACTACCCGAAGTTCAGCGGCACCTGGGTCATCTCCGAGGAAGACTTCTGGAACGTGGACTTCATCGACCAGCTCCGTATCCGCGGAGCCTGGGGCGCGGCAGGGCAGCAGCCCGGGACGTTCGCCGCGAGTCGCCTTTACGAGCCGGCGATCGGTTATGGCGACAACCCGGCGCTGTCGCCCGACTCCTACGGAAATCCGGACCTGAAGCCCGAGCGCGGCGAGGAGCTCGAGCTCGGCTTCGACGCGAGCTTCCTGAACGACCGGATCAGCCTGGAGTTCACGCGCTTCGACCGCATCACGAAGGATGCGATCATCGAGCGTCCGCTCGCGCCTTCGAGCGGCTTCACGGGAGACCAGGTCGTCAACATCGGCCGGATCGACGCGTGGGGTAACGAGCTGTCCGTGAACGCGCGGGTGATCCAGGGACCGACGTTCTCCTGGGACCTCAACACGCAGTACGCGACGTCGCACAACGAGATCGTGGACCTCGGTGACCTCGAAGTCATCTTCGGGGGCACGCAGTCCCAGCACCGCGAGGGCTACTCGATCTCCGACCTCTTCATGCTCCGAGTGCTCGAGGCCGAAATCGACGCTGCCGGCAACGTGATCTCGGCAACCTGCGACGGGGGTACCGGTCCGCAGGGCGTGGATCCGGGTGGCGCCCCGGTGCCGTGCTCCGAGGCGCCGCAGGTGTGGCTCGGCAAGACGCAGCCGACCTGGCAGTTCGGCATCGGCAGCACGTTCACCTTCTTCAACAACCTGCGTCTCTACGCGCGGGTGGAAGGGAACGGCGGACACATCCAGAACAACACGGAAGTCCGAGCCACGCACAACCAGACGACGACGATCGCGACCAATCTGCGCAACGATCCGTTCGTCCAGGCCTACCGGACGCTCGAGAACGATCGCATGGGCGTGTACGATGCGGGCTTCCTGCGCCTCCGCGAGGTATCGCTCAGCTACGACCTGCCGGCGACGCTGTCGGAGCGGGTCGGGGCGCGCCGCGCGTCGCTCAGCCTCGGCATGCGCAACGTGGCGATGCTCTGGACGGCCGAAGAGGGATGGGATACGCCCCGAAGCGGCCTGGTCTTCGAGGATCTGGCGGGGATGCACATCTGGGATCCGGAGGTCCGCGCCGTGGGCTCGAACTCCGTCGGCTACCAGACCGTGATGCCCCCGACCGCGAGCTTCACCGCGACGCTCCGTCTGAGCTTCTGAGGAGATGACCATGAACCATAGATCCATGACGAGCCGACGCCGCTCCTCCCGCTTGCGGGCCGTGGGCGCCGGCTGTACGGCACTGCTCTTCTCGATGCTCGGGGCCTGCGACAGCCTCCTCGAGGTCGAGAACCCGGGGGCCGTCGAGGCCGCCGATCTGGAGAACCCCCAGCTGGCGGGGACGATCGTGAACAGCGCGCTCGGTCAGTTCGAGTGCGCGTACAACAGCTACGTCGTCTCGACCAGCCTCCTGGCCGACGAGACGATCAACAGCTCCAGCTGGCTGAACATCAATCCGTGGGGCTGGCGCGGCGTCGAGCTGGAGACGATCGACGGGAGTTGCCCGGGCGGGCGCGCCGCGACCGGCCTCGGTGCCTACACGCCGCTCCAGCAGGCGGTGTACCTGACGACGGACGGCACACGCCTGATCGAGGGCTTCCCGGCGGAGGAGATCGTCGGCGACAGGTCCGAGATGCTCGGGCTGCTGGCCGCCTACGGCGGGTACGCCCAGCTCCTGCTGGGCGAGGGCTTCTGCGAGATGGCCCTCCACGAGGGGCCGCTCATGACGCCCGACGAGGTGATCACGGCCTCGATCGGGGAGTTCGACGCGGCCATCGCGCACGCGCAGGCGGCGGGCAACGCGGAGCTCGAGATGCTGGCCACGCTCGGCCGGGCCCGCGCCCAGCTCGATCTCGGCAACACGGAGGGCGCATATCTGGACGCGGCGACGGTCACCGACGGCTTCGTGTGGTACGCGGAGTATTCGACCATCGACGGCAGCCGTGAGAACCGCACGTACAACCTGAACCACCTCAACCTCTACGTGTCCGCGAACCCGGCCGACGCCGCGCTCATGATCGACGGCGCGCCGGATCCGCGCGTGCAGATCGAGGACGCGAACGCCAAGGGGAACGACAGCGCGACCGACCATTGGTACCAGCTCAAGTACGACGCCGCGAATTCGCCCATCCCGATCGCGTCGTGGGAGGAGGCCAAGCTGATCATGGCCGAGGCGCGCCCGGAGGAAGCGGTCGCGCATCTCACGGAGTTGCGAACCGCGCAGGGTCTGCCGACGGGTGATCTCGCCGCGCTGGGCGGGATGTCGAACGCGGACGTGGTCGCCTTCGTGCTAGAGGAGCGGCGGCGCCAGCTCTGGCTGGAGGGGCATCGCCTGAACGACATGCTCCGCCACGACCTCGAGTTCCCGCAGGGCACGAACCACAAGGGCCAGCTCTACGGCCCGATCACCTGCATGCCGCTGCCCCAGCAGGAGCGGCGGGCGAATCCGAACATTCCGACCACCGGCTGATGCCGGGAGCCGCGCGCTGGAGTCGTCGGGCGCGTGGCAACAAGAAGGTCTTCGGGGGGTCCCGGGCACGTCCCGGGGCCCCTCGTCGCGTTCGGGGGGCTCGCGCGCCTCAGCCCCCGGGCGAGCGCTCGAACGTGAGCATACGGTACCGCAGGAATCCCTCCCGGAGCCCGGCCTGCAGCGCGTTGCCTCCGATCATATTGGCGAAGAATGGGATATCGACCAGCCCGAGGCGCTCGAACCAGGGGCTCAGGCGTGCAATCATCCGGTCGCGCGGTCGTCCCGGCCGCACGAGCCCGGTCAGGTCGGTGTCCTGCACGAGCCTCAGGCCTGTACCACGCGCCGCGTCCGCACACGCCGCCGCTGTGCAGAGGCTCCCGAGCCGCCATCCGGAACGGAAGAGCCCGACGTGGTGACGCGCCCGCGCGTCCAGGTCCGCCTCGTTCCGCGCCAGGAAGTCGTCGACGAGGATGAGGCGTCCGCGCTCACGAAGATGGCCCGCGGCGGCTTCGAAGAACCGGCTCGGCCTGCTCGCGTGCGCGAACGCCTCCACCGCGATGGCCGCATCGGCCCGGATGTCGAGCCGCATCTCCTCGAAGTCCGCGTGGTGGAGGTGGCAGCGCCCCGATAACCCCCGCCGGGCCGCGAAGCCTCGGGCGAGCGCGTGCTGTCGTCCGCTGATCGTCACTCCGTGCAGGTCGCCGCCCGGAAAGCGCTCCGCGAGATGGAGGAGCGTGCCACCCACACCGCACCCGAGATCGAGCACGGTGGGATGATCGAGCGCGAGCGCGCGGACCTCCTGCTCGATCAGGGCGTTCACGTAGCGCTTCGCGCTCGCCGGTGTGTCGACCCCGGGCCCCCAGAGCTCGCGGTGGATCGAGAGCGTGCGCGTGCCGCCTCCGAAAAGGAGGAAGCGGAGCGTGTTGCGGTCGTAGTAGCGTGCGACCGGGTCGTGCCCGTTCATGGCGCTCGCTGTTGAGGGAATCGATGCGGTGACGGGACCGGGAGCGGCCCGCGAGGAGGAGCAACCTGACCGCGCCATCGGCCGCCGGACAAGGCCCGGCCGTCGCGCCGGCCGTCACGCGCGGGGTGCGGGTACCCCCCCTGCGCCCCCCACCGGGGTGGTGCGCCCCGGGTCCAGGGACGAACTTCACCTGCCGAGAGAAGCGGAGCGCCCCCCCCCGGGCACGGACCGCCCGACCCGCACCCAGCTTACCTGTGCTCGACACCTCGATCCTGAGGGACCTCGGCGTGATCCTGGTCACGGCCGCCGGCTTCGCCCTGATCGCGCGCCCGCTGCGCGTCCCCTCGATCATCGCGTACATCCTCGCCGGGCTCGCGCTCGGGCCGTTCGGCGGCCTCGTCGAGGTGAGCGGCACCCTCGAGCTGACGTCGCAGCTGGGCGTCGCCCTGCTGCTCTTCCTCGTGGGACTGGAGCTGTCGTTCGAGAAGATCAAGGGCGTGGGGAAGGTGGCCCTGGCGGCGGGTCTGGGGCAGGTCGCGTTCACGGTGTCCGCCGGATTCGGGCTCGCCCTGCTCATGGGACTCTCGACCGTGGAGGGCCTGTTCGTGGCCACCGCGATGACGTTCTCCAGCACCGTCGTCCCCGTGAAGCTGCTCGGGGAGAAGAAGGAGCTCGATTCGTACTACGGGCGCATGGCGGTGGGCGTCTTCATGGTTCAGAACCTGGTGGTCATCGTCTTCCTGACCCTCCTGGCCGGTATGGGCGTGGGAGGCGCGGCGGGCCAGGGCGGCGGGGGCGGCATGGCATCCGTCGGCGTCGGCGTCGCGAAGGCGTTCGGCGGGATGGCCCTGCTGCTCGTCCTCGCGCTCGTCGTGTCCCGCTACGTGCTGGCGCACGCCTTCGGCTGGATCTCGGTGTCGTTGGAGGCGCTGTTCATCTGGAGCGTGAGCTGGTGCTTCGTGTTCGTGCTCGTGGCGGAGGCGCTCGGCCTCTCGCTCGAGATCGGCGCGTTCCTCGCGGGCATCTCGCTGGCCCAGCTTCCGTACAGCCTGGAGCTGCGCAGGCGGGTGCACCCGCTCGTGAACTTCTTCATCGCGATCTTCTTCGTCACCCTCGGGATCCAGATGGATCTGAGCGGCGGGCCCGCCCTCGTCTGGCCCGCGTCCGTGTTCTCGCTGCTCGTGTTGATCGGCAATCCGCTGAGCGTGCTGGTCATCATGGGGTTCATGGGATACGGGGTGCGACCCGCGTTCCTGGCGGGCGTCACCGTCGCGCAGATCTCCGAGTTCTCGTTCATCTTCGCCGCGATGGGGATGAGCACGGGGCTGATCGGCGCGGAGATGCTGTCCGTGGTGACCTTCGTCGGCCTCGTCACCATGGCGGGATCGGCCTACTTGATCCTGTACAACCACCAGATCTACGAGCGGCTCCGGTCCTGGGGGCTGTTCCGTTTCATGGGACGCGCGAGAGAGGAGCCGGTCGAAGGGACGGGCCTCGAGGCCGGCGCGGACGCTGCGACGGGTCTCCGCGACCACGTGATCGTGGTCGGGATGAACTCTCTGGGTCGGCGCATCGTCACGGCGCTGCGGGAGCGGAAGGTTCCTACCCTGGCGGTGGACACGGATCCCTCGAAGCTCGCGTCCGTGGGTGCCCCGATCCTGGTCGGTAATACGGACGACGTCTCTGTCCTCGAATCGGCCGGCCTCGCCCATGCGAAGGTCCTGGTGTCGGCGCTCCAGATCGAGGATGCGAACGCCCTGCTCACCTATCGTTGCCGCTCCTTCGGAGTCCCGTGCAGCATCCATGCGTTCGACCTCGCGGTCGCTTCGGACCTTCGCGAGATCGGCGCCGACCATCTCATGGATTCCAAGACGGCCGGCACTCGGCGGCTGACGGAGGCGCTGGGCGTCGAGGGGATCTACGGATGACCGGCATCGCCGCGCTCCTCTTCGCGTCCGCCGCCGGGTTCGGGTTGGCGCGAGCGTTGGGATTGCCGGTCGTTCCGTTCCTGCTCCTCGCCGGCTTCGTCCTGTCGCTGGGATCGGGCTTCGAAGGGGAGTTCCTCCAGGACGCGCTCGTGCTCGGGATCACGTTCCTCGTCTTCGTGGCGGGCATCGAGCTCAATCCGCGCCGCGTCCGTCGGCAGAAGTGGGCGGCCGTCGCCGCGGGGCTGGTCCAGTTCTTCGTGCTCGGCGGCATCGGCTTCCTCGCCGCGACGCGGCTCGGGCTCGGCACCCAGTCGGCCATGTACGTCGCGCTCGCGCTCACCGCGAGCTCGACTTTGGTCGTCGTGCGGGTGCTCCAGCAGCGACGGCAGCTCCACGAGTCCTTCGGCCGGCTGGTGATCGGCGTCCTCCTCTTCCAGGATCTCGTGGTCATCCTGCTGATCCCGGTGCTCATGCACCTTCCGGACGGCGCGGAGGCGGTGGCCAGGGGAGTGGGTGCCACCGTGCTGCTGGTCATGCTCGCGTACGCGCTGTTGCGCTGGATCCTTCCGTGGCTGCTCAGCCGGCTGTCCCTCGACGAGGAGATGCTGCTGCTCGGGGTGCTCGCGCTGCTGTTCGCATTCCTGTTCTTCGCGAATACCCTCCGTGTGCCTCTGATCTCGGGTGCGTTCCTGGCGGGCGTGTCCCTCTCGTCGTTCCCGGTGAACGGCCTGGTCCGGGGTCAACTCAGCTCGATCTCCGATTTCTTCACGGCCATCTTCTTCACCGCGCTCGGGGCGAGCCTCGGTCTGCCGACCGCCGAGGAGGTGGGTCAGGCGCTCATGCTGGCCGTCGTGGTCATCGTGGTAACGCCTCCTCTCGTCGCCTGGGTGACGGTCAAGGCCGGGTTCTCGTCCAGGCCCGCCATCCTCTCGGGACTGCTGCTCTCACAGACCAGCGAGTTCTCGCTCGTGCTCGGCCTCCAGGGTGTCGCGGTCGGCCAACTCGCCACCGGCACCTTCGCGGTCATCACGTTGGTCACGATGATCACGATGACGCTCACCCCGTTCATCGCGACGGATGGGCTGGCGCTTCGACTCATGCGCCTGTACCGGGGGAGGCGGCGGAACGGGGACGAGGCTCACGATCCCCCATCCGGTCACGTGCTGCTGATCGGCTGCGGGGTGAGCGGCATGCCGCTCCTCGAGACGTTGATCATCGGCCCGTACCGCGTCGTGGCGGTGGACGACGATCCGGGGATCGTACGACGTGTTCGCGAAGCCGGTGTCGAGGCCATGCGGGGGGATGCGGCCGAGGATCACCTGTTGTGGCGCGCCGGAGCGGCCCGGGCACGCGTGGTTGTGTCGACCGTGAGGCGGATCCAGGACAACGAGGCGCTGCTCCGGATGGTGGCGCGGGACGTCCCGGTCCTCGTGCGCGCGTTCGATGTGGAGGACGCGGATTGGGTGCGCGCCAGGGGTGGCACCCCCGTGCTCTACTCGGACGCCGCCGCCGAGGGGTTCCTGGAATGGTTCGACCGGGAGGGGTGGCTCGCGCCGGACGAGGTGGAGGACGAAGAGCAGGTGCTCTAGCTACGTGTAGCCGAACTCCGACGAGCGGGGGCGGGCATGGGCTTCGCTCCTACAGCTCGATCGTCGTGCCGAGCCCCCTGGCTTCCGCTTCCCGCACGGCCAGGAGCCCCACGGCCACGTCCTGCACGGCGTTGCCGACGGACTTGAAGTACGTGACCTGTTCGGCGGAGGTGCGGCCGGGTGCCCGGCCGGCGAGGATCTCGCCGAGCTCGGCAGCGATGTGGTCCGTGCCGAAGACGCCTTCGCGTATCGGGACGATCAGGTCGCCGGCCTCCTCGAGCGCGGCGTCGCGGGCGTCGACCACGACCAGCGCGCCGGAGAGCAGGCGGGCGTCCACCTCCTGCATGGTCGGCTTGAAGGACCCGACGCCGTTGACGTGCGTCCCGGGCTCGACGGCCGTGCCGGGGAAGACCGGCGTCGTGCTGGTCGTGGCCGCGCAGATCACGTCCGCGCCGCGGACCGCTTCGATGGGATCGTCGACGGCCACGGCCTCGACCCCCTCGAGCTCGGCGGCGAGGCGGCGCGCGGACGTTCGGGTCCGCGACACGACGCGCACCTCACGAATGTCCCGGACCGCCCGCACCGCGGCGATCTGCGTGCGCGCCTGCCCGCCCGCGCCGAACACGGTGAGCACGCGCGCGTCCTCCCGGGCGAGCGCGCGGGTCGCGGCCCCGGATCCCGCACCGGTGCGGAGCGCGGTCAGGTACGTGCCGTCCATGATCGCACGCGGCACGCCGGTCTCCGGGTCGAGGAGCAGCACGATCCCGTTGATGGACGGCAGTCCGCGGCCCGCGTTCCCCTGGAACACGGACACGATCTTCGCCCCCAAGGCGCCCGACCGCGACAGGAAGGCCGGCATGAAGAGCGCGACCCCTCCATCCGCCTCGAGCCCGAGCCGGACGGGCGACTGCGCCCGTCCGGCCGACAGCTCCACGTAGGCGTCCGCCACCGCGTCGATGGCCGCGGACATGCCGACGGCCGCGCGGACGTCGTCCGCGCTCAGCGCGAGGAGCCTCATTCCGCGTCCATGGACGGGTACCGGTAGTCGGTCGCCGGCACGAAGGTCTCCTTGATGCTCCGCGCCGACACCCAGCGGAGCAGGTTGAGCGCCGACCCGGCCTTGTCGTTCGTCCCGCTCGCGCGGCTGCCGCCGAAGGGCTGCTGACCGACGACCGCTCCCGTAGGCTTGTCGTTCAGGTAGAAGTTGCCGGCGGAGTGGCGAAGCACCTCGAGCGCCCTCCGGAGCTCCGCGCGATCCTTCGAGAACACGGCGCCGGTGAGCCCGTACGGGGACGTGTCGTCTACCAGGCGGAGCGTTTCCTCCCATTTCGCGTCCGGATAGACGTGCACCGTCACAACGGGGCCGAAGATCTCCTCGCACATCGACTCGTACGTGCCGGTGCGGGCCTGGATGATCGTCGGTCGCACGAACCATCCACTGGAGTCGTCGTAGGTGCCGCCTGCAAGGATCTCGGCGTCGGCCGAGGCCTCCGCGCGGTCGATGTAGCCGGCGATCTTGCGGAACGACCCCTCGTGGATGACCGCGCCCATGAAGTTCCGGAAGTCCGCCGGGTCCCCCATGGCGATCCCCTCGGTTTCCCGCACCAGCGGCTCGCGCAGCTCGCCCCACATGCTCTCCGGCAGGTAGACGCGGGACGCCGCGCTGCACTTCTGGCCCTGGTATTCGAACGCCCCTCGGATGATGGCGGTCCGCACGGCGTCGGCGTCCGCGGATGGATGGGCGACGATGAAGTCCTTGCCGCCCGTCTCGCCGACGATGCGCGGGTAGCCGCGGTAGCCCTCGAGCCCTTCGCCGATGCGCTTCCACAGATGCTGG
>Ga0079224_100009104_pt1 | contig 13506 bp, 13 predicted proteins | sample Stecom2015_FD_80414 | JGI IMG/M metagenome (GOLD analysis project Ga0079224, IMG submission 80414) | Agricultural soil microbial communities from Utah to study Nitrogen management - Steer compost 2015 | ecosystem: Environmental > Terrestrial > Soil > Agricultural land | place: USA: Utah... | reverse complement strand
ACCATTCTTTTTTACTTCATCAACAACTCGCTCTGCTTCTTCTTCATTACTATGATAGTGGATCATGACATCTGCTCCGGCCTCTCCGAAAGCTAGAGCAATGGCCTTCCCAATTCCTGAACTCGCTCCCGTGATCAGTGCTTTTCTTCCTTTGAGTGAAATCATAAAAGGCCTCCCCTTAACATTCTTCGTTTTCGCTTTTTTTGAAAGTATCTTTGATTCATGAGTCTAATCAGTTCAGTTTCTTTTTTTACGGAAGTAAGTGCAATTCTTGATTCTCTTATGAGAAGGAGACTTGAGATTAGGAGTAGACTCACTCCTATAACGCTCAATAATATTGGAATCCAGACTCTTCCTACATGTGTAATATCAATGAAGCCGATACTTGTACTTGTCGCCACAAAAGTGGTTAAGGAAATATAGAGGTAGGAAAGAGTTCTCTGTAGGATTACGGCCCTATTAAGGGTGTAGTGGAGAATTTCATAAACATTATTTTCAATCTGCGTAAGAGATTCGTCATTATTTATGTGCTTAACATGATCGTTCATTTTTCGAGCACGATCCATAATTCTTGATAAGCGCTGAGAGGTCGCCAGTATCAGCGAACTACTGGCCATGATGAGAACGGCCGGAGTAATCATGGCCGATAATACAGCTAAGTCTTTTGGATTCATCTTTATCCCTCTTGTGGCAAGATAACATTAATGTAAATTTTTTTATCTAAAGAAAGATTGAATTCACTTCGAAGTTTCTTGATTTTAGAATCTTCTACTTCGGAGGTTTTTATGGAGATAGGAAGAAAAAAATGGGCCATTGCAGAAGGATATATTCCCTCAAGTAGTAACGGACCTTCACCACAAATGGAGAGTCATGAGACTGTTTGTATTCTTAATGCAGGAGCAGAGAAAGCCAATGTCGAAATTACCATTTACTATTCCAATAAAGGTCCAGAAGGACCTTATTGTTTTATTATCGAACCACAAAGAACAAGTCATATAAGATTTAATGATCTTGATTATCCCAAGCCCATCCCTAGAGACACTGATTTTGCAAGTGTGATTGTTTCAGATGTTCCGATCGTGGTGCAACACACTCGACTCGACAGTCGCCAAGCTGAAAATGCTCTGCTTTCCACTATTGCTTATTCTTCTGATTAAGAAAAACTTAGTTCTTTATTAAAGATTAAGTGCATCTTGAAATCATAGATCACCTGTTTATTTTTAATATTGAGAAAAAGGAATCAAGGTGCAAAAAATAGAAGATCAAGCCTTTATAAGTAATTGCAAAACTTCTGCATTGATTGATCTTGCTGGGGAGATGAAATGGATGTGCGCACCAAGATTTGATTCACCTGCTTGTTTTGCTTCGCTCCTCGGGGATGAAGAAAATGGTCATTGGTTCATTAGACCTTCAATCCCTTACCAGACGAAAAGAAAATATGTACAAGACACCTTTGTATTAGAGACAGAGTTTGTAACTTCCGTCGGAACAGTTAAGCTCACTGATTTCATGCCATATCAAGATCCTGGTGTTCATGTTTTTAGACGTGTTGAAGGGATGATGGGATCAGTCCCTATGGAAATTGTCTTTAAGCCAAGATTCTATTACGGCTCACTGATTCCTCTTTTTGAGTTAAGTAAAGAAGGGGAGTTCACCGCAGTATCCGGTCCAGACAGAATTCATCTTAAATCTCCGATAAACCTTATTCTTAATAAGGAAATGCTTCATCAAAAGTTTAATGTATCAAAGAATGAAACATTAAATTTTCGTATGACCTGGACACCTTCTTATGAAGAAAGAAAAACTGTTTTGGAAATTGAAGACGTCTTTGATGAAACAATTAAATCTTGGCAAGAATGGATTCGGGGCAACAAAATTTCAGACTCTTCTCTTCGTCCAGAATTTTGTAAAAGATCAATGCTTACTCTTAAAGCCTTAACTTATGAGCCAACGGGAAGTCTGGTCGCAGCAGCAACAACATCCTTACCTGAAGAACCAGGGGGGATGAGAAATTGGGACTACCGTTTTTGTTGGCCTCGAGACGCAGCGATGTCGATTAGTGCAGTTGCCAAAGCAACAGGCCGGACTGATGAAGTCGCTTCTTGGAGACAGTGGTTACAGCGGGCAACAGCGGGAGTTCCTAAGCAGTTACGAACAGTTTATGGACTTCGTGGTGAAGTTATCTCTGATGATATAGAACTCGACTGGCTAGAAGGTTTTAATCAATCAAAACCAGTGAGAATTGGAAACTCTGCCAATCGACAACTGCAACTCGATATCTATGTTTCAGTAGTAGAAATTTTTTGTAAATCAAGGAACCTCGGACTTCCTCCAATTAACAATGACTGGGAAGAGGTCAAGGAGGTTCTGGAGTATTTAAAAGAAATTTGGACAAATGCGGATGAAGGAATTTGGGAAATAAGAGGAGAGAAACGTCACTTCGTTCAATCTAAACTTATGGTATGGATGGCCTTTAGATTAGCGGTTGATGTTGCAAAAGAAATGAATCTTGAAGCCCCTATTGAGGAATGGGAAGACATAATGTCCACCATTCATAAAGAGATTTGTGAGAAAGGCTTTAATAAAGAAAAAAATTGTTTTGTTCAATACTATGGAGCAAGCGAAGTAGACGCGAATCTTCTTCTCCTACCACTACTGGATTTTCTTCCTATTTCAGATTCTAGAATTATAAATACTATCAAAGTAATCGAAGATGAGCTTCTTTTGGAAGAGGGACTTCTAATGAGGTATCGTCCTTCCTATGAATTAGAAGGACTCCCTTCATCACGACCCAAGGCATTTCTCCTCTGTAGTTCATGGCTAGGTCAATGTTATCAGTTGATGGGACGAAGAGAAGATGCTCTAGCTGTTTTAGAAAAACTCTATTCTCTCTGTAACGATGTAGGGCTACTTGCTGAACAATATGATCCCCAACGACAATGCCAGCTAGGAAATTTCCCCCAAGCATTCTCCCATATTGCTTTAATATCACTCGAAATAAGTTTAAACGGAAAAAGTTAAGTTTTATTGAAATTATCACGAAAAGTTTGTTATGCTTTTTCCTTATATGGCCAAGTTTTATTTATTGATTTCATTCATGCTCCTTTTTAGTCCCTTTGAAGCTACGGCGAGTACCATTTTAACCCCTCAATGGGAAAATGTGACTCAGCAAGGGGAAGTAAAACGCGGTCAAGGACTCTATCAGGCGCTCCGTGCTGTCCAAATAGATAATGCTTTAGCACTTGAGATCATTAACGCTTTGAGCGATGAAGTCGAATTTTCTAAGTTAAAAGTGGGAGATAAACTTGAAGCCACTTTCAATCAGCATAAAGAGCTGGTCAAATTCTCTTTTTCTCAAAACCCTGCAGAAAAGCATATTGTAAAAAAAATTGAAGGTAAGTGGCAGTATGAGTTCTTGGAAGAGAAGACCTTTTGGAATGCTCGTATCCTAGAAGGTGAACTCAGAGCTAACTCAACACTTCAAAGCGATTTATTGGCCCATGGTCTTTCCCCTTCTGTCGTGAATGAAATTGTTAATGTGCTTTTACTAAGAGTTAATTTTCGAATGAATGCTAGAGTTGGAGATGTCTTCAAAGTTCTATTGCATGAGAGGATGTTTCAAGGAACAACGATTCAAACGAAAGTCCTTTATACTTCTTATCAAGGGGTGAGAGCAGGTAAGCATGAAGCCTTCTTTTATGAAGATGCCCAGAAGAGTTCTACATATACTGCTCATTATACAGAAGATGGACAGGCCCTTATCAGTTCTGGGCTAAGATATCCTCTGGCAAGTTTGCACGTTCGTTCAGGTTACGGTTGGAGACGACACCCCGTTACTGGACAAAGAGCAATGCATAGAGGAGTTGATCTTAGAGGAAGAAGAGGTACTCCTGTTCATGCAGTGGCCGATGGTCGAGTTGTTAATTCTAATTATAACCAGTTCGCAGGAAATCAAATTGCCATTAGACATCGGGATGGGTCGCAATCTTATTACCTTCATTTAGACCGCCGAAGTGTAAAGAAAGGTGATTGGGTTCGTACTTATCAAGTGATTGGAACTGTCGGTGCTACTGGGAGAGTTACAGGGCCCCATCTTCATTTTGGTTTCAAAACTCCTCAAGGGAAGTGGATGAATCCTTTGAATAAAAGGATGATTGCAACTCCTAAGCTTCAGGGTGAGCGACTTGCTAGTCTTAAAGAACAAATATCTTCAATCCGAGGTCTAATGATTGATCTTGAGATCATTAAAGATGCAAAATACCTTCTAGCTCAAATTCCGAATCAAAGAGAAGAGTCTATTTTTGAATGGGATGTTCTTCAATTTGATGATGAAAACCAGCGTGTGAGCTTAATGGCCCTTTGATTTTAAGAAGAACTCAGCTCTCCATATTCCAATAAAACTAATTCCTGAAGAAACAGATTCAATCTTTGTTTTATCTAAGAGGACTGTGGTTGGTGTGAGTTGAATATTGAGCTGCCTACTCATTTCCGATCCTTGAATAAAAGTAAAAGGATATGAGTTTTGAGCTATAAACTTCTTGATTTCTCCCTCGTTTTCAAACGGATTGATGGCAAAGATTTGGTTTTCGGAAATTGAGCCATCATTAACCGATGCCTTAAGTCTGCTCATTTCAATCTTACAGGGGCCACACCAACTGGCCCAGAATATGGCAAGGCTTCGACCGTTTTTTAGAGGAAATTCCACCTGAGCTGTTGGGTTGTTTAAGGCATTGTATGTTTCGCTAGGAATTTCAATCCCTTGAAGATTCAGGTGATTAAGCCAACTGGGGAGTTGTCGAAAGAGGATAAAGGCGAGAACGAGGAGAGTTATGAGATTGGATTTATTAGTGAACCATTTCTTTATAGTATTCATAGAAATTTTACCTCTTCCTCTCGCTTATCTGTTAAAACATCAAAATTAATGCTAACACTGCCTCATGCAAGTTAATGTCCGTTTTTTAGAAAATTTAAGGCTCGAAGCCTCGTTTGATGATTTCACTATCATCGCAGATCAACCTATTCGCTATAAAGGGGATGGCACGGCTCCTGGACCCTATGATTATTTCTTAGCTTCCTCAGCTTTGTGTGCTGCCTACTTTGTTAAAGTTTACTGTGTTGCCCGCGGTATTCCTACTGATGATATTAAAGTCACTCAGAATAATATTGTAGATCCTGATAATCGCTATAACCAAACTCTAAATATCGAAATTGAGTTACCTGATACTATTTCTGATCATGACCGAGAAGGAATTCTCAAGGCCATGGATAGGTGTACAGTAAAGAGGGTCATCCAGAATAATCCTGGTTTTAAGATCAGCCCAAAAAACGTTCTTGGGAAAGAATCCTCTTCTTTTTTTGAAGATCTTATTAACAGTGAAACCAAAACCATGATTCCTGGTAAAGACGCTTCGTTAGAAGACACTGTTCTAACAATGACATCTCGTCTTCAGGAAATGGGTATTAATATTGAAATATCGAGCTGGAGAAACCCTGTTCCCAATGTATGGTCAGTCCATATTCGCGATGCAGATTCGCCGATGTGTTTTACTAACGGGAAAGGTGCTACGAAGCTTGCAGCTCTTTGTTCAGCACTAGGAGAGTACTTTGAGAGATTAAGTACCAATTATTTTTATAATGATTTCTATCTAGGAAAAGAAATTGCTGAATCTAGCTTTGTTCATTATCCCAATGAGAAGTGGTTTAAGCCAGGTCCGAAAGACTCAATTCCTAATGGTCTGATGGATGATTATCTCATTAAAACTTATGGCAATGATGGGGAACTCAAATTCTCACATCTTTTTGATGCAAGTTCTGGTAATCCAGAACGTGGCGTTTGTGCAATTCCTTTTGTTCGTCAATCTGACGGAGAAACTGTTTATATTCCAGTAAACTTAATTTCAAATCTTTTTGTTAGTAATGGAATGAGTGCAGGAAATACTCTCAGTGAAGCTCGGGTCCAGGCATTATCAGAAATTTTTGAACGTGCAGTGAAGAGTGAGATTATTGCCAACGAAATATCTCTTCCTGATGTTCCCAAAGAAATTTTAGAGCGCTATCCACGGATAATGGAAGGTATCAATAAACTCGAAGAGCAGGGATTTCCAGTATTAGTAAAAGATGCCTCTCTTGGTGGGAAGTTTCCTGTGATGAACGTTACACTTCTTAATCCGCGAACAGGTGGAGCTTTTGCTTCTTTCGGGGCCCATCCAAAGTTTGAAGTTGCACTCGAACGCACTCTCACCGAACTCTTGCAGGGAAGAAGTTTTGAAGGTTTAAACGATTTCTTTCCTCCAACATTTAATGAGTTTGCCGTAAAAGAACATAATAATTTAGTAGATCATTTTATTGATTCCTCTGGAGTAATCTCCTGGAAATTTTTTAGTGCTCAATCTGATTACGAGTTCTGTGATTGGGATTTTTCAGGTTCAACTGAAGAAGAATATAATTACCTGATGTCTATTCTAAATCAGCTAGAGAAAGAGGTCTATATAGCTGACTATGAAGAGCTAGGGGCCAAGGCCACGCGTATACTTGTTCCTAACTATTCAGAGATCTATGAGTTTAGTGATCTCATGTGGGATAACAATAACCGTGCCATCAATTTTAGAGAAGACATTCTCAATATCCATCAGCTTGATGATAAAAAGCTTGAAGATTTAGTGGATCGTTTAGATGAGAGCGGTATTGATATCTATACCACTATTGCTGAACTTATAGGTGTAGCCTTTGATGAGAATTCTGTTTGGGGGCAAATGACCATAGGGGAGCTGAGAGCTCTTTCTTTAGTGGCCCTAGGCCGTTTCGAAGAAGCAAAAGATCTTGTTGAGATGCTTTCAACTTTTAGTAATTCTTTACCTGAACGGAAGAAATTCTACCAGGCCCTTAATATCGCTTTAGATATTGAAGTCAGTGAAGATCTTGATTTAGCCGATTACATTCATAATTTACGTCGTATGTATGGAAACGAGCTCATGGAGATTGTTACTAAAACCTTGAATGGAGAATTGAAGTTTTACGGACTATTCCCAACTGATACAAATCTCACGGGTGTCGATAAGCACCTTCGCTTAATAGAGAGCTATCATAAAATTCAAAAAGTGAAGGCAGATTTTCATAAAGCCTGATCTTTTTAATCGGTAATTTTTGAGCCTATTCATACCTCCTTGTTTTGATTAAAAAACAAGATAAAATTGTTTTTATGACAAACATTAGACTCTTGATCTCACTTTTCTTTATTTTTTCTTCTTCTTTGGTCTTTGCAGCCGAGGATATTCCTATTTTAAAGTTAACGAAAAAAGAGAATATTTTTATTGTTGGTCAAAGAGCTGGAGTGGCCGTTAATTCCAAATTTTATATTTATGAGGATAATAAGCTTGTGGCCCTCGGGGAATTTGTTCGTTGTAATAAAAATCTTTGTCTTGGACAAGTTAAGAAAAAAACCAAAATGTTTCAGCTTAATGAAACTCAACGACTGAGCCTAACACCACGACAGGCACCAAAAAAAGTTATTGAAAAGAAACCAGCACCAGTAGTTGCTTCTCCTAAAGTTTCTCAACCTAGGAGTAGTTATAATCACTCTGTTGCTGCTCAGTATGGTGGTCCATTAACTTCTGCTATCTCTGGAAACTATATTTTAAGTAAGGATAAGTTGAGCTACTATGCAGGTCTTGGGATGCTTAGTGGAACAGTATCAGATGTTAAGCTAAGTGGTTATGGTGTAACAGCAGGTGCTTCATATCAATATCATCAGACGGGTAATTTAAAATTCTTAGCAAAGTTTCTTCTTGATATCTATTCTGCGGACTTAGATTTCACAGTTAGCCGTACTCCCTTCGAAGAAAATGTTTTATTCTTCAATGGACAATTTCTTCAAACATTTGAATACCAATTTAGTGATAGTTTCTCTCTTGGTCTAGATATTGGTTATGCTCTCAATACTCTTGAGAAAGATTACACAAATTCTCTTGGTGATACTCTGAGTATTTCCTTTTCAGGAGGACTTATTCAGACAAATTTTTTTGCAAGATACTTTTTTTAGTCTGGAATCATGTGGTCAAGGTCTTGCGAAGAGACATTACTTAAAGGGATGAACATGTTAGAACTGGCATTAACTAAGGAGGGCCTATTTCTCGTGCTCATCTTATTCTTTGCCTTATTCCCTTGTTATTCTTCTCCTTTTTTTCTTACCAAGCGGTAATTCTTCCTTTAGATCAATTTCTCCTCTTTTCACTTCCATGGGTCAAGGCCCTAGATCTTGATCTCTCCTTTAGAATTGATGGTCTCTCATTACTTTTTTGCCTTTTGATAAGCTTCTTTGGTCTTCTCATTCTTTTCTATAGTTTCACCTATCTAAAAAAGTCTAGAGAACAAAAAAAATTTAATTTTATACTCCTCATGTTTATGATTTCAATGCTGGGATTAGTTCTTGCAGATAATTTACTCATTTTGTTTTTATTTTGGGAGTTAACCACATTCAGTTCCTTTCTTCTTATAGGGTTTGACCATCAAAAGAAAGAAGCCAGGCAGAGCGCATGGCAGGCCATTATTGTGACAACAATGGGAGCCTTGAGTATGCTTGCAGGTTTTATACTAGTGGGTGAAATTGTTGGAAGTTATCAGCTTAGTGACATCATTAAACATAAAGATCTTGTACAAAATCATGATCACTATACTCCCATTTTAGTGCTTATTCTTTTGGGCGCTTTTACCAAGTCTGCACAGTTTCCTTTTCACTTTTGGTTACCTGCTGCCATGACGGCTCCCACACCAGTGAGTGCTTACTTACACTCGGTAACCATGGTTAAAGCAGGGATTTATCTTCTGAGTCGCTTTTTATTTATTCTTGGTCATACGAAGGAGTGGTTCTTTATTCTTACAATTGTCGGTTCTTTAACGATGCTAACAGGGTCGGTTCTGGCAATAAGACAAGATGATATGAAACTCATCTTGGCCTACTTAACTATATCTGCCTTAGGTACACTAACTCTTTTACTAGGGGTAGGGAGTCTTGAAGCCATGAAGGCCATGGTTATTTTCTTACTTGTTCATTCCTTCTACAAAGGGAGTCTCTTTTTAGTTGTAGGAAATATTGATCATGAGACTAAAACGAGAAAAGTTTCTGAACTAAAAGGACTTTCTAAAACTATGCCTTACACTTCCTGCGCTGCTCTTTTAGCTCTTATTACAATGGCGGGAATTCCTCCTAGCTTAGGTTTCCTGGGAAAGGAGATGATCTATAAATCAAGCTTATATCTTCCTGTCATACTCACCATTGCTGTTGCTTCAATGGTTGCTTCAACTTATGTAGCGATTAACTTGATAGTGAATGTCTTTTTAAGTAAGGGGGCTCCAGTCATCAAACGTAATGACAACCCTTTGTTATGGATACCTCCTCTCATACTTGCCACTCTCATTTTTTGTGTAGGGTTGAATTGGAGCTGGCTCGAGATTTCTTTCTTTAAATCTATTTTGAGTTCGGTAATCGGTAGTAGTGTAGAAAGAGTCGCTCCAGAGGGAATTAAATTTGATAAGGTTTTAGGGTTGAGTGCTCTGACCTTGTTTCTTGGTATCCTATTGCATTGGAAAGGAAAAAAACTCCTGAATTTTGTAAGAGTATTAGAAGAAAGTTCAAAAAATATTTCCCCATCTCTTCTCTACTTGAGACTACAAACTGGAGTAATGAAGCTCGGTAGTCGTATTGAAAGAGTTAGTAATAGAGGTTACTACCATAAGTACATGACAGTTATCTTGTGGGCTTGTTCTCTTTTTTTGATGTTAGGTCTTTGGAGAAATGCAAGTCTAATTAGAATCCCTGAATTTAAAGGAATGGAAACTTATGAATGGGGATTAGTCACAGTCATTATTATTAGTGTTGTAGGTGCCATTCTCATAAAAAATCTCATTGCCTCAGTGATGCTTCTGGGAGTAGTCGGATTTACTATTGCTATTATTTTTGTAAGCTATGGTGCACCTGATCTCGCCCTTACTCAGCTTCTAATCGAAACTCTAACAATTATTCTTTTTGCTTTGATTGCTATTAAGTTTCCCAATCGCAGTAAACACTACTTTTCCTCGCTAAAAACTAAAAAAGATATTTTTCTCGCGGGTACTTTTGGAAGTCTAATGACTATTCTTCTATTAAGTATCACGAGTTATCCCTTCAATGATTATCTTTCAAAATTTTATGCTGATAAGTCCTATGTTGAAGGTAAGGGCCGAAACGTTGTGAATGTCATTCTAGTTGATTTCCGGTCACTTGATACTTTAGGTGAGATTACTGTTTTATCAATAGCAGGGTTAGGGTTTTTCTCTTTATTAAAACTTAGTCTAAGGAGGAGAAAAACATGAATTCACTTGTTCTTAAAACGACAACCCAACTCCTGATTTCTCTTCTTTTAGTGTTTTCTTTCGCTTTGCTTTTAAGGGGGCATAATAATCCCGGAGGGGGATTTGCAGGAGGCTTAGTAGCAACGACCGCTTGGGCCTTATATTCTCTTGCCTTTGGATCTCGTGCCACAAGAATTGCCATAAAATATCATCCAAAGTTTCTAGCTGGTCTTGGTCTTATCTTAGCAACGAGTGCAGGACTCATAGCTGTTTTATTCAATGAACCATTTTTAACAAGTTTGTGGTTTTATCAGATATCGACAACTCTAATTTTTGATCTTGGAGTGTACTTTGTTATTCAAGGTACGGCCTTGAACATAATCCTCTGTCTAGAAGAGGAGGCCTGATGGAAGTCATTTTACCTTTATTGGTGGGGTTGCTTTTCGCTGCTTCCATCTTCATGATGCTGAGACCTCAGTTGATGAGAGTTGCCCTTGGAATCATTTTACTGACGAATGCATCCAACCTTTTTTTATTTTTAGTTGGTAGACTCTCTAAGGAAGGGCCTCCGGTTATTCCAACCAATTCAGATAAGCTACTAAAAGATTATGCTAATCCTGTTTCACAAGCTTTGATTCTTACTGCTATTGTTATTGGATTTTCTCTTCTTTCTTTTGTTATCGCTCTTGTCTACAGATCAGTTAAGGACTTTGACTCTCAGAATCCTGATGTGATTGCCTTGGAAAAAACAGAGGAGGAGTAATATTGTGATCTTTATTATTATTTCTCCTATTATCGTTTTCATCTCAGCGGCAGCTTTAGGAATGATCTCTTCAGGAAGAAAGTATATCCAATTTTGTATCGCAAGTGTCGCCAGTTTAATGGCGATTCTTTCCTCTTCCATTATCTTATCATTAGTTTTGAAACAAAATATCATTGCTATGACTGTCGGGAGTTGGATGACACCCTATGGAATAACATTCGTAGCAGATCGCTTTAGCACTATTATGATTTTATTAAGTAATTTTATCGGCTTCATTTGCATCATCTATTCTTACTTTGATATTGATGACAATAGAGTTCGTCATGGATTTTATCCTATGCTTCTGGCACTTTTAGCAGGGGCCAATGGAGCAATTTTAGCAGGAGATCTCTTCAATCTTTATGTGTGGTTTGAGGTATTACTCATAGGTGCTTTCAGCTTACTGACTTTAGGAAATGAAAGAAAACAACTTAAAGGTTCACTCCCTTACGTCTTCATTAACCTCTTTGCTTCTACTATGATGCTTTTGAGTGTGGGAGCCTTATATGGAGTCACAGGTTCTTTAAACATGGCAGAGATATCGTCTCAGTTAGACCTTATAAGTGAAATACCTTTTAGGCTGACTATTGCGATTCTGTTCTTTTTATCTTTTGCTATTAAGGCTTCTATTGTTCCTTTTTTTTTCTGGTTACCGGTTTCGTATCATACGGCACCTGTTACTGTGACCGCTCTTTTTTCTGCTTTACTCACTAAAGTATCTATTTATTGTCTTATACGTATTTTCTCTTTGTTCTTTTATATAGAAATAATGGAGATAAAGACGATCCTACTTATCACTGCTGGTCTTACTATGGTCATCGGTGTGTTTGGAGCTGCTGGACAGAGCGATTTTAGGCGTATTCTCTCATTTCATATTGTAAGCCAGATCGGCTACATGGTGATGGGTTTGGCCATCTTCACGGCCTATTCGCTAGCAGGAGCTGCTTTGTTTATTATCCATAATATGTTGATTAAGACGACCTTATTCTTGATCAGTGGTATTGCAGAGAGAATTTTTGATAGTGGACTCTTAAAACAGCAGGGAAACCTTTATCGCAGTCACCCCATGCTCGCTGTTGTTTTTTTAATGTCGGCTTTCTCATTAACAGGACTTCCTCCTTTATCTGGTTTTTGGGGAAAACTTATATTAACTCAAGCTGGTCTTAGAACCGGTCAAGGTATAGTGGTTGGTGTTTCATTATTTGTTAGTGTCATCACTCTGTTTTCGATGACTAAAATTTGGATACATTCTTTTTGGAGTAGTGAGCAACAAAGTAACGAAGTCATTGGGGCGATTATTTATCCAGTGTATTTTCTATGTTTCATCTCTTTTGCTCCTGCATTATTCCCAGGCCTGATTCTTGAATATTTCTTAGCAATAGGGGAGGACTTAATGCAACCGTCTCTCTACAGAGATGCTGTACATTCCTTAAGGGAGGTAAGTAGGTGATAGTTATTTTGTGGAATATCGTTCTTGCTTTATTTTGGTCTGCTATTTCAGGAGAGTTCAATGTACCAAGTCTCGTTTTAGGTCTCGTTGTTGGAAATCTAGTCCTCTATCTTGCCAATAGTGCTCTTGATATTTTTTGGTATTTTCTAAAAATAAAATCATTTTTATTCCTTATCGGAATGCTTTTTATTGAGCTCATTCGATCATCTCTTCATATCGCTTTTGATATTGTTACTTTCAAAGGTCATCTACGTCCAGGAATCATTCGGGTACCATTAGAGGTCAATACTCCAGCAGAAATTACAATGTTATCCAATATGATTTCCTTTACTCCCGGAACTTTATCTTTGGATTTATCTCGTGAAGCGAAAGTACTTTATGTTCACGTTATGTATTTACCTAAATCCTTAAAAGAGGTTGCACCCGGTTTAAAAAGAAAATATGAATCCTTAGTTTTAGAGCTTTTAAGATGATTTTTTTAAAAATAACTTTCTTTCTTTTGAACTGTGCCTTCTTTTTTCTTCTTATAAGATTGTTCAAGGGACCTACGACTGCAGATCGGGTGGTGGCGATTGATCTAATTGCTGTAACGAGTGTTGGTTTCCTTCTTCTTGTGTCTCTAATGGCCAATGAGCCTATCTATATTGATATAGCGATAGCCCTAGCTTTTGTTGGTTTTCTAACCACCGTAGCTTGCTCGCGTTTTATTCTTTATGAGAGGGAAAATGGAAATAATAGAAATAATTAGTGGGATTTTTCTCTTACTTGGAGGGAGCTTTATATTTATAGCTGCCCTTGGTGTTTTACGAATGCCTGATGTCTATACACGTATTCATTCATCAACCAAGGCGGGAACTCTGGGAATTGGGCTCATTCTTCTCAGTATAGCGACACATTTTAGAACCGGTGAGATCATTACTAGATCTGT
>Ga0079224_100009103_pt1 | contig 13506 bp, 3 predicted proteins | sample Stecom2015_FD_80414 | JGI IMG/M metagenome (GOLD analysis project Ga0079224, IMG submission 80414) | Agricultural soil microbial communities from Utah to study Nitrogen management - Steer compost 2015 | ecosystem: Environmental > Terrestrial > Soil > Agricultural land | place: USA: Utah... | reverse complement strand
ATTCGCGGTCGGCTCGGAGAAGATGCCGGCAGGCATGCTCGCGGCCGTCGAGTCGCGGCCGCGCGGCCCCGCTGAAGTGATCGACGTCTGGCGCGAGTCGCTGATCGCGTTCGCGTGGCAGACCGTTCTGCGGATGAGCACTGCACTGTCCGCCGAAACCGGCACCGACAAGGACGGCGCGGGCCTCGTTCCGATGAGTCTCACTGCGTCGCGGAAAGCGCTGTCGATCCGGACGCTTGCCCGCCACGAATTCGACAGGGTCCAACGTTGAGTCTTTCGGGATCCGATCTCGGAGAACTGAGTTCCCTCGCCACCGCGCTGGGGCTGGCCGAGAGCAACGGCTCGTTCCGCGACGACTGGCTGAGCCGGCCCGGCCATTACCTCGGCCGTGCACTCGCAGATGAAACGCAGCGCGATGCACTCATCGCGTTCATCGACGACGTACTCGGCGGTGCGGAGCGCGAGGAGGACGCGGACGGTCGCGTATGGCTGCCGCTGTTCAGCGAAACGGATCCGCGCATCACGGTGTTCCTCGTCCTGGATGACAGTCCCGCCGACCACGTGCGTATCGGCATCGGCGTCTCGATGGACACGACCGCGCCCGCCTCGAGCACGCGGCTGTTCGTCATGCCGTTCCGTGCGGCGAAGGACGGTCACACCGTCAGTGATGCGATCCTGATCGGCAGGCCGGGCGGCGACATCGGCCTGACCACGCGCATCACGCTCGATGACGGCACGCCCGCGCCCGGTGAAGCCCACCTCGGCGGCTTCGGCCTGGGCGTACTCGCGCCCACCGACGGCAGCGCACCGAAGGTTTCCGTCGAGTTGACCGACCTGCAGATGCCGGGCACGGCCGCACCGCGCGACCTGTCCATCTCCGTCTCCGACATCGATGAGCTGGACGACGCTGCGCTCGACCTCGTGCTCGGCATCGTGCGCGCGCAGGTCGATGCGGCGTCCGACCCGGCGCTCGCTCCGCTCTCGGGACTCGCCGGCATGCTCGGCCTGCGTGGCGGCACCAGTGTGCCGCCGCTGCCGGTCGCGGAACTGGTCGAACGCGGGCCGGCGGCGATTGCCGACTGGTTCAATGAAGTGATCGGCGAGGCGACATCGCGCACTGCCTGGCTCGGCCAGCTCGCCGAACTGCTTGGCGCCGGCGCCTCGGTGAGCGGCGACGAGGTGCGCTTCACGGTCGGGCCCGCACAGATCGGGTTCGGCGTGCGTGTCGCGAACGGCGCCGCCGGGCAACCAGTCATGACGCCGTTCGTGAGCGCGTCTGTCGAGAGCGGTAGTGCGCGTGGCCGCGCGGAAGTCGATCTGCTGCGTCTCGACTTCGCGACGGGCGACGCGCTCGCAGTGCCGCGTCTGGCCGTGTTCGGCCTGTTCGGCCGCGCGGACGGCAGCGGCACGGCGATCCTGACCGGTGATCCCGGCATCGACGCCGTGCGCGTCGGGATTGCACTCGACGAGCAGCGGCGGCCCGTCTTTCTGCTGGCCGCAGACGACGTCACGATCGCGGGCAACACATACGAGACGCTCGATCTTTCCACGCCGGACGCACTTGCAGAATCGGTCGACAGTGTCCTGAGCGACGCCGCCGACGACCTGCTCGGCCGGCTCGGTCCTGCAGGCGACGTCCTCTCGATGATCTTCGGGCTGCGCGCACCGCCCTCGCATCCCGCCGTACCCACGCTCGACCTCGGTGCGTTTCTGCAGAACCCGCTCGTCGCAGTGCGCTCGCACTGGCGCACAGTGCTGCGCGACCATGCTGCGGCAGTGCCTGAGCTGCTCGAATCGCTGCGCGATCTCCTGGCGGATGCGGCCGTCGCAAGTGCGGCCATCGACGGATCCGGAACGCGGCCGGACCCGTGGCGCATCCGCCTGGTCGGGCCGGTCGATCTGCTCGCCTGGGCAGAGGACGGTGGCGACCGGCTCGAGGTCGCACTCGCCGCAGCGTACAGCGACGACTCGCTGGGTGCGCAGTGCGCACGCGTCGGGACGCGACTGCGCGTCGGCATTGCGAGCCTCGACCTCGCGAACGGCGGCGTCGTGTTCGCGCCGGGCGTCGAGCTGCGCGTCACCGTAACCGGCACGGATACGCCCGGGCTCGAGATCGAACTCGGTCCGCTCCAGCTGTCTGCGGACCACCTCGGTCTCGCAATCGACTGGTCGCCGGACGCGGGCGTACGTGCGCGTGCTGTCGCGCCGAATCTCGCGGTGCGCGTAGACAGCATAGACATCCCGCTCGATCTGCCGGAGATCGCACTGGACGGCAGCATCGCGCTCGATGCCGCAGGCTGGGCTGCGCTCGAGACGCTCGCTGGTGTGCTCGGCACGGTCGTGCCCGTACCGTGGGTGCGCGACCTGCTCGACACGCTCGGCTGGTCGTTCCGCGAAGCGACCTCGATCGAACGGCCGCGTCTGCGCCTCGCCGACCTCGAGGCGAACGCGGAAACCGAACTGCGCCGCTGGCTCGGCGAGCTGCTGCTCGACGAGAGCGCTGCCATCATGGACGCGCTCACGACCGTTGCGCGCGTACTCACCGGTAACAGCGAATCGTTCGGATTCCTCGACGGCGCGGGCCGGCCGAACCTGCCGTGGTCGCTGCCACTGCTGCCGATCGACGATGCGCCGCACCTCGCCGCGTGGCTCGGCCCCGTCGGTCCGCGCGATGTCATGCAGACCGGCGTGCCGGACCCCGTGCGCGACTGGCGACCGGGCTTCCCGGCACTGCCACCGTCCATGCTCGATGCGGCACTGCACGACGCAGCGTACACGCTGGCCGGCGTGGACGCGCTCGTCGCCGGTCGCGTGGACATCGACCTGGGTCTCGAGGCGCTGATCACGCGCTGGCGCGGTACGGACGGCCGCATCGTCCCACCCGCGACCGATCCTGCGGGCATCCTCGTCCATCGCGTCATCGATGCGACGGCACACACGCTCGGCACCGGGCTCGACGTCGCCGCAACACTCGGCAGTACGCCCGCGACGACCGTGCACATCGCCGTGGTCGCACAGGACGCGGCACTACCGTGGCCGGACGCGCCGCCGGAACGAGTGCTCGACCTGCGCGCTCCGGCTCGCGAGCCCGCCTCGTTCCCGCTTCCGAGCGCAGCAGACGGCGCGTGGTTCATTGCGCTCGCGGACCGCACCGGTGCGCGACTGCCAACCGGCGACGTGGACGGCGTCACGGGTCAGGCGCGCCGCCTCGCCCGTGTGCTCGGTGCGTTCGATGGTGTCAGCGGCGGTCTCGCGCTCGTCGCCAGTGCCGAAGCCGGTCATGCAGCACTGCTCGCGGCTAACGACACTGCGCACGTAACGGCTGTCGTCACACTCGGCACGCCACTCGGCCCCGTCGCGTTCAGTGTCCTCGACGAGCAGCCAGGCGCTGACGCGCTGCGGCTGTTGCAGGCGCTGATGCCCGCGCCCGACGAGGAAGAGACCGACGATCCCGATCTGGCGCTCGCGCGTGACCTGGTCACGGGGCTCCTCGACCTGCTGCCCCTCGCGGATCCCGCGAGTGAACTGCAGCCACCTGCTGCCGGTGTGCCCGTGCCGCGCGCAGGACTCGCCGTGCACGCGCTGTTCGGTGTCCTGTCGGAGGAAGCGGTGCGCCGCGCAGTCACCGCGGTCGTCGCGGCGGGACTCTCGACACGCGCGGTGCGACTGCTCGAGACGGAGTTCCCGGGTGTCGATGCCACGCGCGCGGGCATTCGCATCCCGATCCGTGCAGGCGCCGGCGGCATCACGATAAGCGGCGACGTCGTACTCGTGCTGTTCGGCGCGGACCGCGGCGCTGACGGGCTGCCAACGCTCTCGACGGAGCGCGCAGTGCGTGTGCGCGTGGAAGTGCGGCGTCCGGGCGGCTGGCTGGTCGGTGGACCGGAGCCGGGTCGCACCGGCGCACGCGCTGATCATGAGCTGCGCTGGGTCGAGGCGACCGCAACCATCCCGCTGGGCGGCACTGCCGCGGGCAGTGCGGAGATCGTGCTGCACGAGCCGCGCGTGTTCGGCGTGCATCGCGATCGCTGGATCGTGCGTGCGGATGCTGCGGGCATCGATGCAGACGACGTCGTCACGCCGACACTGCCCGAGGTACGCGTACTCGTGTCGCACGCGGTCGCGGCACTGGAAGCAGCGGCGACAGGCAACGAACAGGTCACGGCGCTGCTCGAACTGCTGCGCGGTGTCGGTGTGGTAGGCACGACCGGCGGCAGTGTGCCCGACGCGATCGACCACCTGCTGCACGACGTGCGCACACACGTGCTGGACGCGCTCACAGATGCGACGCGACTGGTGCACCTGCAGAACGCGGCCGACACGTTCCTCGCCGCGGTGCCGGGACTTGCCGTCGATCTCGCTGCACGCGCTGTCACGCTCGACCTGGCGGGAACGCCCGGCACGGACGGGATGCTCGACTGGTCGCTGCATCTCGCGGTCGACGGCAGCGGCGCAGCAGACGCAGAAATCACTGCCGGAACGCCCGGGACCACGCCGGCCGGCGGTGCATTGCTGCGTATCACGAGCGCGCCGTTCGCGGTGTTGCTCGAGTGGCATCGCGGTGCCGATGCGCCCGATACCATGCGGCTGTGGCCCGAGCCCGACGCGGAAGCCGGACTGCGGGCCGTAGCACAGCTTCTGCCTGCCGAGCTGCTGCGTTCCGTGATCGAGTACCTGCGCGGCCTCGACGCCACTGCACGGACGATCATCGACGCCGCGCTGGACGCGATGGGCATGCTCGGCGCGGCGGCATCGGACGGAGCGCGGTCTGTACGGCTGCCCGTTGCGCTGCTCGCGGATCCCGCCGCCTTCCTGTCGCACCCCGACGCGCTCGGCGGCGCTACCGGCTTCTCCCCGGCACGGGTCGCTGCACTGCTCGATGCTGCGAAGCCGCTTCTCGGCATCACGGGCGACACGGGCGAGTGGGCGCTTGCGCCGGGTGTCCGCATCCTCGCGCAGGCGCAGGGCGCCGATCTGCGCCTCGCCGCGGCCCTCGACACGAGCGGCTTTGCACCGCCCGCAGTCACGGCGCGCCTCACCGCATCCGTCGGCGCGGGCCTCCTCGTGCGGGCGGACGGTGCGCCACTGCCGTCGCTCTCGCTCGTCGCGGGATTGCCCGGTGCTGCACCCGGCCGCAGCGCACTGCATGTCGCACTGAACGGCGACCTGCGTGTCTTTCTGCGGCCGGCGAGCGGTGCCGATCTGCCGCTCTACCCCGACGCGCCGGGACTCGGCCGCCTCGCGCGCGTCGTGGTGCAGCAGGCACTGCCGCTCGTGCTGGACGAGCTGGCTGCACAGACCGGCTCGGACCTGGCCGGCGACATCGGCGCCGTCGTGCGTGAAGTCGGCGATGCGCTCGGGCTACGCAGCAACACACCCGCGCGCTTCCAGGTCACCGCGCTGCAGACGTGGGCTGACGATCCGGCGGCCGCGTTCGCCGCGCGTCTGCCCGCGCTTGGCGCCAGTGCGCTGAACGCGCTCGCGACCGCACTCGACAACGCACTGCCTGCCGACATCACTGCAGCTGTCGTCGGCAGCGAGATCCAGGTCACCGTCGGCGGTGTGACGATCGCGCTGAGCCCGGCGCCATTCACGTTCCGGCTCACAGGTGACATCACTGGCATCCCGGGTGTTAAGCACCTTGCACTGGACCTGCAGCTCGATGCATCCGGGCTGCGCTCTCTCGTTGCCGGTCTCGGTCCGGCGGAGATCGACGCGGGCGGCGTGATGCTGCGGCCGTTCATCGGTGCTGCGGCAGGCCCCGCACCACTCGGCGGGCGTCGCATCGAGTTCGGCCTCGGCATTGACGCCGCGGGCGATCGCGTGGTTGGCGGCCGCTGGACGCTCGATGATGGCAGCTTCTCGCTGTACACGGGCGATGCGATCGCGATCGACACCACGCCCGAGCAGGTCGCGCTCGCACTGCTCGATGCCGTACTCGACCTGGTCGCGAGCTTCGCGTTCTCGACGGACGCGATGCAGGATTTCCTCGACCTGACGATCCCGGGCACCACGGCGCCGCACAATCGCATTCGCGATCTGCTCGCCGGTGTGTTGCTCGAGGATGTCGCCGACCCCGCACAGCTCGACGACAACGTCTTCGATCCCGACCGCCTGCTCGGGCGGCTCCTGCGGCTGGTCGGCAACTTCGCAGAAGCTGCCCCATCGATCGACATCGGCGGCGACATCGAGCTCGGTGTCTCGAATCACGCCGGCATCATCGGGCTGCGGCTCAACGTGGATGGTCGTGTCGAGATCGTTTCCGGCGACGTCTACGTCGCGCTCGAGACCGATGCGCGGTGGATCGACGGCACGCCGCCCGCCGGCCTGCAGATCGGTGTGCTCGAGGAAACGTCGCCGGGCAACTACACGCTTGCCCCGGCGCTTTCGATCAACGGCGTCGGCCTGCGTGTCGGTCGCTCGAACGGTCCGCTGCTCGATGCAGGACTGACGCTCGGCTCCGTCGCACTGCACGGCTTCGGTCGTGTGACCGGGAGCGAGAAGAGCGGCGGTGTGCAGGTGCAGCTCACCGAGCTCGCGGTTGCAATCGGCGGCGCGCAGGGCGGCAACCCGATCGCGCAGGGCATGCTGGCAGATGCCGGCAGCGGCAGCGACCAGCCGTCGCCGGCGTTCAGCCCCGCACTCGCGATACAGAAGCATGGCGCCGGTGATGTGAAGGTGTCGCTGCGCGCCGGTGAAGGCGATGGCCCGTGGTGGCTGGCAATCCAGAAGGGGTTCGGCCCGCTCTACATCGAGCAGGTCGGCCTCGGCGTAACCGTGCGCGAGGATGATCTCGAACGCATCTCGCTGCTGCTCGACGGACGCGTCTCCATCTTCGGCCTGACCGCCGCAGTCGATGATCTGCAGCTCACGTACGTCGTGGCATCCGACGCGTCGCCGTTCGATCCGTCGCGCTGGAACGTGGACCTGGCCGGTCTCGCGATCAGTGCGGACATGGGCGGCGTGGTGCTGGCCGGCGGCCTGCGCAAGTTCGTCGAGACCGGCAGCATCGAATACGTCGGCATGCTCGTCGCCCGCTTCGCGACATACGGCCTGTCCGTGTTCGGCGGTTACGGCGAGGCGGAAGACGCCGATGGCAGGTTCGCAGCGTTCTTCGCGTTCGGCGCGATCGTCGGTCCGATCGGCGGGCCGCCCGCGTTCTTCGTCACCGGCATCGGTGGCGGCCTCGGCATCAACCGTGGCCTCGTCTTCCCGACGGACCTCTCGCGCTTCGGCGATTTCGTCTTCCTGAAGGCACTCGACGTCTCGGCCACGCCGAGCGACGATCCGATGGAAGAGATGGCGCTGATGCGCACCAACTTCCCCATGCGACGCGGGGAGTTCTGGTTCGCGGCCGGCATCAGCTTCAACAGCTTCGCGCTCGTGGATGGCATTGCCGTACTCGCGGTCGCGATCGGTGACGGCCTCGAGATCACGCTGCTCGGCCTCGCACGCATGGCCCTGCCGCGGCCCGAGGTCGCACTCGTGTCGATCGAGCTCGGACTGCTCGCCCGCTTCTCCACGTCGGAAGGCGTGCTGTGGATCCAGGCGCAGCTCACGGACAACTCGTGGCTGCTGCACGAGTCCGTGCGACTGACCGGCGGCTTCGCGTTCGTCACCTGGTACAAGGGCCCGAACGCAGGGCAGTTCGTGCTGACGCTGGGTGGCTACCACCCATCGTTCCACCGCGAGGGCTACCCCGTCGTTCCTCGGCTCGGCTTCAACTGGAGCGTCAGCGACGCGATCGTCATCAAGGGCGAGTCGTATTTCGCACTGACATCGGAAGCCGTGATGGCTGGCGGCCGGCTCGAGGTCTCCGCCGAGTTCGGTCCTGCGTGGGCGCACCTCGTCATGGGCGCCGACGGCATCGTCTACTTCGATCCGTTCCGCTTCTCTGTCGAGGTGTACGCCAGCATCTCTGCGGGTGTCACGATCGACGTGTGGATCGGCGAGATCACGATCTCGATCTCGATCGGTGCGCGCGTACTGCTCGAGGGTCCGAAGTTCCGCGGCAAGGCGACGTTCGAGGTCGGGCCGATCGACCTGACCGTGAAGTTCGGCAACTGGACGGACGGCCCGCGCGAGTACCTTGCCTGGGCGCAGTTCATCGACAAGTACCTGGAGGTCGGTGCACCGGATCGTGCGCGTGTCATCACCGCGATCCCCGGCAAGGGCCAGGTGCCTCCGGGTACCGGCCCGGGCGGCAACACCGACACTGCAACGGCAGACGGCACGGCTGAACGACCGTTCGAGGTGATGAGCGAGTTCGAGCTGACCGTGACGACGCTCGTGCCGACACGGCTGCTGAGCATCGGCGGCGGTGCCGACCAGAGCCATCCGAGCAGTCACGCGCTCGGTATCGCGCCGATGAACCGGGCGTCGGTCAAGCCGAGGCTGGAGCTGCGCCTGCGCGACGCCGCCAATGCCGATTGGTTCGGCTCGCTGCGCGCCAGCGTGCTGCGCACCGCCGGCTTCCCGATCGGCGTGTGGGGTCAGCCGCAGGACGACGACGATCGCAAGGTTCCGAAGGGCGACGTCGTCGAGGCAGTTGACCGCGTGCATTTCGAGGCTGTGGCAGAGCTGCACGACACGCTCGCGCCCGAGATCGCCTACCACCAGGTCGAGACCGGAACGCGACTGCCGTTGCCGTTCGTCAACGAGGACGCAGCACGCGCCACACTGCTCGACGATGCCGACCGCGTGCAGGCGCTGCTCCCTGACGCGCCGGACCAGGCGACGATGTACGCACTCGCATCGCCCTGGCTCGAGCTCGGCGGCTATGGCAGGACCGCACTCGCCGCGCTGCAGAAGGATCGCACCGCGCCGCCGCGCCTGGGCTCGCTCGCCGAAGGACTCGCGCAGACCGTGCCGGGTCGCGTGCCAACGCATCCGCCAGAGACGAAGCAGCCGCCGCAGGTGGACGCAACGATCCATCCTGTCGAGTTCATTGGCGTTCTGTCGTCACCGCTCACGGTCGAGACGGCACGGGTGCGTACTACGGTCGCACGGCCGGGCAACGTCATGGTCACGCGTCCGCCGACACTCGCGCAGGTGCGTGCACTGCAGGACCTGCCGGTTGCCGCGGACCTGATGCTCGTCGGTACGAGCGCCGACGTACGCAGGAAGACGCTGATCGCCGGTAATGGTGTGCCCATCACGCGCGCGGCGCGTGCGGGGACCGCTGCAGTCGGTGGACGCGGCGCGCCGGAAGCCGCACGGCGCCGTCTTGCCGACTTCGATGCTGCGCTGTTCGACGACACGAAGCCCGTCCGCTCGAGCAGGTCGAAGTCGGCGACCGCCACCCGCGCCGCCGGTGCGAACGGAACGCCGGCACTCGTGCCGGGCGAGATCGCGGTGATGCGGCTGCCGAACGCTGCGCATGACGTCGCCGAGACACGCACGCGGCCGCGCCTTGGCGTGGCCGGTGGGCCTGCACGCGCGATCGTGCTCGGCCCCGGTGGCGACGTGCTCATGGACGGTGCGCCAGTTCGCAACGCGATCGCGCTGCCGGAAGGCGCGGAACGCATTGCCGTGCTCGCACTCGGTGACGGTGATCCCGCGGCCGGCGGACTGAGTGGCTGGCACGCAGGACAGGAGCTGGCCTACATCGGCTGGATGACTGCGGTCGTGCCGGGCGCGCTCGTGCAGGTCGAAGGCACGCGTCCACTCGAGCGCAGGCGGCAGCGTTTCCGCGCTGGCTGGACACCGGCGGCCGAGCTGGTCAGGGACGCGACGATCGTGACGACACGCTTCACCGATCCGATCACCGCCGTCGTCGTCGCACTCGACGATCCGGGCACGCGTGATGACGGCCGCTTCGTCTCGCTCGACCTCACCGGCGCAACACGACCCACCGGTCAGGACGGTGCACCACTGCCGCCGGCGCTCGTCGTGTCGGGCAACCGCAGCTTCCTCGTGTACGCGATCGTGCCTGACGAGAAGAACGGCGCAGTAACGGTCGGCATCGCACGTGAGGCCGGCTGGAAGCTGGCCGGCGTGCTGGGCGCACAGGACACCGTGAGCAACGTGGTGGACCGGCTCGCTCGCATCGGGCTGGACGCGCTCGCGCGACCATACGCGGCCGGACGCGAAGGCGCGGTTGCGATCCGCTGGTCCGGCAAGATACCGAAGAATGCATTGAAGGCGCACGCTGCACGCGAGCGCGCGCTCGTAAAACGCTGACGCAGCACCAGGAGAATACATGCCGAAGCCCGGTCACTTCCGATTGCATGGTCGCGCGGAGCCGCCGCTCGTCGCCGGCGACTACGTGATCGAAGGCGAACAGACCATACCGGAAGAAACGTCTGCCCGGTTCGACGCGTACCGCGGCCACCTGCGTGTCACCGCGCCACGCTTCCGGCTGCCGCCGGATCATGTTCTCTCGACGTTCCCACCCGCGAACTCCGAGGGAGCGTACGAGACGCGCCTGCCGCAGATCGTGCTGCGCCGGCGCACCCTGCCGTGGGAGCGCATCGCGGATCCTGCCGATCGCTCGATCCCGTGGCTCGCACTCGTCGTGATCGCGGAAGGGGAAGGCTCGCTGTCGGGCGAAACCGCGGTACAGGACTGCGTCACGCCGGGTGTGACGCTGAGCGGCCCGAACGACGTCGCGACCGGCGTGCACCTGACGGTGACGGAGACCGTCGTGCAGAAGGTGTTCCCGACGAAGCAGGACCTGCCACTGCTCAGCCACGTTCGCGAAGTCGACATCGACGACACCGAGCTTGCCATGGGCGACGACGACGGATTCCTCGCCGTCGTACTCGCGAACCGGCTGCCGCAGTTCGATCGCGTCGGCTGCAAGCCCGTGCGCTACCTCGCGTGCCTGATCAACCTCGAGGGACAACTCGACGCGCTGCCGGCGCCGAGCACGCCGACGGACCGCTTCATCGCGACAGAGTTCGTGTACGATGCATCACTGCTGACACAGCAGTACGCCGTGGATCCTGACCTGGCGCAGATGGGTGTCGGTTACATGGCGCAGAACGCGCAACTGCGCGGACGCGACGTGACGACACGCGCGCAGGCGCAATCCGCAGCGCTCGACGCATCCGCCACGCGCGCAGGGTTGCAGAAGGGCAGTTACGCGGGCGCAGCGCAGCCAGCGACAGTGAATCAGTGGCGTGTCGCCGCGGAGCACGTCGAGAACGTCGCGGTGACTGCACCGACGAGTGAGGCAAGCCGGCTGGTCCGCGACGCGATGAAGACGAACTTCCGCTACCCGATCGAGGGCTTCACGCTCGAGCGCGTCTACCGCTTCCCCGTACTCACGCACTGGTCGTTCACCACCACGGGTGCGGGCGGTTTCGAGACCCTGATGCAGCACCTGGACGTCGGCCTGCTCGGCACGACACCGGAAGGCGCCAGGAAGGCCGCGCGGCCGCCGTGCGCGGACGAACCGCTCGCTGGACCACCGCCCGCGGACATCGCGCGCCCCGCACCCGAACTCGCCGAGACCGGCCACGTCGGGCTGCCGCATCTGACGCGGCGCGGGGAGCCGCTGCGCGCGTGGTATCGCGGCCCGCTGACACCGCACGTGATGGTGCGCGACCGGGAACCGGGAGCGGAAGACGGCCGCATGCCGCTCGCACACGCCAGCGACCAGCTGCGGCGCGTCGTGCCCGACGGCCGCGAGGACCTGTCACTCGCAGGTGCGTTCGAGATCGGCAGGCTGCTCGCGCTCTCGCATCCCGCGATCATCGCCGCACTCATGCGCTGGCGGCGCGAACAGTTCGGCGCCGCGCGTGCACAGAAGATGGCCGAGCTGGCTGCCGGCGCTGCCTCGCTCTTCAACGGTCCCCTGAAGGATGTGCACGTCACGGCCGACCTCGGCCGGCTGATCGGCCGCACGATGATCTTCGCCTCGGCAAAGGATCCCGAACGCGTGCTCGCGCCCTCGCGGCCGCTCGAGGATCCGGCACGGCCCGTCGAGTTTCTCGTGAACCGCGACATCGACGAAGTGCTCGCTGTCGGCTTCGGCATCCCGTTGAAGACGATCCACACGATGCGCGAGCGGATGGACGCCACGGTGCTCGCGGACGTCGCGGTGCCGGTCGCGCCGCAATCCGGCCAGGCGAAGTTCGACCGCACCGCGCTGCAGAGCGCGCTCGCGGAACGCGTCGTCGCGGTCGCGAATGATGTGCTGCGCGACCAGGACGTCGTCACGCATCGCAGCACGCGCAAGAGCACCACGAAAGGCACGAAGCGCACGAAGACGGCAAAGAGCAGGAGCGCCGGGCCGGATGCACTGGACGCACTGCTCGACGTGGCTGCGCGCCGGCGCAGGGAGGAGATCGAAGGATGAAGGTGACGATCAATGCAGCACAGGCGATGGAGCTGTCGTACAGCGTCGCCATTACCACGCAGCCGGCGCCGACGGACACGGGCGACCTGGGCGATCGCATCGTGCCGCGCGACCTGCGTCAGTTCCTGGCGCGCCTGCGCCTGCTGGGCGGCGTGCCATTCTCGTATCTCGTGCCCGACTCGCAGCTGCTGCCGCCCGAATCGATTCGCTTCTTCCATCTCGACCGCGCGTGGACGGATGCGCTGGTGCAGGGTGCGCTGAGCGTCGGCACCGTCAACACGGGCGACCGCGCCCAGCTCGAGCAGCTCTATCCATCGATCCGCGACGAGATCGATGAGGAGGAGCGCATCGCGCGCATGCCGGGCAGTCAGACGCCGCGCGTCGGTGCGGCAGGTCCCGTGTCCGGCTTCCTGCTGCGTTCGCGTGCCGTTTCCGGCTGGCCGGGCCTGCATGTGCGCGCGTATCGCAGCGACGTGGTCGGTGACGACGAGATGGTGGATGAAGCGCACCCGGACCGCGTCAAGGTGCTGCGTCTCGAGCGACTCGCTCCCGCCGTACTGCTCGTGCTGTTCGATGGGGTGCCGGCAGTCGTGCACATCGAGGAGCCGCGTCAGGGTGTGCAGTTCGGTGTGCGTCTGCAGCAGAGTGGCAGCGCGAACACGTTCCAGGCGTTCGTTCCCGCACGGAACGCGACGACCGGCCGCGACCTGGAGCCGCAGCGCGACATGCCCGTGCATTTCCGGGCCGGTTCGCCGGGCGTTCTCGACATGCGCCGCACGGCAGAGGAGTTCATCAACACGCCCGGCACGAACATGGGCACCACGCTGGACGGCGCCGAGTTCGCACTCCAGATGATTCGCTTCCCGTACCGGCAGGTGTTCGGCGATCCGAGTGTCACCACGGAACAGCCGATCTACGACGTGTTCCGCCCGACGATCGGCTATTACCTGACCGATCTCGCAGCGCGCTTCTCCGAGGTCATCCCATGAGCTCGTTGCCGCCTGATGCGATTCTGCGCGCACTCGAGTCGCCGCGCTGGACGGGTCTCGTGCGCGTCGGGCTGGACGCTGCGCAGATCGGGCACTGGGATCCCGGCCTGCTGCGTCAGCCGCGCATGCTGGTGCCGATCGACGTACGCGCACTGTTCGTCGAGAAAGGCAGCAGGGAGCGCTTCGTCCGCCTGCCGTTCGCGCTGACGCAGT
>Ga0079224_100009102_pt1 | contig 13507 bp, 9 predicted proteins | sample Stecom2015_FD_80414 | JGI IMG/M metagenome (GOLD analysis project Ga0079224, IMG submission 80414) | Agricultural soil microbial communities from Utah to study Nitrogen management - Steer compost 2015 | ecosystem: Environmental > Terrestrial > Soil > Agricultural land | place: USA: Utah... | reverse complement strand
GCTGCCGGCCGGCCGACCGCTCCAGGCAGCATGAACCGCAGCGGAACCCAGTCGCGCGCAGTAGACGGAGGCTCCGGGATTGGCGGCTAGACTACGAATGGTATAGCTTGGATCGATGTACTTGAGCGACACCTCGCGTGAACCCGGAGCCGAATAGTGGGCGATGATCTTGTCACGCAGAAAGGCCCCGATATCCCCCAGCTTCTTGTTGCCGCCTGCGTCCGTGCCGACGCGTTCTAGAAAGTTTTGACCGGCGCCTTCTGCGGCAACAATGAGAGCGTAGCCCTGCTTTTGTAGCGTGCGATCCAAATGAAAGAGAAGTCCGTTGGAGCCATCGAGATCAAAGGGGATCTCGGGCACCAATACGAAGTCGGCGCCGTTGCTGGCGAGAGCGGCGTGAGAAGCGATGAAGCCGCTTTCTCTGCCCATGAGTTTGACAAGCCCCACTCCTCCGATGGAGTCGCGGGCTTCGGTATAGGCACCATCAACCGCGCGTACCGCCTCAGAAACTGCGGTTTCGAATCCAAAGGAACGCTCGACGAAACTGAGATCGTTGTCGATGGTTTTAGGGACGCCCACGATGGCGATGGGAAGCCGGCGCTTCTTGATTTCTGCGGCCAAGTGCATGGCTCCCCGTTGCGTGCCGTCTCCACCGATTGTGAAGAGCATGTCCACGCTGTGGCGCACCAAAGTGTCGACAATTTCGCCTGTTTTTCTTCCGCCTCCTCGCGCTGTTCCTAGGATGGTACCGCCGTGACGGTGGATGGAGGAAACCGAGCGAGGGTCGAGGGGAAGCGGGGGCTTTTCTGGGTCAGCCAGAAGCCCTCGATAACCGTAGCGGAATCCCGTGACTCGACGGACACCGTAGTGTTCCCACAAGGTCATCACGATAGAGCGGATGACGTCGTTGAGACCCGGACACAGTCCGCCGCAGGTCACGATGGCAGCGTGAGAGTTTTCTGGATCGAAAAAGAGATGCTCTCTCGGACCGGCCTTTTCCAGTAGCGGAGTGTTCTTGCTATCGATACTTGGCTTTGAGGACGAAAGCTCAATGTCGTAGAGAATCTTTTCATCGTCATTGACAAAGTTGGAGCGCATGTCGCCAATCTGTCGACTGAGCGAAACCGGGGAGGGAAAGCGGGGCTCGCCTAGACGAACGGGCAAGAACGAGGAGAGCGAGGGCTTGGACTCGGGCATGCAATGAGCAGTCTTGCCTTCATTGAGGGCCTCGTAAAGTCCGCAATCGCCCCGGGAGCCTTGTCGTTTCCGGGTGGTTTCACCCCCTCTTCTTGTGCTTCGAAAGCACTTGTGCGACGCCTGTTTTTCTGAGCGAAGAAGAAGCCGAATCAAACTCAGCGTCCGAGTGATGCGCCCCGCTCGACGGCGTCCGCCCAACACACCTCTGACAACCCCAGTCGGGGAGTCGAAGGGGGCGGAGCCTCCATCGAGGGTTGGCCATCGAGCACCGTCGAAACGCTATCTGGGCGACTTGGCGAGACGCAGGTAGGGGAGTTTGATGTCGAGAGCGCCAAACTTTTCTGTGGCTTGCTCATCGTTGAGGCTGAGCCCCACGACGACGTCCTGACCAGCGACCCAATTGGCAGGGGTCGCCAAGGGGGCCCCGTCGGTGATTTGCACAGCGTCGAGGGCCCGCAGTATCTCCGCAAAATTCCGACCGACAGTCATGGGGTAGGTCATCATAAGACGCACCTTCTTATCGGGTCCGATGATGAAGACCGTGCGCACCGTTGCACTGTGCGCAGGGGTGCGACCATCGGGGAGGTAGGCGTCGGCGGGTAGCATGTCGTACAGTTTTGCGACCGTTAGCGAAGAGTCATCGATGATGGGGAAGTCAGCCGCGCATCCCGCGAAGGCTTCGATATCTAACTTCCATTTTTTGTGGTCCTGGACGCTGTCGACCGAAACACCGATCACCTTGGTATTGCGCTTGGCAAACTCTGCCGATAGCTGGGCCACCGCGCCAAACTCCGTTGTGCAGACGGGCGTGAAGTCCTTGGGATGCGAGAAGAGAATGGCGTAGCTGTCGCCGATCCATTCATGAAAGCTGAGCGTTCCCGCCGTGGAGTCCGCTGTGAAGTTGGGTGCGATGTCGTTGATGCGAAGTGCCATGTGAATTTCCTTTTGGTGGTTCTGATCCCCTCAGGGAGAGAGCTGAGTCGAGGAACGGTATGAGCAATTGAGACCTGCAACAACCCGCCACGACTCCCGACTCATCTGCTCGTGGAGCGGACAGGCCGTCCCGGGCGTTCAGCCTACGCGCTGAGGGCCTGAGGAGCACCCAAGAGATGACGGAGGGCTTCAACTAAGGCGTTGGATGTTTCGAGGGGGCTGGCCGCATAGAACTGAGTCCATGCGAGGACTTTGTCCTCCAGGTATTGGGAACTTCTGTCGGGATGTTTCTGGAGGTAAAGTAAACGCACCGCGTGACCGATCACGGCGTCTGTGTACAGAGCGTCAGTCACCATCAATGCGCCGTTTTGCTCGAAGAAACTAGAGAGAGCGGTCAATGTTTCAATTGTGAGTTGCCGGTACTCGGGGGCAATGACGCGATTGAGCAAGTGCTCGATCAAAAGCGCGAATGACTTCTCACCGGGAGTCATGTCGCTGAGGATCGGTCCGCTATCGACGCGATTCTTTCGATCCAGTTTGTCGCCAATCACAAGACAAGGGACATGACGGAATATTTGCCAAGTTCGTTCGTAGAAATTTTTTGGTCGACGATCGATGATGCCTCGGTGTTGACGCCAGGAAAGCCATCCTTCTGGAGGCTCTGTGAGGCTCGATAGACCCAGGTCTTCGCTCCATGACAGGCGTCCGGCATCGCCCTGGGAACTGAGCTGTTCAAGCTGTTGCGGTAGTGACTCGATCTCCGAGTACCGTTCCAATACTTTGACGAGTCGAGCCTTGAGGGAAAGGGGAGGCAAGTGCACTAGGGCCTCGTAGGCGTCCGGCATCGCAAGACCTTTTTCTCGAGAAAGTTCACTTGTGACGAGTCCGATCAAGTGGGAAACCCGCACTGTTACGAGTTCAGCAAAAAGTTCAGGGCGAGCCCGCACGAGGATCCCCAAATAGAGCAACACTTCTTGAGTGACGGCACGATCGCGCACATCGTCGCGACAAAATCGGTCGATCCGCTCCAGGAGTTCATCATCGGGAAGGGGCTCAGTGATGAGCGATTCGGGACCGTAGGCGCGGCCCACCTGTACATGCTTGTGGGCGACCAGAAGCGCCGCACAGGCCAAATTGAGATCGACGTCGACTTTTTGCAGCAGGCCCGCCGCGTGGCGAACAACGCCCCATAGACGCGCTTGACCGGCTTGCTCGTAGACCTCGTTGACCAACCCTTCCAGTCTGGCGTTGGAGCCGTCGATGACGACCTCGGATGAAAGGCCGTGCCGTGATACCAACACATCAAGGACTTCTAGCTGTTCGTAAAGGTTGTGGGTGACCGACAGGCGCGAAAGAAGGATTGCGTCATCCGCGATGGCGGTGATGGCCCGCTCCTCTTCTCCGGATAGGGGCGCTGAACCAACATTGGAAGGTAAGGCTTGGGTTCGAGCCAGCACGCGGGCGACTGTTGATTGAGGAAGGTTTGACGAATCAAAACCCATGAGTCGTTCGACGCTCGCGGAGGGGAGCAACTCGGCGAGCCGCCCCTGACGCACGGGGATGTTGCCGACAACGCCTTGAGCGACCTCGTGCATGAGGGCAAAAAAGGGCGTTCGGTCAATCTGCAGTAAGGCGCGAGTGAGTAAGAGTGCCACCATGGGACGCCCGGGCAGGCGAAAGTGTCGACGGAGATAGGCGAGTTCACTACGGAACCGGCTCACCAAAAATCCCCTATCGTAGCCAAGGTAACTTTCCTGCTGAAGGAAGAAGGGGGCCAGACAAATGACCGTCTTGCCCCCGAGCTGGTACACACGACTTGTGGTCAAGCTCTTCAAAGCGCGGTTGGAGCGACCGGTGAGTCCAAGGCTGGGGCAGCTCCCTACCTGAGCGTGCGCCAGGGCGATGTCTTCTGGAAGGTAGGCCTCCACGGGCGCGATGTCCTTCAGAGTTTCCGTCTTGACGCCATGAGCCGCGAGTTCTGACTGCAGCTCCTCGTCTTCGGAAAGCAGGAGGATCTGGATGACGGGGGGCGCTATCTTCTTGTCGCGGCGTCGTCCCAAAGGATCAATGTCCCCGGGGCGCAAGACGCCCTCCCGCAGCATGCGACCCAATAAAAACAGAGATTGAGCCCAGACAAGAGGCACATTTTCGTTGGGGATGCGTTGACTTGAGCCAGGTTTCTTCCTTTCCGTATCAATCGCCTCTTCGGGTACAAAATAGAGTTCAGGAAGTAGGGGCTGACCTTCACGTTCCACCACTAGACCATCGAGCAGCGTTGCATACTTGTCTGCGGTTACGCTGTCCCCTGTCATTTGGGCTGTAATGAAAAGGTAGGTGAAGAAGAGGGGCCACTCGCTTTCAATATGTTCAAAGCGACGGAGTTCTTCCGGCTCGTAGTAGAGCCGCCCTTCGTCTTCGACAGCGGTTTGATGTCCATCACGCAAGAATCGTTTGAGTCCGTACCTTCCTTCTAGTTTGTCGATAATTTCTTGCGTCGTTCGCCTCCGTAGTTCTGTGTCGTGCACGCTGAACGCGGGAAAGCCAACGATTGAAAGGACAGCCGCATCGACTTCCTTGGTCGTCGACTCCCGGGGCAACATTTCGCCCAGGGTGATGTCGGCCTGGGCAATGTTGTCCGGCGATACGTGAATCGCGCAATGGGGTGACCCTTGAGCCCCTAGAAGATTGAAACCTGCCAACGCCTCAAGTGCTGCCTTGGCCATGCCTAAGGAGCTGGCGTTGAGCTCCACGCGTCCATGGTTGCTCTTGGCTCCCCGTTCCCAGATCCCAAAGTCGGGGACGCGATAGGCTCGCTCAATGTAATAGACGAGATTTTGAATGAAGCTGACCTCTTCACTCGTCCAAATGATGCGCAGGCCCGAGCCTGTCATTTGAGCGAGCATGAGTAGGAACACGCTGGTTGCATCAACTTGCAGATGACCCCAATCATCGTCACCAACGACGGTACCCCCCGTCTCAGTGTCGTACTTGGCGTGGAGAGCGTCGCGGGGGTGGCGGCTTTTTTTGAAAGCTTCCACCTTGTGCGACTGAGCCATCATGCTGCGAAGCAGTCCACGCATGAGCAGGACCGTGCGCCCGGAAAGCTCTTGCTGTCGCCCATCATCGTCATCGAGACCTCGGTAGGCCAAGCCCAAACCCCAAACCGCCAGGATGCTGTAGACATTGTCCCGCACCCAGGCGTCTCGATAGTCTCCGTGGGTGTTGACTGCCGTGCTGGCGGGCAGCAGCCCCGTCACCGGGTTCTGCTTGTCGATGATGACCGCTTTGACTTCTTGGTAGTAGCGGTCGAGGGCGGTCCGAAGGGTGAGGGCGTCCATCTCCGTTAGCAGTGGATCAGACCGTGTTTCGGTTGCAAGGCCGAAGTGGAAATGATCTCACTTTTTGGGCCGCCACGCCTTCAGCTCGGGGCGGGACCTGCGGTCTCTCCGACAGAACCTGCGCTGAATTGAAGGTTCGTCTCCGGAAGTGACATGACTGTACGGTCATTCGGCCAGCTGGCGCCCAGCCTGCAATGTTCTTACCCTCCAGAGGTGAGCCTTTTCGTCAGTAGTGAGTTTGAGTCAGGCAACATCGTGGTGCACGCTTGCGCGGCCCCGAGCAGCATTGAGCTTTCGATTCGCCATGACGTGGGCGACGAACACCTGCAGTGGTTTTACTTTCGAGTCAGCGGAGCGCGCGAGCAAGACCTACGGATGCGGGTACGCAATGCGGGTACATCGAGCTATCCCCGTGGTTGGGAAGGCTACCAGGCCTGCTCTTCTGTTGACCGAAAGCATTGGACGCGAGTCCCCACAACTTACGATGGTTCTGAGCTGGTGATTGAACACAGGCCAGCAGCAGATCTTGTCTATTACGCCTACTTTGCTCCCTATTCGCTTGAGCGGCACTATGACCTGATCGCGCAGAGCGCCGCCCACCCGTTGGTCGCTCTGGAGCGCCTGGGCGCGACACCTGAGGGGCGTGACCTTGATTTGCTGCGCATCGGCGAGGTGAACCAGACGAAAAAGCCGTGTTGGATCATCGCGCGTCAGCATCCCGGTGAAACGATGGCTGAATGGCTGATCGAAGGTCTACTCGAACGCTTACTTGATACAAACGACCCCGTTTCTCGTCGTTTGCTCAGTGTGGCCACCTTCTATGTCGTGCCAAATATGAACCCTGACGGGACTGCCCGTGGGCATTTGCGCTGCAACGCTCTGGGCGTCAACCTCAACCGGCAATGGAACGAGCCCGACCCAAGCCTGTGCCCCGAAGTATTCTTGGTGCGTCAGAGGATGCAAAGTACGGGCGTGAAGTTTGCTCTGGATGTACATGGTGACGAGGCTCTACCCTACAATTTCATTGCCGGTGCAGACGGCGTTGCTTCGCTTCCTGACGCAGTGCACGCAGCTCGTCGCCGCTACAAGGACGCACTTTGCCGCGCTAGTCCCGACTTTCAGGTAGAGCATGGTTATCCGCCGGTGCCTCCCGGACAGGCCAATCTTCAGATTGCAACGAACTGGATCGCGGAGCGATTTGGAGCCCTTTCGATGACCTTGGAGCAGCCCTTCAAGGACACTGTGGATTGCCCCCATCCGGATGGTTGGTCGCCCGATCGGGCACGGCTCTTAGGGCGAGCGAATCTCGATGCCTTGCTGGCAGTGGTGGAAGAGTTATGAGGGTTTCTGATAGAATACATCTCATCACTTGGAAGGCCCCACCGCCGCCCACCCGAGAAGGGGTGAGGCGAGCGTCGGCGGAGCCTTTTGCCGCAGTTTGTTCGATGTGTGGCGTTGCTTGTTGAGCGCATCCCGCCACCCTACGGGTCATGAGATGCGCTGTAGTCGCTCAAGATCTCTCCGGGCCAATCTTGAACTCAAACGTCCAGTCCGCAGTCTTCCAAGAGGTCGTTGGCGAAACGTTCGCGCAGCTCGGGAGTGTTGAGGACACGACGGCGCGCTTTCATCCAACTGTCTATGCGGGCTTGCCCATAGGCGCGACGGATGGATTTTTGACGAAATTCTCCTTCTTGCCCCCAATGCAACGTGTACTTGATTTTGGCTGCTTCCAGGGCGTCGAAGATCTGCTGATAGAGGCGGGGCACCCAACTGAAGCGTCCGCCGGGTAGCTCGATGCAGCACGTGACTGGTTTGAAGCGTGTGAAGGCCAGGGTGGCGTCGGAGCCTTTGACAAATCGTAAGGACACCGGACCCAAGAAGGGGCGGCCGCGCTGGGCGCTCCTGATGAGTTCGGCGCGGATCACAGCCACCGCAATTTCGAAATCCTTGGCGGCGACACCGATCTCTGTGCTTGCCCCCAGGTTGTCCATGATCACGTCGGTGAACACCACGCCCAAGGGGATGGGTTTGAGCAGGGGATCTTTTTTGGGCTGCAAGGTCACAAAGCGTCGGGCAAGCACCTTCTTGGCTTGCGCCAACATGATCTCCGGAAGAACGTGGGCCGCCATGCCTCCCCAGCTGATCGCGGCGGGATCGGTGATCATGACGTTTTTGGGGTTGTCGGGATTTTCGTAGTCGTAGTTGGCCGGTGCTGGTGACTTGTACATGGTGGTCACCCAGGGGATGAGGGGCTTGTTTGTGCCCATTTCCTCGGGGTCGAAGGTCACCTCTAAATGGTACAGTTCGCTTCCCGGTTCCTCATTGAATGACAGGTCATGGATCTTCTTCTTCAACGCCGCATTGTAGTGGAGTTCCTTTCTGTGCACCGACAGCAAAAACAACTTCTCCGTAGACAGAATCATTGACTCAACCACTCCGAAGGATCCGAAGGAAACTTGAGCGGCGCGCAAGACGCTATTGTCGCGGATGATCTCCACTTGGGGACCGCACACGCGTTGAATCGATTCGTCGGGGACCACAGGTGCCGACTTGGCTTCAATCCACACTGAACGTGTGCTGGAAACCACGATGTGCATGGCGCGGATTGTGTCGTGCAGCGCCCCTACCTTGAAAGCGGCCCCGTGCGTCCCCGTCGCAGTGGCGCCAGCCAGGGTTTGACCGTTGCTTGCTCCGCAGGTCAAAAGACTGCGCCCCACCTTGCCCAATTGCAGGTGGATCTGCGCGATGCGCGTCCCAGACTGCACCCAAGTGAGATCGGCTGGGTGGAAGGGGGACCGGGGGTGCACCGCGCTCAGTTCCTCGTCCACATAGGTGAGCCCCGCGGTTTGCAAGAGCCAACCTCGCGTGTTGGCGACCTCGGACAAAGACCACGATCCACCGAGGGCTCGCACTTCTTTGACCCCGGCGAGCTCCGCCTTTTTGAGTACTTCGATGATGGAATTTTGTCCTTCTTTGCGTCGGGCACTCTTGGGGATCAAGGAGCCATCCGAAGGAAGATTGTCGACTCGCCAAATTTTGCTGGGCTTGAAGTGCACGTTGTTGTGAATGTTGCGCAGCTCCTTCGGCGTATTGTCGCTGATCACTTTTGATTCTCCGATGAGGCGGTCACAGGTCCCCCGGATCCGGATGTGATGTTTCGTCGACTGGAGCGTCAAGCTCGGAAGAATCAGTCGGGGGAGCATCCAACTCCGAAGCCTCGGAGAGTTTGGTGCCCGGTTCGGCTCCGGGCGTAGGAATGAAGCAGTATGGAGTCACCTCCAGTTTGCTCCCCTTGCGTACCATCTTCATCCGACCGATCCCGAAGGGACAGTCCTTCTGCGTCACGTAGAGGACACAGGTGTCAGTCTCCTTCGCGGTAGCGTTGCAAGGCGTCAGAGTTTTCGTCGCGAGTTCGTCCCCCCAGTAGCCGTTGTTTCCACTGTTGGGCACCGTCACAAAAGCTTGTTTTGACGTGCAGCCGGTCGAAAGTACAAGCAGTGCGACGCCTAGGACCCATCGTGATGTGTTCATCCCTTACCCCCTTTGAAGTTGAACGAGCGTTGGCTCGCGGATCCATAGGGTAACGACCCTCGCTTCGCGACGTCAAGTGGGGGGTCCGGTGGACGAGTCGACGTCTTTGCCGTGCGCGCAAAGAGAGGGAATTGAGGCAGGCAAGCTCCCCTTCGCTTCGGCAGTTTGGCGGGGGTTGCTAACTAGAAGGCGTCACGGTGTCTCAGAACCCCGACGGGTGGGGATCCTTTTTTGAACCTTGTTCGATCGTCGCTTGGGGAGAAAAGCGGTCAGGTAATCATCAAGAACCGGGCTGACCTGACGCGCGACACAGGCCACGTCGGAGATTGACAGCGCGAGTTTCTGCTGCACCACCACGAGGATGGTTGCGCGGCGTCGTCTCCCTCTCAGCGTCCACGTCTTGAGCGCTTGCGCAAGCCTCACCTTGGTCCATTGCGATCGCAGTTCGAATCAAAACGTGGACGGAAGTGGTGGGGCCCTGACTCCCCTTGAAGGCATGCAGGCAAGCCTTCAAGAGTGCGGCGTCTGGAAGCCCGGGGATCTTGCCGTTACCTTTGAGAACGAAGTGGCGACTTGCTTTGCCACCTGCTTTGCAGGCTCCGACGACTGCGAAACGATGAGGATCTACACTTGCGGGGGAGAGGGCGAGATCATTGACTCAGAGCTTGGAGACTGTCTCAACGATTGTAACTATTTTCAGTGCGCGGATGGTACCAGCGTCTTGTTCTTCAATCGCTGCGATACGCAACCCGACTGCCCCGACGGTTCCGACGAAGTAGACTGTCCTCAAGTCGAAACTTTCGAATGCAATGATGGTGGTCTCATTCCGGCATCCGACCAGTGCTCCGTAGAGATCGATTGCGAAGACGCCGAGGACGAACTTGGTTGTGAGTCTGAGTACTTCATTTGCAACAATGGTGAGGAACTGCCCTCCAAGTACGAGTGCGATCTTCAAAAAGACTGCCGCGACAGTGAAGATGAGGGGCCCCACTGCGCCAAACGAGTCTGCGACGAGCAACTCTAGGCGGGGTTACTTCCGGCGAGAACGCGGCCAGGAACCCAGGTGACGAATCCTTGCGGGTCGGCATCCAAATGTGCGACGGCGACTCCTGCGCGAAACACGGACGACGCTGAGCACCGACAACATCGATAGCAATCAAGCTCGCCGCACTCGGTCGGGCGGTTCACCGTGTCTTGGTCGAGACATCGGAGATTCAACAACCATGTCGATGCATCATCTTGAACTCCCACCTGAAAGCGCCAAACTCCCCCTGGATGGTCCTCGCGTCGAGAACTCGCTGGCGTCGAATCCAGCAATGGCTGAGTTCCTCGACATCCTCAGGCCCCTCATTCGTGAACCGTCTGTGGTCGGAACCGAAGACTCCTTCTTTCGCGTTCTCCGCAGAGAACTTGAGGAGTTGGACGTTCAGGTCGAGTTTTTTCACGGCGTATTGGTGGCTCGCGGAAGCCACCCTGACAATCTTTATCTTTCCGCCCACATCGATCGTCATGGACTTTTGTGTACCGGACCGAACGAATTCGAGTACGCAGCTTTCATTGCCGGCAATCAGGGCGAAAATATGCTGGAGTCCGTTTCTGCGCACATGCTTGGTCAGATCGAAGATCGCTTCTCGGGGCAACGTGTCCAGGCCCACATGCCTTACACCGGGACCTACTTGGGACAGGGTAGGATCACTCGTTCGTTTGTCTGTTCCAGGCGCAAGAATTTGATCTTCGAAGTCGACGGGCTTTCGTTCCTGCAGCCAGGGACGCCCGTTTCGTTCTTGGATCGGCTCAAGGTCGAAAACGGACTCGTCAGCTGCCAATTGGACAATGTGGTGAGTGCCGCCCTCATCCTCTACCTGTTCCGCAAGGGCTTTCAGGGGACGGCTCTGTTTACCGCGCAGGAAGAGTCAGGAAAAAGCTGGCGTTACGCATTGTCGTGGTTTCGGCGTTGCGAAATCACGACGGAGCGTCTCGTCGTTCTCGACACCAGCCCCTATGCCACGCGCGAGGACGCCGACGCACAACAGATCGCGCTTCGTTGGAAGGATGCCAACGGTGCGTTTTCTCGCGCAATGACGGAGGAACTCGTGCGCGGTTGTCAGTCTTTGGGTCTGACCTACGGTTTCAAGGACGAGTACATCGAAGCTCAGAACCAAACTCGCGAGCGCCCCTATCCTCTAGGTCGCACGGAACTGGGACGCATCGCTGTGGCGACCGAGGGGGCCATCAATGGTTCCACCTTGCAGATCCCCACCACCGAATACCATACAGCTACCGAAACGGCGTCGCTCGACTCGATCGCTGCAGCGCTCCAGTTGCTCATGACCTATGTTTGAGGCGGTGGCGGAGGGGTTCCGCTATCTTGTGTCTACTTCAACCAAGCTGTGGGTACTGACGCGTACCTGGATGCCTCGCCGAGGATGAGGGTTCGATTTTCTTCTAGCGTTTCGTAAAGAAAGTCCCGACACGCTCGAACACGTGCCGTCGCGCGTAAGTCAGCATGATGGAGCACCCAGATCCCCCAGGTCGTAGCGGGATTTTCGACATCCAGACGTAAGAGCGACGGATCGGCGTCTCCTACGAAACAAGGCAATCGGGCGATGCCCAGACCCTCGCGCACCGACTGATGCAGTGCGAAGACACTGTCCACGCGTAGGGCGAGGCGCAGGGAAGGAAAGGGGTACTTTGCCCAATCGGGAATGGTGCGATAACGGCGGTACAGGACGATATCAGGAGCATGACAGCGTTCTAGGTAATCTCGGGATGCGTAGACCCCGAGATTGAGGGGGAACACCTTGCGACCAATGAGTTGCTCAGGAGCGCTTGCTGTCATGCGGACCGCGATGTCGGCGTCGCGCGCATTGAGATCGGCTAGCTCCAGTCCTGTCGAAAGCTCAAGTTCTATGTACGGGTACTGTGCGACAAATTGCGGTAATCGCGGAATTACAATGGGTACGGCAAAATCGTAGGGGATTGTGAGCACAAGACTGCCGCGGAGTTGTTGGTCGCGTCCGTCCGTTTCGCGACGAATCGCAAGAGCCTGCTCCTCCATCTTGAGCACTCGCGCCAAGATCTCTTCAGCCGCTTGGGTCATCGAATAACCATCCCTACTTCGATCGAAGAGTCGGGTACCTAGTTCCTTTTCAAGCACGGTCATGCGGCGGCTGACCGTCGTGTGGCTGAGCCCCAGGGCCTCGCCGGCGCCACTCACTGAGCCCTCCTGACAGACTGCAACAAATACACGTAAGTCGTTCCAATCCATTATTAATGAACGATATTGCACAATCAGTATGCAAAATCACGCAATGACGTGCGCTGGTAGACATCATACTCATTGCTTCCGGCTGCAGAATGTCAGCCGAAAGGAGCAAGAAATATGAATCTCAAGAACAAGACAGCCGTAATTTCCGGCGCAAACCGCGGCATCGGCAAAGCCCTTGTGCACGAACTTCTCAAAAGAGGCGTCAAGAAGGTCTACGCAGGGGCTCGACAGCTTGGGAGCCTTCCGGACTTTGCGGATGTTCGGGTGGTTCCTCTTCAGCTCGACATCACCAAGAAGCAGCAGGTGGGATCGGCCGCCAAGATCGCGGCCGATGCAGATCTGCTGATCAACAACGCTGGTGTGGCAGCCTTCACAAGTCTTCTTGGTGACGAGCCGGATCTGTTCGAACGTGACATGCAGACGAACTACTACGGGACCTTGGAAATGATGCGCGCCTTTATTCCCGTGCTGGAGGGCAAGGAGGGAGCGGCAATTGTCAATGTGGTGACGGTGGCGGCCTTCGTGAACTTTCCGGTTCTTGGTGGATACAGCGCTAGCAAGGCGGCACTTTTTTCCGCGAGTCAAGGCGTGCGCATTGAACTCGCTCCACGCAAGATTGCAGTCCACACCGTGAACCCGGGGCCCATCGACACGGACATGACGCAGGCGATGGATATGCCCAAAGCTAGCGCGGAGGAAACAGCTCGACGCATCGCCGAGGGTCTTGAAGCTGGTGATGTCGATATCTTTCCTGATGACAGTGGTAGTCAGATGTTCGGTGTCTGGAAGGGTGACTATCGAAAGCTTGAGCAAATGGTGCACAACATGCATCACGGAATCGAAAGCTAAGAAACTGGATCAGGCGTCGAATTCGGCTTCAAACCAACAAATTGAAGCCGAATTGATCTTGCGAAGACTTTGGTCGGCGGACCATAGGCTCATGAATCAAGTGACGACGTCCTGAATGACAGCGCAGGGTGCCGACCAAGGGGCCGGCATGTGATCCTTCTCAAATACTGCTGAAAGTCACCAAATTTTAACAAGTGTGAGTGTGTTCCCACATGGGTGATTTGTGATAGCTTGCCGCAGCCATAGCGTTCCCGCGGGGGGGACGAGTGGCGATTGGACAAGAAGGATGAAACGAATGCTATTTAGTAGACTCTATAAACCTCTCACCAGCGCGTTCTTGGTGCTTCCATTGGGTTGTGCCGTGGAGGCGAATTCCGACAACGTTGAGTCG
>Ga0079224_100009101_pt1 | contig 13508 bp, 11 predicted proteins | sample Stecom2015_FD_80414 | JGI IMG/M metagenome (GOLD analysis project Ga0079224, IMG submission 80414) | Agricultural soil microbial communities from Utah to study Nitrogen management - Steer compost 2015 | ecosystem: Environmental > Terrestrial > Soil > Agricultural land | place: USA: Utah... | reverse complement strand
TCGTCGGCGATGATCAGCGTCCGCTCGAACTGGCCCATGTTCTCCGCGTTGATGCGGAAGTAGGCCTGCAGCGGCATCTCGACCTCGACGCCGGGCGGCACGTAGATGAACGACCCGCCCGACCACACCGAGGAGTTCAGGGCGGCGAACTTGTTGTCGTTCGGCGGGATGACCTTCGCCCAGTGCTCCTTCACGAGCTCGGGGTACTCCCGCAGCGCCGTGTCCATGTCGCAGAAGATGACGCCCTGGCGCTCGAGGTCCTCGCGGTTGCGGTGGAAGACCACCTCGGACTCGTACTGCGCGGTGACGCCAGCCAGGTACTTGCGCTCGGCCTCGGGGATGCCCAGCTTCTCGTAGGTCTGCTTGATGGCCTCGGGCAGGGCCTCCCACTCGTCGACCTGCTGGTCGGTGGGCTTGATGTAGTAGTAGATGTCGTCGAAGAAGACCTCGGAGAGGTCCCCGCCCCAGGTGGGCATCGGGCGCCGCTGGAAGTGGCGGTACGACTTGAGCCGGAAGTCGAGCATCCAGTCGGGCTCGCCCTTCATCCAGCTCATCTCGCGGATGATGTCCTCGGTGAGGCCCTTCTTGGGCTTGAAGACGTAGTCCTCCGCGTCGCTCCAGCCGAGCTTGTACTTCGAGAGGTCCAGATCGGTGACTGCCACCGCGCGCTCCGTTCGGGGAGAGGATCGTTGGGGGATTTCTCCTATGGCGATGGTAACAATTGCCGGCGGGCGATCCCACACCGACGGGCGCCCTTCTCGGCGGAGCTCACCGACCGGTGGGCCCAGAGGTCGCCGCGGCGGCGCCGGCCCACGTCGCGAAGAGGGCCGCGTAGGCCCCGCCGGCGGCCACGAGCTCGTCGTGGGAGCCGAGCTCGGCGAGCCGTCCGTCCACGACGACCCCGACGAGGTCGGCCCGCTCGGCGGTGGAGAGCCGGTGGGCGATCACGATCGTCGTGCGACCGGCCATCAGCCGGCCCATCGCCGCCTCCACCACGGCCTCGGTGCCGGGGTCGAGGCTCGACGTGGCCTCGTCGAGGACGAGGACGGCCGGGTCCACCAGCGCGGCCCGGGCCAGCGAGACGAGCTGCTTCTCCCCCGCCGACAGCCGCGACCCCCGTTCGTGCACCTCGGTGTCGAGGCCCTCGGGCAGCGCCTCGAAGCGCTCCCGCACCCCGATCTCCTCGAGCGCCGCGAGCACCTCCTGCGGCGTGGCCTCGGGTCGGGCGATGCGGACGTTGTCGAGGATCGTGCCGTAGAAGACGAAGCCCTCCTGGGGGACGACGACGATCCGCTCCCGCAGCGAGCGCGCCGTGGCATCGCGCAGGTCGACCCCGCCGAAGCGCACCTGCCCCTCGGTGGGGTCGTAGAGGCGGGCCATCAGCTTGGCCAGCGTGGACTTGCCCGCCCCGGTGGGGCCGACGAGGGCCAGGCGACAGCCGTGGGGCACGGTGAGGTCCACGTCGCGCAGCACCGGCGCGCCGCCGGCGTAGGCGAAGCTCACGCCGGCGACGACGAGGTCGCCCCGGGGCGGCAGGTCGACGGCGCCGGGCCGCTCGGCGACGTCGACGGGCGTGTCGAGGAGCCCGAAGAGCTTGTTGAGCGAGGCGCCGGCCGACTGTACGAGGTTGAACAGCTGGGAGAGCTGCTGGACTGGCTCGAAGAGGTTGGAGAGCGTGAGGACGAAGAAGGTGACCGTGCCGACGGTGAGGTCACCGGTGTGGACCCACCAGCCGCCCACGCCGATGGCGATCGCGGTGGTGAGGAGGCCGGCCAGCTCGACCACCGGCAGGTACCAGGCCGAGATGCGCACCGAGCGCATGTGGGCGTCGTAGAGGCGGCGGTTCCCCTCCTGGAAGCGGGCCGCCTCCACCTCCTCGCGACCGAAGGCCTGGACCACCCGGACGCCGGCCAGCCCCTCCTGGAGGCGGGAGAGGGTGGCGCCGATGCCGTCGCGGACGTCGAGGTAGGCGACGTTGGAGTCCCGCTGGAACTTCACGCTGGCGGCCACGACCCCCGGCAGGAGCAGCATGGACAGCACGAGCAGCTTCCAGGACACGACGCCGAGCACCAGCACCGACACCGCCAGCAGCAGCCCGTTGCTGACGAACATCATGAGCCCGGTCTGCACGAGCTCCTGCATGGAGTCGACGTCGCTCGTCATCCGGGAGACGATCACCCCGGCCTTCTCGCGGTCGTAGAAGGGCATCGAGAGGCGCTGGAGGTGGTCGAAGACCCGCAGCCGCAGGTCCCGCAGGAACGACTCGCCGATCCGGCTGATCAGCAGGACCTGGAACCGGTAGGTCACGTAGGAGACCGCCGCCACCACCACGTACCAGACCACGGCGGTGTCGAGCGCGCCCGGGTCCTCCGCCTTGATCCCCCGGTCGATGCCGTAGCGCACGAGCAGCGGGCCGGCGAGCGTGGTCGCCGTCCAGACGACGACCATCGCCGCCGCGAGCGCCACGTCCCGGCGGTACGGGCGCAGCAGCGCGAAGGCCCGACGCAGGACGTGGCGGGCGGCTTCCGCGTCGAGCCGGTCGGCCTCGTCGACCCCTCCCTGCAGCCGCACCGCTAGCGCACCCCCTCGGGCACTGCGCCGCTCGCCGCGGGATCGCCGTGGTCGGCGGCGGCGAGGACCTGCCGGTACACCTCGCTGGTGGCGAGGAGCTCGTCGTGGGTGCCGTCGGCGAGCACCTGACCGTCGCCGAGGAGCACCACCCGGTCGGCCAGCGCCACGGTGGCGGGACGGTGGGCGATGACGATCGTGGTCCGCCCCTCCATGACCTCCGCCAGGGCGTCGCGGATCTCGTGCTCCTTGGTGGGGTCCACCGACGAGGTGGCGTCGTCGAGGATGAGGACCCGGGGGTCGGCGAGGATGGCTCGGGCGATGGCGATCCGCTGCCGCTGACCGCCCGACAGGGAGTAGCCCCGCTCGCCGATCGGCGTGTCGTACCCGTCGGGCAGCGCGGCGATGAACTCGTGGGCGCCGGCCAGGCGGGCCGCCCGCTCGATGGCCTCGGCGGAGGCGTCGGGCTGGGCGAAGCCGATGTTGTCTCCGATGGACGACGAGAAGAGGAAGGTCTCCTCGAAGACGATCCCCACCGCCTTGCGGAGGTCGCGCAGGCGCACCTGCCGGACGTCCTCGCCGTCGAGCACCACCCGCCCGGCCTCCACGTCGTAGAACCGGGGGATCAGCCTCGCGATCGTGGTCTTGCCGGACCCGGTGGCGCCGACGAGGGCCACGGACTGGCCGGCCGGCACCTCCAGGTCGAACCCGTGGAGGACGAGGGGCAGGTCCGGCCCGTAGCGGAACGACACGGCCTCGAAGCGCAGGCTGCCCCGTCGGCCGTCCGCGCCGGCGGCCGGCAGGGGCCGGGCCGCGGGGTCGTCGACGATGACGGGCTCGGTGTCGAGCACCTCCTGCACGCGCTCGGCGGCGGCGGCGGCCCGCTGGCCCTGGGCGAGGATCATGCCGAGCATCCGCAGCGGCCACACGAGCATCACCACGTAGACGTTGAAGGCCACGAGCTCGCCGAGCGAGAGGCGCCCGTCGAGGACGAGGTGGCCGCCGTAGCCGAGGGTGGCGATCAGCCCGATGTTGGGCAGCAGCTCGAGCGCCGGCAGGTAGGTGGCCCGCACCGACGCGGCCTCCATCGAGCGGTCGTAGACGTCGTCGGCCTCCTTCGCCAGCCGCGCCGCCTGCACGGCCTCGGCGCCGAACCCCTTGACGACGCGCACGCCGGCCACTGACTCCTCGACGACCGCCGCCAGCTCGGCCGCCTCCTGCTGGATGCCGAGCACTGCGGGGTGGAGGCGCCGGGAGAAGCGGGTGGCGAGCAGGTTGAGGAACGGCAGCGTGCCGAGCGCGAGCAGGGTGAGGAGCGGGTTGATCGTGAGCAGGATCACCGTGACCGCGGCGACCGTCACCGCGTTCGAGATCGTCAGCGGGATCATGACGACGAACGCCTGCAGCTGCTGGAGGTCGGTGTTGGCCCGGCTCATCAGCTGACCGGTCTGCGCCCGATCGTGGAAGGCGAAGTGGAGCCGCTGGAAGTGGGCGAAGAGCCGCTCGCGCAGGTCGGCCTCGATCCAGCGGGCCTCGCGGAAGGCGAGGTAGCGCCGGAGCCCGGTGAAGACGCCGACCACCACGGCCGCGCCGGCGATCACGAGGGCCCAGCGGCGCAGGGCCGCCATGTCGTCGGCCTCGATGCCCTCGTCGATGGCTCGCTGCACGAGCAGCCCGACGCTGACCTTCCCGACCGTCCACCCGAGGCCGACGAGCACCCCGAGCGCCAGGCCGGCGCGGCGGGCGCGACAGGCCTCGACGATCAGGCGCCAGCCCGATCGCCTCCGGGGTGCTGCCGGCGGTGCTGTGGCGGTGTCGATCGTCCCCCTCCCTCACTTGACCCGCGGGTCAACCTATCGGGCCGGCCCGGGAGGGGCCGCGCGCTCCGGCCCCGGGACATCCCCCTACCCTTGCCGCGGTGCCCTCCGCTGCCGTCGCCGACTCGGGCCTGGGCCGGGCCCAGGCCGCCGTGCTCACGGTGGGCGCGGTCGCGGGCTGTGCGGTGCTCGCCGCGCTCGACCCGTCCGAGGGCGGCCCCTACCCGTCGTGCCCCACCCAGGTGCTGCTCGGCCTGGACTGCCCGGCCTGCGGCACCCTGCGGGGCGGCCACGCGCTCCTGCGGGGCCGGCTCGGCCAGTCGCTCGACCACAACCTGCTCCTCGTCGTGGCCGTCCCGGTGGCCGTGGTGGCGTGGGTGGTGCTGGCCGCCCGTGCCCTCGGCCGGCCCGTGGCCGCGCCCCGCCTGCCCCGCTGGGCGGTCCCCGCCGCGATCGCCGTGGCGGCGGTGTTCACGGTGGTGCGGAACCTCGACCTCGGCCCCCTGGCCTGGCTCGACAGCGCCGCCTGACCGCCCGCCGCGAGGACTGGGCCGAACGGACCAGACGAGGGCTACAGGTCGGGGCCCGAGGTGCCGATGGATCCCCGAGGGCTGGGAGGAGCACCTGTGCGGTTCGAAGAGCTGATCATCGAGGAGTCCGGCGAGGAGCTCCGCCTGCCGTTGCACCCGCGCCTGACCGTGCTGGCCGGACTGGGCCCGGACGAGCGCGCCGCGATGGCCGGCACGGTGCTCGACGCCCTCGCCGGCGGGTCGGCGCCGCTCGGCCTCCGCTACGTGGACGCCACCGGGCGGGCCGTCGTGGTCCAGAGCCGGGGTGGCCGGGTGACCGCCCGCGACGAGGACGGCAACCCGGTGCCCGAGCCGATCGGCAGCATCGCCACGTCGCGCCGGGCGCTGCAGGAGCTCATGGTGGTCACCGCCGGCGACGTGTCGCCGGAGCGGACCCGCGTCCGGGACGACGAGCCCGCCGAGCTCCGGGAAGCCCGGGATGCGCTCGAGGCGCTCGCCGCCCAGCTCGAGGCAGCCGAGGCCGAGCAGGCCCGCACCGCCGAGCAGCGGGCTGAGCTGGCCCGGCTCGACGGCGAGATCCAGGCGGCCCGCGACGGCGCGGCCCGCCGGCAGTACGCCCAGGTGCTGGCGCAGCTCGAGCGGATCCGGTCCGAGGCCGCCGCGCTGGAGTCCGACGAGGCCGCCGTGGCCGCCGACCAGCGGCTCCTCGCCGCCGCCGACGCGCTCCGCGCCCTGGCCAGCGACCACGCCACGGCTGAGGCCGAGGTGGCGTCGCTGCGGGCCCAGATCGAGGGCACCCGGCTCGACGCCGACGAGCGCGAGGCCCTCGCAGCCATCCCGGCCGAGCCGCCAGCCGACCTCGAGGACCTCGTCGACGCCGTCCAGACGGCAGCCAGTCGGGCGCGGGAGCTCGAGCACCGCCTGCAGGACCTGGCCGTGGCCACCCTCCCGGCGCCGTCCGACCCCATCGTCGCCGAGCTGGGCGTTCGGGACCAGGACGAGCTGTGGGCGACGGCGGAGCGCCTGCGGGCAGCCAAGGCCGCGATGCACGAGGTGCGGGTCTCGCTCGGCGGGCTCGAGATGGACGACGTCGGGGCCGAGCCCACCGTCGTGGCCGAGATCGAGGCGGCCCACGCCGCGGTCGACGAGGCCGAGCGCGCGGCTGACGCCGTCCGGTTCCCCGCCCAGGCAGCGATCGTGGTGGGCGCCCTGGCCGGCATCCTCGGGATGGCCCTCGGCACCCTCCTCGCGTCGCTGGGCCTGCTCGCCGCCATCGTCGCTGCCGTCGCCGGCATCGTCGTCCCCGACCTGCGGCTCCGCCGAGCCCGGCGGATCGAGGCCGCCGCGCTCGAGAAGGCGGGGGCCACCAGCTACCTCGGCTTCCACATCCGTCGGGTGGAGGCCACCGTCGACCCCTCGCTGCGCCAGGCCGCGACCGCCGCCGTCGAGGAGCAGCGGGCCGCCACCGAGGCCTGGCTCGACCTGGTGGGGCCCGCGCTCAGCGTCGAGCACGCGCTCCACCTGGAAGACGAGGTGCGCGCCTACCACGCCGCGCTGCAGGACCTCGGCGAGACGGCCGAGGCGATGGACCAGCTGCGCCAGGAGCTCGCCACGTCGGCCCAGCCGGCGCTGGCGGCAGCGAGGGCGGCGCTGGCGACGGCCTGCGAGCCCTACGGCGTCGCCGGGGACGACCTCGAGCGAGGCGACCTCGTCGCGCACGTCGCCGAGCGCTGCCGCCTGGGCGCCGCCGCACGGGCCCAGGAGCGGCTGCACCGGGCCGAGGTCGTGGCGCAGCGCACCGCCGAGCGGCTCCTCGCCGGGCTGGCCGAGCACGGGATCGACGAGGGCGACCTGCCGGCCCGCCTCGGGGCGCTCGAGTGGGCGGTGACCCGTGCGTCGGAGCGCGAGGACGCCCGCCGCCTCGCCCGCCCCCGCGCCGAGATCGACGCCGATCTCGAGCGGCTCACCGCCCTCGCCGCGCAGCTGCGGCGGCCGGAGTGGGGCACCGTCGACCTCGAGGAGGCGGCCGGCCCCGACGTCGAGGAGCTCGAGGCCGAGCGCGATCGGCTCGCCGCCGAGCTGGGGTCCGCCCCCACCCTGATCGACCTCGACCGGCTCCGCGACCGCCATGACGCCCTGGCCCGACGGGTGGCCACGCTCGAGAGCCAGGTGGGGCTCGACGACTCGCCCGGCGCGATCGCCGACCTGCAGCAGGCGCTGCTGGCTCGCCTCACCACCGCCGGGCAGGCCGGACCGAGCGGCGATCCGGTGCCGGTGGTCCTCGACGAGGTGCTGGCCCGGGTCCCCCCGGACCGCACCTGGGACCTGCTCGACCTGGTTTTGCGCCTGTCGGAGCGCCACCAGATCCTCTACCTGACCGGCGACGCCTTCGTGGCCGCGTGGGCCCGTCAGCGGGCGGTCGACGGCAGCATCACCCTGCTCGAGGCCGACTCGGACGCCGAGGCCGACGCCGTCCAGCCCGCCTGATCCCGTCCCGGCCGCGGGCCGGTCCGGTCGACTCCGGTCAGTCGAGGCGGCGCAGCTGCGCCCGGTAGGTGGCGGCTCGCTCCCGGTAGACCTCGACGCCCGGCTTGATGTGCCAGTCCGGGTCGACCGCGTCGGGCTTGATCTTGGCGGGGACGCCCATGGCCATGGCCCGGGACGGCACCGTGAGCTTGCCGCTCACGAGCGCCCCGGCCGCCACGAGCGCCTCCGACTCGACCACGGCGCTGTTGAGGACGATCGCGCCGGAGCCGACGAGGCTCCCGTCGTGGATCGTGCAGCCCTCCAGGTGCACGTTGTGGCCGATGACGCAGTCGGCTCCGATGCGGGTGGGGGTGATCGGGGTGGTGTGGACGACCGTGCCGTCCTGCACCGAGGTCCGGGCCCCGACGACGATGCCGCCTGGATCGCCGCGCAGCACCGCGCCGGGCCACACCGAGGACTCGGGGCCGAGCGTGACCTCGCCGATCACGACGGCGTCAGGGTGGACGTAGGCGGTGGGGTCGATGGTGGGCTCGATGTCGCCGAGCGCGTAGATCGCCATGGCGCTCAGCTCGTGAAGCGGCCGTAGCCGCCCCGGAAGAAGATGAGCGGACGCCCCTCGTGGCCCACGCCGAGGTCGAGGACCCGGCCGAGCACGCAGTGGTGGTCGCCGGCGTCGAGCACCCGGTCGATCTCGCAGTCGATCCAGGCCAGCACCCCGTCGAGCAGCGGTGCGCCGGTGCCGGCGGGCTTCCAGCCGACGCCGACGAACTTGTCGTCGTCCTTCGAGGCGAAGCGTCGCGACAGCTCCTCCTGGTCCTCGGCGAGGATGTTCACGCAGAACACGCCGGCCTTCTCGATGCCGGGCCAGGTGGCGGAGTCCTTGCCGGCGAAGAAGCCGACGAGCGGCGGGTCGAGCGACACCGAGCTGAACGAGCCGACCGACATGCCGACGTTGTGCGGCTCGCCCGGCGCCGTGATGACGGTGACCCCCGTGGGGAAGTGGCCGAGGACCTGCCGGAAGCGAGCCGAGTCGAAGGGTGGGGGTGCTGCGGTCATCGGCCGGAGGGTACCCGCGGGGCGGTCGAGCGCCGACCAGCCGCCGTCAGCCGTGGGAGATGACCAGGCCCTCGTAGGCGGCTACGACCTCCTCGATGCGGGTGCCGCGGGCGAGGGCGCGGGCGTGCTCGAGGATGGCGTCGAGGGAGGCGTCGTGGTGGGTGGGGTCGTGGTGGAACAGCGCCAGCCGCTTGACTCCCGCCTCGTGGGCCACGTGCACCGCGAAGTCGACCGTGCAGTGCCCCCAGTGGGCCTTCGGCCCGAACTCCTCCACCGTGTACTGGGCGTCGTGGATCAGCAGGTCCACACCGTCGCAGAGCTCGAGGACCGCGTCGGTGACCTCGTGGGAGCCGTCGAGGGGCATCTGGTGGTCGGAGAGGTAGGCGACGGTGGCCCCGCCCATCTCGATCCGGTACCCGTTGGTCAGGCCGATGTGCGGCACCGGGCGGACGGTGACCTTGGCCCCGTCGATCTCGATCTCCTCGTTCCACACGTCGTGGAAGCGGATGTCGCCGAGCAGGTCCTTGGTGCGCACCGGGAAGAACGGCGGGCGCATCAGGTCGTTGACGGCGTCGGCCAGGCTGGCGTGGTCGTCCTGCGGCGGGCCGTAGACATCGAAGCGGGCGCCGTCGCGCAGGACCGGCGTGAAGAACGGGAGGCCCTGCACGTGGTCCCAGTGGATGTGGGTGAGCAGCGCCGACCCCGCGAACGGGACCGAGGGATCGAGCGTCTCGCCCCAGAACCGCAGCCCGGTGCCGAGGTCCAGCACGATCGGCTCGTGTCCCGGCGCCTCGAGGGCGACGCACGAGGTGTTCCCGCCGTACCGACGGTTCGCCTCGCACGGACACGGTGTCGAGCCGCGCACCCCGAAGAAGCTGACGTTGAGCAGGACGTCCCCCGTTTCCCCTGGTTGTCGGGCAGGTTACCCCCTGGCGACGAGCGCCTGTCCCGGGTGTGACGGGCGTCTCAGCGGTGGTGGACCGACCTCGTCGGCGGGCTGACTACATTCCGCCGCCATGGAGCTGCGCCAGGGGACCACCACCGTCGATGGACTCGAGCTCGCCCACCTGGAGGTGGGGGACGGCCCGCTGGCGGTGTGCCTGCACGGCTTCCCCGACTCGGCGTGGACGTGGCGGCACCTCCTCCCGGCGCTGGCCGACGCGGGCTACCGGGCGGTGGCGCCGTTCCTGCGGGGCTACGCGCCCTCGGCCGTCCCGGCCGACGGCCGCTACCAGACCGCCGCCCTCGGCCTCGACGCCTGCGGGCTCCACGAGGCGCTCGACGGCGGGGACGACGCGGTGCTCATCGGGCACGACTGGGGCGCCATGGCGGCGTACGTGGCGGCCAGCCACGAGCCGCAGCGGTGGCGGCGGGTGGTGACGATGGCGGTGCCACCGGCCCCGGCGGTAGCGCAGGGCTTCATGTCCTACGACCAGCTGCAGCGCAGCTGGTACATGTTCTTCTTCCAGCACCCGCTGGCCGACGTGGCGGTGGGCCTCGACGACCTCGCGTTCATCGATCGGCTGTGGGCGGACTGGTCGCCGGGCTACGACGCCAGCGAGGACCTGGCGCGGGTGAAGGACTCGCTGCGCGAGCCGGCCAACCTGGCCGCCGCGCTCGGCTACTACCGGGCCACGCTCGGCGGCGTCGGGGTCGACCCGGCGCTGGAGCCGGTGCAGGCGGCGGGCAACGAGCTGCCGCCGCAGCCCACGCTCTACCTCCACGGCCGCGACGACGGCTGCGTGGGCGTGGAGGTGGCCGAGCTCGCCCGCCCGCTGCTCGAGGCGCGGGAGGGATCCCGGATGGAGTTGGTGGACGGCACCGGGCACTTCCTGCACCTGGAGGCGCCGGAGCAGGTCAACCGCCTCGTCGTCGACTTCCTAGCCGGCGAGGACCTCCCGGCGAGCTAGAAGGCCAGGCCGGGCAGCGGCGGCGGGAGCAGCAGCGCCCGGTCCAGCGCGTCGAGCAGCTCGGGCGGGCCCGACAGGTCGGCAGTGACGGCGAGCCCGGAGGCCGGGCGGGCCCCGAACCACAGGCGGGAGAGCGAGCTCACGTCGGCGTCGAGGACGGGGAACCCGCCGCGGTGGCCCCGCTCGACGGTGGAGGTCTCCCCCACCGTGACCGTGTACTCGCCGCTCAGGCCGGGCCAGGTGGGCTCGGAGAGCGGGTCCCGCAGCACGAGGTCGAAGGCCACCTCCTCGCCGGGCCAGCGGCGGGCGGCCACGCACGCCTCGAGGTCGAGGATGCGCAGCTGGTACCAGGCCATCGCCGAGTGGGGCGGGCGGTGGTCGGGCTCGAGCAGGTCGTGGGACCTGATCGGCCGGTCCAGCAGGTCCTGGACCTGGATGCGGGCGGGCTCGACCAGGCAGACCCGGCGGATCTGCGCGCTGAGGGAGCGCAGGAGCCCGAGGAGGTCGTGCAGGTCGGCGTCGTCGACGTAGGCGAGGAGCCCGACGCGGAAGGGGCCGTTCTCCGCCGCGCAGGTGCCGACGAGGCAGGCGCGCAGCCGTCCCGCGTCGTCGCGGAACCCGAAGCCGAGGAACGGGTCCTCGAACCAGTCCAGCTCGGCCCGCACGGCCTGCGGTCGGTCGAGGCGCACCTCGCCGTGGCTGCGACGGCGTCGGTCCATCAGGTCCGCCACGTCGGCCCAGTCGTCTCGGGTGACCCGTACCGGGGTGGCCGACGGGGCCGCCACCCGCAGGTCACCGGGGTCGAAGTCCAGCTGGATGGTGTACGGGCAGCTGCCGAAGCCGAAGCGGTCATAGAACCCCTGCTCGAACATGCCGAGGGCGGCGACGGCGGCCCCAGCCCGGGCCCCCTCGGCCACCGACGCCCGGGTGAGGCGCGTGGCCAGCCCGCGGTTGCGGCCGATCACGCTCGTGGTCACGGCCGTGATGGCGGCCAGCGGCAGGTCTCGGTCGTCGTAGCGGATGACCCCGGGGGTCCGGTGGACGAGGGCCTCGGCCTCGCCGTCGAGGACGCCCACGACGGCGTCCGCCCCGTCGAGGAACACCTCGAGGGCGCGGGCCATCCGGTCGCTGTCGTCGATCCAGTGGATCTCCCGCCACAAGCGGGTGACCGCAGGCAGGTCGCTCGGCTGGTACTCCCGCACCTCGACGTCCATGGGCTGATCCTGGCAGCGCGCGGGCCGACGTCCTAGCGCGTTCGTCCCGTCGCGGTCAGCCGGCGCCGGGGAGGCGGTACCGGCCGTCCTCGTGCACCGCGAGCCCGTCGGCCACCACCCGGGCCGCCACCCGGCGGGCCCGCGCCGGGTCGTCGGGCCACCCCATCGCCTGGGCCAGCTCGTCGTCGGGCACCTCGCCGGCCCGTAGCGCGGCCACGAGCCGGCCCCGGCCCTCCCGGTCGCTGCCCGCGAAGCGAGGTTGGGCGACCGACACCCCGGCGGACCCGTCGGCCGGGTCGGGCGGCGGGGTGCCGGCGGCGAGCCACGCGCAGCGGGCCTGCACCGGGCACTCGCCGCAGCGGGGACGGCGGCGGACGCACACGCCGGCGCCGAGGTCGAGCATGGCCTGGTTCCACGCCCAGGCCCGCCCCGTGGGGAGCGCAGCGTCGGCGGCGGCCTGCGCCTCCCGGACGGTGAGGGGCCGGCCAGCCCAGCGGGCCAGCACCCGGGCGGTGTTGGTGTCGACGATGGCGGCGTCGCGCTCGAACGCGAACGCGAGGACCGCCCGAGCGGTGTAGGGCCCGATGCCGGGCAGGGCCAGCAGGGCGTCGAGGTCGGCGGGGAGGCGGCCTCCGTGGCGGGCCACCACCTCGGCCGCGCAGCGGTGCAGGTTGAGGGCCCGGCGGTTGTAGCCGAGGCCCGACCAGGCCCGCAGCACGTCGGCCGGCGCGGCCGCCGCCATGGCGGCCGGGTCCGGGAAGCGCTCGAGCAGCACCGGCCAGCGCTCGGCCACCCGGGCCACCTGGGTCTGCTGGGCCATCACCTCGCAGAGGAGGACGGCCCACGGGTCGCGGGTGCGCCGCCACGGGAGGTCGCGGCGGCGGGTTTCCCACCACCCGAGCAGGTCCTGCCCGGCCGGGTCGGCGCAGGTCAGCGCAGCACGGCCCACTGGACGCGGCACGTGTACGGGAGCGGGAACGGCTCCTCGCGCCGGGCGACCAGGGCGACGACGTCGGCGGCCAGCCGCTCGCGCTGCGCGGTGGGCATGGCGGCGATGTAGCTGATCGACCGGACCCGGTCGGCCAGCAGCTGGCGGGTCATCGGCTGGTCCCAGCTCACGGTCCGCTCCTGCAGCGGGCCGAACCGGCCGTCGGCGGCGACCACCGCGGCCCAGTCGGCGTTCTGGTAGCGGGAGACCGTGCGCTCGTGCCACCGGATGATGCGGCTCATCTCGTCCACCCACGCGGTGCGCTCGTCCCGCTCGTTCCACAAGAGGGCCAGCCGGCCGCCGGGCTGCAGGACCCGGGCGATCTCGGCCAGGGCCGCGGGGGCGTCGAACCAGTGGAACGCCTGGGCCACGGTGACGACCTCGATCGAGCCGTCCGGCACGGGGATCGCCTCACCGAGGCCGTCGAGCACCGCGATGTCGGGGAGGATGGCCTGCAGCTGGCCCCGCATCGCGGTGACCGGCTCGACGGCGACGAGGTCGGCGTCGAGCTCGAGCAGGCGGCGGGTGAGCTTGCCGGTGCCGGCGGCCAGGTCGAGGACCCGGGTGCCCGGTCGGATGCCGACCTCGTCGCGCAGGATGGCGAGCGCCTCGTCCGGGTACCCCGGGCGAGCGGCCTCGTAGGCGGCGGCCGCCGCCTCGAAGCCGCGGGCGGCTACGTCATCGATGGGCAACGATGCCTCCCGGGCTCCCCGGTCGCGCCGCCGCCCGCACGGTCAGGCCTCGTCGAAGACGCTGTCGTCGTAGGGGAAGCGCCGCTGCGGGGCGTGGTCTCGCTTCCACACCATCAGCTTGCGCTTGAAGTAGCAGACCTCTTCGCCCCGCTGATTGATGCCCTTGGTCTCGACGGTGACGATGCCCCGGTCGCCCTTGGACGTCTCCTTCACGTCGAGCACCTTGGTGACGGCGTAGATCGTGTC
>Ga0079224_100009100_pt1 | contig 13509 bp, 13 predicted proteins | sample Stecom2015_FD_80414 | JGI IMG/M metagenome (GOLD analysis project Ga0079224, IMG submission 80414) | Agricultural soil microbial communities from Utah to study Nitrogen management - Steer compost 2015 | ecosystem: Environmental > Terrestrial > Soil > Agricultural land | place: USA: Utah... | reverse complement strand
GGACATTGAAGAGGTCGTGGCAGCCATCAACAATTAGGGTCGTCAGTCAGCCCTTCCCATCATTCCTCCTCCTTAACCAAAGGAATTGAAAGCAGGGGGATCTCGCTTTCTGACGCCATGATACGGGTTTTGCTTTTATGCACGAGCGAGGACCAGAACCCGTAGCGTAGCGGCACCATCACCAGGATATCCGCGGAGATTGCTTTGATTTCGCGGTTGATCTCGTCGAGTACAGCTTTGGATTGTACTTCCTTGTAGTAGTACGACAGCCCGCCGAAAACCTCGTCAAACGCCTCGCCATGCAGGGCCATCGCCGTCTCGCCGCTTTTTATCTTGCTAATTGTCTTATTGACGTGGAAAATCGTAACGTCCGCGTCGAAGCCTGCCGCTACTTCCCTCACCTTGCCGAGCACGGCCCGTTGAGCCCCCTGCAGCATGTCGCAGGCAAAAAGCACCTGTTTCACTCCTTTGAATGTCGCGCCTTGAGGTATGGCAAGGATCGGCGTACGGAGCTTGTGGATCGCGGACGTGGTCGTATTGCCCAACAGGTCCTGTTCGAGGGATTTGGCAGCCATTCCCATTACGACCAGCGAAGCGTCAAAGCGTGCAATCGAAGCCCGTATGGACTCGTAAAAATCGCCGATGTACCAGTCGACGACCACATCGATCTGATAGGCCTGCCGCAGTGCTTCGCCGCGCGCCTCGAAGCGTTCCTTATTGCGGTCCAGCATTTCCTGCAGCGCACGGGGAGAAACCCGCGCATTAACCGCGTGGACCGACACGGTGTAAAGGTGGAATAGTACTAGCTTGGCACCGGTTTGCCGAGCAGCAGCCGCTGCGTATTCTACGGCGTTTTCGGCCACGGGGGTAAAGTCTGTAGCAACAATAATCGTTTTCATCTTGGTAATTTTTTAGTCGTTTCGCATAAAAGAGCAGATAGCCGCCGGTTCCCCTCACCATACGGTGGCTAACTACAAAGTGATTCAAACTTCTTGGAAAAAGACAAGCAGTTCAACGGCCGTAACTTAGAGTATTACGGACCCTTGAACCGCCAGTATACAAACTTACGAAAAGAGGTGATAGAAAAACTGTATTATGCCATTTATTACAATTAATCCAACCAATGAACGCGAATCTTCCAGTCGGTCAATTCGGGCAACGTTTTCACATGTATCGTCCTCCAGTTAAAACCGGCTGCCGATGGCAGATACCGACTATTGATATCGAGGGCTTTAAGTCGCCTGCCGGTAACGGCTCTTATAAAGTCACCAAAAATGGAAGGGCTCGCTCCCGACTTTGTAAGGACATCAAGTCCAATGCCTGCCACATAACCGTATCGCAACCCGTACGCCGCTACCAAGCCTCCCACCGTCGCAATCCCCAAATTGAGCCCGATCTTGTTGTCATAATTAAACTATTCTACCTGTATGGTTTAACTCAGGAAAGCGTAGTTATTTATCGAAAGCAAAACGACGTCCATGAAATCACCGTGCGATTGACGATCGGTAAAGAATGTATTGACCGTCACAATACGCCATAAAAAAAGCCACCTTTTTTTGGTGGCTTTATAAGCATCCTGTACGTTGGGTTTTATGTCGATCAGGACAGGGTTGCTCCTACGCGCTCGAGCAGTCGCTTCGTTGCGAGAATGCCTTCGTTTTCGCTCAGCGCGTCCCCTTCGTACTCAATTCCGACATACCCGTTGTAGCCGGCGTCCTTCACAATACGCAACATCCGTTCATAGTCGATATTGGCCTCATTTCCGTTTTCGTCAAACACGTTCGCCTTGGCGCTCACGCCTTTTGCAAAGGGCATCAGATCGATAACGCCCTGGTAGCGGTCGTACTCGTAGAAGTTACCAAAATCAGGCAAGCTTCCACAGTTGTCCTTGCCCACCCCTGCCAATACGGCGCTCAGCCAATCGCCATGCGACGATATGCCCCCATGGTTTTCTACAATGACATTGATATCGTGCTGTGCACCGAAGTCGCTCAGGCGCGAGAGCCCGTCGATAGCAGCAGCCTTTACTTCCTCGGGCGTGCCGTCACCTGCCGCATTTACACGGATGGCGTGGCACCCCAGGAATTTTGCCGCTTCTACCCATTTATAGTGGTTTTCTACAGCCGTTATGCGCTCGGCTTCGTCGGCGGCGCCGAGGTTACCTTCGCCATCAACCATGATCAGCACGTTTTTTACGCCTAAATCATCCGTGCGCTGCAATAGCTCGGACAAATAGGCTTTGTCGTTTGCTTTGTCCTTGAAGAATTGGTTAACGTATTCTACCGCATGAATATCAAACTGCTTCACCGTGTACTCGGGAAATTCCATATGGGTCAGCTTGCCCGAGAACAGTGTACGATTTAGCGACCACTGGGCCAGCGAGATGTCGAAAAACAAGTTAGCTTCCGCGTTGTCCTCCGCTCCGGCTCCGCCAGGCGACCCGCACCCGTAGTAAGGGGCCAACGCCACGCCTGCGGCACCCGCGCCTAGGTATTTCAAAAATGTCCGTCTTGATGTAGCCATGCTTGATGTGTTGCTGTTAGTAATTAGTTAGTTTTATATCGCCATCCAAACATACAAGTTTTGATCGTATCTTGGATTAATATTTTTTAAATATTGGCCCATCCATGTGCCAGTACATCAGCCAGGTGCATGGTTTTCACAGGCAGGTCGTGTCTGTCGATGTAGGCTTGCAGCTGGAGCAGGCACGACGCATCGGTCGAGATGATGTAGTCCGCCTGTTGATCGAGCGCATTCAGCACCTTCTGTTCGGCCATGGCACTGGAGATTCCTTCAAACTTCACGGCAAACGTGCCACCGAACCCGCAACAGGTATCGCTGTCTTTCAGTTCCAACAGATGCAGTCCTCCTACGTTGGCCAGCAGCTGCCGAGGCTCCTCGCGAATCCGGCACTCGCGCAGGGCCGAACAGGAATCATGGTAAACCGCCCTACCCTCAAGCTCAGCACCGAAATAATCCTTGCCCACTACGTTGACAAGAAAATCCGACAACTCATGGATATTGCTTTGGATTGCCCGGCATCGGTTATGCTGTTGGGTGTTGGTAAACAAATGGTTGAACCCGTTTTTCACCATGCCCGTACAAGACGCTGACGGCGACACGATGTAATCGGTATCGCTAAAATCCTGAAGGAATTTGTTGCCCACTTTCTTGGCCTCGTCCCAATAACCGGCATTGTACGCTGGCTGCCCGCAGCAGGTCTGCTCGCTGTTGTAATGCACTTGGCATCCAGACTTTTCCAAAATGCGGACGGTGTTAAAAGCCGTCTCGGGATATAGCTGATCTATAAAGCAGGGGATGAACAGTTCGACTTTCATATCGGGTGGCGCGAGCGGAGCCGCGCGAAGTAATTTTAATTTCGGTGTAAGTTACGCTTTTTCCAGCTGCCGTCGTTCGGCCCTCAGCATCCGGTAAAGCAATAATAGGCCCACAACAAAAAATATACCCAAACACAGTGCCGAATAACGGATATTATCGGTAAGCTGCTCGATCAGGGCGAAGCTGAACAATCCCAGTACGATAGCGATCTTCTCCGTTACGTCGTAGAAGCTGAAAAAACTGGCCGTATCCTCTTCGCCTTCTGGCAACATCTTAGAGTAGGTGGAACGCGATAGCGACTGGATGCCCCCCATCACCATCCCCACCAGCGCCGCCATAACGTAGAATTGGACTTCATGATCGATGTAGAACGCCGCCACGCAGATAAAGACCCATACGGTGACAACAATCATCAATACGCGTACGTTGCCAATGTAACGAGCCAGTAGGGACATCAAATATGCGCCTCCAATAGCCACCAACTGGATCAGCAAAATCGTGGCGATAAGCTTAGGTGCGCCCAACTGGAGCTCCTTTTCGCCAAACGCCGCTGCCACGATCATCACGGTTTGCACGCCCATGGCATAGAAAAAGAAAGCAGGCAAAAAGCGCTTGATCTGGGGTATCGCCCTCAGCTTCTTCCACACGCCCTGTAGTTCGACAAATCCCTTCGACCAGACGTTGCTCCCCTCCTCGGCATGCCGCACCGTCCCGTTGGGAAGCTTGCGAAACGGTATTTGCGCCCACGCCACCCACCACAAGCCAACCAGAAAGAACGAAAGACGTGCGGGGAGACTGGCATCCGTAATCCCGAACCATTCCGGTTTGAGCACAAAGACAAAGCAAATTACCTGCAAGGTGACGCAGCCCACGTAGCCATAGGCGAAACCTTGGGCGCTGACCCGATCCTGCTGGTCGGGCGTAGCGATCAACGGCAGGTAGGCGTTGTTAAACATCAGTCCGCCGATGTATCCCATCGCGGCCAATACGTAGCATAAAATACCCCACTCAAGCGTTTCCAATCGAAAGAAAAACAGCCCCATGCACGCCAACCCGCCCAAATAGGTAAAGCCCATCATAAATGTCTTTTTGTTACCCTTGTAATCCGCAATGGATGACAGTATCGGCAAGGCTAGCGCCATAACCAGGTACGCGAACGACAGGGAAAAATTTGCGAGCGCGGTATTAATAACCTCAAACCCGAAGAATGAAACCCGGTCGCCGCGTTCCTCCGTAATGGTAATCGCCGTGTAGTACACCGGGAAAATGGTGGAGGTAATGACGAGGTTGTAGGCAGAGTTCGCCCAGTCGAACATCGCCCAGGCGCGGATGGTGGATTTGTCGTTTTTTTTGGGCACGGCCATTATGCGAGAAATAAGTTAATTAAAGGTTGATGCGACATCACTTGGCTACTCGGCGTCGCCCCACAGCAGTTAATAATTGTCATGTATGGCAGTGATAATGCGCGCCATCTCCTGTCGGATCTCGGCAACAGGACGCACATAGTTATTGTTCATAAACGAATAAATAAGTTTTCGGCCGGATTTCGTGATCAAATAGCCGCTTTGGTTATGGTTATTGGAAAGGGTTCCCGTTTTTGCCCACACAAACGGCCGCCCATTGCGCGTCGGATAAACACGCTCCAGCGTTCCGGAAACGCCCCCCGCCGGAAACAACGCCAGCAGGCGCTCTTCGTCGGGGACGACTTCCTGCAATTTTTCGAGCAGGCGGACCATCGACGCCGGGCTTGACAGGTTGTATCGCGATAATCCGGATCCGTCATGCCATTCCGGCCGCTGGGGTAAATCGTCGAGGTACTCATCCACGATATACCGACGTATCGAATCCGCGTTTAGCTCCGCACCCAAATGCATGGCCGCGCAAACCAGCAACAACTGCTCGGCGATGTGGTTGTCGCTAGGCAACATCATCGCCCGCAGAACGGTGTCGAGCGGATGCGAGTAGACAAAACGGGCATCGTCAGGGACGGCCATGCGTGTCAGCTGGACTTGCCGGCGAAGCGTGTCCGAAAGCAAGGCGGCAAGCAGTCGGTCGCTTGTCTTGAAGGGAGCCCACCGGTTGAGGGTAGCGGGAACGGTTTGGCCATTATATCGAAACGTGTTGTCATGGTGATCGCGCTGGATGGTGAACCGTGGGGCTCGCATAGTGTAGTCAAGCTGCAGGTACGGAGCAAAGTAAGACGGGGTGGCCTGGATGCCACGGTTGCTCGCAGCCTTGAAGTTAACTACGTTGCCATAAATAGGCATAGCGTGGATCTCCGGCTGGTAATAATAGGCATAATCGTTCCATTCCCAACCTCGGCCGAAGGGGTTGCCGGTATAATTACCCGTGGCATAATACAATTGCTTGCCAGAAGAACGCAGAAAATCGAGCACGTCGCTTTCCCCAAAAGCCGGATTGAGCAATGTGGGATCCCCGGTACCCCAAAAGACGAGCGAGTCACCGCGTTCGACGTAGCGTAAAGCCGGAATCGAATCGCCCAATAAAGTAAGTGCAGCATATACGGTATAGAGCTTGGTGTTCGAGGCCGGCGTGAAATACTTGTCCGCGTCCTGTTCGTACAAGACCTCTTTGGCACGGGGATCGTACAGCTTAAAGCCTACAAAGTGGGACGACATTACTTCCGAACCATTAAAGAGCCGTGCCAGTTCAGACGCGGTTTGCGCGCCAGCATGAAGGGCCGAAAATAGCATAGCGCCCGCCCCCACAAAACCGAGTATATAGGCTCGCACCCTATTCTTCTGTCTATGTTTTTTAACGTTTAGCAACATATTCGCAGCGTTTTTCATGGTCGTTTATCGACTAAGTTCAGAGCTAGCCGGGGATCAATAGCCTCATCGCTTATCCAGCGCATAGGTATCATAACGATGATAAAGAAGAATGGCGACGAAGAAAGCGAGATGAATCAGCTGGGAAGGAAATGAACCCCAGGCTTCCACCAGGCCGGACCCGCCAAGCAGTACGAGCATCAACACCGCGCCTGCTATGGCGCTCGGCCGCGTAAGGAAACCGAGCAGCAACGCGAGGCCGAGGACTAATTCGATAACGGGCAACGCGTATGACCATGGCCGGACGAGCCATTCGGGCAGCACCGATACGCTAAATTGTTCCACCATGCCCTCGCTGAATGCATCCAGTTTGGGCAGACGAACAATTCCGTGCGTCAGCATGGAAATGGCCATCGCCAGGCGCACGAATAAAAAAGCGATTCGTTTATCACTATTGCTTTCGGGTAATCTATCCATATCAGTTTGCCACTGTCTAAATTTCGCTTCATGCGTTCGAGCAAATATATCGTATCGCCGGCAATTTTTTGGTTTTTCGGTCGGATTCTCCCCGCCTAAGCGAATATTCCAATGACCATTTCTCCCGCGCGCGGTTATAAAAACAACGATGTAGCGTGCGGGAAGATAAATGATTTCCTATCTTTACGGGGTGAAATGAACGGGTGGCGAAAGTCCCCCTTCGGGTTCATAGCCATCGCGCGGCCGTGCGGGCCAGGGTGTTGGCAAAAACGCTTAAACTATCATCATCCTCAATAAGAGATTTTTTATGAAAATTCTAACTCCTCTTGCAAGTGCATTCGCTATCGCCATAGCCTTTGGCGCATGCCAAAACAGCGGCAGCTCAGCCCATGAACACCCACCGCGTACCGGTACACCGGTAGCGTCTGAACAAGTATCATTTCACATTGACACGCTGTACGAAGGGCTGGAAAACCCTTGGGGAATCACATGGTTGCCAGACGGCCGCGCTCTAATCACCGAACGGAGCGGCGAAATCCTCGTGGTGGAAAACGACGTGTACAACGGAAAAAAGCTACAAGGTTTCCCCGAAACGTACGTAAATGGGCAAAGCGGCGTGCTAGACATCCAGGCGCACCCCGATTACGACAACAATGGCTGGATATACGTAACCTACGCCAAGCCCGGCGAAGGGGGGGGCAGCACCACCCTCATCCGATTTAAAGTGGATGGCGACCAGATCGTGAACCTGGAGGAACTGTACCAAACCCAGCCCCTGTCGAGCCGAGGCATCCACTTCGGCAGTCGTATCATCTTTGACAATGACGGTTACCTGTACTTCAGCACGGGCGACCGCGGCGTGATGGAAAACGCGCAGAAACTCGACAACGACATGGGCAAGGTGCACCGCTTGCATGATGACGGACGCATTCCCCAGGACAATCCCTTTGTCAATACCCCGGGAGCCAAGGGAAGCATCTGGTCGTTTGGCCACCGAAACGTGCAGGGCATGGTATACGACCAGGCCAACAACATCATCTACGCCACCGAGCACGGCCCGCGGGGAGGCGACGAGATCAACGTCGTCGAAAAAGGCAAGAATTACGGGTGGCCAGTCATTACCTACGGCATTGATTATAGCGGCGCCATCATCTCCGACCTGACCGAAAAAGAAGGCTTGGAGCAGCCTATCCACTACTGGACCCCATCGATCGCCACTTGCGGCCTGTTGTTCTACACGGGAGACAAGTTTCCCGAGTGGGAGGGCAACCTTTTTGCCGGCGCGCTCGCCCTTATGCACGTAGCCCGCGTCGATGTGGAAAATGGCAAATACGTACACGAGGAAAAATTGCTTGAAGGGATCGGGCGCGTGCGCCAGGTGGCCCAAAGCCCCGATGGTTACATTTATGTGCTGACCGAAGGCCCCGGTATGCTCCTTAAACTGGTGCCAGCCAACTAATTCGCTTTTTACAGGATTTTCGGCCGGATGTGGCTATCTTTGTATCCGCTATGAATACAAACACCCTACTTGAAAAAGCGCTGGATTTTGGCTTCCTCACCCAGGAAGAAGGCGTCCACCTGTATCATCATGCCGCCACGGCGGACCTGTCGTACGTGGCGAACGAACTGCGCAAAATACAAGTGCCTCACGGCAAGGTGACCTGGCAAATCGACCGCAACGTCAACACCACCAACGTATGCATCGCCAATTGCAAGTTTTGCAACTTCTTCAGGAGGCCGGGCCACGAGGAAGCCTATATCACGGATATTGAAACGTACAAGCAGAAAATAGAAGAGACATTTCGGTACGGTGGTGACCAATTGCTGCTGCAAGGTGGTCACCACCCCGATTTAGGCCTGCGGTTCTACGCCGACCTCTTTCGCGAGCTGAAAAAACTCTATCCAACGCTTAAGCTCCATTCGCTTGGACCACCGGAAATCGCGCACGTAGCCAAGCTCGAAGGCATGTCACACATCGACGTGCTCCGCGAGCTCAAGGATGCTGGGCTCGACTCGTTGCCGGGCGCGGGTGCGGAAATCCTCAATGACCGCGTCAGGCGGCTGATTTCCAAAGGAAAATGCGGAGGCAGGGAGTGGCTGGACGTGATGCGCGCCGCCCACCAGCTCAACCTCCCGACGTCAGCCACCATGATGTTTGGCCATATCGAAACGATTGAGGAACGCTTTGAGCATCTCGTCTGGATCCGCGAAGTGCAGGCCGAAAAACCGGAAGGGCATCACGGTTTTATCGCATTCATCCCCTGGCCGTTCCAGGATGACGGCACATTGCTCAAACGGCTTCGTGGCATCACCAACAACGTCAATGGTGAAGAGTACATTCGCATGATTGCGCTCAGCCGCATCATGTTGCCCAACATCAAGAACATCCAGGCCTCATGGCTGACGGTGGGCAAGCGGGTCGCACAGCTATGCCTGCACGCAGGCGCCAACGACTTTGGCTCGATCATGATCGAGGAAAACGTCGTTTCGGCGGCAGGCGCTCCGCACCGCTTCACGGCCAACTCGATCCAGAACGCCATCCGCGAGGCGGGCTTCGAACCCCAGCTGCGTACCCAGAAATATGAGTTCAGGGAACTTCCCGAAGGCATCGTCGAACAAGTCATCGATTATTGAAAGTGGACCCCACGGATCACATTGCGCAACAAATAGAAGCGCTCGTATTCGCTTCCGAACAAGGCATCACAGCCGAAGAAATCCAAGCAGTCCTGGAAGCCGCCACGGAGCGGGAGCATTCGCTCGCATCCATATCGGAAACGCTGGAAGCGCTGGAGGCAAAATATGCCGCCGACACGCAAGTGCTGGAGCTCAAACGCATCAATAACGCGTACCAGCTGCTTACAAAAGCCGCCTACTACCCCGTAGTGGGCCAACTGCAACAGTACCGAGCTCGCAAGAAACTTAGCCAGGCCGCCATGGAAACGTTAGCCATCATCGCCTATCGCCAGCCCATTACCAAACTGGAAATCGAACAAATCCGGGGAGTCAACTGCGACTACTCCGTGCAACGCCTGCTCGACCGCGGCCTCATCCAAATCGCCGGCAAGTCCAGCGCCATCGGACACCCCATCCTCTATGCCACGAGCGATTTCTTTATGGACTATTTCGGCATGGACACGCCAGCCGACCTACCCCGCCTGAAAGACATCGTCGATGAGGATAATACCATCGGCCAGCCGGCCGAATAACAGGCCCTAGTGCCCCTTCCCGGCTAATAAAAAAGCACAATCTTATTTTTTTAAAAAAAAGCGCTTCGAACTCAAATTCTTTCTATTTTCGTAACAGAAAACAGCTTTATTGAACAACGACAATCATGACCACATTAATGATGCAAGGAGATCTAGAAATGGACCTTTATGACGAGAAGGTCGAGGAGTTACGCATGGTAGGTGATCCGGACGATGACGATGACGACTTGTTCGACGATGACTTCGATATCGATGAAGATATCGACGCATTGGGCGATTTCGGCGACGACGACTTCGACGACGACGATTTCTAACGTACGAAGGCACCGCGCCTGGCGGAACGGGCCCCAAGCCCCAACCAATAGGTAGCACAGGCTGTCTCCGCCCATGGTGGCGATGACAGCCTCTTAAACCGGTTTGGCGCAAACGGCCAAACCACCCCTAATGAAGGGCGAGTAAATATCGAACAAAAAAGAAAGAAGAATACACGGAAAACTACCCCGCTAGGTAGTTTTCTCATGAAGCTGTTCATAAAGGTCGATGACTTTTTTCTGCAAGGTGATGATTTCCCCCTCGCGCTCCTGAAGTTTCCTTCCTAAGTCGGCAAGCTCGGCTCGCACACTGTCTTTGGCGTCGCGGTCTTCGCTTGACAACAGCTGCACCACCGACATTTCAAATAATTTCGAGATTTGGTTTAATCGTGACAAGTTTATATCGGTGATACCGGTTTCAATCTTTGAAAACGCGGGTATGGAAATATCGAGACGTTTAGCCACGTCCTCCTGGCTCCAACCTCTTTGCTGCCTTAGTAATCTGATTCTTTTCCCTAGCGAATTCATTGAGTTAGATGATTTGTATATAATTTGAGTTTTGTCCAAAATAATTGTTCTTAACTGAATAATTGTTCTTAACTGATTAATCCGTCACTAAAAAAGCTAACGAATATAACCAAATTTCACCTCCAAAAAAATTTGTCGATAAATTTAGAAACATTTATCGAATCGTGACCTCCGGAGTTCATAAACAACAAATTTTTTCCAGTTGGATCGATGTTCTCGAAGAATTTTTCGAGCTCCGAAAGGTCCGTAAAGTAGAGCAGCTTGTCAGAATTAAAGGCCGCCAAGAGAGCATCGCGCCCAATCATGGGCGTATTAACCTGTTTCAGCGATTTGCCATCGATAAACACGACGGGGTAATCCGCCTCTTCCATCGAATCTCGATATTCATTGAGGTATTCAGGATTTAGGCTGTGTTGGACGTGCAATTCGATCAGGGCAACTAATTCCTTGTCGGCGAATTGCTCCTTCACCGCGTGGATCGAAGCGCGTAGCTTGGCTGGTGTGTGCACGAAATCCTGATAGACGACGCTGTCGCCATGCCGGGTCACGTATTCCAGCCGCCTAGAGGCATTCTTATAACTCCGGATCGCGTCATAGAACGCTTCCCGACTAACGCCCAACCACTCGCAGACCGTCAGCGCAGCGGCCAGGTTCGAGAGGTTATGCTTGCCGAACACCTGAAGCGGAACATCTTCCTGCCCTGCCTGCAGGTAGGTGATGCCCTTGTTGATTTTGTAGGCAGGCAGGTTGTAGCCGTGCTTATTGATCTTGGAATGGTCCGCCATTACCAACTCGCGCAACACTTCATCCTCACGGTTGAAAACCAAGGTACCTTTAGGCTCAATCGATTCGATGAAGTGCTTAAACTGCGCAATGTATTTATCAAATGTAGGATAAGCGTCGAAATGGTCCCACGCTACCCCGCTGATGACAGCGATATTGGGGTGGTAATGTAGGAATTTAGGTTGCTTGTCGATGGCCGACGAAGGATACTCATCTCCTTCGATTATCATCAGGGGCGCGTCTTTAGTGAGCCTAACCATCGCGTCGAAACCTTCGAGCTTTGCTCCCACCAAGTAATCGAAATCACGGCCGTCTTGTTGTAGCACGTGCATCACCATGCTCGTGATCGTTGTCTTGCCGTGGCTTCCACTCACGACCACGCGTACTTTTTCCTGGGCCTGTTGGCAGATAAACTCAGGATAGGAATAGATCCGAAGGCCCAATTCCTGCGCGCGCTTCAATTCCACATTATCCGCATCCGCCTGCTTGCCCAAGATGACCGCATCGAGGTCTTCCGTCACGCGGCCGGAGTCCCAGCCCAAGGCCAGAGGCATTAGTCCGTGGGCCTCCAGATTGGAGCGCGAGGGCTCATAGATTTGTTCGTCCGACCCCGTCACGATGTAGCCCTTTTTGTACAGCGCAATGGCCAGATTGTGCATTATTGCCCCGCCTATAGCGATGAAATGTACACGCATGCTTGTGTCCTATCGTTTCAGATAACGGGCGGCCACCCACTTGTCCCGCTGCTTTACCTTGTCAAACAACAAACCGACCGTGCTGGCCTTCTCATTCAGCATTTCCAAATCTTCGCCGGCGTAGAACCCGCTCAGATAAAGCGTCCCTCCTTCTACCAACGAGTCTGCATATGCGGATAGGTGATCCATTAAAATATTGCGGTTGATGTTGGCTAATATCGTGTCGTAAGACTCGCCCGCGATCAGCTCCACTGAACCGCAAGCCGAACGAATCACTCCCACGTCATTGAGGGCTGCGTTCTCCACCACGCTATCAACACAAATGGGATCATTATCAAAAGCGTGAGCATACCTTGCGCCGCGCTTGATGGCCAGAATGGCCAAGATCCCCGTGCCGCTTCCCATATCCAAGACCCGCTTATCGACAAAATCATCCTCCAGCAGGTATTCGACCATCATCGAGGTCGTTTGGTGGTGCCCTGTACCGAAGGCCATCTTGGGATGAATAACGATTTCGTAGGGAAACGACGGCTGCGTCGGATGGAAATGGGCACGTACATGGCATTGCCCGCCGATGGTGATGGGATTAAAATTACTTTCCCACACTTCATTCCAGTTTTGAGGTTCAATCTCGCGATAGGAATACCTCACCTCAAAACCCGGAGGCAAGGTCAGCATGAGCGTTTCCAGCGCCTGCATGTCGTACTGCGCCGCCGGGATATAGGCCGAAAAGCCGTCCTCTTGGTCTTCGAACGACTCAAATCCCAAGTGGGCAAGATCGGCGATGAGCAGGTCTTTCTCCCAGCCATCCCCGCCGCGGCACGTAAACTCAACTTGGCTATACCTCATGGTTATATCGGTTTGCTTTAGCTAGGCTAGCGTCAGTTCCCATTAAACACCTTCGCGATATCGGTGAAGTCCCGCGATTTCAAAGAAGCTCCTCCGATTAATCCGCCATCGATGTCGGCCTGCGCAAACAACTCGGGCGCGTTAGTCGGATTGCAGCTGCCACCGTACAGAATGGACGTGGAGTCAGCAATATCCTGAGTGTACTTGTTGGCAATTTCCTGGCGAATGAAATGGTGTACTTCCTGTGCTTGGTCAGGGCTGGCCGTCAGTCCCGTACCGATAGCCCATACGGGCTCGTAAGCCAAGACAACCTTCGAGAAATCTTCATTTGACAGGCGGAATATGCCCTGGTGGAGCTGGTTTTTAATGACCTCAAAATAACGCTCGGACTCCCGCTCCTCCTGGGTTTCGCCGATACAGAAGATCGGTACCAAGCCGTGCTCAATGGCCAAGTCGACCTTCACCGACAGGATCTCGTCGTCCTCGCCGTAGTAAGCCCGCCGCTCCGAATGGCCTAAAATTACGTACTCGG
>Ga0079224_100009098_pt1 | contig 13510 bp, 13 predicted proteins | sample Stecom2015_FD_80414 | JGI IMG/M metagenome (GOLD analysis project Ga0079224, IMG submission 80414) | Agricultural soil microbial communities from Utah to study Nitrogen management - Steer compost 2015 | ecosystem: Environmental > Terrestrial > Soil > Agricultural land | place: USA: Utah... | reverse complement strand
GCGACGGGGGCGGGCTGGTCGCGACCGTGGGGTTGCCGCTCGACTCGGGCGTGGAGGCGATGCCCACGGCCCGCGGCCGCGCCGCGAGTGGCGTTGCGAGCGGCGCCGCGCGCGGCGCCGAGGGTCGTCAGATGACGACCTCGTCGTCGTCGAGGAACTGACGCATCGCGATCACCGAGTAGGGCCCGATCGGCGCGTCCTGCCACGCGGGGTCGATCCGTCCGTAGCGCCCCCGGAAGAAGAGGAGGGGCTCGCCGTCGTGGGGCTCGAGGCTCTCGACGTGACCGACGAACAGCGTGTGGTCGCCCGCCGGATGCGCGGCGACGACACGCGCCGTGATGTACGCCAACGACCCGACGAGGACGGGGAGGCCGTCGCGGACGTCGAAGTCGAACTGGACGCCCTCCTGACGCCGGCCGGCGAAGTGGTTTGACTGCGCCTCCTGCGCCAGCGAGAGGACGCTCACGGCGTAGCGCCCCGCCAGCTCCAGGTAGCGGTGCAGCCGCGCGCGCTTGTCTATGGACACGAGGACGAGCGGAGGCTCCAGCGACACCGACGTGAACGAGTTGATCGTCGCGCCATGGACCTCGTCCCCGACCTGCGTCGTCACGACGCAGACGCCGGTCGCGAACCGCCCCATCACCGCGCGATAGAGCTTGGCGTCGACAGGTCGAGAGGTCACGAGCTCACGGCCTTGGCGGCAGCGAGCTCCAGGGCCACGTCGAGGGCCCAGTCCTCCTGGCCGGCGACGGCCTTGCGCCGACCCAGCTCGATCAAGATCTCCTGGGGGTCGACGCCGAGCTGCTTGCCGATGCGACGCGCGTGCAGGAGGAAGGTCGAGTAGACCCCGGCGTAGCCGATCGTCACCCCGTCGCGGTCGGGGAGGGGCTGGAACGGCATCAGGGGCGCCACCACGAACTCGGCGGCATCGAGCAGCGCGAACACGTCCAGGCCCGTCTGCATCCCGGCGCGATCGAGGACGGCGGCCAGGACCTCGGTGGCCGCGTTGCCGGCGCCGGCGCCGAAGCCACGAAGCGTACCGTCGACCTGGTCGGCGCCGGCGGCCAGCGCGGCCAGCGTGTTGCCGATGGCCAGGCCGAGGTTGTTGTGCCCGTGGAACCCGACCTCGACGTCGAGCGCGGCCTTGAGGGCAGCCACCCGCTCGGCCGCCTGCCAGGGCAGCATCGCGCCGGCGGAGTCCACGACGTAGACGGCGTTCGCGCCGTACGACTGCATGAGCAGGGCCTGCTCGGCCAGCACGTCGCCGTCGCGCATGTGGGCCATCATCAGGAACCCGACGGCCTCGAGCCCCAGCTCGCGCGCCATGCCGAAGTGCTGCTCCGAGATGTCGGCCTCGGTGCAGAGCGTGGCGATCCGTACCACCTGCATGCCGGCCTCGATGGCCTCGCGCAGCTCCCGCCGCGTCCCGATGCCGGGGATCATCAGCGAGGCCACCTTGGACGCGCCGGCGTGCTCCCTGGCGGTCGCGATGAGGCGCATCTCGTCGACGAGCGAGTGCCCGTACTGCAGCGACGAGCCTCCGAGCCCGTCCCCGTGGCTCACCTCGATCACGGGCACGCCGGCCGCGCTCAGGGCGGCGACGACCTGCCTCACCTGCTCGGCGGTGAACTGGTGCGCCATGGCGTGCGAACCGTCGCGGAGCGTGGTGTCGGTGACCCTAACGGGCTGCCCGCTGGGCGCCGCGAGCCACGCGGGCTGGTCCGGGGTCGGCTCTCCCCGGCCGTGGTCGGCTCGGCCCGCGCTCACGCTCCCACCTGGCCGTTCATGAGGTGGTGGGCCTTGACCTCGGCGACCCTGACGGCGCTGGCCGTCATGATGTCGAGGTTGCCCGCGTACCTGGGCAGGTAGTCGCCGGCCCCGGCCACCTCGAGCGGCACCGATACGACCGCGCGCTCCCGCCCCTCGACCAGTCGCCTCTCGAAGACCGGGTCGCTCTTGAGGCGGTAGCCGGGCACGTACCGCTGCACGGACGCCTCCATCTCACGCAGCGAGCGCGTGACGGCCGGCTCGTCTAGCTCGTCGGGCGCGGCGCGCGGCACGGCGAACACCGTGTTCGTCATGATGATCGGCGGGTCGGCGGGGTTGAGGACGATGATGGCCTTGCCCCTCTTGGCGCCGCCGATGCTCTCGAGGCCCTGCGCGGTCGTGAACGTGAACTCGTCGATGTTCTGACGCGTCCCCGGCCCCGCCGAGACGCTGGAGACGGTCGAGACCATCTCGACGTAGTCGAGGGGCGCTACTCGGTGGATCGCGTAGGCCACCGGGATCGTCGCCTGGCCGCCGCAGGTGATCAGGTTCACGTTCGGCTCGCTCACGTGCTCGTCGAGGTTCACGGGCGGCACGACGTAGGGGCCGCGCGCGGCCGGGGTCAGGTCGATGGCCATGCGGCCGGCGGCGGCGAGCAGCTGAGCGTGGCGCACGTGGGCCTTGGCGCTGGTGGCGTCGAAGACGATGCGCAGCTCGGGGTCCTCGAGGACCGCGTCGATGCCGTCGGCGCTGGTCTCCACGCCGAGCTCGCGAGCGCGCGCCAAGCCCTCGGAGGCGGGATCGATGCCCGCCATCAGGGCCGGCATCAGGGGCCCCTCGCGGCGGAGCAGCTTGTACAGGAGGTCGGTACCGATGTTCCCCGAACCGAGGATCGCGACCTTCACTCGCGACCTTGCGTCACTCATCCCACCAGCTCCCCTCGCGTCTCCGCCAGGCGCCTCGAGATCTCCTCGACGGCGGCCAGGACGGCCTCCCGGTACTCCCGCTTCTTCGCCCTGAACCGGTAGAAGGGCGCGCTTATCGACAGCGCGGCGACGACCTTCCCGGCTCCGTCGCGGATCGGAGCGGCCACGCAGCACAGCTCCGGGATCACCTCTTCGATGTCGTAGGCGTAGCCGCGACGGCGAACGCGCGCCAGCTCGCTCTTGAGCTCCTCCAGCGTCGTGATCGTCCCGGGGGTGAACGCCGGCAAGCCCTTGCTGGCCGCGATCGCCTCGACCTCCGCCTCGGACAGGCCCGACAGCAGCGCCTTGCCGACGCCGCTGCAGTGCGCGGGCAGGCGCACGCCCATGTCCGTCATGACGCGCACGGCCTGGGTGCCTTGGAGCTTGTCGACGTACATGACCTGGCCGTCCTGCAGGACGCCGAGGTGCGTCGTCTCGCCGAAGCGCTCGACGAGCCGGGACATGACCGGCCGCGCCTCGGCGCGGAAGGCGGTGGAGTGCAGGAGCACGTGGTTGAGGGTGAGCAGGCGCCACCCGAGGTGGTACCGGCCCTGGTCGGTGCGCTTGAGGAGCCCGATCTCGCTGAGGGTCGCGAGGAGGGCGTGGGCGTTCGACTTCGACATGCCCAGGGCCGCTGCCAGCTCGGTGACCCCCCACTCGGGCCGCTCCACGGTGAACTGGTCTAGGACCCTGCCGGCGTTGACGAGCGTGCTCAACATGGCTCTACGCGCTGCTCCACTCCCGGACGAGATGGGCTCATTGTGTACCAGGCGGTTCGTGTATTTCGAACACGCGTTCGGGATAACCGAACACGACCCTTGCACCCGACCGCGGCGGGCACGACAATGTGCCCTACCGAAAACTGCGAGGTAGCCACGTGAACACAGCCGTTGACGTCGCGGTTCCGACCGACGAGGAGATGCTCGCGAGAGCCCGTGAGCTCGCTCCGGTGTTCCGCGAGCGCGCACCGCGAGCGGACGAGGCCAGGCGCCTCCCCGACGAGACGCTCTCCGACCTCGTCGACTCCGGACTGTTCCGTATCCTCCAGCCGAGGCGCTACGGGGGCTACGAGCTCGACCTCGCCACCTTCGTGAAGGTCGGCGCGCTCCTCTCGCAGGGCGACGTCTCGACCGGATGGGTGTACACGGTCCTCGGGATCCACAACTGGTTCCTCGGCATGGCCGATCCACAGCTCCAGGAGGAGATCTGGGGCGAGGACTCCACGGTCCTGTTCGCCGACTCGTTCCCGCCGCTCGGCTCCGCCGAGAGGGTGGACGGCGGCTACCGGCTCAGCGGCTCGTGGAAGTTCGTCAGCGGCATCGAGTGGAGCGAGCACGTCGCGCTGGGCGTGATGGCCGAGCCGCCCGGGGGCGGGGCGAAGGAGCACTACATGATGTTCCTCCCCAAGGCGGACTACGCGGTCGAGGACGAGTGGCACGTCATGGGCCTGCGTGGCACGGCGAGCAACACGGTGAACGTCGAGGACGCCTTCGTCCCCGACTACCGCGCGTTCCCGCTGCAGCGGGTCGTCGACACCGGCGTCGCGCCCGGCCAGGCCGTGAACGACTCGCCGCTCTTCAGGCTCCCGTTCACAGCCACGCTGGGCCTGATCCTGGCGCCGTGCGCGGTGGGCGCCGCGAGGGCCGCGCTCGAGCACTTCCAGGAGAGCGTCCAGAAGCGCTACCTGATGCTCGAGCGCAGGCAGCAGAAGGACTCGGGCAGCGCCCACCTGACGCTGGCCGAGTGCACGGCGGCCGTCGACGCCGCCGAGACCCTGTTGCTGCGCTACGCCGACGAGCTGATGGCCAACGCCCGCGCTGGGACGCTTCCGAGCGAGGACGCCCGGGTGCGGTACTTCGCCTGGCGCTCGTACATCGCGCACGAGTGCACGCGCGTCGTCGACCGCGTGTTCGCCAACAGCGGCGGGTTCGCCATCTTCGAGAGCCACCCCATGCAGCGCGTCCTCCGCGACGCCCACGCCGTGGCCCAGCACGCCCAGCTCAACCCGGCCATCGCGATGTCGGCGTTCGGGCGCGTCCTGCTCGGCCTGCCCTCCGGCCTCATGAGGGCTTGATGCCGGAGCCCGACGAGCGCGCCACCGCGGCCCCGGGCGCCCTGGCCGCCGGGCCTACGCCGCCGCACCGGAGCCTCTGGCAGGACGTGTTCCGCACCGGCTTCAGCCTGCGCTTCGTCGCCGCCGGCGGGGTCCCGACCCGCGTCCTGGAGGCCGGCGACGGGCCGCCGCTCCTCCTCCTGCACGGCACGGGCGGCCACCTCGAGGCGTTCATGCGCAACGTGTCCGCTCTGGCCGAGCGGTTCAGGGTGATCGTCTGCGACATGGTCGGGCACGGCTTCTCCGGCAAGCCTGACGTGCCGTACACGGTCGACTACCTGAGCGACCACGTCGTCGCCTTGCTCGACGCCCTCGGCATCGAGCGCGCTCACATCTCCGGCGAGTCGTTGGGCGGCTGGGTCGCCGCATGGGTGGCGGCTCACCACCCGGAGCGCGTCGACCGACTGATCCTCAACACGCCGGGCAACGTCGCCGCCCGGCCCGAGGTGATGGCCAGGATCAAGGAGAGCTCGCTCAAGGCCGTCGCCGAGGCGGACCGCGCCAACGTCAGGGCGCGGCTCGAGTGGCTGTTCCACGACAAGTCGCAGGTCACGGACGAGCTCGTCGACGTCAGGCTCGCGATATACGCGCAGCCCGGCTTCCTCAGGACGATGGAGAACATCCTCGTGCTCCAGGACCCCGAGGTCAGGCAGCGCTACACGTGGCGGCCCGAGTGGTGCGGCAAGGTCAGGGCGCCCACCCTCATCGTGTGGACCGACAACGACCCCACGGGGACGGTCGAGGAGGGCAGGCAGCTGCTCGAGTGGATACCGGGCAGCCGGATGCACGTCATAGAGGACGCCGGTCACTGGCCCCAATGGGAGCAGCCCGACGAGTTCCACCGCCTCCACTTCGAGTTCCTGCTCGCGGCGGAGGGCGCCGCGTGATCCTGCGCCTCGGGCACGTCGCCCTCACGGTCACCGACCTGGAGCGCTCCCGCGACTTCTACGCCGGGTTGCTGTGCCTGCACGAGCATCACCGCGAGCCCGGCGCCGTCTACCTGAGGGCGAACGAGGAGTTCGACGTCTGGTCCCTCTGCCTCAAGCAGGGTCCGACGGCGGGCCTGGGGCACGCCGCGTTCCGCGTCTCGACGCCGGACGCCCTTGCCGACCTCGAGCGCCTCCACCGCGACCGCGGCTTGCCCACCCGGCGCGTGCCTGCCGGCCACGAGCCGGGCCAGGGCGAGGCGCTGCGCGCCAGGACCTCGGACGGCCACCCCGTGGAGTTCTACTTCGCGATGGAGCAGGTGAGCCCGTACGACGAGGACGGACGCGTGAGGCTGCCCATGCGGCGCACGAACCGCGCCGGCCCGGTGTCGCCCGCCCGCATCGACCACGTGAACCTGCGCTCCACCGACATGGAGGCGTCGCTGGCGTACTGGCGCGACGCACTGGGCTTCTCCGTCTCCGAGTACCTGGAGGGCGAGGCCGGCGACGTCGCGCTCGCCTGGATCCGCCGCACCACGGGCACGCACGACGTCGCCCTCGGGAGGTTCGACAGGCCGGCGTTCGCCCACGTCGCGTACTACCTCCAGGACCCGCTCGCCGTGTTCCGCGCGGCCGACGCGATCGGCGACGCCAGGGAGCACGGGCGCATCGAGTACGGCCCCAGCCGCCACGGCATCACGAACGCCTTCTTCGTTTACCTCCGCGACCCGGACGGCAACCGGGTCGAGCTCTACACCGGCGACTACCAGCGCGACCTCGACCTGCCCCCGATCCGCTGGACCTGGGAGGACGCGCACACGCAGGGCTACAGCTGGTGGGGAGCCGAGATCCCGGATCGCTTCAGGGAGGTGATGCCGACCGACACCGACGCGTCGTTCCTGTCGTGACCCTCGCCCCGGGCCAACGGCACCGAGGCGTGCATCTCGTAGACAGCGTCGCCGCCCCCGCGCGGCGCGGAGAGGGAGCCCACCTTGCGTAAGCTGCTCGCCTTGCTTTCGACACTCGCACTCGCGGTCCTGGGATCGGCGCTGGGCCAAGAGCCGATCAAGATCGGCGTCGTGATCTCGGAGACGGGGCCGGCCGCGGCCCTCGGCATCCCGCAGAAGAACACCGTCGTGCTGTGGGAGAGGGTCATCAACGACGCCGGCGGGATCTCGGGCCACCCGGTCGAGTTCGTCGTCTACGACGACGCCACGAGCCCCGACCAGGCCGTGCAGGCCGCGCGGCGCCTCGTCGAGCAGGACCAGGTCGTGGCGCTCATCGGCGCCACCGCGATCCCGCCCACGCTGAGCCTCCAGCAGGTGGCCGCGGAGGCCGGGGTCCCGCTGCTCGCGATCGCCCCGGTCGTGGAGCACAACGACTGGTCGTTCCAGATCACCCGCGCGACGATCGACATGCTGCACGCGGTCGCCGAGCACATCGCGCAGCAGGGCCACCAGCGCTTGGGCTACATCGGCTACGACGATGCCCTCGGCGACGACTTCATAAACGGCCTGCGCGCCTTCGAGGACGAGTACGGCTTCGAGGTGGTCACCGACGAGCGGTTCGCTCGCACCGACACCTCGGTGGCGGGCCAGGTGCTCCGGGTCCTCTCCGCCCAGCCCGACGCCGTCTTCATCGGGGCCTCCGGCACCGTGGCCACGATCCCTCACCGCACGCTCGTCGAGCGCGGGTTCGCGGGGGACATCTACCACACGCACGCCGTACTGAACCCGGGCTTCCTCCAGCTCGGCGAGGAGTACATCGAAGGGGCCGTCGTGCCCAGCGACCCCATCGTCGTCATCGACCAGATCGGCGAGGGCTTCCCCGGGCTCGACGTCGGGCGCGAGTACAAGGAGCTCTACGAGGCCGAGTACGGCGCGGGCACCGTCTCGACGCAGGGCGCCTACGCCGTCGACGCGGTCAAGGTCCTCGAGGCCGCGATCGCCGCCGCCCTGGAGAACGCCTCGCCCGCCGACCTGGGGGCGTTGCGCACCGCCATCCGCGACGAGATCCTGGCCATCGATGGCCTCCCCGGCGTCACCGGCACGCTCTCGTTCGGACCGGACAAGCGGGTCGGCGTCGACTTCAGCACCGTCGTGCTCGTCGAGGTACGCGACAACGACTGGCGGTTCCTGAGGGACTTCACAGAGTAGCCTCAGGCCGCCCGCCAGCCGATGGACCAGACGGTCTTCTTGTTCCTCCTCAGCGATGGCGTCATCTCTGGCGCCATCTACGCCTTGATAGCGGTGTCCCTCGTGCTCACGTTCAACGTGACGCGGGTGATCGCCGTGTTCGTCGGGGAGCTCGCGGTCTTCGCGCCCCTGACGTACGCCGTGCTGCTTACGGGGAAGGTGCCGGGGACCGTCTGGCTGTCGGCGGCGATGCTGGTGCTCTGGGCCGGGCTCGAGCGCGAGCGGCCGCGGACCGCGCTGCCGCTGCTAGGCGCGGCGGGTGCGACGGTGGGGCTTGCCTACCTGACCGCGTCGGCGACGTCTCCCTGGCTCCTGTGGCCGGCGGCCGTCCTGCTCGTCCTGCCGATAGGCGCGGCTGCCTACCGGGTCTTCTACCAGCCCAAGCTCTCCGAGACGGTCCTGTTCCTGCTGATCCAGGCCGTCGGGATCCACTTCGTGCTGCAGGGGCTGGGCCTGGTGTTCTTCGGCCCCGAGCAGCTGCGGCCGCCGCCCCTACTGCGCGGGACCATCACCCTGCTAGGCGTGCCGGTAGCGCGGCAGGCCCTGCTCGTGCTCCTGTTCGCCTTCCTCGTCCTCGCCCTGCTCGGCTGGCTCTTCAACTTCACCGTGATCGGCAAGGCCCTACGCGCGTCGGCCATGAACCGCCGGGGCGCCATGCTGATGGGCATCGACCCGTTCCGCGCCGGCATGACGGCCTTCCTGCTGACGTCCCTGGTGGCCGGCGTCGCAGGCATGCTCGTCGCGCCCATCACGAACGTCGCTTACTACTCCGGCTTCTCGCTGGGCATCAAGGGCTTCGTCGTCGCGATCCTCGCGGGCTTCGCCAGCTACCCGCTCGTCATCGCCGGCGCGCTGTTCATGGCCCTCGTCGAGTCGTTCAGCGCCTTCTACGCCAGCGCTTACCGTGAGGTGCTCGTCTTCGCCCTGATCCTGCCCGTGCTCTTCTGGCGGAGCGTGGCCACGCTCGACCTCGGGGGCGACGAGTGAGGGTCTTCGTCCCGCTCGCGGTCGCCTACCTAGCGCTGCCCGCGCTGCTCCCGCCGTTCCAGATGACCGTTCTCGGGTTCGCGCTGATCGCGACGATGGTCGTCTACGGCATCAACCTGATCACCGGGCGCGCGGGGATCACCAGCCTCGGCCAGGCGGCCTTCATGGGCTTCGGCGCCTACGCCACCGCGATCGTCTCGTCACGCCTCGGACTCTCGCCCTGGCTGGGCTTGCTGGCGGCGTTGCTGCTCGCCACCGCCATGGCGGCCGTGCTCGGGGCCCTCACGGTCAGGCTGAAGGGGCACTACCTGCCCCTGGCTACGCTCGCGTGGCAGGTAGCGATCTTCATCCTCATGGGCAACCTCGACGGCCTGCCCGGCGGGCGCACGGGCCTCCGCAACCTGCCGCCCATCGACGTGCTCGGGCGCGAGCTCACGAGCTCGCGCGACTTCTACTACCTGGCGGCCGGGATGGTGCTCGTGTGCGGTTGGCTGCTCACGAACCTCGCCCGCAGCCGCACCGGCCGAGCGACGATGGCGTTGAGGGGCGACGCGCCGGCGGCCGCGAGCTTCGGGGTCGATCCCGCGGCGCAGCGCCTGAAGGCGTTCGTACTGGCTGCGGCTCTCGCCGGCGTCGGAGGCTGGCTCTACGCCCACTTCCTCCGCTTCGTGAACCCCGCCCCCTTCGACCTGCAGGCATCGATCGTGTTCCTGATCATGGGCGTCGTCGGCGGGATCGCCACGGTGCCCGGGGCCTTCGTCGGCGCCCTTCTCGTCACCGGCCTCGAGGACGTCTTGCGCGACGTGCTGCCCGCGCTCTTCGGGCGCGGCGGCAACTACGAGATCATCGCGTTCGGCCTTCTCCTGCTCGGGATCCTCCACTTCGCCCCCCAGGGTCTGTGGCCCGTCGTCGCCAGGTTCCTGCCGCGGCGCAGGCCGTCGCTCCCGAGCGGGCCCGGGCTGCCCCCGACGGGGGCCGGTCGCGCCGGCGCCGGGCCCCTGCTGGAGGTCGAGGGCCTCGGCAAGCGCTTCGGGGGCCTGGAGGCCGTCAGCGACCTCAGCCTCGCGATCGCTCCCGGCGAGATCCTCGGGCTCATCGGTCCCAACGGCGCCGGCAAGACCACGACGTTCAACCTGATCACCGGCTTCGAGAGGCCCACGGCGGGCGCCGTCCGGTTCGGCGGCGTGGACCTCACCAGGACGCGCCCCTTCGACGACCGCCGCAGCGGCATCGCGCGCACGTTCCAGCACCCGCACCTGCTGCTCGACGCGACGCTCCTCGACAACGTCCTGCTCGGGACGTTCAGGCGCACGCGGGCGGGCATGCTCGCCTCCTTGTTCCGCCTCGACGCCAAGGAGGAGGCGCGCGCCCGCGTGACGGGCATGGAGGCATTGCGCCGCGTCGGGCTGGCCGACCTCGCCTTCGAGTTGGCGGGGAACCTGCCGCTGGGCAACCAGCGACGGCTCGAGATCGCCCGCGCCCTCGCGGCCGACCCGAGCCTGCTGCTGCTCGACGAGCCTGCCGCCGGGCTGCGCGACGCCGAGAAGCTCGAGCTGGCCGACCTGATCCGGCAGCTGGCGGCGGAAGGCATGACCGTCCTGCTCGTCGAGCACGACATGGATCTCGTGATGAACCTAGTGGACCGCGTGATCGTCATGAACTACGGGCGCAAGCTGGCCGAGGGTCCGCCGGCGGTCGTGCAGAACGACCCGGCCGTCGTCGAGGCGTACCTGGGCAAGCCGGCCGAGGACGTGCACGGCGATGCCGAGGCGGAGCTCGCCGATGCTTGAGGTCGCCGGCCTCAGTGTGCGCTACGGCAAGGTCGAGGCCGTTCGCGAGGTGAGCCTGGCCGTGGCGAAGGGCGAGGTCGTCACCCTCATCGGCCCCAACGGCGCGGGCAAGACCTCGACTCTGAACGGCCTCATGGGCCTGGCCGAAGCCGGCGGCGCCGCGTCTCTGGCGGGCACGTCGATCGTCGGGGCCAGGCCGCAGGACCTGGTGGGGCTCGGCCTCGTCCTCGTGCCCGAGCGCAGGGAGCTGTTCGCCGGCATGACGGTCAGAGACAACCTCCTCTTAGGGGCGTTCCGGCGCGTGATGCGTCGCGACGACGCCGTGGGGGAGTCGCTCGAGCGCGTCTACGAGCTCTTCCCGCGGCTGGCCGAGCGGCGGAGGCAGTACGCGGGCACCCTCTCCGGAGGGGAGCAGCAGATGCTCGCGATCGGGCGCGGCCTCATGGCCGACCCCTCGCTGCTCATGCTCGACGAGCCTTCCCTGGGGCTGGCGCCACGCGTGATGGCCGACATCTTCGCGGCGCTGCGGCGCCTGAAGGAGGAGGGGATGACGATCCTCCTCGTGGAGCAGAACGCGGTGGCGGCGTTCGGCCTCGCCGACCGCGGCTACGTGCTCGACGGCGGCAGGATCGTGCTCGAGGGCGAGACCGAGGCCCTCGCCCGCGACCCGCAGGTGCGCGCCTCGTACCTCGGCCTCAGGCGGGGGGTCGCGTCGTGACGGCCGGTGCGGTGGGCGCGGGCGAGCGCGACGCGCCGCCCCGCCCGGACGACGTCGCTCTGCGGGAAGCGGCCGACCGCTTGCTGCGGGCTCAGCGCGAGCGAGAGCCCATCGAGACGCTCACAGCGCGCCTCCACCTCACGCCGGCGGACGCCTACCGGGTGCAGGATCACCTCGTCGCTCTCATGGGCGGCACGCGCGTCGGCTACAAGCTCGGCTTCACCAGCGACGCCATGCGGCGCCAGATGGGCATCGAGCGCCCCAACCTCGGCGTCCTGACCGAGGCGATGCGTCTCGAGCGCGAGCTCGACCTGGCTGCGTACATCCATCCGCGCGTCGAGCCGGAGCTCGCGCTCGTCGTCGGCCGCGAGTGGAGCGCCGCGCCCCGACGCGAGCCCGCCCGAGGCGCGGTCGACCCCTCGTGGCTCGCCGAGCTGGCGGATTCGGTCGTGGCGGTCCATCCTGCGCTCGAGGTCGTCGACACGAGGTACGAGGCGTACCGCTTCAGGTTCGAGGACAACACCGCCGACAACAGCTCGGCGGCCGGGTTCGCGCTGGGGCCGGCGCTCGACGTGGCGCCCGGCGAGCTGCGGGACCTCGGCGTGAGCCTCGAGGTGGGCGGACGCGAGGTGGCGAGCGGGACGGGCGCGGCCGCGTTGGGCGACCCGCTCGCGGCGCTGGCGTGGCTCATAGAGGAGCTCGCGGGGCAGGGCCGCTCGCTCGCGGCGGGCAGCTTGGTCCTGACCGGCGGGCTCACCGCGTCGGTGCCGCTGAGGGCAGGCGACGTCGTGCGCGCCGTGTTCGCGGCGGCGGGAAGCGTGACGCTGACAGTGCGCGGCCGAGGCGCCGGAGAGGAGATGGACGAGTGACGAAGGTCGCTGAGGTCGACCACGCCGGCATCGCCGCAGCGCTCGAGGAGGCCTGGCGGACGCGGCTGCCGCTCGAGCCGATCTCCTCCGGCCTGGGTGTGACGTCGATCGACGATGCCTACGCCATCCAGTCGCGATGGAACGAGATCCGCCTTGGCGAGGGCGACGCGGTCGCCGGCCGCAAGATCGGCCTCACCTCGCGCGTCGTGCAGGAGCAGATGGGCGTGTCGGAGCCCGACTTCGGGAACCTGTGGGAGTCGCGGCGCGTGCCCGTCACGGGTGGCCGCGGCGCCGTGGCCGCCAGCACCTTCCTGCAGCCGCGAGTCGAGGCCGAGCTGGCGTTCCTCATGGGGAGCGAGCTGCCTCCGGGCGAGGTCACCCGTGAACAGGTGATGCGGTGCGCCGAGGCCGTGGCGCCGGCGCTCGAGATCGTCGACAGCCGGATCGTCGACTGGCGCATCACGATCACCGATACGATCGCCGACAACGCGTCGTACGGGGGTTTCGCGCTGGGCGAGTGGCGCCGCGACTGGCTCGAAGGCGACCTCGCGGCGCTCGACTTCGAGCTGCGACGCTCGGGCGGAGACGGCGCACGGGGCGCCGGGGCTGCCGCCCTCGGCCACCCGGCCAACGCCGTCGCTTGGCTGGCCAACCGGCTGCGGAGCTTCGGGGTCGAGCTGACCCCCGGCGACGTCGTGCTCTCGGGGGCCGTAGCTCGCATGCTCCCCGCCGCGGCCGGCGACAGGTTCGTGCTGGCGGTCGGCGGCGAGGACCTGTTGACCCTCGACATCACATAGGGCGCGAAGACGAGGGCCCGCTGACCCTCGACCTCGTCCGGACCCGGAGCGCCGAGGCTCCGCGCTCCCGGGAGCCGCGCCCCCGCGACCTCGACCTCGGCGCCGTGCCGGGTCGGTAGCCACCCCTACCGGGACAAGTCTCCGCTGACGACCGCCGCGTCCGAGCCGATGCTGGAGGTGTGCCGAGCCTCGCGCTCACCAGGGTCGGCCGGACCGCGTGCGGAGCTCCGAGGCTCGCGCAGCGGGCCTCCACGGGGAGTCCGGAGAGGCAGGGGGACATGACGAACGGGCGCTTCGGTTACACGGCCATCGGTCTGGTGGCGGGTACGGCGGTCGGCATCCTCCTCGCGGTCCTCTTGGGCGCGTGGTGGTACGGCCTCGTC
>Ga0079224_100009096_pt1 | contig 13511 bp, 7 predicted proteins | sample Stecom2015_FD_80414 | JGI IMG/M metagenome (GOLD analysis project Ga0079224, IMG submission 80414) | Agricultural soil microbial communities from Utah to study Nitrogen management - Steer compost 2015 | ecosystem: Environmental > Terrestrial > Soil > Agricultural land | place: USA: Utah... | reverse complement strand
TCCGCGGCCACCACGCTCCCGGCGTCCTGTTCCAGGGCGGCGTTCTCCACCACCGGCTGAGGCTTGGCCTTGGGGAAGACGAAGTAGCGCAGCACCAGCAGCTGGCCGCCGGTGAAGACCAGCAGGTCGGCCGCGAACTTCGCCAGCACCACGTGGATCCCCACCCGGTCGGCGAGAAGCCAGACCAGCCACGCGTGCAGCACCATGGCCACGAGCGTGCTGCTGACGAAACGCGCCATCTGCGGCGCCAGCTCCGGTGCATGATCGCGGAAGGCGAAGTGGCGGTTGGCGAAGAAGGTGAACGTGCAACCGATGGTCACGCCGGCCGCGCTGGCCGCCGGATTGGGCCAGGCGAAGACGTGGACCATGCACAGCAGGATCGCCACGTCGATGACCGTGGCCACGCCCCCCACCGCCAGGCTGCGGGTGGCCCAGGACTCCCAGATGCGCTTGAGGAATCCGGGACGGGCTTCGATGTCAGGGGAGCGTTCGGGCATGGACGTGGCGGGGGCGGCAGGTTCGCTCAACCCTGCAGTGGGCTTGCCATATTTCCTCCAGGGGCCGCAAAGCCCTTCTCTCCCGGGAGGGGCTGTCAGACGGAAGCCCGCCCCACCGACCGCCCTTTCCTTCCTTCACACCTTCTCCCCGAAGGCGCCCCGCGGTTCTCATCCTGACGCCCTCCGGGGGCGCGGAGGGGAGCCTGCCTGCCCGCCCGCCAGGTGATCGCGAGGACAGGCTCAACGGAACCCCATTCCCCCGCCCCGGCGCCGTGAGGACGCCGCGACGCGAGAGGCCAAGCGGGTTTCCGGCCGGTCGTCGGGTGCCACGCCCGTTCAGGAGCAGCGGAGCCCTGGCGGTTCCGGCGACCGGGCGGGGCCGTCGACTGCCCAACGTGGTGCGGCTCTTGAAGACTGGAGCGCCCCGATGACGCGAAGGAGAGCGGAGGTGGGGACGATGGGGGAGCGCTGGGGCAGCGCTGGCTGGTGGCTGATGGTGGCCATCGTCGTGGGCGGGGTGGCCTGTCACGACGTGGAGTCCACCCGCACCGTCCGTCCCCAGGCAGTGGTCGAGGGCGCGCCGCTCGACTTCGGCGAGGTGCCGGTCGGCGAGTGGCGGGAGGCGAAGCTGGTGGTGCGCAACATCGGCTTCACCGCCATCAACCTGCGCGAGGTGCTCGGGTTGGAGAACAACCCTTCCTTCGAGGTGGAGTACGAGGGCGGGGAGCTCGCCGCGCAGCACTCCCGCCGGTTGACGGTCCGTTTCCACCCGCTGGAGGAAGGGGCGCTGGAGGAGCACTACCGGGTGGAGGCGGGAACCGATGCGCCGTTGGAGCTGGTGCCCGTCCGGGGGCTTGGCGTGCCCACGCGCATCTCGGCGTCCCCCGCCGCGCTCGACTTCGAGACGCTGGAGATCGAGAGCAGCCGCACCCTGCCCCTGACGCTCACCAACCCCGTGGACCTGCCGCTGACGGTGCGGGTGGTGGGGGAGAGCGGTTCGCGCTTCAGCACCCAGACCCGGGAGATCGCGCCCCACGCGACGGTCGAACTCTCCACGCGCTATCTCCCGCCCCTGCCGGGAGAGGATGCGGCGGCGCTCGAGGTGCGTTCCTGTCCTTCCTGCACCCCCACCCTCATCCCGCTGACGGGCCGGGCGGTGGAGAGCGCGTTCCAATTCGATCCCGCCCCGGTCCCCTTCGAGGCGACGCCGTTGCACTCGAGCAGCGACTCGGAGACCACCGCCACCAACGTCACCTGGCGTCCGGTGCGGGTCTCCGGGGCGACCACCAGCGATCAGGCATTCGAGGCGCTCGGCGTCCAGGTGGGACAGGAGATCGGGCCCGGGCAGTCGGTGAGGATTCCCATGCGGTTCTCGGCCCGCGCCGCCGGACCGACCGTGGGGCACATGGAGCTGGGGTACACCAGCGACCGCGACCGCGCCTCCGAGGTCTTCCTCGATGCGAACGGGGGTCGGCCCACCCTGGCGCTCGCGCCCGTGGCCCTGGATCTCGGCGACGTGCCGGTGGGCGGAAAGGTCCAGCAGGAGGTCCGCCTGACCAATGCCGGCACCCTCGGCTCCCTGGAACTGCAGGGGCTGTACGCGGAGGGTGACGTGGAGGCTTTCGGGGTGCGCCCCCTGCTCTTCGAGGGGCAGCAGACGCCGTGGCTGGGCGCGTGGCCCACCCTGGACCTGCCCCCGGTCTCGCTGCCTCCAGGTGCACCGTCGGCCTCGCTGATGGTGTTCTTCGAGCCGACCGAGCCCGGCGCCTTCAGCGCGACCATCTACCTGCGCACCGACGATCCCTTCACCCCGGCGCGCGCGCTGACGGTCACCGGCCGCGCCTACGAGGTGGGGACGTGCGAGTGGTCCGTGCTCCCGACCCCCATGATCGACTTCGGCAACGTGCCTCCCGGTTGGGGCGCCGCGTTGGGCTTCTCCTTCCGCAACACCGGCGAGGAGGTCTGCGCGGTGAAGGACATCGAGCTTGCGGATGACGGCGAGGGTGCCTTCTTCATGCCCGGCGGGGCGGTGACCGGCGGCGTGGTGCCTCCCGGGACCGGCTTCAGCGCCATGGTCGCCTTCCGGGCGCCGCGCATGGGGACCTTCGAGGGCGCGCTCACCATGACCGTGAACGATCCGGTCACCCCCCACCCCGTCCTGCCGCTGGTGGGGGACAGCGCCACCACCTGCCTGACCGCCTCCCCGAACTTCCTGGACTTCGGCCCGGTGCGCTACGACTGCGCGCCCCCGCCACGGCGGACCCTGGTCTCCAACCAATGCCCCACCCCGATCCGGGTGGAGGCGGTGCGGATCGGACCGGGCACCAGCGAGCAGTTCACCCTGGTGGAGGAGCCGACCACGCCCATCGAGCTTGCGCCGGGCGAAGGCTTCGAGCTCGAGGCCGCCTATGCCCGCAACGTGCACGGCCAACACTACAGCCCGCTCTTCGTGCGCACCGAGGGGGAGCCCACCGACTTCCTCATCCCGATGCTCGCGGAGACCAACCATGACGACTTCGCGGACGAGACCTTCGTGCAGGGAGAACACGCGCTGCTCGACGTGCTCTTCGTGGTGAGCAACACCACCACCATGGGGACCCATCAGGGCAAGCTCGCCGCCGCGATCCCGGGCTGGATCGCCGCCGCCCGGGACGCGGGGGTCTCCCTCCAGGTGGGCGTCACCAGCACCGCGCTGGTGCCCCGCACCGGGGTGTGTCGCGACGTCGTCGACGGAGGTCACGCGGGGCGTCTCGTGCCGGTCGACGGCGTCCGGCCCCGCATCACCGCGCAGGCGGCAGCGGTGCAGCAGAACGTCCGCGTCGGCGTGTGCCACGATCTGGTCCAGGGCCTCGAGGCGATGCGCCAGGCGCTCACCCCGCCCCTCATCACCTCCACCGATGATCCCCGGACGCCCGAGCGCAATGACGGCAACCGGGGCCTGCTGCGGGAGGCCGCGCGGCTCGCGGTGGTGGTGCTCGCCGACGAGGACGACCACTCGGGCTTCGAACCCGAGAGCTACGTGCAGCTCCTCCAGAGCCTCAAGGGCCCCGGGGGCGCGCACCGCACCCGCATGCACGCGCTGATTCCCCAGGGGGGATGCACCACCGCCACGCCCTCCGCGCCCCGCTTCGAGGCCGTCGCCCGGGCGACCGGCGGTCAGGTGGGCAACGTGTGTGACGGATCGTACGAGGCCCTGTTGAGGGAGCTCATCAGCGCCTCCGAGTCGCCCCAGGACGCCTTCGTCCTCACCCACCCCCCTTCGGCGGAGGAGGACATCGCGGTGACCGTGGACGGGGTGACGAACACGGCGTGGACCTGGGACGCGGCGCGGGGGGCCATCGTCTTCCCCAGCGGGGCGGTGCCCGCGCCCGGCCAGCGGATCCGCGTGCGCTACCGCAGCGAGTGCGGCGTGGTGCCGGGGGACTGAGCCCCGGGCACCCCGGCATGCAGCGGCTTCTCATCCGGCCCGCAGGAGACTAGCCTCGCGGGCACCTTGGAGACCTTCGGACGCTATGAGCTGCTGCGCCGCCTCGCCAACGGCGGGATGGGACAGATCGACCTCGCCCGTCAGAAGGGACCGGTCGGTTTCCAGAAGCTCCTGGTCGTCAAGCGCATCCTCCCCCACCTGAGCGAGGACGAGGAGTTCCTCAAGATGTTCCTGGACGAGGCGCGCATCGCAGCGCTCCTCAACCATCCAAACATCGCGCAGATCTACGAGTCGGGGCAGGCCGACGACATCTATTACATGGCGATGGAGTACGTGCAGGGCGAGCCGATCACCCAGGTGGTCCGCAAGGCCGAGGCACAGGGCCGCCCGATGCCGGTGCCCCTCCTCATCCGCATCATCGCCGACGCTGCCGCCGCGCTCGACTACGTCCACCACGCCAAGAGCCCCTCGGGGCGGCCCCTGGGACTCATCCACCGCGACGTGAGCCCCCAGAACGTCATGGTGAGCTTCCACGGGACGGTGAAGCTCATCGACTTCGGCGTGGCCAAGGCGGCCAACAAGCTGTCCATGACCTCCGTCGGCGCCATCAAGGGCAAATACGCCTACATGTCGCCGGAGCAGGCCACCGATCAGGAGCTGGACGGGCGCTCGGACATCTTCGGGCTGGCGACCATCCTGTACGAGCAGCTCACCGGGACGCGGCTCTTCAAGCGCGAGACCGATCACGGCACGCTCAAGGCGGTGGTGGGACACCGGGTTCCGCCCCCCTCCAGTGTGGTCGACGGCATCCCTCCGGGGCTCGACGAGGTCGTGCTGCAGGGGCTCGCCAAACACCGGGATGATCGCTTCGAGCGCGCCGCGGACTTCCAGCTCGCCCTCGAGGAGGTCCTGATGCACGCCCGCCTCCCCGGCTCTCCCGGGCACCTGGCGGCCTTCATGCGGGAGCTCTACGAACAGGAGATTGAAGAGGATCGCTTCAGCAGCGAGCCCACGGTCATCTTCTATGCGCCGGATGAGCTGCGGCAGAAGGACGATCCGAGCCGCAGCGGTCGCCGTCCCGCCGCGCCCCGCAACGAGGGAAGCGGCGCCAGCCACAGCCCCTCACGGGAGCGCTCCGCTTCGGGCTCGGGAACGTCCCGACCGAGGACACCCCGTCCGCCCCGCCGTGGCGACTCCTGAAGACCGCCGGCGAACGCGCCACCACGGAGCGGTGTGCAGGCGCGCGCCCGGATGGCAGGCTCGGCGCTTCAACCCGGCCTACCGGACGGCGTGCACCCTGCCGCCCTCTCCATCGGGGCCGGTGAGGATCCCGACATGCTCCCCGGATATCTCCTGCGCCTTGCGACGACCCTCGGCCACTCGGTGGCGGCGGGCCGTGCGCCGGTCCTCGACACCACCGTGGTGCCCCTGCGGATCTGGCCGAACGACATCGACGTCTACGGGCACGTCAACAACGGGCGCTACCTCACCCTGATGGACCTCGGGCGCTACGACTGGTTTCAGCGCATCGGGATGACCCGCGTGCTCCTGCGGGAGCGCATCAAGCCGGTGGTCGGCGGGGCGAGCATCGAGTTCCGCCGCGAGCTGCGGCCGATGCAGAAGGTCGCGCTGCACACCTCGCTGGCAGGATTCGATGAGCGGGCGCTCTACCTCGAGCAGCGTCTGATGCGCGGGGACACCGAGCACGCGCGCGGACTGCTGCGCCTGGTGCTCAAGCAGGGTCGACGGACCGTGCCTCCGGCGGAGGCCCTGGCCTTCATCGACGGTCCGGTCACCTCCCCCGAGCGCCCCGGCCTGCTCGACCCCATCCGCCCCACCTTCCTCCACCGGGAAACTGTGCGCTGATGGAAGGTTGAACCGGCCTCCTCCGGGGTCCCGCCCCGGATCGTCACCGCACGCGGACACCCCCGGAAGCCGGATTTGGCCCCCCGCCGTCCCTTTGTGACAGCGTCTCGCGAGCCGCTGGGAAGGAGGGTGTGTCCCTCCAGGAAACCCCAGCTTTCGCCGTTTGCGATTGAATCCCCCAAGGAGCATCACATGACCTCCATCCGTCCCCCCGGCAGTCTCCCGCTTTCGACCCCCACGCAGCGGAACACCGAGACCGCCGCCCCGGCTCAGGCACCTCAGGCTCCCGTCGCCAACGCGCCCGCCGCCGCGCCGCGTGCGCCGGTCAGCGCCTTCGACACCGGCACCCCGCGCAACATCGCCCGTGCGGACGTTGCCCCCCCGCCGCTGGATCTGGAGACCGAGAAGGCCCAGCAGGCCATCGACAAGAGCCTCGCCTACCTCAGCCAGCAGGGACTCAGCCGCGGCAATGCGGCCAACGCCTTCTCGCCGCGCACCGTGACCACGGACGAGCTGGGCATGACCCACGTGCGCCTCGACCGGGTGCACAACGGCATTGCCGTTCTCGGTGAGCAGGTCATCAGCCACCTGGACCAGAACAACGAGGTCCGCAACATCACCGGCGGCCAGAGCGTCATCCCCGCCGAGCTGGGCACCGGGACCCCGGCCGTGTCCCAGGACGCCGCGCTGGAGATCGCCGCGGAGGCCTTCGCGAGCGGCGCCGGCAAGCACGTGGGTGGCAAGACGGACGAGAACGGCGTGAGCGTCCGCCACGTCATCTACCAGGACGTCGAGGGCGAGTACCGTGAGGGCTACGTCGCGGAGTTCACCAACCTGCTGGATGGCGACTCCCCGCTGCGGATGAACTACATCGTCGATGCCCAGACCGGCGCCATCGCGGACCTCTGGAACCAGATCGGCGGGCTGGACCTCGAGCACCTCGAGCAGTCCGCCCCCGTCGAGGTGAAGGTCTCCGACACCCCGAACCTGGCGATCAAGGACAAGACCACCATCGAGACCAAGCTGACCGTCACCGAGGACGTCAGCATCGACAAGCTCGCGGTGGGCCTGGACATCGACCACACCTGGCGCGGCGACCTCACCATCGAGCTGACCAGCCCGGCCGGCACCACGGTCACCATCACCGATCGCCAGGGCGGCTCCCAGGACGACGTGAAGGGCGAGTTCGACCTCTCGGCGTTCGCCGGTGAGTCCGCCAAGGGCGAGTGGACCCTCACCGTCCGGGACAACTGGACCCGCGACGAGGGCACCCTCAACGCCTGGGGGCTGAACATCCTCGGCACGCGCGCGGGTGAGCCGACGGACCCGACCGACCCCACGGATCCCACCGAGCCGACCGATCCTGCCGGCGACGACACCTCCTTGTACTCGGGGACCGTCCACCTCGACACCACGCAGAACAGCGCCGGCGCCTACGAGCTGAAGGATCCGAGCCGCGGCAAGGGCGTGGTGACGCTGGATGCCGAGAACAAGTACTCGGCCAGCAACCCGGTGGCGATCACCGATGACAACGACATCTGGGGCGAGGCCACCGACAACCGCCGCCACGACGCCGCGGTCGATGCGCACTACGGCGCGCAGATGACCTACGACTTCTACCGGGACATCCTCGGCCGCGACTCCATCGACGGGAAGGGTGAGGTCCTCCAGAGCAACGTCCACATCCGCACCAACTACGTGAACGCGTTCTGGGATGGACGGACGATGAACTACGGCGACGGCGACGGCCGCACCGCCGGTCCCCTGACCACGCTGGACATCGCGGGCCACGAGATCTCCCACGGCCTCACCGAGCGCACCGCCGGTCTCATCTACCGGGGCGAGTCGGGCGGCATCAACGAGTCCATGAGCGACATCATGGGCACGGGCGTGGAGTGGTACGCCGCGCAGCGCAACCCCGCGGTGCAGTTCGACTGGCTCGTGGGTGAGGACGCGTGGACGCCGGGCAACGGCAACGACGACGCCCTCCGCTACATGGACGATCCGACCCGCGACAACTACTCGATCGACCACTACAGCAACTACCCGCGCCAGACCGAGGTGCACGGCAGCTCGGGCATCATGAACAACGCGTTCTACCTGCTGGCCGAGGGCGGCACGAACAAGACCTCCGGCATGAGCGTGGCGAACGGGATCGGTGTGGAGGATTCGCTCAAGATCTTCGGGCGCGCCCTCATCCACTACATGACCCCGAGCACCACCTTCTCGCAGGCGCGTGCGGCCACCATCACCGCCGCCACCGACCTCTACGGGGCCGACTCCCAGCAGGTCGCGAGCCTCAAGGAGGCCTGGAGCGCGGTCGGCGTGGAGTGATGAAGTCCGGCTGAGTGCTTCGGGCTGACGTCCGGAGCACCCGCGCCGTCTTGAACCGGAACGGGGATCCCATCGAAAGACGGGGTCCCCGTTTCGCATTCGCCCCGATTCGACGAGAAGCCGGTATCAGTCCTGATGGCGCCCGTCGAACGACGCGGGCATTCCGCAAGCGCCACCGAGGCGCTCACCTCACGACCCGCACCAACTCAGCCTCTCATGGGCGCGATCGTGCTCGAGGCGTCGCGTGCTCCTCCATTGCCGAAGGGCAAGCGTCGGATCGCCGAGGCGATGCCTCCCCGCGCCATCACGGAGACTCTTCAGCCGTCACCTTCACCGCGACCGGGGGGACCAGCTCATCGGCCAGATGCGAGGCCCGGTAGATGGTCCGCAGCGATTCGAGGATCGCGTCCATGTGCACCGACACCGCGCGGTTCTTCGGGACGTCGTAGCCATAGCGGCCGCCGAGCGAGTGCAGGTTGCCGTCGAAGACCAGGCCCGCCACCTCTCCGTTGGCATTGAGCAGGGGGGAGCCGCTGTTGCCGCCGATGATGTCGTGGCTCGAGGAGACGTTGAACGGGGTCTCCCTCCGGATGCGGGAGCGCGCCCGGATCCAGCTCGGCGCGAGCGCATAAGGGGCCGTCCCGGTGGCGCGATCGAGGGCCTGACCGAAGGTGGTCAGGGGCGCGACGGGCTCGCGATCCGCGGCCTCGGTCCAGCCCTCCACCCGTCCGTAGCTCAGGCGCAGGGTGAAGTTGGCGTCCGGGTACCCGTTCGTCCCGTCCACCGCGAAGCGGGCCTCGGCGATGCGCTGGGATGCGGCGCGGATCGGCGTCTCCACCTCCTCGCGGTAGCGCGCCGCCAGGGTGCGGGCCTCCATCTCGATCTCCGCGGCCAGCAGCAGCATCGGGTCATCCGATTTGGCCACCGCGGACATCCCCCCGGAGAAGAGTGCGAGCCGGGTCTGGTGCCGATCGAGGCGCGTGGTCTTCACCAGGCGCTCCGCCATCGCCTCCGGATCCTCGCGTCCGAGCACCCGCTGCACGAGCGGATGATCCGCCCCCAGCAGCTCGCGCATGCGGCGAAGACCGAAGCCGAGCTGCAACGCCTCGAGGTCCGCACGCACCGGCGCAGTGCTGCCGAGGCGGGCCTGCAGGGCCGGAAGCTCGGCCTGGGTGTACCCCTCGAGCCGGAGCCCGTCCGGCTTGTCCTTCTCCACGGCGGCACGCATCAGATCCCGGGCGTGTCCGAAGAGCTCCCCGGGAAAGGCCTGGGCCAGCGCGAAGAGGCGGTGCTCGTCACGGAAGGAGGCGTAGGTCGTCAGCGCCTCTTCGATCTCCTCCCAGGCCCCCTTCACCTTCTGCGCCTGCGCCGGGTTCTTCCCGACCTCACGCCGGAGGCGCTGCTCCTCCTCCACCAGCTTGGCGAAGAAGGACGGATCGCCCAGCGCCTTGTGCCGGCCACTCAAGGCCTTGAGGCCGTTCTCGATGCTGCGCAGCCGGGCGTCGACCACCGTCTTGTCCCCGCGGGTGGTGGCGCGATGCGCGAGCAGGAGGCCGCGCAGCTCGGCGAGTTCGATCAAGGTGCTGGGGAGGACCACGTCCCGCTGCCAGGTGAGCTGCGCCATCGTCACCTGTCGCTCGGTGCCACCGGGGTGCCCCGCGACGAAGCTCGGGTCACCGGCCTTCAGCGGCTCGCGCGCAATGCCGAGGGCCTGCGGCGTGGTCGCCGGCTTCCCGTTCTCCCACACACGCAGGAGCGCCGCGTCGAGCCCGAAGCGCGGGAAGTGGAAGTTGTCCGCGTAGCCGCCCCAGGCGGCGGTGGGAAACTCCGGCGCCCACACCAGCTTCACCGTGGTGTAGCGGCGGTAGGTGTAGAGAACATGGCGTCCACCCCCGAAGAAGCTCACCACCTCGCAGCGCTGCTCGGGCTTCTCGCTGCAGGGCGCCTCGAGCGAGGCCTTGAGGGCGCGCATCGCGTCGGCGCGGGCCTTGCCCTTCTTGCCCTCCACGGCCTTCTCCACCTTCGCGGTCACGTCCTCCATGCCGGTGAGCTGCTGGACGTGGAGGGCCGGGCACTCGAGTTCCTGGGCGGGGCGGCGGGCGGTGAACCCGAGCCCCAGCAGATCGCGACCGGGCTTGGAGAGCTGGGAGATGCAGCCGCGCACGCAGTGGTGATTGGTCAGCACCAGGCCCTTCTCGGAGACGAAGCTCGCCGAGCACCCCGAGCTCAGACGGGCGGCGCCGTGCTGGACCCGGGTCACCCACTCCGGGGTGAGCTTCACGCCGAGCGAAGACTCGATGGCTGCGGTCGGCAGGGCATCGAAGGTCCACATCCCCTCCGCGGCGAAGCTGAGGGACGGGAGGAGACACAGCACGAAGAGCCAGGAACGCATGGCTCCGGACTCTGCCGCGACTTCCCGCCGGGCGCCATCGCCCCGTGGGTTCAGATGGCGTTCAGCGACACGCGGTAGAGCGCCCGGTAGCCGAGCCGGGGAGCAGGCTCGAAGCGCTCGGCGTGGAAGACGCCCTGGAGCAGCATCCGCCCGGTGTCCGCTTCATGCAGGGCCAGGAACGCGCGCTCCACCTCCTCCACCAGCTCCGGCTTGGTCGCCATGGCGATCGCCACCCCGTCGTTGGGGCTCTCGTCGGTGAAGCCCACCGGCTCGAGGGACGCCGAAGCCCCGGGAAGGACCAGCTCCGCCGAAGCCTCCCAGCCACTGGCGCCCGAGCCGTCCTCCGCCCCGCAGAAGACGCTGGTCAGGTCCGCCTCGTCCGAGATCACCGCCGCCAGGGCCGCCCGGTAGCTCCCCATGAAACGCTGGCTCGCGAGGGCGCCGGGAACCAGCCCCTGACCTTTCAGTGCCGACATGGGGAGCAGGTGCCCGGCCACCGAGTCCCGATCCACCCACGCGAGACGTGCACCTGCGAGGTGCTCGAGATCCACCGGGCTGCCACGCCGCTTGAGCATCACGGCGCGGTAGCTCGAGGTTCCCCGTCGGATGCCCCGAACGGCGATGCGCACGCCCATGGCCTCGACCCGGGCACAGACATAGGGAGGCGCCCAGGCGAGATCTGCGCGTCCGGCGAGCACGTCCTTGGCCAGGGACTCGTAGTCCTCCGCCACGTAGACCTCGAGGTCCCGACCCAGAGACTGCTCCAGGTAGCGGGCCAGCGTCTGCGCGCGGCTGTCGTCCGCGTTCCCATCCAGGGACGGTGGGAGGGCGAAACGGGGCTGGCGGGACGGCGGCGGCAGAGGAGCAGACATGGGAGAGGGGTGACGCTACCTCAAAATCCACGGTTGCGACCCGCTCCTCGCACTCCCTCGCTTCCGGTGGGGGGCCTGCGCCCGGCTCGCAGCGGGATGGGTCGGCCCTGCCCCCACGGGTTTCCAACGCGGCTGTCAGCGTCGACCCACCCCGGTCGAGGCCCCGCCCGAGCAGCCTCCCCGCTCGCCCGCCCCTCTGGTTTCACCGCGCGCCGGCGCCACACCTTGTCTTCATGGCCGAGGTGCTCCCCCTCCTTGTGTTTGACGGCGCGTGCGCCTTCTGTCGCCGCTGGGTGGCGCGGTGGGAGGCGCGCACCCGGGGACGCGTGCGCGCCCTCCCCTTCCAGTCCCTCCCTCTCCGGCGGCTGGGGTTGCGTCGCAAGGCACTCGAGCAGGCGGTTGCGCTCGTCGAGCCCGAGGGGCGCCGCTTTGAGGGAGCAGAAGCGGTCTTCCGCGCCCTGCTGCACTCGCCCGAAGCTCCGGTGCGGTGGGCCGCCCGGTCGGGGCTGCTGCCCGGCGTCCTCCAGACCTCGCAGCGCCTCTACCGGGTCGTGGCCAGGCGTCGCATGCGCAGCGCCCGGCTGGACAAGGTGCTCTTCGGGCGTGATCCCACGGTGTCCAGGCATCGTGGGGTGCGCACGCTGTACCTGCGGGGCTTGGGCGGGGTCTACCTGCTGGCCTTCACCTCACTGGTCCCACAGATCCGGGGGCTCTGGGGATCACGCGGTATCCAGCCGGCGCCCCAGACCCTGGAGCTCAGCGGGCGGTCCCTGCCCTCCATCGGCGAGCGGATCCAGAGCAAGCCCACGCTCTTCTGGTTCACCGGCGCCGACGAGCAGACCCTGCGTCGCGCCGCACGCGGCGGACAGGTGGCGGGCCTGCTTCTGCTGCTCAACGTGGCCCCCCTTCCGGCGCTGACCGCCGCCACCGTGCTCTACCTCTCCTTCCTCGGGATCGGCCGCGGGTTCCTGGCGTTCCAATGGGATGCGCTTCTGGTGGAGAGCGGTCTGCACGCACTGCTCATCGCGCCCTGGGGCCTGCTTCCCGGGGTCGGTCGGCGAGAGCCCGCAGGACTTGCCCTCCTCGCGCAGCGCCTGCTCCTCTTCCGCCTCAACTTCGGGTCGGGCATCGGAAAGCTGCAATCCCACGATCCGACCTGGCGCAACGGCACCGCGCTGGTCTCGCACCATGAGACCACGCCGCTCCCGACGGCTGCGGGTTGGTATGCGCACCAGCTTCCCCTCTGGGCGCACCGGGCGTTCACGCGGGGCACCGTCGCCGCGGAGCTCTTCCTCCCCTTTCTGAGCTTCGGGCCGCGGCGGCTGCGACGCCTCTCCTTCGTGGGGCTCAACGCGCTCCAGGCAGGCATCGGGCTCACCGGGAACTACGGCTATTTCAACGTCCTCTCCGCACTGCTGACGCTCTGGGCCCTCGACGACGCGAGCCTCGGTCGGGCCGCCCCGGCCGCACTCGCGCGCCGCCCTGCGCGGCCCCGTTCCACGCCAGGGGAGCTGCTCGCCAACGCTGCCGCGCTTCCGCTGGTGGCGCTGTCTCTCTACGAGATCGCGAGCCGCTTCGACCGTGCGCCCCGGACGCTCGAGAGGCTCGCCCATCACGGGAGGCCCTGGATGCTCGGGAGCCGGTACGCGCTCTTCACCTCCATGACCCTCACCCGTCCCGAGGTGGAGGTCGAAGGCAGCGCGGATGGCGTGCACTGGACGCCCTATCGGTTCCGCTACAAGGCCGGCCGCCTCGAGGACCGCCCGCGATGGGTTGCCCCCCACATGCCGCGCCTCGACTGGCAGATGTGGTTTGCCGCCCTGCAGCGCCCTCCGGCCTGGTTCGTCGCGTTCCTCGGGCGGCTGCTGGAGGGCGCCCCCGAGGTGCACTCGCTCCTGGCGGAGACGCCAGGTCCCAAGGCCCCTCCGTGCTACGTCCGCGCCACCCTCTACCGCTACCGGATGACGTCGCTGGAGGAGCGCCGGGCGGGTGGCCGCTGGTGGGAGCGCGAGCGGCTCGGCCTGTACGTCCCGCCGCTGGAGCATGGAGCGGAAGGCCTGCAGCTGGCGCGTGAGGCCACCGTGCTCGAGGAGGCCTGAACGACAGAAGCCTTCTTCCGGCTG
>Ga0079224_100009095_pt1 | contig 13512 bp, 9 predicted proteins | sample Stecom2015_FD_80414 | JGI IMG/M metagenome (GOLD analysis project Ga0079224, IMG submission 80414) | Agricultural soil microbial communities from Utah to study Nitrogen management - Steer compost 2015 | ecosystem: Environmental > Terrestrial > Soil > Agricultural land | place: USA: Utah... | reverse complement strand
ATACGAGTACCAATTGTGCCAGGTCGACGCGAATGGCATGCCGGATGAATGGAGTGAACCGTATACCACGTCTTCATCGAGGCAGAACGTTGTTGCACCTTTGATACCCTATCAACGCTACGGTGTGCGCGTGCGTGCGGTAAATGGTTACGGGCGCTCGGATTGGTCGGAGATGGTGACACACGTCGTGCGTTAGCCGGTGGAAATTCACGTAAAACGAATCAGGCAGGGGAAGAACAGTACCCTGTCTGAACTCTCTATCGGCGGTGAATTTATCTGCTATGGGCTGGAGGATTCGATGCGGGATAAGAAGATCAAAGGAAGTACAGCGATTCCGGCGGGGCGCTACAAATTAGCGTTTCGACCTTATGGTGGCATGCACGGACGTTACCATCGGTTATTTCCTGATTTTCATAAGGGTATGATACAGCTGATGGATGTTCCGAACTTCTCGTACATCTATATCCACATGGGCAATAATTTCTCCGACACCGCGGGATGTCTTTTAGTTGGAAAAACCAAAAAATATTTCAAGAAAAGTCATGAATTTGAAATTCGGCAATCCAAAAAAGCGTACATCCCGCTCTACAAGCGGCTTGCAGCCATGATGGAAAAAGGAGATGTGTTTATAAAAATGCACGAACTAAGTTCATGCAGAATGAATTTAATTCATGCAAAATGAACTTTTAAATAGCATAAAATGAGACAGTTAATCAAAAAAATAAGCCAAGCGGTACAGGTGGTACTGCTGGCACCCATAAAATTGCCGGCAAAGGCGTTGAACGTATTGAAATATATCGCCGTGGGCCTCGGTATTATCGAACAGGTGATGGACGCCGACGAAGGTGATCCAAAGACAGTAGGGAAGGAGGGAGACGATGCGGATAATGACTAATGTGCAATTCGGGACACTAGGCGGGACCGTCTGCTCGGTATGGAATAGTTTCGACTGGGGGAATATGCTACAAACGGCCATACTGGCTGCCATTGGTGCTGCGGTAAGCTATCTGGTCAGTAGGTTGTTGGATGGAAGGCGACGACGCTGAGTAACGATCTGGTAAAGAGGTAGAAAAAGGCTCTCGGGAATATTGGTTTCCTGGGAGCTTTTTTATTTAATAAATAATTATTGAAAACTTAACTCTTAAGTGTGAGAATTTCGAAGTAAAAAGTTATTTTTGTTTCCATTAACAAACTGGAAAGATATTAACCTTAAATAATTACGAATGTATAATGCCAGGATATATCTTTAAAATATTATAAGGAAATAAGCTCCTGTATTTCAGTTTTTTGTGATTTTTTTTAGAGTGTTTGTTTTCTTGAATAATTGAAAGCTATATATTTGCATTTAGAATTGAAATATTAACTATAAGATTGTGGATTGAAATTTAGTATGTAGTGCCATAAGGTGGGGACATATAGAGGTCCTGACGCTTATTTGTCGCCAATCTAACTTTTAACCTAGTGTAACGCTGTTTGTACATTTTAAACTGAATATCGATATGAAAAATATCAAATTTCTTTGGATAGGCATTGGGGCTTGTCTTGTTCTTATATTATATATGTTTTTATATGAGGACAAAATAGCATATGTGGAATCTACCCGTTTGTTCCAAGAATACAAAGGAGCGAAAGCAGAGAGGGAAAGATTAGAAGTGAGGACTAACGAATTTAAGCTTAATATCGATACGTTAAATCGAGAAATCCAGGAAGCGATTATTCAATACGATGGGCAAGAGGGCGCGGAAGGAAAACAGATCGTCCAATTAAAACAGAAACAACTCGAAGATTATAGACAAAGCGTCCAGACGACATTAGAGAAAGAGGAGGCGGCTGCAATGTCGAAAGTAACTGAAGAGCTGAATTCGTTTTTGAAAGCTTACGGCAAACGCAAGCGATATAAATTCATCCTTATTGCAAACCCTTCTGGAACGATAGCATATGCACAAGAAGGTACGAATATAACAGATGATGTGATTAAAGAAATAAATAGCGGCATATGATGAAACAGATTATTTGTTGCCTAATATCTGTCCTTCTCATAGGTTGTACTTCGATGCCATCAGAATTTAATACAGCTGAAGACGCTATGGAATATATTACATCACCCAAAAATGGTTTTGTCAGGGAGAAAATATTAGCGAATAACATCAAGGTGAAAGTCCAACTTTTTCCGGCGGTTTTGATTCAAAAAACTAACAATCCAGATAAGATATTATATTTCAATATACAGTTTTCACTAAATGGACATGAAGTACTTGCGCAATTGCCCTCCGAAGAGTACGGGGCGTACGTACAGCTATTTTCTTTCGGGATGGAGAAGCATATAAACATAAGAACTGAAAGCGGAAAAGAGTATCCTGCCACGATGGTGAGTTATCAACCTATGTATAATACTAGTAGGAGTAATGAACTTCTTGTTGTCTATAATGACGAAATTCCGGGAGAAGAAAATATTAGCCTTGTTATAAATGAATTTGGCCTGAAGCTAGGAAAACTTGATTTTATATTCGATAATTCGAAGTTGAAATATATCCCGACCATAAACCAGTTTTAATTTAGATTTCCATGAAATTGATTCAGTTCCTAAATGGACATTCGAGAAAAATTGCGATAGCTTTCTGCGGAATTATATCGCTTGAATTGCTTAGTACACCACTGGCTATCGCACTAACCGCAGGACCAACAGCCCCTGAGGCTACAAGCTTTGAACCGGTAGATACAACGGATATGGTAAATCCATTAATCGGCAGTTTGACATATAATCTTCCCTTATTGGATGTTCCGGGCCCTGAGGGGGGATATCCTCTGTCTCTTTCCTATCATGCTGGAATAAGACCTGACGTGGAAGCCTCCTGGATAGGTCTCGGATGGACGTTGAATCCAGGTGCAATTAATCGGAATGTCGCCGGCCTACCAGATGATTTTTCTGAGGTCAATCTAAAACGACGGGATTACTGGGTCGGAGGTAATAGAAAGGAATATGGGCTGGAAGTTGGCTTTGCAAGTATAGTTAACGTAGGTTTGGTTTACGCTTCGGACACTTATATGGGATTTGGCGTAGGCGGTAGTGTTGGTCTTGGTTATCGATATGGTACATTTAGAGGTGGGGTTGATGTCGGTGTCAGTCCATTTGGAGAAAGTTATGCCAGCATCGGGGTTTCCGCCGGATTTGCTGTATCGAGTGGGGTGGGCGTGGCAGCCGATATAGGTGTTTCAACTAACTTCCAGAATGTAAATGTGGGCACGGGCGCGTCTTTGATAAATACCAATAGTTCGGGAAATCAATTATCAAATTTGCTTTCGGTGTCCATGAATACCACCTCTAGTAAACCTAGTCTCTCCCTGTTGGGGGCGACAGCTAATGTTTATAACAAGAATGCAAACAGAATTAGCAGCAGCAGTTCCGGTTTTGGGTTTTCAATTCCCCTAGGTTACTTCAGCATCGGTGCGTCTTTTAGGAACACCCGATATTGGATTGACGAAACATCAGAAGTTAGTTCCAGCGGAACATTATACACACCGATTTTGCCGGCAAATACTCCGACAGCATATATGGATGACAGAACGCATGATAATTATCGATTAATGCCAGATAATTTGAATATTGCAGATAATCCTGAAGATCATGAAATGCTGGGCGGGACATATCCGGAATACGATAATTATATGGTATCAGGACAAGGTATCGGCGGACAAATCAAACCGTTTCTGTATCAAAGGGCTCTTAGTCTACAAAATACAGGATACGATAAGAGTTTTTTTTATTCCAGCGCTGTAAGTAGCTTGTATAAAGCAGGTGTGGGTTTTCGGTTTGTCAACGATTTTTCCAACGCTTTTGATCAAGGTCTCAATAATATAGTGGATCAATCCGGTGCGCCGCAAGACACCAAAACGCTACCTTTTAGTATGAATGGTAAACCAGATCGGAGAATTGGCAATGAACTTTCGGGATCACGGCATATTAAGTACTTTACCAACGATGAAATCCGGGATGGTGTGGCAAAAGCTGCTGGATTTATAGACGTAGGTAATACGGCCAAAGGATTTGACCGTATTACCGATAATGCGTTTGTTGGGGGGGGGAGGGCAACCAAAGGTGGTAGCCAGATTGGCGGATTTATGGTGACGAACCAATCCGGAGTGACCTATCATTATGCGCTTCCTGTGTATACCTACAATGAGTATTCCTATAATTATACATACAAAGGAGGATACCGCTATACAGAAACAAATCGCAAGGAGCCGTATGCTTACACATGGTTGTTGACAGCCGTCACAGGTCCTGATTACGTTGACCGGAATGGAAACGGCGTTGTGGATGATGCCGATTGGGGCTATTGGGTGGCAATGGATTACGGTAAATGGACAAATAATTATGTGTGGAGAACGCCAGCTGAAGGAACAGATAAGGACCTTGACCAGAACTATGCTATGTATACTTCGGGTCAAAAGCAGCTATACTACCTGAATAGGATCCGAACACGGACACATACGGCAATATTTGAAAAAGAAACCAGACTGGATGGAAAAGGCAACTCGCAGAGCTCTTTAAATTCGAAAAATATCAACGCTACTTTTGACGCTACATCGGCTCAAAGTTTGAAATTAAATCGTATTTATCTAATCAATAGTGCCGATATCGATATTGTCAAAGAAAATAGTGAATCCGTTTCTTTTGGCAGAGGTAACGACCTGTATAATAACGTGATAGATAGTTATGATGTGTCAAAAATAGGTAGGGCCAATATGGAAGCTAAATCCATCCGTATCATAGATTTTGGCCACAGTTATTCGCTATGCAGAAAAACGCCGAATAGTTTTAATATCCGTCAACCGGATGTAAAATTAGGTAAACTAACACTAGATGGTGTAGAATTCAGAGGCAAAGGAGGGGAACACTTGCTTCCCATTACTAGTTTTTCGTATGATGATCCAAGTCCTGATTTTAAAGGGAATTTGATTTCGGGCGGACGACTTACATCCACAAATACTTCACTGGAAATCGGTACAATGATCGAAACGGTAAGTGAGAACCCTGTTTATTTAGGGATGATTACAAAAGTAGAACAGGGAAGTCTTTATACCTACACCTTATCAAATGGAGAAAATATTGGAAATTTGAACAATGTAAATATACGGGTTACGAAAAATCCAAATTATGGTAAAGATAATCGTGATGTCTGGGGATTCTATAAAGGGGATCTGGATAGGACATTACTCAATTTAAATGAGGATTTTGCAAGAAGGGTGACCGTAGCATCATCAAAAGGTGTCGATGCATGGAACCTTCGAAAGATAAGTTCGCCAACGGGTAATGCTATCGAATTAGATTACGAGAGCAATGAGTTTCGGACGGCAGTTTTTGAAAAAAACCTTTCCCTTCCGATCAAAAGTATGCAACGGGTTGACGATTATACTTTTAGGGTGGAAGTACCGGCTATAAAAGACGAATTTGAACAAATATATTCTCCTGGAAGTGTTATAAATGGAGTTTTCATGGGAATGGTAGCGGGCCTGCCTTTTGTTTTATTCCAATCAAATTCCTCAAATCCTGTTTGTATTTATCAAGGTTGGCATCAAAATAATTGGCTAAGTATTAGGTTTAATACGGTCGTTCCTGTACTTAATGCCGGGAACATTAGGCTAGGATTGAAAAATAATGTTAATTATGGTGGTGGTGTAAGGTTGAAAAGTATCAAAAATAGCGGTAATGACAATGTTGTTTACAAGACAGAATACGATTATCGAGTAAATGGGATATCTACAGGTATTACATCTTATATCCCATATAATATGGAAATGGGCAACCTGGAGAGTATAACTGGCAATGTGTCAAAAGTTATATATAAAAAGGCTCTTAATAAAGATTTAGATAATGTGTTGAAATACGCGCGGGAAATTCCAGGGCCGGGTGTCATGTATTCGAAAGTACGAATTAGAAACAAGGTTATTCAACCCAATGGAGATACACGTGCCGAAGGATATACAGAAAATCAATATAGAGTTCTAGATCGCTGGATGATCGACAGGCTTGTGCTACAAATTCAGGATTTCGGCAATACTCGGGTATATGCGGTCAACCTTTCTATTACTGATTATACGACCAACATAGGTGATTTGATGGGGATCAAATACTTTGATGCAGATGGTAAATTAATAAAGGAATTACAAAATAAGTATTTGATTGACAATATCTCTTCTAACGGAAATATAAAAACAGAATACCGGAACCAACTTGCTAAATTCAATAATCAAGGGTTAATTGTAGAACGGTTTGGAGAGGTTCGCGCCCGTTATAGAAAAAATGACCCGGCAAAAACGAATATTGTTATGGCTGCTCGTGAACAATATCCCTCCATTATGTTGTCTTCAACCATCAAAGACTATATCAATGGCTTTTCTGAAACGACCAGTAATCTTGGGTTTGATTTTCTCAATGGGCAACCTAATAAAATAATGAATATGGATTCCTATGGGAATCGATTTATGGCGGAAACCGATTTTGCTTATAGTAAATATCCGCAGATGGGGAGTAAATTAAGTAACTCCGCCAATAAAAATATGCTTAGCCAGGCCTACAGCCAGATGAACTATAAACTTGATGTTAACAATAATAAGGTAGGTGTAATTAGTGGAAGTAGGACGACATGGAGCAAAGAGGGGAATGTACGAACGCCCGAAGGTACCATCATTAAGCAGAACAATAATACAAACGGAAACATCTGGAGAAAGCAGAAAACAGAGGTTTTGGAAATCCCGAACCAATATGGTAACGCGGGTATCCTTCCTGTTTCCCAAGCTACGGATGGTTTATGGAAATCTATCAGTACCATTAGTTTGTATGATGTTTATTCTAAAGGATTAGAGGTTTATGATCGTAGTAATAATTATTCAGCAATACGACATGGTTACCGGAACAGTAAAATCACCGCTGAAGCAGCATTCAGTAGTTTCGCGGAATTGGCATTCAGTGGTGCAGAGGATGAGATAATCGGCCTAAACATCTCAGGAGAAGTATCGAAGGGTGCAGGTACGGTATCTTCTTCCAATGCTCATACCGGCAGTAAAAGCTTGTCTGTTCCGGCTGGAGGAAAAGGGTTTGAATATGTAGTTCCATTAGCATCTCTTACGCGCGGGCGTACTTATATGGCGAGTGTTTGGGTAAAGAACAGTTCAAATAACAATGTTAATTTGTATTATGATATAGACGGGACTGTGAAATCTTCGCCTGTTAATTCGTCGAATAGCACGAAGAAAGCAGGGGACTGGACGTTAGTTACATTAGAAACACCTATAAATACCGGAACTAATCTTAGGGTGTATGTAAAAAATGATGGCGGGACTGTATCTTTTGTCGATGATTTTAGATTCCACCCTAAAAATGCGTCTGCAACCGCTTATGTCTATGATAGCTTTACTGGAGAACTAACTTATATGTTAGATCATCTAAATCTATATACAAAGTTTGAGTATGATGCGGCAGGTAGGTTAATCGGAAAATATAAAGAACAATTCGGTCGAGTTCCTTATAAGACTAATGAATACGAGCAAAACTATAGGGCAACAAAAACCGTTTTTTATAATGACCTTTTAAAAGAATCTGTTCGAAAGAATAACTGTTTAAATGGTATCGGGAGTCTGGTAGAATATACGGTTCCGCAAGGAAAGTACTCGTCTAGTATTAGTAAGGCAGATGCAAATAGTAAGGCAATGAACGAAATGAATTCTATTGGGCAGCAGTATGCCAATGAAAACGGGAGATGTATCGTATGCAAGAGGTATAAGATAACCATACCTGCAAACGAAATAGAAGGTAAAAATTTGTTTGTGAATTTTAGGGACTGTAACAATCAGTTTAGGTCTATTCCTTTTGACGCTCTCGAAACGGAGGGATGGGAAAGTGGAGATCCAGACAGAGTGTCCTATGCGTGCGTGTCCATCAACGATCAAAGTATAGGATTCAGTTATGGCCCAAATCAACCGTATGTCCATGTTTCTGGAAGAATAGAACTTGTTGGCGACTGCTATTAATGAATCTGAAGGAACAATATAACCATGAAAAAAACTAATATTATGGGGTGCATTTGGCTTAAAAGCTTACTGATAATTTATGCGGTATGTTTTAATCCCGTTATTGCTCAAATCAGAGATCATAATCCGGTTGTACTGCCGCAGAATGGGAATACATCATTAGTGGTTAATGCCAACCAATCGTTAACTGTCACTAGCGGCGTCAGTATCACCTTAAAACCGGGGGTGCATTTCAAAAGTGGCTCTAACGTACTTTTGAATATTGATGCAAACATGAGTGGACCGGTAGCGCCCAACAATCCCGATGATAACCTGGATATGAATTGGACCTTTGCCCGGTCGTTTGACGCAGACGGAACAGTCATCGGAGAATCCAAGATTTTCTTTGACGATAACGGAAGGGCATTGCAAACACAGGTGAAGAACATAGAAGCTGGACATGTTCTGGCAATAGAAAATCTCTATGACATTGGGGGACAGCTAACCGGCAGTACGATGTCCGCTCCCATCAACAATGCGGATTTTAGCTATAAGGAGAATTTCGCAAGAAGGGCAGATGGTTCAAATCTTAATTACAGAAGCTACAGCCGTTATATCAATGGAACCACCAGCTATGATAAGACACGGTTACCAGATCCAATTGATAACAGCCAGATCGGTACATTAGGTTACTATTATAGTACGAATAACCAGTGGGAACGTTTGCAGGATATTACGGAATATCCCTACAGCACAACGGCCGGGCCCAAAAATGGTACAAATGTCTTTGCTATGGGGGGCGGAGTTGGAGAAAATCTCAAACTTGGCAGCGGACATGAGATTATGCAATACCAAGTACCGGTGACCAAGGAATTAGACTTCTATACGCAAATACGAAATCACTATTTTGACACCAGTATCATTGGGAACAAGACGTTTATAAATTCGTCAAATAAAGTAATGTCGGTAAGTGTGGATGAGGATAGCCGTGCTTCGGTTTCGATGAGCATCGATGGTAGGACAGTACTGACGGGCCGGGACGGTAATGAACTGGTGTTAGATGGTACACTTGTTGTTGGTGAATCTCAAACGGCCTACCTGCCTATAGTGAACAGTCAAGCAGTATATTTTTCGGCAGGAGGACTTACGGATTGTTTTCGTCCAGAGATTAGTTTCGGACCTACAGGATCTACGATGCTCCAATCAGGACTTTACCAATTTTTTCATTACGCAGGCAATAGCGTTAATTATAAGGTCGGTCTTTCCGATGTAAGTTTTACCTTTTATGATCAGCTAGGCAGAATCAGAGCCATTATTCCGCCTGAGGGGGTAAAGAAGCTTACAGCAAATGGTATTGCTACAGGTCTTTCCGCATATCCCTCGTTGAGTGATATCCCGTTTGTGAATATATTTGAGTATGATGGGAAGGGCAATCTCACGGCATCTGTCGATCCGGACGCAGGTAGAAGTGAATTCAAACATAGCAGCGATGGTAAAATCCGTTATTCACAGAATGCTTTACAACGGCAGCAGAACAAATTTAGCTACAGCAACTATGACCAATATGGCCGCATGCTTGAGAGCGGAGAATTACAGCCATCAGGCTCGTTGACCTTTTCGTCTATTACACAGGCCGCTCTGGATGCCGTAGGTACTACAAACACAGCTTATCCAACAGGAACCAAGTTCGATGTGACATCGATCAAATATGATGAAGCAGACCCTATCTCCGGGCTTACGGGATATGTCCAGGATGCCTATTTCTTATCGGGAAGTGCTGTTAGTTCCAAGGCAAGATACCGCGGAGCTGTTTCAGCGGCTAATTTGATCAGTAAGACTTGGTATAATTATGATGGCGATGGAAATATTGCTTGGACTGTAAAGTATACGCCCGACCTAGGTTATAAAACGATGGACTACACCTATGATGATATGGGGAAGGTGGTCAAGAGTATCTTCCAGAAGAATACATCGGCCGAGACCTTTGTCCATTATTATCAGTATGATAAGAACAATCGTTTAGCTGCCACGTATACAAATACGACAGATAACGTTTCAAGCAGAACCTTACAGGCCAAATATAGCTATTATCTTCATGGCCCGCTGAAACGTGTCGAGCTGGGTGATAAATTACAGGGGATAGATTACGTTTATAGTTTAGATGGCAAACTAAAGAGCATTAACAATGCCCAAGCGGCCAAAGATCCCGGTCAGGACGGCAGTGGAAACGGCTTCGCCGCCGATGTGTTCGGCATGAACCTAGAGTATTATCCGGGAGACTATCGAAATGTAGCTACTGGGATTGGCAGTATTCAGACGAACAGTACGGTAGCGAATTACAATGGACAAGTTAACGGTATCAGTTGGTTTTCAAAGAAACCAAGTTCGGTGACAGGGTTGGATGGTCCGATAATGAATACATTCACATATGATCCTTCGGGGCAATTGCAAGAAAACCGCTGGGGAACACCTAACTTTAGCGGAAATGCGTTTGTATCCGCCAACGAAACATATCGGGAAAGAGGGCTGACCTACGATGCCCACGGCAACATCAAAACGATGCAGCGTACGAATGCATCAGGGGCGCTCAGCCATAACTTGACCTACACTTATCAGCCGAACACCAATAAACTGTCCTCGGTTTCGGGCTATGCCACGTACACCTACGATGCAAACGGGCAATTAGCGTCTCAGGTGAAGGGAAGCAATGGCATGTACCTGGATTACGATGTTTTTGGACAAGTCACAAAAATCTACGGTGATGTGGCAAAAAGTCAGATAATGCTTAGCTTTGTGTACGATGACGATGGCAACCGCATCATGAAGAAGGACCATCGGAATAATACAGTGACCTGGTATAGCTATGATGCGAGCGGGACACTGATGGCGGTCTTTGATAATAATGGAGCCAACAAGTCGGTTAGATTACTGGAACAACCGGTTTATGGGGCAAATAAGTTGGGTACTTATTACAGGTTGGGAAGTAACTACCAATATACGATTACGGATCATCTTGGAAATACGCGTGTCGTTATCAACCGTAACAAGCTGTCCAACGGAAATGCGGACATCGTGTATTATGCGGACTATTATCCTTTTGGATCAACTTTACGCAGTGCCGGTATTGAAAATCGTTTTGGCTATCAAGGTTTATACGCGGAGAAAGACAATGAGACCGGTTGGAATAGCTTTGAACTTCGCAATTACGATCCTGCGATAGGACGTTGGTTGAGTACGGACCCTTATGGACAGTACTGGTCTCCGTATGTGGGGATGGGGAATAACCCGGTGATGAGGTTTGATCCGGATGGAGGCTGGAGTTGGGGAGGTGATCCCGATAAACCAGCCTACAGAGTTCTTTTGGCTGAAGTCGTTGTTACGGCTAAATCTTCGTGGAATTGGGCTGCGAATAGTTTCAATAATATTAATTGGGCACACCAATGGGATAACTTTCAAAGTGGTTTACCTGTATGGCAATCATCGAGAATGTTTGAGTCCGCAGTGTACAATGGTGATTATGTTGGAGCAATGGGTTATTTCGGAACCGCTTTGGCCGAAGGTGCGACTCTGGGGTATGGAACTTTGTGGGGTAAGCCAGCACAGTTTGCTTTAACAACAACCAGTACTCCTGTTGTAGAAACAGGAGCCCAATATTCTGTTGCATTTGAAACTAAAATTGCTAATAATCTTTATCCAGGTAAAGGTCCTTATTCACATTTTAAGGCAGCAAATACGGCTCTCGCTGAGGCAATATCCTCTGATGTTAATTTTGCTAGTTCAATGAAACAACTCGGGATTGTGATTCCAACAACTAAAACAGGTACTATTACTGGCGGGAAAATACCAAATTGGGTTTGGCACCATAGTACTGAGCCTGGAGTTATGCAGTTAGTACCCCAGGTACAACATACAAACGGAAGTATTTTTTGGAAAACGTTGCATCAAGGAGGTCGCGGAGGAATGTCTCTTTGGGGAGGTGGTTATAATAGATAATCTTAAATTTGATAATTATGAAATTAGTGAAATTAGTAAAATACTTGATTAATCCTAAATTGTTAGACAAACTTTATCAGGATTTAGGGGTAAATACAGAATCTGAAGCTTTGTTAATCTATTTGAAAGGGAGCCTAGATTTGGAAACGGATGTTTTCATTTTTGAGATAGAAGAAACGGAGGACGACCTTGTTTTTGAAAAGGAAGGGATAAAATATATTCAATTATTTCCTGTAGATTATTCAGTAGAATTAATAGAATTCGATTTAGACTTGAAGAATAAGGGATATTCTGATCTAGAGATAGCCCAAAGACTTTTAGAATATCGAAAAAGAGACGCATAAATGAAAAATCCGTGATAGAAGGAACCAAATATATAACAATAATCACAGTTACCTTGATTTTCTATTAAAATATTTTTATTTGTTTTAGCTATGTTTATTACTAATGTAAAAGTGGTAAGAGAATAACTACCGCTTTTATGAATATTCAGAGAGTAATAATTTCACCCTATTCTGCGATGGCGAATAACCCAGTTATGTATGTTGATAGTGATGGGTACATATAGCTGCCGGAGCTATTATAGGTGGTGGTATAGCAGCATATGATTTATATAGTGAGGGACGGTTGGATCTATTATGGCGATCTGTTGGAAAAATTGCAATAGGCGCTGGAGTTGGTGCAGCAACTGCTGCATTGCCTGGCGTGGCAATAGGAGACACAGGATCGTTGATTGCTACCTCTACTGCAGCGGGGGGAATAGGAGCGGTAGGAGAACTTTTAGATCAAGCTATTAATGTTCATACAGGATATAGAGAGGCAATGAGTTTGTCTGATGTTGGATATACGTTTTCGACTTCAACAGTTTCGTTTGGTGCAACCGGTAAAGTTTTCTCAAATTTGAGGTATAATTCCATTAAAAACATGGGAACGTCGCAAAGATCGTTACTCGATAATTATATCGATATCGTATCCCGCTACGGCTACCAAGGCGAATATTCGGAAAAAGATGGTGAACCCCCGACGTGGCTCATGAGGTCTATAAAATAATAAACACATTCCGAATAAACTGGTTGGAATAAATTTGAGGCAAGGTATTATGATGCAAGTATTGGAAGATGGTTCTCACAGGATCCATATAAATAATTCCATTCGCCTTATTCTTCCATGGCTAATAATCCAGTCATGTATGTTGACAATGACGGGTTATTGGATTAGTTTCGACTGCCTTCGGGATGATTAAAAGGGATATACCTGTACAGTATTTTTTTAAGATATTTCTTATTATCACAATTGGTGCTGCAACCGGTTTTTCAATCTACAGGCTAGTTATATGGGTGATATTTTTTATAAGACGTAAGCTATAAGAACTATAGTCAGAGTACAAGTTTGCCCCTTAACAAATTAATATCAAAAACTTAACTCCTAGACTTAAGAAATCCGAACGGAATAGCTATTTTTGTCTATTAACAAACTGGAAACATATTAACCTATAGATCACAGCTATGT
>Ga0079224_100009094_pt1 | contig 13512 bp, 12 predicted proteins | sample Stecom2015_FD_80414 | JGI IMG/M metagenome (GOLD analysis project Ga0079224, IMG submission 80414) | Agricultural soil microbial communities from Utah to study Nitrogen management - Steer compost 2015 | ecosystem: Environmental > Terrestrial > Soil > Agricultural land | place: USA: Utah... | reverse complement strand
TTGAGGCCGGCCGCCAGCGCCTTCTGGGTGACGAAACGGGTCTGGGGCATGGGACCCTCGACCGCATCCACCAGCAGCAGCACGGAGTCCACCATGGATAGCACGCGCTCGACTTCGCCACCGAAATCGGCGTGTCCCGGCGTGTCGACGATGTTGATCCGATAGTCTTGCCACTTGATGGCCGTGTTCTTGGCCAGAATGGTGATGCCGCGCTCCTTCTCCAGGTCGTTGGAGTCCATGATCCGCTCCCCGGGTTGGGCGCGGCTATCAAGGGTGCCGGACTGCTGAAGAAGTTTGTCGACCAGGGTGGTCTTGCCATGGTCGACGTGGGCGATGATGGCGATGTTGCGAAGGTTCTCGATCATAGACGTGACAAAATCCGAGGTTGAAACGGCGCTTCCGTGTCCGCGCTCGGCCAGGATCAAGGCGCGGATGCCGAAGCAGCGTAGATCGTTGCCGGCGGCAGCGTGACGAAGCGATGGAAGCGCACCGGGAGTTGGATTCCCTATCTGCAGGGCGCGTTGCTCGGATCCCAGAGACTCCACGGGCAAGCGATTTCTAGCGCGGTCGTGGGCCGTCGCCAACGAGGGGCGGTTTGTTGTCCGTAAAGAAAACAGGTCAGGGACGCGCTGCTTGCCAGATGGCGAAGTCTAGGGGGATGGACGAGGCAAGTCTAGCTTTTGCTTTGCCGGTCTTGAGGCAAGACTTGGCGCGCCGGAAAAGCGCGAGGGCGCGGCAAGATGCCGCGCCCTCGAGGAAAAGGCCGAACTGGTTACGGGCAGGGAGCCAGCCAAGGTCGGTCCACGGTAGTGAACTGGCAGCCATAGTTGGGCTGGCTCACCTCCGCGGGATCCAGGACATCGTCGCCAGCGGGCTTGATGCCGTTCGTCGCCCACGCAACCATGTCCTGAAAGGCGTTCCATTCCTCCTCGACCGTGAAGTCGCAGTGGCCGACCGCGCGAATGGCGCGTTGCACCAGCCACTCGGCCGAGCCGTTGTCCTTGGCCCGTCTGGCGTAGATCTGTTGCATCGAGAAGGGCACGAACAGATCGCCCAGGTTGTGAAGGGTAACGACCGGCACCGAGAACTCGCCGTTGACCTTGGGGATCCAGCGCAGCCCGTCGGTCCTTCGCGGGTTGGCGTCCGGATCCGGCTCCCGGACAGGGACGGTGCTGTTGAAGGCCTGCTCGGCGTCAGACAAAGACATTGACGGGCTGGTTTCCCAACGGTATTCGATGTGCCGGGTATCCAGCACGTTCTTGTTGAGTATGCCGCTGATGGTACCGTTGGGGACGCCGTAGCCGAGCAGCGTACTCAAACGTCGGCCTGTCGCCGCCGGAGAGATTCTTCAGGATGCCGAGCAGGCGTTCTCCAATGGGAGTCGTCGGTCCCGTCAAGGTTACTCCTCCCATGTCGATGCTGCCATAATTCTCCCACAGCGCGGCTTTGATGCGGGGCAGAATCTCGCTTGCGTAGTTGGCTTCCGTGACTTCTTCCGTGATCCCGGCGAGCGCCTGCGCCGCGACGTTATAAGCGGCGAAATAATTGAACAGTTCGGTGTCGCCCATGACGCCGCACATTGGTACGGCGCCGGCGTAGATCACCTTGTTCCTGGCAGTGGCCAGGGTTTCGGCTTCGACCGCCGCGCCAGCGATGTGACCGCCCATGGAGTGTCCGATGATGTAGTACTTTTGCGGTGCCGGGTGGCCGGTAAGCTCGGAGAAGGCCAGTGCCAGCGCATTGGTGTCCTCGATGCCGGCGCGGACATCATAGTAGTTGGCGCTGTAGCTGGAGGCAGCCCAGGCATAGCCGGCTTCTATCAGTTCCTGGTAGATCCGCGGGGGAGACACGGTCAGTTCCGGCCCTTCGCCGCGGTAGCCATGCGCATACATGACCAGGACACCGTTCCAGTCGTCGGGTACCTGGATTAGATAACTCGCCATGCCGTGCTCGCCTCGATGCAGGCCGCTGTATAGCTTGGAGCCGGGAATCTGCAGCGTGGCGAGTACTTCTTCGGACGGCTGTACGGCGGTGAAGATCCGGCGGTCATGTTCGCGTTCGAAGGATTTGCTGCTCCCGTTGCTCCCGTTGCATCCTGCGAGCAGCGCCGGCTGCAAGCAGCAGCACGAGCGGGAGCTTGAAACGCCAGCTCTTGTTATCCCTCATCAGCGCGTCTCTCCTCGTAGTTTGGTGTTGTTGTGGAGCCAGTAGGCATGGCTGTTGCTTTTGTTTCTTTGTGAGATATTTGTTATTTAAGGATTTGCTATGGTCTTTAGCAAATAAAGATCCATGATGAGTCATTTCTTATGGTAGATGCATCATTCGCTTGCCGCCACCTTGCAGCTGTGTTCGCGTGTCGGTTTTGCTACCCTTGGCGCCTCTCCACGCATAGACGGTCGCCATGAACCTCAAGAATCTGGAAAAACGTCTCGCGCACCTGGTCGGCACCGCGATCCGCGACTACCGCATGATCGAGGACGGCGACCGGGTCATGGTCTGCCTGTCGGGCGGTAAGGACTCGCACACGCTGCTGGACATCCTGCTGCTGCTGCAGGCGCGCGCGCCGGTGCGCTTCGAGCTGGTCGCGGTGAACCTCGATCAGAAGCAGCCTGGCTTCCCGGCGCACGTGCTGCCCGAATACCTGTCGCAGCGCGGGGTGCCGTTCCGCATCCTGGAGCAGGACACCTATAGCGTGGTCAAGCGCGTGCTGCCGGAAGGCAAGACCATGTGCTCGCTCTGCTCGCGTCTGCGGCGTCGCGCGCTGTACAGGGCGGCGGAGGAGATGGGCGTCACCAAGAGCGCGCTCGGCCACCACCGCGACGACATTCTGGCGACGCTGTTCCTCAACATGTTCTACGGCAGCAAGCTCGCCGCCATGCCGCCCAAGCTGCGCAGCAAGGACGGCAAGCACGTGGTGATCCGCCCGCTTGCCTACGTGCCGGAGCGCTACATCGTCCGCTACGCTGAGCTGCGGCAGTTCCCCATCATCCCCTGCAACCTGTGCGGCTCGCAGGAGAACCTCAAGCGCAAGCAGATCGAGCAGATGCTGCGGCAGTGGGAGCAGCTAGAGCCGAAGCGGCTGCACAACATCATGCGGGCGCTGCAGAACGTCAACCCTTCCCATCTGGCGGACCGCAGGCTGTATGACTTCGAATCCCTTGCCGGGGCGTTCGTGCCGGAGGGGGAGGACGACCCGCTGGCGGCCATCGACGGCGGCGGGGAGCCGCCGGCCGAGGTGCCGGTGCATTGGCCAGCGCTGAACGCACGTCGGCAGGCTTGAGGCGAGGCCCGCGCGGCTCTCGCCCTTACATCTGCTCCACCACCCGTATCCCTAGCAGGTCGAGGCCGGTCTGGATGGTGGCGGCGGTGAGTCCGCAGAGGGCGAGCCGGCTGCTGCGGGCTGGCTCTTCGGCCTTGAGCACCGGGCAGGCCTCGTAGAAGCTCATGAAGGCGCCGGCCAGATCGTACAGATAACCGCACAGCACGTGCGGCACGCACTCGGTGGCGACCGTCAGCAGCGCCTCCTCGAACTGGATCAGCTTCAGCCCCAGCGCCCGCTCGGCAGGTTCGGCGAGGATGATGCTGCCGTCGGTTTTGCCGTCCAGCTCGCCGCGGCGGAAGATGCTGCGAATGCGGGTATAGGCATATTGCACGTAGGGTGCGGTGTTGCCGTCGAAGGACAGCATGTGGTCCCAGTTGAAGATGTAGTCGCTGGTGCGGTTCTTGGACAGGTCGGCGTACTTGACCGCGCCGATGCCGACCGCGGAGGCCACTTCCCGCCGCTGTTCCTCGGACAGCTCGGGGTTTTTCTCGCTGACCAGCCGCAGCGCGCGCTGCTCGGCCTCGTCGAGCAGGTCGATCAGCTTGACCGTGCCGCCGGTGCGGGTTTTGAACGGTTTGCCATCCTCGCCCATCATGGTGCCGAAGGCAAGGTGCTCGAGCGAGACCGACTCCGGGGCCCAGCCGGCGGCCCGGGCCACGGCGAAGACCTGGCGTAAGTGCAGGCTTTGGCGGGCATCGACGAAATACAGGATGCGGTCAGCCTTGAGCCGGCCGACCCGGTGGCGGATAGCTGCCAGGTCGGTGGTGGCGTACAGGTAGCCGCCGTCCGATTTCTGCACGATGATGGGTAGCGGCTTGTCGTCCTTGCCGATGAATTCGGGCAGGAACACACACTGGGCGCCCTCGGATTCGGTCAGCAGCCCCTTCTCGCGCAGCTCCGCCACCAGGACCGGCAGGTCGTCGTTGTAGGCGCTCTCCGGCTTGACGTCAGCGGGCGTGAGGGTGACGTTGAGGCGTTGGTAGACCTCCTCGCAGTGGCGCATGGACTCGTCGATGAAGGTCTTCCACAGCGCCAGGCACTCGGCATCGCCCGACTGCAGGCGTACCACGTAGTCGCGCGCTTCGGCGGCGAAGGCCTGGTCGCTGTCGTACAGCTGCTTGGCCTCGCGATAAAAGGCTTCGAGGTCGGCCAGCTGAGTGGAGACGTCGGTTTTGCCCTCGGCGCGCTGGCGCACCATGTAGGCGATCAGCATGCCGAACTGGGTGCCCCAGTCGCCGACGTGGTTTTGGCGAATGACTTTGTGGCCGAGGAACTCCAGCACCCGCACCACGGCGTCGCCGATGATGGTGCTGCGCAGGTGCCCCACGTGCATTTCCTTGGCCAGGTTGGGACCGGAATAGTCGACCACCACGGTCTGGGGTTCGGCGACGGGCCGCACACCCAGCTTGGAATCGGCAGCAGCGGCGGCCAGTTGCTGCGCCAGCCAGTCGTCGCGCAGGCGGATATTGATGAAGCCCGGACCCGCGATCTCGACGCGCTCGGCCAGGTCGCTCAGGTCCAGATGCTCAAGGACTGCCTGGGCTAGCTGGCGCGGGTTGGTCTTGGCGGTCTTGGCGGCTGCCATGACCCCGTTGGCCTGGTAGTCGCCGAATTCGGGCCGGGCGGCGTGCTGCACCAGGGCCGGCGCCGGGGCTCCGGCGGCTGCGAGGGCTCGACTGACTCGTTCTTCCAGTAGCTGGCGAATGTTCATGCGGCTTCTGTGCTCCTTGCCAAGGCTGGCAGCGAGAAGGGGGCATATGATAGTCGATCGGAGCCGCTTTAGGGGAAAGCCGCAGGGAGGGGACGCGACGGCGGGCGCCCAGGCGTCGCCCGGGAGTCAGCGCCCGAGGGCGTTCAACGAAGGCTCATGTCCGGGTTTTTCCTCGCCCGAGCAGGCCGCCGATGAGGGCAATGGCGAACAAAACGACGAAAATGAAGAAAAGCACCTTGGCGATGCCGGCCGCCGCGCTGGCGATGCCGCCGAAGCCGAAAACAGCGGCGATCAGGGCGATGATGAAAAATGTCAGTGCCCACCCGAGCATGTCACACTCCTTTCATGGACGGATGCCGTCGGCGTTTTTGACCGACAACAGAAAATAATGGGGCTGACGCGATGATGTTTAAACTTTGCCGAATCGGCCGGTGGCAGCGGCAGAAATGCGCTGGCGATCGGCGCGTCTGGTGGCGTCGGCTCGGGCTAGTGCTGCTGCTGCTTCCCCTGCTAGCGGCGGCTATGCCGCGGGTACTGGCGGTGGCCTTATTCGAGGGCAAGGCGATGCTGGAGATCGACGGCCGCCGCCAGCTGCTCGCGGTCGGACAGACGGCGCCGGAGGGTGTGCGACTGCTGGCGGCGAGTTCGTCCGAGGCGGTGGTGGAAATCAACGGCCGCCGGCAGGCGCTGCGGCTCAGCAGTCAGGTCGGGGGCAGCTATGCCGCTCCCGCCCGCCGGCAGGTGCAGATCGCGCGCGACGGCCAGGGCCGCTTCATCACCAGCGGCTCGGTCAACGGTAGCGTCATGACTTTTCTGGTCGATACCGGCGCCAACGTGGTGGCGCTCAGCGAGCACGATGCCCGCCGGGCCGGTGTCGACTACAAGCGCGGGCTGCGTGTCGCGGTCAATACCGCCGCCGGCACGGTGCCGGGCTACCGGGTGACGCTGGCGCGGGTCGACGTGGGCGGGATCAGTCTGCCGAACGTCACGGCGGTGGTGCTGGAGGGGGGCGGACCCGGCATGCCGCTGCTCGGCATGTCGTTTCTTGGCCGTGTCAACATGCGCCAGCAAGGCACCCTGCTTATCCTCGAGCAGCTGCATTGAGCGGCCGAGCAGCCGGCTCGGCAAGCGCTGAGCCTTCCCCCGGCGGCGGTCGTAAATCCGCGCTGTAGCAGGGTTTGGCAGAAAATCGGCAGCCCTTCCCAGTGGCCAATGCTTGGCGCAATTGGCCGGTTCGGGTTATCATCCGGGCCTGATTTGAATGCTTAACATACACTAGTGAATGGAGTTTTGGGTTGGGCGCCCGCGAAATGAAATTCGCGGGCTGACCCTGGGTTAGGGCCGTGCCATGCGGTCGTCACTGGAAGATACAAAAGGCTGAGGCATGAAGATACTCGTCGCTGTTAAGCGGGTGGTCGACTACAACGTCAAGGTGCGCGTCAAGGCGGACCAGACAGGCGTCGAGCTCGCCAACGTCAAGATGTCGATGAACCCGTTCGACGAAATTGCGGTGGAAGAGGCCGTCAAGCTAAAGGAAGCCGGTGTCGCCTCGGAAGTGGTGGCGGTTTCCCTCGGCAGTTCCGCCTGTCAAGAAACGTTGCGTACGGCGATGGCGATGGGCGCGGATCGCGGCATCCTGGTCCAGACCGATGCCGAGCTCGAGCCGCTGGCAGTGGCCAAGCTGCTCGCCAAGGTGGTCGAGCGCGAGCAGCCCAAGCTGGTTTTCTTGGGTAAGCAGGCGATCGACAGCGATGCCAGCCAGACCGGACAGATGCTGGCGGCGCTGCTGGATTGGCCGCAGGCCACCTTCGCTTACAAGGTTGAGATCAAGGGCGACGAGGCGGAGGTGACGCGTGAGATCGACGGTGGTCTGGAGACCGTCGCGGTCCAGCTGCCGGCGGTGGTGACCGCCGACCTGCGTCTCAACGAGCCGCGCTATGCCACGCTGCCCAACATCATGAAGGCCAAGAAGAAGCCGCTCGACACGCTCACCCCGGAAGAGCTGGGTGTGGACGTGAGCCAGCGCCTCAAGGTACTCAAGGTCCAGGAGCCGCCGAAGCGCAAGGGTGGCGTGAAGGTCGCCGACGTCCAGGAGTTGGTGGCGAAGCTCAAGAACGAAGCGAAGGTGATTTAAATGGCAGTTCTCGTTGTTGCTGAGCATGACAATGCCGCACTGCGCGGATCCACTCTCAATACCATAGGCGCTGCCAGCAAGATCGGTGGCGACGTCACCGTGCTGGTTGCCGGCAGCGGCTGCCGCGCGGTGGCCGAGGCTGCCGCCGCGGTCGAGGGCGTCTCCCGCGTTCTGCTGGCCGATGACCCGTCGCTGGAGAACCCGCTGGCGGAAAACCTGGCGGCGCTGGTGCTGAGTGTGGCCAAGGACTACACCCATGTGCTGGCCCCGGCGACCACCTTCGGCAAGAACTTCATGCCGCGCGTGGCGGCCAAGCTGGACGTGGCCCAGATCTCCGATATCAACGGCATCGAGTCGGCCGATACCTTCACCCGGCCGTTCTACGCCGGCAACGCGATCGCGACCGTGCAGTCCAGCGATCCGATCAAGGTGATCACCGTGCGCGTGACGGCGTTCGACGCCGCGGCCGCCAGTGGCGGCAGTGCCAGCATCGAGGAGATCGCTGCGCCGGCTGCTGATCCCAAGGTGCGCTTCGTCAAGCAGGAGCTGACCAAGTCCGACCGTCCGGAGCTGGGAGATGCCCGCATCGTGGTGTCCGGCGGCCGGGGCGTGGGCAGCAAGGAAAACTTCAAGCTGATCGAAGAGCTGGCCGACAAGCTCGGCGCTGCCGTCGGCGCCTCCCGTGCCGCGGTGGATGCCGGCTTCGCGCCCAACGACTATCAGGTCGGCCAGACCGGTAAGGTGGTGGCGCCCGACCTCTACGTCGCGGTCGGCATCTCCGGCGCCATTCAGCACCTGGCCGGCATGCAGGGCAGCAAGGTCATCGTCGCCATCAACAAGGACGAGGAGGCGCCGATCTTCCAGGTTGCCGACTACGGCCTGGTGGCGGACCTGTTCGAAGCTGTGCCGGAGCTCATCAAGGAGCTCGACAAGGCAGGCTGATTGGCTCGTCTTCTCGATGCCGCGGCCGGAGGCCGCTCCCGGGCAATGTCGGGGCGGCCTCCGGCCGTTTTTTTGCGCTGACTGGCCCCGCCGGGCTGGTCGCTGGCAGGTCAGACGCCTGTCGGGATGGCATGAAAAAAGCGGGATGAGTGCTCATCCCGCTTTTTCGTTGGCCGTTCGTGACGGTCAGGCAAGCCGGTCCTACATGTTGGGATAGTTCGGCCCGCCGCCGCCTTCCGGCGTTACCCAGACGATGTTCTGGGTAGGATCCTTGATGTCGCAGGTCTTGCAGTGGACGCAGTTCTGGGCGTTGATCTGCAGCCGCGGCGTACCGTTCTCGTCCTCTACGAACTCGTACACTGCTGCGGGGCAGTAGCGGCTCTCGGGACCGGCATACCTGCGCAGGTTGACCTCGACCGGGACCGAGGGGTCCTTCAGCGTCAGGTGGATCGGCTGGTCCTCCTCATGGTTGGTGTTGGACAGGAACACCGAAGAGAGGCGGTCGAAAGTCAGGACGCCATCCGGCTTGGGGTACTCGATCTTCGGGCACTGGTCGGCCGGCTTGAGGCACTCGTGGTCGGCCACCTTGCGGTGGATGGTCCACGGAACGTTGCCGCGCAGCAGCAGGTGCTCGATGCCGGTCATGAGGGTGCCGACGTAGAGCCCCTTCTTGAACCACTGCTTGAAGTTGCGGGCCCTGTGCAGCTCCTCCTTCAGCCAGGAGCGCTCGAAGGCTTCCGGATAGGCGGTGAGTTCGTCGTGCTGACGGCCCGCCGTCACGGCCTCGTAGATGGCCTCGGCGGCCAGCATGCCGGACTTGATGGCGGCATGGCTGCCCTTGATGCGGGAGGCGTTGAGGAAGCCGGCGTCGCAGCCTACCAGCGCGCCGCCCGGGAAGGTGAGCTTCGGCAGCGACAGGATGCCGCCGGCGGTCAGGGCGCGAGCGCCGTAGGCGACACGCCGCCCGCCTTCCAGGAAGTAACGGATGGCTGGGTGGGTCTTGTAGCGCTGGAACTCCTCGTACGGCGACAGCCATGGGTTGCTGTAGTCCAGGCCGACCACGTAACCAATGGAGATCTGGTTGTTCTCCATGTGGTAGAGGAAGGAGCCGCCGTAGGTGTCGCTGGGCAGCGGCCAGCCCGAGGTGTGGATGACCAGGCCGGGCTGATGCTTGGCCGGATCGATCTCCCAGATTTCCTTGATGCCGATAGCATAGCTCTGCGGATCGCGGCCTTCCATCAGGTTGAAGCGCTCAATCAGGCGGCGGCCCAGGTGGCCGCGGGCGCCTTCGGCGAAGACGGTGTACTTCGCCAGCAGCTCCATGCCAGGCTGGAAGTTGGCGGTGGGCTTGCCGTCGCGGCCGACGCCCATGTCGCCGGTGACTACGCCGCGCACCGAGCCGTCTTCGTTGTAAAGCACGTCAGCCGCCGGGAAGCCGGGATAGATCTCCACGCCCAGCGCTTCGGCCTGCTCGCCCAGCCAGCGGGTGACGTTGGCCAGGCTGATGACGTAGTTGCCTTCGTTCTTGAAGATGCTCGGCAGCATCCAGTTCGGCGTCCTGAACGCCTTCTTTTCCGACAGGAATAGGAAGCGGTCTTCCGTCACCGGCGTGTTCAGCGGCGCGCCCTTTTCCTTCCAGTCCGGGATCAGCTCGGTCAGCGCCTTGGGGTCCATGACCGCGCCGGAGAGGATGTGAGCGCCAATCTCGGAGCCCTTCTCCAGCACGCAGACGGAGATGTCCTGTCCCTTCTCCGCCGCGAGCTGCTTCAGCCGTATCCCGGTGGCCAGGCCGGCCGGCCCACCACCGACGATGACGACGTCGTACTCCATCGAATCACGCTCGATTTGTATGTCGTTTTCTGCCATCTCGAGATTCTCCTTAATGCTCGGGCAGTCCGGTCAGGCCTTGAAGGCCTGGATGCCAGTCTGGGCGCGGCCGAGGATGAGGGCGTGGATGTCATGGGTACCCTCGTAGGTGTTGACCGCCTCGAGGTTCATGACATGGCGGATGACGTGGTATTCGTCCGAGATGCCGTTGCCGCCGTGCATGTCGCGAGCCATGCGGGCGATGTCCAGCGCCTTGCCGCAGTTGTTGCGCTTGAGCAGCGAGACCATCTCGGGTGCCCAGTTGCCCTCGTCGATCAGTCGGCCCAGGCGCAGGCAGGCGTGCAGCCCGAGCGTAATCTCGGTCTGCATGTCGGCGAGCTTTTTCTGGATCAGCTGGTTGGCTGCCAGCGGCCGGCCGAACTGCTTGCGCTCGAGGGTGTAGTTACGGGCGGCGTGCCAGCAGAACTCAGCCGCGCCCATCGCGCCCCAGGCGATGCCGTAGCGGGCCTTGTTGAGGCAGCCGAAGGGGCCGCTCAGGCCGGACGCGTTGGGCAGCAGGTTCTCCTCGGGCACGAACACGTTTTCCATGAAGATCTGCCCGGTGATGGAGGCGCGCAGCGCGAACTTGCCCTCGATCACCGGCGTCGACAGGCCTTCCATGCCGCGCTCAAGGATGAAGCCGCGGACCACGCCGTCGAGCTTGGCCCAGACCACCAACACGTCGGCGATGGGCGCGTTGGTGATCCAGGTCTTGGCGCCGTTGAGCAGGTAGCCGCCGTCGACCTTGGTGGCGCGGGTGGCCATGGAGCCGGGGTCGGAACCATGGTCGGGCTCGGTGAGGCCGAAACAGCCGACCCACTCGCCGCTGGCCAGCTTGGGCAGGTACTTCTGCCGCTGCTCTTCGCTGCCGTACTCGTAAATCGGATGCATCACCAGCGAGGACTGCACGCTCATCGCCGAGCGATAGCCGGAGTCGACGCGCTCGACCTCGCGAGCGATCAGGCCGTAGCAAACATGGTTGACGCCAGCGCCGCCGTACTGCTCGGGCAGGGTGGCGCCCAGGAAGCCGAGCGCTCCCATCTCGGTCATGATCTCGCGGTCGAAGCGCTCATGGCGGTTGGCTTCGAGGACCCGCGGCATCAGCTTGGTCTGGCAGTATTCATGGGCGCTGTCCCGCACCATGCGCTCCTCGTCGGTGAGCGCGGTCTCAAGCAGCAACGGGTCATCCCAGGTGAATCGGCTCATGGTCACTCTCTCTGTTGGCAAACGTCAATCAGTCTTCAAACCCGCTCGATGATGACGGCAATTCCCTGGCCGACCCCGATGCACATGCTGATCAGAGCGTAACGGCCGCCGGTGCGCTCCAGCTGCCGCAGCGCCGTCAGAGCGATGCGGGCGCCGCTGGCACCCAGGGGGTGGCCCACGGCGATGGCGCCGCCGTTGGGGTTGACGCGTGGATCGTCATAGGCGAGGCCGAGTTGATTGAGGCAGCCCAGAACCTGGGTGGCGAAGGCCTCGTTGATCTCGATGACGTCCATATCGTTCAGGGTCAGTCCGGCTCGCTCCAGCGCCTTTTGCGAGGCCGGGACCGGTCCCAGCCCCATGACCCGCGGCGGTACCCCAGCGATGGCGCTTGAGAGTACCCGGGCGCGCGGCTTGCTGCCAGTTTTCTCGCCGATCTCGAGGGAGCCCACCAGCAGCGCGGCAGCGCCGTCATTGACGCCGGAGGCGTTGCCGGCCGTCACCACGCCGCCCTCGAACAGGGTCGGCAGGGTGGCTAGCTTCTCGACCGTCGTGCCGGGGCGCGGGTGCTCGTCGGCCTCGACCAGCATGGTCTCCTTGCGCCCCTTGGGGACCTCGATGGGCAGGATCTCGTCCTTGAAGAAGCCGTCGGCCCGCGCGGCTTCGTACTTGGCCTGGGAGGCGGCGGCGAAGCGGTCGCTCTCCTCGCGTGAGATGCCCAGGTCCTTGGCGATATTATCGGCGGTCTGCGGCATGGTGTCGTTGCCGAACTGCGCTTCGATCTTGGGGTTGGGGAAGCGGGCGCCGATGGTGGAGTCGAACAGCTTTGCTTCGCGGCTGAAGGGGCGCTCGGCCTTGCTGATGACGAAGGGCGCGCGGCTCATGCTTTCCACGCCGCCGGCGACGAACAGACTGCCCTCGCTGCAGGTGATGGCCTGGGCGGCAATGGACAGCGCGGCCAGACCGCTGCCGCACAGGCGGTTGACCGTCATGCCGCCGGTCTCGATCGGCAGCCCAGCCAGCAGCCCGGCATGACGGGCGACGTTGCGGGCATCCTCGCCGGCCTGGTTGGTGCAGCCGGCGATCACGTCCTCAATGTTCGCCGGATCGAAGCCGTTGCGCTGAACCAGGGCGCGGATGACTTCCGCCAGCAGGTCGTCGGGACGGATCATGGACAGCGCGCCGGCATGGCGTCCGAAGGGGGAGCGCAGGCCGTCATATATATAAGCGTTCAGCATGCTGTTTTCTCCACTACTATCATGTCTGCGTCGAGCAGGGCGGCAGCCGGAACGAACACGGTGTTCTATGTTCTATTTCGGTGGCCGATCCTGCGATGGTTGTCGCGTGTATGCAAGGGGTTGACCGATTCCTGGATGGCTTGACCGCTATGCGGAACTGTATTCCGAAAACTTGACACACAGAATAGGCCGTGACACATTCCGATGCAAACTCGGCTGCACGAGTCTGCAGTCGATGTCGAGAGGGGCAGTTGTGAACGAAACAACAAAGAAAACAGAGAAGAAAAATAGAAACTTCGTGACGGCCCTGGCCCGTGGGCTGGAAATTCTACGCGCTTTCGAGCCTGGCCATACCATGCTCGGCAACCAGGAGCTGGCAGAGCGTACCGGCCTGCCCAGGCCGACCATCTCGCGCCTTACCTATACCTTGACCGAGCTCGGCTACCTCACCTACAACCCGCGGCTTGCCAAGTACTCGCCGGCGGCCGGCGTGCTGGCCTTGGGCTATGCCTGCCTGGCCAGCTTCGGCATCCGCCAGGTGGCCAAGCCGTTGATGGAGGAGTTGGCGCAGGAGCTCGACATCTCGGTCGCGCTGGGCACCCGCGACCGGCTGCAAATGATTTATCTGGAGAACTGCCAGGGGCAGGGGGCGCTGACGCTGCGGCTCGACGTCGGCTCGCGCATTCCGCTGGCGACCACGGCCATGGGGCGGGCTCTGCTGGCGGTGGTGCCGGACGTGGAGCGGGCCTATTTGATGGAGCGCATGCAGCGCCACTACAAGGACAAGTGGCCGGAGGTCAAGGCCGGGATCGAAGCGGCGGTCGAGGAGTACAGGACCCGGGGCTACGTCAGCTCCCGGGGCGACTGGTCGCCCGATGTCAACGCTGTCGGGGTGCCGCTGGTGCTGCCCGATTCCACTGTCGTCGCGTTCAATTGCGGCGGACCATCGTTCCTGCTGGATCAGCAGCGTCTGGACGAGGAACTGGGCCCCAAGCTGCGGCAGATGGTCAACAACGTCAGAAACATTCTTTCCCGGATGTAGCGGGACATTTCATCTAGGAGTTTCACATGATTCGTGACCAGGAAACGCTCAACC
>Ga0079224_100009093_pt1 | contig 13512 bp, 9 predicted proteins | sample Stecom2015_FD_80414 | JGI IMG/M metagenome (GOLD analysis project Ga0079224, IMG submission 80414) | Agricultural soil microbial communities from Utah to study Nitrogen management - Steer compost 2015 | ecosystem: Environmental > Terrestrial > Soil > Agricultural land | place: USA: Utah... | reverse complement strand
GTGAACAGATCTCGAGTCCGTGGGCGCCCTTGCAGTGCGCGGTAGAGGCGGAGCTCTGCTTGCGAGCGCGCGAACTCTTCGTTGTCCAAAATAATGACCGGGCTCGCCGTGGGCGCGCCCGGCTGCGGGCGCGTCGGTTCGTTGCGGGAGGGGCGCCTCGGTCCTTCGGGGTCGTTCTGCGCCTGTCCGTTCGACGGGCTTCGCGCCGCGCGTCCCGCGGGGGCGCGCGAGCGGGTCGCTCGTCGACCAGATGCCGTCGCGTGTGCCGCCGGGTTCGACGCCGGGGAGGGCGGCGCCACGCGCGTCAGCCCCTCGGCGAGCAACGTGCGCTGCCGATCGGGAAGCGCGCTTTCGACTGCGGCCCAGCCCCGCTCGCTGACGACGAGGCCAGCATCGAGCCACGGCGCGTGCTCGGCGATTTCCAAAAGCGCCCGTGCGGCGGCGACCTCCCAGCTTGCCGCGCCGCGCTCGGGTCGTCGGAGGAGCAGCCCTGCGAGGGCGCCGCCTCCCATGCGCTCGAGCACGCGCAGACTCTCGGGAAACGCGCGGACGAGCACGCGGAGCGGTTCTTCGGCGTCGAACAGCGCTGCGTGCACGACGGCGCTCGGACAATCCATCGCCAGCCCGAGCTCGTCAGCGAGCGCTTTCCGCTGCCGAGGACTCCTCGCGCGCGTGCGCGCCAGGAGCTCCGGAATGGGTACTCCTTGTCGGTCTGCGGCTTGCTCCAGCACCCATTGCCGAACCGGTTCCCACGCGTTTCCCTGCTCGAGCCACTCCTCGAGCAGCTCCGTGCGCTCGACCCGCCCGCTCACGACCGTCGCACGGTCGCCGTGGGCGTGAAAGCGGCGCCAGATCCACTCCCCGGCATCTTCGTTGCCGAGCAACACCGTCACGGTCACGGTTCCGCGCGCTCGTCGCGCTCGGTGGTGTTCGAGCGCCTTGAAGCGCCCGCTCGCTGCCCGCACGTCGGCCATCCTGTCGCCACGGTACTCCTGCGCCGGTGAGGACGAAAGCTTCAGTTGAACGGGCTCACGATGCGAGCGCTCTTCAGCCTCGGCTCGCTGGAGTCGACTCCGCGCGGTATCATCGGACGGCTTGCTTTACCGTCCTCTCATCCTTGGCGCGCCGCTGTTTGCCGCGTTCGCGCTCGTCGCGCCGACGGCGGCTCATGCCGAACCCGGGGGCTCCGAGGAGGCCGACGAGGCCGCGTTCCCGGAAGCCGACGAGGAGGAGCCGAGTCGGTCGCGTGGGAGCGCGTCATTGGGCGTCTACGGGGGACCCGCTTTTCGGCAGCGCCACCAAGACGGCGCGAAGACGCCGCTCGCTTTCGACTTCGGGATCGTGCTCGCGATCGCTCGCTTCGAGTGGCCCGTGTCTCTCGGGCTCGGAGTCGGCGCCACGTTCCTGGAGCAGCAGACCCGCGACGGGCCGACCGTCATCAGCTTCTACGACGGAAGCCTGGTCTTCGACGAGCTCGACGAGGGCTACACCGTGGACCTCAGGCGCATCGAAGCCATCGTGCGCTTGCAACCGTTCGGAGGCTCGGTTCGTCCCTACGCCGAAGCCAGCGCCGGGCTCGCCGTTCTGCACACCGAGATCCTCGGAGTCGACTCGCGCGACGACCTCGGCGCTCTCTTCGGCGCGACCGTGGGTGCCGAGATAGAGCTCGTCTCCTTCAGCGACCACGCGACTCGCCACTCCGGCCTGTTTCTCACGGTCGGCGTGCGCCGCACCTGGACCACCGCCTTCGATCGCGTGGTCCTCGGTCCCGCCGCCACCGGCAGGACCGTGCGCGTCGTCGATCGCGAGCCCCTCCGGCTCTGGATGCCCTTCCTCGGCCTGGCGATTTCAGTCCGCGATCGGCCAGCCGACGAGCAGCGCTGAGCGTGTCGTGCGCGAGCACCCGCCAGTCGGCGCGCCGCGCCGGGCAACGTGGCGAAGTGCCGCGGGGCGGGGGGTGCGGGTGGAAGGGATTTTGCAGACGGATCCCGACGCGCACGAGTCGGAATGGGCGTCGCGGCGCGAAGTGGGTCGACGCCCGATGCTCGACGAGGGTGCCGATCGCACGTGAGGAAAGACGATGGCCGAAGCGGGACAAACCTCTGCAAGGGAGATGGGGATCGTCGGGCTCGGTCGCATGGGGGGAAGCCTCGCACGGCAGGCGCTCTCGAAGGGACTGCGGGTGGTGGGCTTCACGCGGAGTGGCGTGCGCGAAGAGCTGGTGCGAGAAGGCGTGGTCGCAGCCAAAACGCTGGAGGAGCTACCGCGCGAGCTCCAGCGTCCTCGCGCGGTGTTCCTCTACGTGCGGGCAGGTCCGCCCGTCGACGAGGTGCTCGAGCGGCTCGCTTCGGTGCTCGAGCCGGAGGACGTCGTCGTCGATGGCGGCAACTCGTACTGGGGCGACTCGATCCGCAGGGCGGAGCGGCTCGCAGAGCGCGGGCTGCGCTTCGTCGATGTGGGCACCAGCGGTGGGATTTCGGGGGCACGCCACGGGGCGTGCTTCATGGCGGGCGGTGAGGACGCGGCGGTGGCGCGCGTCGAGCCGCTGCTTCGGGCGCTCGCGGTTCCCGGAGGGTTCGTGCACGCGGGCCGGTCGGGAACGGGGCACTTCACCAAGCTCGTCCACAACGGCATCGAGTTCGCGATGCTCCAGGCCATCGGCGAAGGCGTCGCCCTGTTGGAGAGCTACGGCGAGCGCCTCCCGGTCGCGAACATCCTCGGGTGTTGGCGGAACGGCTCGGTGATTCGCTCGTGGCTCATCGAGCTGATGCACGAGCAGTACGCGTCGATGGGCGACCTCGAGCAGGTCCCTTCCCACGTGGAGGACACGGGTGAGGTGAGCTGGCTCGTGAGCGACGCGATGCAGCGCGAGGTGCCGATTCCGCTCATCACCCACGCGTTGATGCAGCTGTTCCAGTCGCGCGACACCGAGCAGCTCGCGGCCCGCGCGGTCGCGTTGATGCGCCGGGCGTTCGGCGAGCACCCGCTCGGGCATGCGCCGTCCGTCGTCGAGGGGCGCCGAACGGGACGGGTGGGCGACATCGTCGAGGCGCACAGCCTCGACGAGCAGCCATCGGCATCCGAGTGACCTCCGGCGTTGCGCTGAAACGACCCCGCGCCTCGCGTTTTCGCGCCGAGCGCCCCGGCGCGCGGGTTTCGCCGCCCTCGACGCGGAAACGCAAATCGCCGCTCGGGAGACTCAGCCTCGACCTCGGGCTGACGCCGCCCCCAACGAGAATCGAGGCTCGGACGGGGCTCCGACGATGACCGTCGTGGATCTCAGCACCTCCGAGCTCTTGATCTTGCTGCTGAAGCTCGTGGCCTCCTACCTCTTTGCGCTTCCGCTGGGGTGGGAGCGCCGAATCCGATCGATGTCGCACATCGGGTTTCGAGTTCTGCCGCTCATCTCGGTGAGCTCGTGTGCCTACGTGTACTTGGGCCAACAGCTCTTCCCCGGCGCCGACTCCAACGAGCAGGCCGACATGCTGCAAGGCCTGATGACCGGGATCGGCTTCGTCGGCGCCGGCGCCATCATGAAGCGGCCGGGACGGTCGAGCGGGGTCGCGACCGCGGCGGCGATTTGGACGACGGGCGGCATCGGCGCTGCGATTGCGTATGGCTACTTCGTCCTTGCGGGGGGCCTCAGCCTGCTGAGCCTGTTCATCCTCGCCATCTCACCGATCTTCTTGTTGCGCCGTATCCGGATCCGGCGGCCCCTCCATCGACGCGGCGCCGGGGCCGAGTCCGAGAGCGAGGAGGGCGAATGAGCTCCTTCGCGAGCCACGACCAACACGTGCTCGACTCCCTCGTCGCGATCGTGGCAGCCTACTTGTTCGCGCTGCCGATCGGCCTGGAACGGCGGGCGGGCGGGGTTTCGCACGTGGGGTTGCGCACGTTGCCGCTCGTTTCGGTGGGGGCCTGCGCGTACCTGTTGCTCGGCCGCTATCTCTACGAGCGCGGGATCTTCGAGTCCGATGGTGAGGCGCGCATGCTCCGTGCGGTGATGACGGGCATCGGGTTCATCGGCGGTGGCGCCATTTTCAAAGCTCCGGCGCGGGGCAAGGGCGCCGGAGGGATCACGACGGCCGGGGCCGTTTGGGCCACGGGAGCGATCGGGGCCTCGGTCGCACACGGCTACTACGAGGTGGCCGCCGTGCTCGCCGTGAAGAGCCTGTTCGTGGTCGGGATCTCCGAACGGCTGCTCACTCGGCGCGAGCGCCGCCGGCAGCAGCGTCGCCGTCGCGCACTGGAGAAGGAGCCCGAGGGATGAGCTCCTGCTGGCGCGGGATCCATCGCTCGACCCTGACTCTGAGCGCCCTTGCGGCGTTCGTCGGCTCCGTTCACTCGGCTCACTCGGCCGCCGCCGAGGAGCCGTCGCCAGGATGCGAGCGGCCCCCTCTGAAGCCGAGCCGCCAGGACGAGGACCACGCGTTCCTGAGCAACCCCGAGTGCCGGACCGGCTTCTGGGATCCGCTGAAGTACATCGGGCTGACCCGCGATCCCGCGAAGTACCTCTCCCTGGGCGCCGACCTCCGCGAGCGGTTCGAGGCCTTCGGCAATCGCGACTGGGGCCGGGGACCGAGCGACGCGGCGTTGCTGCACCGGCTGATGGTCCACGGCGACTTGCACTGGGGAGCTCCCCTGCGCCTGTTCGTGCAGTTGACCAGCAACTTCGCAATGGGCAGAGCCGGTGGGCCCGGCCCCGTCGACGAAGACCAGTTGGATCTGCACCAGGCGTTCGTCGACGTTCGGCTCGAGCCTCCGCGACCCGGGCCGCTCACGATCCGCGTGGGGCGGCAAGAAATCGACTATGAGGGGGCGCGCCTCATCAGCGTGCGGGAGGGCGCGAACGTTCGGCTGAGCTTCGACGCCGTTCGCTTGATGCAGCACGTCGGCCAAGCTCGAGTGGATGTGTTCGCGGCGGCGCCGGTAGAGACGGATTTCGGTGTGTTCGACGACGGCTGGATCCCGGGGCAAGCGCTCTATGGCGCCTATGCCTCCGCTCCGACGAGCACGGGCAGCCTCGCCGTCGACCTCTTCTACTTCGGGTTCGATCGGCGCGACGCGGTCTTCGATCAGGGGACCGCGCACGAGTCCCGCCATTCGTTCGGGGTGCGCCTCTTCGGGGAGACGACGACGTGGGACTACGACGTGGAGCTCGTCTACCAACTCGGGACGTTTGGTGCCGGGCGGATCGACGCGTGGACCGTCGCATCGGACGCGGGCTTTGCGCTCCGCGAGATCGTCCTCGCGCCGCGGCTCGGCATCCAACTGAACGCGACGAGCGGCGACAGGGATCTCGCCGACGCCGAGCTGCAAACGTTCAACCCCCTGTTTCCGAAAGCGTCGTACTTCACCGACGCGAACCTCATCGGCCCGCTCAACCACATCGACGTGCATCCGACCCTTACGGTGCATCCAACGGACACGCTCTCGATCGAGCTGCACTACGACGCGTTTTATCGTGAGAGCCGCGCCGACGGCGTCTACCGCCCCTCTGGCGCCTTGATCGCATCGGGGCAAACGAGCCGAGCTCGCTCAATCGGCAGCGAGCTCGCCCTGCGTTCCCGGTGGCAAGCGGACCGGCACGCGACCGTGGTCGCGAGCTATTCCCACTTCTTCGCCGGACCGTTCCTCCGGAACGCAGGGCTCGGCAGCGACGTCGACTTCTTCGCCTTGTGGATCACCTATCGCATCTGAGTCTCGAAATCGGGTTGCCCACCGCACGCGGTGAGTCTTCAGCCATCCGACCGCGCCATCGTGGCTGGGGTGTATTCCAGGGCGACCGCGGCGTCTTCCGGGCGGGGCGGCATCGAGGCGTCCCACTCGAAGTAGGCGCGCCGGAGCTCCTCGAACTTCTTGGGCTCGCGGTAGCGCAGGTTCGCACGCTCGCGCTCGTCGCGCGATAGGTCGAACAAAAACTCGGCGCCGTCGATCGAGAGATACTTCCAGACGCCGGAGCGGACGGCCTTCTGGTTGCGATAGACCATGCGCCAGTAGAGGTTGCGCTCGACCTTCTCGCCGAACAAATCGATGCCGTCGGGCGGATAGGCGGGATGGGGCGAGACGCCGGCCGCCGCGAGGAACGTCGGCATCCAGTCCATGCCGATGGCGAGGCGGTCGTCGGTTTTGCCCGCGGGGAGGCCGCGCGCCGGCCAGCGGACGATGTACGGCACGCGAATGCCGCCCTCGAGCAAGTCCATCTTCTTGCCCATGAGCGGGTAAGCGTCGGAGAAGCGCTCGCCTCCGTTGTCGCTCGTGAAGACGACGAGCGTGTTCTCGCGGGCGCCGATTTCGTCGAGCGCCGCGAGGACGCGGCCGATGCCTTCGTCCATGATGCGAATCATCTCGAGGTACGTTTTGACGGAGCCGCCGTCGAGGTGCGAGAGCTTGCGCCCGATCCGCTTCGACTCGTCTCGGTCCTCCCGCGTTTCCCACGGCCAGTGGGGGGCGTTGTAGTGCAAGGAGAGCAGAAACGGCTTCTTCGAAGACTGTCGCTTCACGAAATCGACGGTTCGGTCGGACAACAGATCCGTCAGATACCCTTCCTTGAAGACCTCCTGGTCGCCTTCCCAGAGGTCGTGGCTCTTGAAGCCGTCGTGGCTGAAGAAGTCGACGGCTCCGGTGCGATGCCCGAAGAACTCCTGATACCCGCTCTTGAGCGGGCTATACCAGGGCAGCGAGCCGAGGTGCCATTTGCCGATGAGCGCGGTGGCGTACCCCGCGTCGCGCAAGAGCGACGCCATGGTCGGGTGCTCCGGCGGCAAGCCGAGGGCGGGCGCCGCGCTGGCGATCGGCTCGTCGAAGCCGCCGCGCACGCGGTGCTGATAGCGTCCCGTGGCGATCGCCATCCGCGACGGCGAGCAGACGGAGGAGTTGGCGTAGCCGTTCGTGAAACGCAGGCCTTGGGTGGCCAGTTCGTCGAGGTTCGGCGAGCAGGGGGCTCTGCCGCCGTAGCAGTGGAGGTCGGCATAGCCGAGATCGTCGGCCAGGATGAACACGAAATTCGGCCGACTCGAGTGGTTTCCGTGCCGTTGATGGTTCCGCTTTTCTTTCGTAGGCATGGTGTCGTTCTCCGGAGTCGAGGCAGCGCGGGGGCGGGGCTCATTCGCCGCCGTCCGTCCGCGTGGTTCGGCGCGGTTTTCGAGGGTGGATGGGGGCGTTCCGGCAGAGGGGGTGTCGCGCTCGGGGCTCACACGGGTGCACCGCGCTCTCCCTCGTGCAGCGGAGGCGGCATTCGTGTCGGCGCCTGGCGGCGCAGGGTGAAGGCGAGCGGAAACAGCACGAGCAGGCCGACAATCGAGAACATCACCACCATGACCAGCGTGTTCGGGTCATCGAAGTCCTGCGACGCGACGACCAAGGCGGCGGCGATGTTGCGCTGGGCGGCGCCGAGCCCCATCACCGTGCGTCGATTGAAGCCGGGGCTGGCGAGCAGGGAGCCCATGGTGAATGCCCCGAGCACGAGGAGAAGGGCCGCCGAGATGGCGCCGGTCCCGAACAGGTTTCGGAAGCGGGGCGCGTTGAGCACCAGCGTGCAGCCGATGAGGACCACGAGCGAGATGCTCGACACTTTGCGGGCAAGGGGGAGCAACCGTGCGCCGAGCGTCGGGAGCACCGCGTCGAGACCGAAACCGATCGCCAGGGGAACGAGCAGGGTCGAGACCAGGGGAAGCGCGACGCTGACGGCGTTCACCGTGGCGTCCGCGACGACGAGCGGGATGACGAGCGGCATGTAGACGACCGTCACTGGCGCCAGGAGCACGAGCAGGGCCGCGCTCAGCCGAGTGTCGGCCTGGGCCGCCTCCGTCAGCTTGATCAGGAAGGGAGTGCCCGCGGCCGTGCCGACCAGCATCAGCCCCGCGGCGAGCGACGGCTCGAGCCGGAGCGCTCGGGTGAGCCCGAACGCAAGCAGCGGGACGAGCACGAAGTTGGCGACGAGCGCGCGAAACACCCGGTGGGGGTGGCGGAGCGGCCGGGCCACTTCCCTCACGGTGTAGCTGAGGCCTACCGCGAGCATGCTCGTGATCGGAAACACCAGGGTCGAGATTTGGAGAATGAGAGTGAGCAGCGCTCTCATCGTCACGTTCTCCGGTGCGGCGCGCGTCGCAACGCCGTCCTGAGTTGCCGCGGTTTGCCGTCCATCGATTCACGCCCCTTCGGTGTGCCCCCGCGCCGCCACCTCTCGTTCGAGAGGCGCACCGCGGTTTCGCGGGCTCTCACGGAGCGCCGCGGGGACACTCCCCCGACTGCAACGCGCATGCCCCCGGCGCGCATGCCGCTTCGCGACGCCGCGCGTGCGGCTGGGCGCCGCGGAGCCCCGTCGCTACTGCCGCGCTCGCCGCGGGTCCCTGGCGGTCACGTCACGGGTAGTTGACGGGTTCCTGGCCGTCTTGCGGCAAGGGGATGTAGGCCGTTTCGCCCGGGATGCGCGGGAAGCGTTGGTGGCGCCAGTCGTCGGCGGCGCGGGCCAGGCGCTCCTTGGAGCTCGAGACGAAGTTCCAGGAGATGTGGCGGGGACCTTCGAGCGGCGCGCCCCCGAGCAGGAGGAGCCGCGTCGCTTCCCGGGCGCGGCACGGCACGGCGAGACCTGGCGGAAGGACCGCGATGCTGCCCGCGTCGACGTTCGTCGCGCCGATCGCGAGCGCGCCCTCGACGACGAAGACGGCCCGCTCGGGATACTCGTCGGGGACGGCGAGCGCTGCGCCGGCGGGGAGCCGCGCCTCGACGTAGAACAGGGGCGACGCGACGCGGACGGCGGAGCGAGCGCCGAACAACGAGCCCGCGATGATCCGCAGCGTGACGCCGCCATCCTGCACCGTCGCCACGGCGTCCGTGCCGTAGTGCTCGAAGCTCGGGGCGCATTCCTCCAGGTCCCGCGGGAGCGCGACCCAGATCTGCATGCCGAACACGCGACCCGAGGTGGCTCGCAGCCGCTCGGAGTGGACCACGCCGCTGCCGGCGGTCATCCAGTTGACCTCGCCGGGCACCAGGCGCTGCGTCGAGCCGAGGCTGTCGCGGTGCAGCCCTTCCCCCTCGAACAGGTACGTCAGCGTGGCGAGCCCGATGTGCGGATGCGGCAGCACCGTGAACTCCTTTTCGGGGTTGGCCGCCACGGGTCCCATCTGGTCGACGAAAATGAAGGGCCCCACCATCCGGCGCTGTCGCCGCGGAAGGGCGCGCCGCACCAGGAGGCCACCCGGGAGCTCCGCCCGGCGCGCCTCCAACACGAGCTCGGGCTCCGTCACGGTTCACCTCGCATGGATACCGGCGTAGCAGAGCGAGCGCCGAGCGGCAGCACGAGCGCGTGCAGCGGCGACGGGGAGGATGGCGGGCTTCGCGACCGGTACTGGTACCCGCGATCGGCCCCGGCGACGCGAGCTCGGCTTCGAGCTCGCGCATGCGGCGCTCGACGGCACGAGCACGACCGCTACGGTGCTCGGTTGGGCACGGGCGTCTTCGCGAAGATCAGGGTGAAGGAGCGCTTCGTGGGGGAATAGAGCACCACGTCGGACGCGGCGTTCAGGGCGCGATACGCGGAGAACCACGGGAGCGCGCGCCACGTCTCGGTGTCTTTCACGAACTCGGGGACGATGAGGTCGAGCTCGACGTACGCGCCGCGCGTCGCCTCGCTGAGCCTCGGTCCGAAGGACCAGCGCTCGCGCCCTGCTCGCGGCGTGAGGTCGTTGTGGAGCGCGCCGCCGTACGCGACGATGAGGGGCGTCGCCGCCGTCGCCGACTGGGAACGGCGCTCGAGGAGCGACTCGACTTGGCGCGCGGTGGCCCGCGCGATCAGCTCCAGCATGCGATCGATGTCGTTCGGCCCCGCGTTGGCGATGGCTCGATACTCGTCGCAGGTCGGCACGAGCGCATGCGGCTCGATGCCGAGGGCCTTCGCGCGGTGACCGAGCTCCACGAACTCGCTCTGGTTCGTCGCGGCTTGCGCTTCGACGACGGGGCGTTGCTGCTCCGCGACCTTCTTTTCGGCGGCGCCACAGTTGCCGGCGGAGACCCAGAGCTCGATCACGAGATCGCTCGCCTTGCCGGCGAGTCGCGGCAAGAGGTCGTCCATGAAGCGCTTGGTGCTCGACGCGACCTCCGCCGAACCCTTCTGCGCGTGCGCCTCTCCGATACCGAGCACGCGAGGCGATTCGGCGAGCACTGCATCGAACGCGGCCGCCGCGGACTCGAAGCGTCGACAGCCGAGCGCTCCGCAAGAGCGTGCGGGGCTTTGCTCCGGCCGTGCGTCGGACGGCGACGCGACGGACGGAGAAGCAACCGACGACGCGCTCGACGCAGACGCGCCGGACGGAGACGCGCCGGACGGAACTGCGACCGACGGCGACGCGCTCGCCAACCCCGCGCCGGTGGGCCTTGCCAGCTCGGATCGCACCGGCGCACCCTCCGGCGGCGTCGCCTGGCGTTCACCGGCAGTGGGCGTGCAACCGCCGAGCGCCAACGCCAGCGCGAGGAACGACCGGAGCACTTCACAAAAAGGCTTCATCGAAACGGCTCGCTCAGCCTGAATCGTGGGCTGACCCCGGAGGGGATGGCGGGCTCGGCCCGACCAGGGAGCCCAAAAACCTAGGCTCAGACACCGATTCGGGCTTCAAGTTCGCGATTCATCAGGAAATTCGTTTCAGTCGCGACCCCATCCTCGAGTCAGCGCGGCCCGCCCCGTCATCCCATGCGCGGTCCGAAACCTGGGGGCCGAGAGTGGTCGATGAAGAGGAGAAGTGCCCGCCAGTTGGCTCACCTGGCACACATGGCACAACCCATCCCGGGAAGAGGAGTCGAGAATTCTGCGGAAATGAGGGCCCCAGTGAGCCACGGCCCGCGTGGCACGTTCCTGGCAGAGGAGCCGCCCAACAGGCAGGTGGTGCGATGGCGGCTATGCGGATCTCGAGCTCTCTGACTTCTTCTTCTGGTGTCTTGCTCCGGGCCGCGTGCAGGGCGAGGGCCCTCCGCGGGCCGGTCGCGCTGGCCGCGATCGTGATCGCGTGCTCGGGCGGCAGCGGGAACACGGGGATCGAGGTCAACCACGGCGCGCGCGACGACTCCGAGAGTGAGCGCGTGTCCGTGAGCGAGGCGGCCCTGGCCGCGGACATCGAGGGCGACACCCTTCGCGTCGAGGTGCCGGTCCAGTCGGTGACGGGCGCTCCCGCGTCGGGCGAGCTGACGGTGCGCTTGCTCGGCGTGGACGGCAAGGAGGAGTTCTCGCGCACCACGCTGCAGTACGACGTGCCCGGCGCGGACGCGCAGGTGTTCACGGCCACGCTGAAGGTGCCCGAGGCGCTCGAAAGCCAGGACGCGCTCGTCGAGTACGTCGTGCGCATCGACGACGGCAAGGAAGGCGGCGTGCTGCTGACGAGCAGCCTGTGGCGGCTGATGCCGAAGTATCAGGTGGAGCTCGAGGGTCCCGCGCGCGTCGAGGCCGGCAGCCCCGCGAGCTACCGCGTGCGAGCGACGGAGCCGCTCACGCACCGGCCGCTCGCGCGCTACGAGCTCGAGCTCGAGCTCGAGGAGAACGGCGAAAAGCGCCTCGAACGGGTGACGACCGACGAAGCCGGCACCGCGGTGGTCACGGTGAGCGACGCCGCGTCCGGCCCGATGACGCTCACGGCGCGCGCCCGCGCGCACGGAACGAGCGCCGAAGTCTCCGTCGCGCCGATCGTCGAGCCCCCGGGCAAGAAGCTCCTGCTCACGACCGACAAGCCCATCTATCAGCCGGGGCAGCGCGTGCACCTGCGCGCGCTCGGGCTCCGGCGCAAGGACAAAAAGCCGCTCGCGGAGCAGCCGGTGGTCTTCGAGATCACCGACGGCAAGGGCAACAAGGTCTACAAGCGCACCTTCGAGACCGACGAGTACGGCGTCGCCGCGACCGAGTTTCGGATCGGGCCCATCGTCAACGAGGGCACGTACACCGCGACCGTGACGAGCGGCGACGTGTCGAGCCAGAAGACGTTCGAGGTGTTCCGCTACGCGCTGCCCAAGTTCGAGGTCGGCGTGAAGACGGAGAAGCCCTGGTACCGCCCCGCCGAGGAGGTGCTCGCGACCGTCGATGCGCGATACTTCTTCGGCAAGCGCGTGAGCGGCGGCAAGGTCCGCGTCGAAGCGTTCACGCTCGACGTGGGCGAGACCGTGTTCCAGCAGGTCATGGGCGAGCTCGACGACGAGGGGCACTATCAGGCCGCCGTCACGCTGCCGGCGAGCCTCGTGGGTCAGGCCATTCAGCAAGGCAACGCGCTCGCGGGCTTGCGCGTGACGGTGACCGACACTGCCGGTCAGGAGGTCCAGAAAACCGTGTCGTTCCCCGTCGCAGAGGGCTCGGTGCGGCTCAGCGTGGTCCCCGAGGGCACTCGGCTCGTACCGGAGATCGAGAACGAGCTCTGGCTGTTCGCCGTGGATCCGCTGGGCGCCCCCGTCCCGAACGTCGACGTGGAGCTGACCACGCCCGAAGGGGAGGTGCTCGAAGCCCGCACCGACGCGCACGGCCAGGCAGAGGTCGCGTACACGCCGACGGACACCGGCACGGGGACGTTCTCGGCGAGGCTGACCACACCGAGCGACGAGGTCCTGACGCAAGCGTTCACGTTCGCGCGGCGCGAGGGCGGCGAGCACGTGATCGTTCGCACCGAGAAGGCGGTGTACGAAACGGGGGACACCGTCGAGGTCGAGGTCGTCGCGAGCCAACCCTCCGAGACCGTGTACGTCGATTGGCTGAACGACGGCCAGGCCGTCGACATGCGGACGCTGAAAGCCGACGACGACGGACGGGCGCGCTTCAGCATGGAGCTCGACGCGACGCTCTCGGGCGACAACCGCATCGAAGCCTACGTCGTGGACGAGGACGGCAATGTCTCGCGCTCGGGGCGCACCCTCTTCGTGCGCAGCGACTCCGGCCTCCACATCGACGTCACGCCGGATCGCTCGAGCTACGAGCCGGGCGAAGCGGCGCGCTTGACGTTCCGCGTGACGGACGAAGCGGGCGAGCCACGCGCGGCGGCGCTGGGCGTGCAGGTCGTGGATCAGGCGGTGTTCGCGCTCGTGGACGCGCAGCCGGGGTTGCTCCGCACCTACTTCGAGCTCGACGACGCGTTCGCCCGCCCGAGCTACGAGATTCACGGGTTGCACGCGGACTTCTCGCGCCTGTTCTTCGTGGACACGATGTCGCAGGACGCCGCGACGCAAGCGGCCGCACAGCGCACCTCGGCGGGTGTGCTCGCCGCGCTCGGGAGCGGTCCGCTCATGGGGGTGCGACGCCAGAGCTATCCCGAGGTCCAAAGCAAGATCGGCGAGCGGCTCGGGCCGCACTACCAGCGCGCCGCGGAAGATCTCGCCGCGCCGCTCGGCCGCGGAGTGCAAGCCGTCATCGATGAGCTCGAGCGCGAGGGGTGCACCCCCGTGCGATCGTGCGGAACGCTCGGCTCGTTCGACGCCGAGCTGCGGAGGCGTGTCCGCGAGCGCGTCTCGCTCGCCGACTACTGGGGAGAGCCGTGGGAGCTCGTCGCG
>Ga0079224_100009092_pt1 | contig 13513 bp, 15 predicted proteins | sample Stecom2015_FD_80414 | JGI IMG/M metagenome (GOLD analysis project Ga0079224, IMG submission 80414) | Agricultural soil microbial communities from Utah to study Nitrogen management - Steer compost 2015 | ecosystem: Environmental > Terrestrial > Soil > Agricultural land | place: USA: Utah... | reverse complement strand
TCATCGACGCCAGCGTCAACCCGCCGTTCGTCGGCCAGTACGTAAACACCACGCTCGGCCCGGCAACCGACGCCGTCACCGCCGACGCCGAGGTCCAGCCAGACACCAGCGGCCCCACTTACGAGACGATCGTCTCCGGCGCCGACCTGGCAGATGCGTACCCGACCCAGACCAGCTTCGGCACGATCGTCGTCGGCTTCGAGATGACCTCCGAGGGCGCCGACAAGCTGTTCCAGTTCACCAGCACCCACATCGGCCAGGAGATGGCGATCGTCGTCGACAAGCAGGTCATCAACGTCGCCACGATCCAGGACGCCATTGGACGCTCCGGCCAGATCACCGGCCTCAACCGCCAGCAGGTCGAAGAATTAGCGCTGCAGCTCAAGTCTGGCGCCCTGGCGACGCCACTGGAGGTCGTCCAGAGCCGCACCGTCGGGCCGACGCTTGGCCAGGACTCGATCGACAAGAGCATCACCGCCGGCCTGGTCGGCCTGGGCCTGGTCGCGGTCATGATGGTGCTCTACTACCGCATCCCGGGCGTGCTCTCGGTCGTAGCGCTGATTATCTACACAGCGATCGTCTTCGCGCTCTTCAAGATGATCCCGGTGACATTGACGCTGGCCGGTATCGCCGGCTTCATCCTCTCGATCGGCATGGCTGTCGACGCCAACGTGCTGATCTTCTCCAGGTTGAAAGAAGAGCTCCGGCGTGGCCGGAGCGTGCGCGTCGCCGTCGAGGCCGGCTTCGACCATGCCTGGCCGTCGATTCGCGACTCCAATATCTCAACGATGATCACCTGCGCGATCCTGTACTGGTTCGGCCAGTATGTCGGCGCGAGCGTCATCCAGGGCTTCGCGCTGACGCTGTTCATCGGCGTGGCGGCCTCGATGTTCACCGCGGTCGTCGTCACGCGCAACTTCATGCGCTTCATGCTGGACCGTCGCTGGTTCGTCAACCACTGGTGGCTGGGTGTGGAGTCCACCCGGCCTGAGTACGGCGTCGCCGACTAGCCGCGGGAGAGGCACAGAACCATGCTCGATCTGGTAGGCAAGCGCAACCTCTGGTTCCTGATCTCCGGGCTGCTGCTGCTCCCGGGACTCATCTCACTCGCATTCAATGGCCTGGAACTGGGCATCGACTTCACCGGCGGCACCAACTGGGAGCTGCGGTTCGAGCGCGAGCCCAACACCGACGACGTCAACCGCACCCTCTCGGATCACGGCTTCGGCGGGAGCCTCGTGCAGCTGGCAGAAGACAACACGGTGATCATCAAGATGGACGAGCTGCGCGAGGGCTCGCCCGAAAAGACGGCCATCGAGAATGATCTGCGCGAGCAATTCGGCGAATTCGAGGAGATGAGCCTCGTCAGCGTCGGGCCTTCCGCCGGGCGTGCCATTCGCGACCGCGCGGTCTTCGCGGTCGGCCTGGCCGCGGTCGGCATCTTGCTCTACATCGCGTTCGCCTTCCGCAACACCCAGAACCCCTTCCTCTACGGGCTATGCGCAATCATCGCGATGTTGCACGACGCGCTCTTCGTGCTCGGTGTCTTCTCGATCCTCGGCTGGCTCGCCGACGTCGAGATCGACGCGCTGTTCGTGACCGCCATGCTCACCATCATCGGCTTCTCGGTCCACGACTCGATCGTCGTCTTCGACCGCATCCGCGAGAACCTGGCGGCCAAGCTGGCTCCGACGTTCGAAGAGATCGTGAACTACAGCATCGTCCAGACGCTGGTGCGCTCGATCAACACCTCGCTGACCGTCGTCTTGACGCTGGCCGCGCTCTGGCTGTTCGGCGGCGAATCGACGCGCTGGTTCGTCTTCGCCCTGCTGATCGGCGTCGTCGCCGGGACCTACTCGTCGATCTTCAATGCCGCTCAGCTCCTGGTGGCCTGGGAGCACGGCGACATCAAGCGCCTGTTCACCTTCTGGCGCCGCGATCAGCGCGCCGCGCCCGAAGGCAGCGCCCCGGCGCGAGCACGGTAGCGGTTGAGATTGCCTGCGCACCCCATCGCCCACGTCGGCGTCATCGGCGGCGGCATCACCGGATTGACCGCCGCCTATCGACTGGCGCGCATCGGCTACCGGGTCACCCTCTGGGAGAGTTCGGACGAGTTCGGAGGCCTTGCGGCCGCGTTCGAGGTTCCCGGCGGGTACCTCGAGAAGTTCTATCACCACCTCTTCATGAGCGACCGGGCCATCGTCGCGCTTGCCAATGAAATCGGCGTCGGCCACACGCTGCGCTGGCTGCCCTCACAGAATTCCTACTTCTCAGACGGCCGGATCTACTCGCTCGCCAGCCCGATGGATCTGCTGAAATTGCCGGTCGTGCCCTTCATCGACCGTATCCGCATCGGCCTGGTGACGCTCTACCTGCAGCATATTCCCTCGATTGACGAGCGTTGGCACGCCCTCGAGCGCGTCACGGCCGCCGACTGGCTGCGCAAGTACATGGGCGAGCGCGCCTTCAATCGCACCCTTGGCGCTCAACTGCGCGCCAAGTTCGGCCCGCGCGCGGACGAGATCGCGATGGTCTGGTTCTGGAACAAGATCTACCTGCGCACCCAGTCGCGGCCCGGTATCCTCGGGCAAGAGCGCCTGGGCTACTTCGACGGCAGCTTTCGAGTCTTCACCGACGCCCTGGTCGAGGCCGCGCGCCGCGAGGGTGCGTCACTGCACCTGCACACCCCGGTCCGATCCGCCGAACCGCGCCAGGGTGGGCGTAGTTTCACGCTCGACGTCGGCGGCGAGCGCGTCCAGGTCGACGCGCTGGTCGCGACGACGCCAGCGCCGCTGCTCGCCCGCCTGGTGCCGTCACTGCCCGAGGACTACCGCGCGAAGCTCACCGGCACGCGCTACCAGGGCGCGGCGTGCGTGCTGCTACGAATGGACCGCAAGCTAACCGACAGCTACTGGCTCAACATCGCCGACTCCAGGCTGCCCTTCACCGTCGTCGTCGAGCACACCAACTTCATCGGTCCCGAGCACTGTGGCGGCAATCACTATCTCTACGTCAACACGTACGTCGAGCCCGCCCACCGCTACCTCGCGATGCCGGAAGATGAGCTGCTGGAGGAGTACCTGCGCTACCTGCCGGAGCTCAACCCCGACTTCTCTCCCGACTGGGTGCGGGAGTCCTGGGTCTTCCGCACCCCGGCAGCCCAACCGATCATCGGCCTGAACCACCGCGAGCGCATGCCCTCCCACCGCGCGCCGATTCCCGGCCTCTACCTGGCCACGATGTCCCAGATCTATCCCGAGGACCGTGGCACGAACTACGCCGTCGCGCTTGGCGAGAAGATCGCCAACATCCTCGATGAGGACTTCAGCCCCCGACGCGCCAGCTGACCGATCATTTCCGGAATTTGCGAGCGCCCCATCCTATACAGCTCGCCAGAGGGACTGGCCCGCTTCGATGCGGTGGTTCAACTCACCGGCCGCTTCGAGGTACGTGAGGAAGGCAAAGACGGTCGGGTGCAACAGATAGTAGCTCGCCGGATCTCTCGGGTCGGCCTCGAACGTCTGGAGCAGATCCGCGAGGATCGCCTCCGGCGTCTGCGGGTAGCGGCACACCTCGATCACCCGCTTGGCGACGCGATCGACACGCTCGCGGTTCAAGGCCACCAGCGACGCCAGATCAGTCGTCCACGGCCCGTGCCCCGGCACGGCGATCCGGTGTGGCGTCGCAACGGCCCGGTCGAGCGACGTGACGTGGTCGCGCACCGAGTAGAGATACGGGATGCGGTACTTGTCCAGCACGCGCTCGGGCAGCACGACGTCGGCGCAGAAAAAGACGCCGTCGTAGAGGATGCCCATCTGGTTGCCTGAGTGACCAGCCAGCGAGACGGCCTCGAGCTGCACGCCGTCCACCTCTAGCGGCCCGGCGTCGTAGATCACATCGACCGGCGACGCCTCAGCCAGCAGGAAGTTGCCGCGCAGCGAATCTGGTGGATCCGCGCCCGCGAACAGGCATAGCGGCTGGAACAGGGGATAACGCAGCACTGTCTCGTCCCAGGCCGGCGCGAACACGCGGGCGCCGGTGCGCTTGACGACGAAGGCATTGCCGCCGAAGTGGTCGGCGTGCCCGTGGGTGGTGATGATCGCCGACACCTGGCGTCCCAGTTCAGCCACCCAGCGCAGCACCTTGCGGGCGGCCGAGTCATTGAGCCCGGTGTCGATCAGGATCGCGCGGTCATCCGGGGCGACGATCACGCCGATGTTCACGCCACCGGGGGCAAGATATACTTGATCCGACAGTTGTTCGAGCATGCGTCCCTCGCAGGTCGATTCGACACGTCGTATACTACTTGACGAAACAATTTGCGCCCGTAGCTCAGTGGATAGAGCGCTTGCCTCCGGAGCAAGAGGTCATAGGTTCGAATCCTATCGGGCGTACCACCCGATTGCAGCCGATGCTCGATCCGTCACCTGATTATGTAGCGCGCACCCAACCGCTCAGGTTATCGTAAGATGCGCTTGCGGCTGTCGACGATGCTAGCGTCGCCGGATAGCGATATTGTGTTGGTGGGAGGGGCAAGGCCAGCATTGTTTTCACATGACGACGACCAGTACACCGACGTGCCGCTGACTGACAACCCGACCGGCGACGACCAGGACGACGCGAGCTGGCAAACGTCCACGCCCAGCTGGCGCAGCCGGCTGGCGGCCGCGGACCAGGAAGCCTCGGCGCGCGGCGGGCATGTGAGCCAGCGTCGCGGCACCTCGACGATCTCCAGTGGGACCTCCATTTCCGGTACACTGCGCAGCGAAGACCCGCTATACATCGAAGGCACGTTCGACGGAGAAATCTACGCATCCGGCGATGTCACCATCGCGGTCGGAGCGAACGTCAACGCGCGCGTCCAGGCCATCCGCATGACCGTCGCGGGCACGTTCACCGGCTCGGTGGCATGCACCGACCGATTCGAAGCGTTGGACTCAGGTGTCATCGAAGCGCGCATCTTCGCGCCTACGCTCATCGTCCACGAGGGCGCGGTGATCAATGGCGAATTCCGCATGCGTATCGAGGATGCCGAGCTGCTCGACGACGAGGAAACGGAAGAAGTCGAAGCGAAAGACTGACTCCGGACAATAGCGGGGAGGACGTTGGTGGACTTCTCAGGATTTGAAGGGAACGTGAGCCGGGTGGACGTCGATCGCGGCCGTACAGAAGGGCAGACATCCTATATCGACCCTGACTCGTCGGTCGAGGGTACGATCCGCACCGACCGCGATCTGCGTGTGGAAGGCTCCGTCTCCGGTACCATCCAGTGCGATGGTGTGCTGGTGGTCGCCGAGGGCGCGCTGGTCGATGCCGAGATCGACGCCGCGAGCATCGTTGTGGCTGGCGAGATGAGCGGCACGATTCGCTGTCGGGGACGCCTCGAGATCCGCTCCACCGGTATCGTGCGCGGCGACGTGCGCACGGGCGCGCTGGTCATCCACGAGGGCGCGCGCTACGAGGGCCAGATCGCGATGGAGATGAACGCGGCGCCGGCCGCTGAGAGCACCGCCGTCGAGACGCCCGACTCCTCGGAGACGGAAGAAGAACAGCCGAGCGAGGAGTACTCATTCCTGCGGCGCTTCGCTCCCGATGACGACGAGATCGACTCCGGGCGCGAGGACGAGGACTAAGCCGGACGTGGGGGCCACCAATCGTCGTCGTTTGCCGATACGGTATGATGTGATTGGTGGGAACCGTCGACCGGCGAGTTCGATCGGAAAGGGCTCGTTCGGCGCGACACGAGGGGGATTGAGCTATGGGACGGCGTAACTGCGCCTCGTGCAGACACTACGAACGCTCTTCGATTGCCCGCATGGGCTGGTGTCGCAATCCTGAATTGTATGCTCCGCATCATAACCACCTGGTGTCGGCCGATGACCTCGATTGCGACCGGGGCGCTGGCGATTTCTGGGAACCCATCGAACACCAGGAGCCAGCGGCCGATCGAGCGCGTCAGCCGGTCATCTCGGTCACGTCTGCTGGCGTCCCGGTCTACCCTGTCTCCGGTTCGTCCGGCTACAGTAGCGATCCGCCCCCGCCTGGCGACTCTGGCGGCCCTCCCTGGGGTAGCGATTTCGACTACTACGACGGCGAACGCACGCTGGCCGATTACGCGCGCATCGCCGCGCCGATTCTCGGCGTAATTGTGCTGGTGATCCTGCTGTGGTTCTGGATCGCCAACTTCCTCGATGATGACGACGACAACGGCGACGTCGCGAGCGGCACGGCCACCGAGCTGCCCTCCTTCACCGCTACCGGCGAGCCGACCGAAGCGACCGACGGCACCCCCGCCCCGCCCGGCGTCGCGCCCACGCCCACCGAGGGTGGTGTTGGTGTTGCCACGCCAACATCCCCGCCTGGTGGCGGAGACGAAGCAACCGATGAGCCCTCCGACGGTGATCCCGGCACTGGTGGCGACATCTATGTGGGCGCAACCGTCGAAGTAGCCAATACCGGCGGCGCTGGCGTCAACGTTCGCGCCGAGGCCTCAACGGCCGCCGAGGTGCTGACCGTGTTCCTCGACGGCACCCAGGTGCAGGTGATCGGCGGCCCGTTCGAAGGCGAGGGCTATGTATGGTGGCAGGTCACCGGCAACGAGGTAGCGTCCGGCTGGATCGTCGCCGATTACCTCTTCGTCGTCGAGTAGCCTCGTCAGGCCGACGCTAACCCTGTGTTATACTCCGCGATGGCCCGGCGACGGGTCGGGCTAATCTACACGCGTGCGGATCGTGCGGCGGTGTTCCCGTGGTCGCGGGTGTCTGCGCGAGATGAACCACGCGGAAGCGCAAACACAGGGAGACAGACATGACCGCAACCATGGTCGGTGAGACCACCGAGCAAATGATGCGCTCGCTGCTGCAAGCGGGCGTTCACTTTGGCCACCAAACCAAGCGCTGGAACCCCAAGATGGCCCCGTACATCTTCGGGGAGCGCGACGGCATCCACATTATTGACCTCCACCAGACGGCTCTCCTGATCCAGGAAGCTCAGGATTTCCTGAGGGAGATCGCCGAGGCCGGCGAGAAGATCATCTTCGTTGGCACCAAGAAGCAGGCCGTCGATGTCGTCGCCGAGCAGGCCGCCCGTTGCGGCATGTTCTACGTCAACCGCCGCTGGCTGGGCGGCACTCTGACCAATTTCCGCACCATCCGCGGGCGTCTCAACGATCTGCGCCGCCTCGAACAAGAACAGCTCGTCGGCGCCTTCGACGTGCTTCCGCGCCAGGAAGCCATGGCGCGCGAGGACGAGCTCGAACGCCTCCAGCGCAAGCTGGGCGGTCTCAAGAACCTCAACCAGCTTCCGGGCGCGCTCATCGTCGTCGATCCCAATCGAGAGACGCTGGCTGTCAAAGAAGCGAATCGACTCAACATCCCGATCGTCGCGATCGCCGATACCAACTGCGACCCGGACGAGATCGACTACGTCATCCCCGGCAATGATGACTCGATCCGCTCGATCCGCCTGATCCTCTCAAGCCTGACGGATGCGATCATCGAGGGGCTGACCCGCCGCGAGTCGCAGTACGCCGACGCGCCGCCTGCCGATGCCGACGAGCAGGCGTACGCGGAATGGGCAGCCTCTGACGCGGACGCGGACGAGGGCGACGCAGCGGACGACGAATAGCGCCCGAGCCGGTAGCCCGCCGGCTCCCATGCGCCGAGACCGGTCCGCCTGAGGGTCGGAAGGGTCCGGCGCGCACACCACACGAGACGTGCAACACGCGGGAAGGAAGTACGCATGTCAGCGAGCCAGGTACGCGAACTCCGGGACAGAACCGGAGCTGGGATTATGGACTGCAAACGCGCCCTCGAAGAAGCCGGCGGTGACCTCGACAAGGCCGTCGCGATTCTGCGCGAGCGTGGACTTGCCAGCGCCGAGAAGAAGAGCGGCCGTCGCGCCGCCGAGGGGCTGATCGTCTCCTACATCCACTCCAACAACCGCTTCGGATCACTCGTCGAGTTGAACTGCGAAACGGATTTCGTCGCGCGTACCGAGGATTTCGCCAAGCTGGCTCAGGACATCGCGCTGCATGTCGTCGGCATGAACCCGCGCTACGTCTCGGAAGACGAGATCACGGACGAAGAGCGCGCCGCCGGTATCGACGAATTCGGCAGTGAGGAGGCCTTCCTCAATGCCACAGTCATCATGCGCCAGCCGTTCGTGCGCGACAGCAGCACGACGGTCGAGGAGATGATCCGCGAGGCGATCGGCCGCATTGGTGAGAACATCGTCCTGCGGCGCTTCGTGCGCTACGAACTCGGCGAGCTCTCCGAAGAGGAAGCCGGCGAGGAAGAATGAGCCAGAGCGCCGGTTCCGCCGCCACAGCGGGGCAGCGCCGCGTCGTCCTGAAATTCTCCGGCGAGGCGCTGATGGGCTCGCAGGAGTTTGGCATCGAGCCGGACGTTGTCAACCGGCTGGCCAGCGACATTCGCGATGTCCATGAAGAAGGCATCGAGGTCGCGGTCGTCATTGGCGGCGGCAACATCTGGCGCGGCTTGAGCGCCAGCACGCGCGGCATGGACCGCGCTCAGGCCGACTACATGGGCATCCTGGCGACCGTCCTCAACGGCCTCGCCATTCAGGATGCCCTCGAGCGCATCGGTGTCCAGACGCGCGTCCAGACCGCCATCGACATGCATCAGATCGCCGAGCCGTACATCCGCCGGCGCGCGATCCGCCACCTTGAGAAGGGGCGCGTGATCATCCTGGCCGGCGGCACCGGCAATCCATTCTTTACTACTGACACCGCCGCCGCACTGCGCGCCGCGGAGATCTCCGCTGATGCGGTGCTGATGGCCAAGAACGGCGTCGACGGCGTCTACTCGGCGGATCCACGTGTGGACCCCACCGCCCAGCGCTTCGATCGCATCACCTATCAGGAGTTCCTGGAGCGTGACTTGCGGATCATCGACGCGGCGGCGATCACGCTATGCCGGGACAACGGCGTGCCGATCATCGTCTTCGATGTGGATCGCAGTGGTAACATCCAGCGAGCGGCACGCGGCGAAAATGTTGGCACGTTGATCTGCGGCTAGTCAGACACTTCGCAGTCACCGGTGCTGCAGCGCAGTGCAGGGAGGAGATGCGCCAGATGTTGGACGAAGTCATTGCAGACGCCAATCAACGCATGGATGGAGCGATGGAGGCCCTCCAGCGGGAACTCGCTGCCATCCGCACCGGCCGCGCCTCACCCGCACTCGTCGACCGACTGATGGTCGATTATTATGGCACGCCCACGCCGCTCAACCAGTTGGCCGGCGTATCGGCGCCGGAAGCTCGCCTGCTCGTGATCCAGCCGTGGGATCGCGGGAGCATGCAGGCAATCGAGCGGTCGATCATGGAATCCGACCTCGGCCTGACCCCCAACAATGACGGCGTCGTCATCCGCCTCACAATCCCGCACTTGACTGAGGAGCGCCGTCACGAGCTCGTGCGGCTGGTGCGGGCGAAGGTCGAGGACGCCAAGGTTGCCGTTCGCAACGTGCGCCGCGACAGCCTCGAGACCTGCAAGCAACTGCTCAATGAGAAGTTGATTAGCGAGGACGAGGAGCGCCGCGCGCAAGCCACGATCCAGGAACTGACCGACAAGCACGTCGAGCGGGCTGAAGAGCTCGGCAAGGCTAAAGAAGCAGAGATCCTCGAAATCTGACCGACGGAAGTGGGAATTCCCCCGAGATGGCCGACGAGAGCCCCAGGATCGAAAATCGCAGCGTCCCCCACCACGTGGCCATCATCATGGACGGCAATGGCCGCTGGGCGCAAAAGCGCGGGCTGCCACGCATCAAGGGGCACGAAGCCGGCACCGAGAACATCCGCAGGATTACCACCCGCGCTGGCGAGCTCGGCATCTCCTACCTCACGCTGTGGGCATTCTCGACCGAGAACTGGTCACGTCCAGCCGATGAGGTCGAAGGCATTCTGCGGATCCTCGCCGAGACCATCCCACGCGAGCGCGAGGAGCTGCACCGCCGCGGCGCGCGCATCCGCCATATTGGCAGCCTGGAGGGCCTGGACCCGTCGCTCGTCGAGCAAATCCAGGACACGATCGAGCTCACCGCCTCGAACACCGGTATCAACCTGACGCTGGCATTCAACTACAGCGGCCGCGCAGAGATCCTGGAAGCGACCCGGCGCATCATCGCATCCGGCATCCGTCCCGAGGAATTGACCGCCGAGCGCTACGAGGAATTTCTATTCACCGCCGGGATGCCTGACCCCGATCTGATCATCCGCACCTCCGGCGAGAAGCGCATCAGCAACTTCTTTCTCTGGCAGGCCGCCTTCTCCGAGTGGGTTTTCCCGCCCGTGCTCTGGCCGGATTTCTCCGAGCATGACCTCGAAGCGGCGGTGCACGAGTATCAATCTCGCGAGCGGCGCTACGGCGGTCTCGTGACCTCGCCCTCGTCCAGCCACGGAAGCTGAGCGGTGCTGCGGCAACGCGCGATTTCATCCGTCGGCGTCGTCGTCGTATTCATCGTTCCGGCGCTCTTTGGAAGTCCGATCTTCACGATCGCGATCGGGCTGATCGCCTACGGAGCGCTGGTCGAAATCTACCGGGCCTTTCAGCGCATCAATGTCCGCCCCTCGCTCTGGTCTGGGATGCTCGCGCTGATCGCGCTCTTCATTGTCGCCGGCACCGACGCGCCGTTCATCGGCCTGGCGGGCGCGCTCACTGCCTACACGATCGTCTCACTCGCGCAGCACCTGCTCAAGCGTGACATCGCCGGCTCGCTGGTCGATTGGGTCTTCAGCCTGACCGGCCTCATGTACGTCGGACTCACAATGATGCACTTCGTCCTCATGCGCCGCCTCCAGGGTCCGGTCGACACCGACTGGATCGTCCGCGTCGACAACGTGATCGGTGACGGCGGCGCTGCGCTGGGCCTGGGCTGGCTGCTCTATGTCCTCAGCGTGACCTGGGCCACCGACGTCTCGGCCTACCTGGGCGGTCGTCGGTGGGGCAGCACCAAGCTCATCCCCCACGTGAGCCCCGGCAAGACCCGTGAGGGCGCGGTCGCCGGGCTCATCGGCGGGACGGTCGCCGGGGCGTTGGCCTCGTACGTCTTCGGATTGCCAGTTCCGCTAGCATTGATGGCGCTCATCAGCTTCGCCGTCGCTATCGCTACGACGATCGGCGACCTGTTGGAATCGCTGATTAAGCGCGAGATCGGGATCAAGGATATGGGCACATTCATTCCCGGGCACGGCGGCATCCTCGACCGCGTCGATTCCTTGCTGGTTACTGTGCCGTTCACCTACTACATCGCGCTGTTCCTGGATTCGCAAGGCTGGCCGTGATGTCGCGTCAAGGTGTCGCCATCCTCGGATCCACCGGTTCGGTTGGTGCCAGCACGCTCGATGTCGTCACCGCGCTGCCCGACCGTTTCGAAGTCGTCGCCCTCGCAGCCGGATCGAACACCAAGATGCTCCAGGAGCAGATCGAACGCGTTCGGCCGCGTTACGCGGCGCTCGCCTGCGGCGAGTCCCTCGATGGCGTCAAACGCATCGATACAGACGATCCCTTGACATCGATCGCGTTGCTCGACGAGGTCGATATTGTCGTGGTGGCCACCACGGGTCACGCCGCGCTGCCCGCCACCATCGCCGCGCTTGAGGCCGGCAAGATCGTCGCGCTCGCCAACAAGGAGACGATCGTCGCCGGCGGCGCGCTGGTCATGCCGATCGCCGATCGGCACCCAGGCAACCTGCGGCCGGTGGATAGCGAGCACTCGGCTATCTGGCAATGCTTGCCCGGCGGGAGATTCGACGACCGCAGCGTCAGACGCATTCTCATGACGGCCTCCGGCGGGCCATTCCGCGGCATGAGCGCCGAGCAGTTGCGCCATGTCACCGTCCATCAGGCGCTGGATCACCCCACCTGGTCGATGGGCTCGCGCATCACGATCGACTCAGCGACGCTGATGAACAAGGGCTTCGAGCTGATCGAAGCTGCCTGGCTGTTCCATTGCCCCATCGACCGGATCACGATCGTGATCCATCCACAATCGATCGTGCATTCGATGGTCGAGTTCAACGACGGCAACATCATCGCCCAGCTGGGCTCGCACGACATGCGCCTGCCGATCCAGTACGCCTTGACCTACCCAGATCGTCCGGCAGGCTGCGGCAAGCGCCTGACGCTCGACGCAATGGCGAAGCTGACATTCGAAGAACCCGACTTCGAAGCGTTCCCGGCCCCCGAGATCGCCCGCGCGGCTGCCAGGCTCGGCGGGCTTTATCCGGCCGTCCTCTCCAAAGCCGACGAGCTTGCCGTCGCGGCCTTCCTCGACGGGCAGATCAGCTTCCCGGCGATCACCGAGATCGTGCAGCATGCGCTCGACGCATTCGAGCCCGGCACGACCGAGGTTACGCTTGAAGCGATCGCGGAGACCGACGACTGGACGACACGCTTCGTCGCAGCATCGCTCGCGTCGGGGGTACGGTAGTGAGCGAGGTTTCGATCATCGTCGTGGTTGGCGCGGCGCTCATCGGCATCGTCGCTGTCGCCCTGGTCGTGCTGGCCATCCTCGACCAGCGGCGCTTCTGATTGCCGGATTGAGCCCTCGTGGAGCGTCACCTGCCCGCGGTCGCCGCCACGCCCGTCACGCTCAGGGCTCCGGCGGCGTAGCAGGCCCGGCCACATTCGCGCATCGTCGCGCCAGTCGTGACCACATCATCGATTAAGATGACGTGCTTCCCTTTCACTGCCTGGGTAGCGTTGAAGGCGCCGCGCACATTATGAAGCCGCTCGATACCGTTCAGTTCGACCTGCGGCTGAGTCTCCCTCACCCGCAGAGCAGCTGAGACGACGGGGATCCCAGTACGCTGTGAGAGGTGGTTCGCGATCTCGGCGGACTGGTTATAGCCTCGCTTTCGCTGCCGCCTCTCGGTCAACGGAACCGGCACGAAGACCGCCATGTCGCCGTCCGCTGGCGGCAGGATCGGCTCAATGATCTGAGCGAACCATTCGGCCCTCGCCCGCTCCCCGCCGTACTTCAGGAGATGCACAGCCTTGCGGGCTGGGCCGGCGAAAACGAAGCGCGCTCGGAGTCCAACGGCGGCCGCGCCGCCCTGAAGCGCGTCATCCAGGCTGGTCGAGCGGGAAGCTCCCAGTCTCCACCCCTCGCTGATTTCCACCAGCTCGCGCTCGCACAGTTCGCACATCCAGCTTCCGGCGGCGCCACATCCCGCGCAGGTATCCGGGAAAACGAAGCGCACGATAAACGCGGCGCCCTTCGCACCGAGATCCATCCAGCGATTATGTGATCCTGGCATACGCCAAGCGCCTCGCCGATCAAGAAAAACTTCATCGTCGAGGCGCATAGTAGCGTATCGTGCCAGATTGTCGATAGAGGCTAGCTTGCAGGCTGCTCAACAAGGATATGGTCGCCCACTTGCGTCCCGCTCGCCCGAATTGCGCCTTCGGGCAACTCGATGACGTACTTCGCGCCGCGCGTATACAGCGGTCCGATGCGCCAGGGGCGAATACCCTGCTGTGCGCGAACGACCC
>Ga0079224_100009091_pt1 | contig 13513 bp, 10 predicted proteins | sample Stecom2015_FD_80414 | JGI IMG/M metagenome (GOLD analysis project Ga0079224, IMG submission 80414) | Agricultural soil microbial communities from Utah to study Nitrogen management - Steer compost 2015 | ecosystem: Environmental > Terrestrial > Soil > Agricultural land | place: USA: Utah... | reverse complement strand
CATATGAGTTACTATTCGAACGATTTTTGAATCCTGAGCGAATATCCATGCCCGACTTTGACGTTGACTTTTGTATGGATCGTCGTGATGAAGTTATTGCTTATGTGGCGGATAAATACGGTAAAGAAAAAGTTAGCCAAATAATTACCTTTGGCTCCATGAACGCGAAGGCAGTGGTGCGTGATGCCGGCCGGGTATTGGGCTATCCGTACCCTGTTACCGATCGTATTGCCAAGTTAATACCCAATGATTTGGGCATGACTTTAACTAAAGCCATGAAGGCAGCACCTGAATTGGCGCAAGCTTATGAGGATGAGGAAGCCAAAGAAATACTGGATTTGTCGTTTAAACTAGAAGGGCTTAAGCGAAATGTGGGTAAACACGCCGGTGGCGTGGTGATTGCTCCCAGCGCCATTTCTGATTTCTGTCCTATCTACATTGAGCAACAATCACAAAGTGTAGTTAGTCAATTTGATAAAGATGATGTGGAAAGCATCGGTTTGGTGAAATTTGACTTTTTAGGACTCCGTACGTTAACTATTATTGACTGGGCGGTGCAGGCAATTGCCGCGGATACCGGAAAACAGTTGGATATTGATCATCTGCCACTTGATGACCAAAAGACCTTCAATTTAATGCGTTCGGGAAATACCACTTCGGTGTTTCAACTGGAATCACCGGGTATGCAATCTTTAATTGGTCGTTTAAAGCCTGATAATTTTGGTGATATTATTGCCTTAGTGGCTTTGTATCGCCCGGGTCCGTTGGATTCAGGTATGGTCGATACTTACGTAAAATGTAAACATGGTTTGGAGCAGCCTAATTACTTGCACCCTGACTTAAATGAAATATTAGAACCCACTTACGGGGTTATTCTATATCAAGAACAGGTTATGCAAATTGCTCAGGTACTGTCTGGCTTTACTTTGGGTGGTGCCGATATTTTACGTAAAGCCATGGGCAAAAAAATCCATGAAGTGATGGAGCAGCAGAAACAGGTCTTTATTGACGGCGCCGTAGAGCGGGGTGTGGATGCCAAATTAGCGGCCCATATATTTTCTCAAATAGAAACCTTTGCCGGTTATGGATTTAATAAATCCCATTCAGCTGCTTATGCATTGGTGGCATATCAAACGGCCTATTTAAAAGCCCATTTTCCGGTGCATTTTATGGCAGCGGTGTTATCAGCGGATCTTAATAATACCGATAAAATTGCCAAACAATTATATGATATCAGGGCCATGGGAATTCAGATAAGACAACCGGATGTTAACCAGTCCTGTTACCGATTCCAGGCGATTGATGGTTGTATTCAATATGGTTTAGGCTCATTGAAAGGTGTTGGTGAGGGAGCCATTGAGGATATTGTGCAATCTCGTGAACAACAAGGCCCTTTTAAATCGTTTACTGATTTGTGTCAGCGGGTGAGTCTTAATAAAGTTAATAAAAGGAGCTTAGAAGCACTTATCAAAGCAGGTGCGTTTGATAATTTACATGAAAACCGGATGCAACTACTGGAAGGTATGGAGCAGGTTGTAAAAGTTTCTGAACAACAAAATAAAGATCGACAATCAGGGCAATTTGATTTATTTGGTGGCAGTGGTGATAACACCTCATATGCAGAAATTGAATTACCTCCGGCGGTAGAAGAAGATCGACTACAACGACTGTTGGCAGAAAAATCAATTTTGGGGTTATTTTTAAGTGAGCATCCTATTGAAGCTGCTTATGAATGCTTACAGCATGTCTTGAGTTTTAATTTGGCCCAATTTCACCAAATGAAAATAAACAGTAAGGCAACCCGTGACTTCCGTATCATAGGTATGGTCAGTGGCGTTCGTCCCGGGTTTCGCGGAAAAATGAAATTGTTGTTAAATGATGCCTCCGGTGACTTTGACTTTACTTTATCACAACAGCAATTTGATGAGCATGAAGCGAATCTACAAAACAATGAAATTGTTATGTTATCGGGTCAGGCAGGTCTTAAAACTTTTAAGGGTCGGGATGGTGGACCGGATAATGAAGTGTTTGTGGTGTCTGTGCAGGAATTAATGACTTTGGATCAAGCATTGGCCAGTTACTGTTCACGACTTTGTTTGGTGTCTTTTAAACATACCAATCATTTGGTTGACGATATTCAAACATTAACACAGCAATTTGGCCCTGGAAACAGTCGACTGTATGTGCATTATCGTAATAAGGATGAGCAATTCAATCTTGAGTTGGGTGAAAATTTTGGAATAACTGTTAGTGCGGAATTTTTAAAAGCCGCATTAAATAAGCGCTCTATCCAAAAGGTATTGGCTAAAAAGTAATTCAATTAGAGACCTTTTAATTAATCTTGAATTGAGTTAAAAGGTCTCTATTAATCTCTAATCAACTAGTTCTGGGGTGATGCGATTGGACTGTTGGCGATGATAGTTAACACCTTCGTCATCAATGTTAACCTCAAAGCACATGTTTTTACCCAAGCGTTTAACCAATGGGAGGATGGTCAAAATATGTTGCTGCGAGGTTTTTTGCGCGGATTTTAATTGTAATTCTGGATTAGCCTGTAAAACACCTATATTCATAGTTGTTTGTTGTTGTTGCTGCAATTTGGCTTTAAAGGTGTGTTTGCCATTCCTGACAACCACCTTAACTTCGGGATGTTGGCCTGAATACATCAGATTAAGGGAGATACTCGGTTGGCTAAAACGATAAGCATGTTGTCCTAACCACCAAACTAAACCGGCATGTGGAATCCAACGGCCAATTATATCAACGCCAGCATAACGGATAAATAGCATCAGTAAAGCAAAGCCAAAAGCGCTGAATGAAAAAAACAGTGGAATTACTCGTATAAAATCAGTAAAGCTTAACTTATTGGGTGTCACATCTGGAATAAGTAGCCACAACAAAAACCAAAACAAAGCCACTAAAATAAAAAAAGACACTGATTTTCTAAACATAAGATTACTCGGGTTTATTGGCGCTCTGATTTTGAAAAATATCCGCGCTTAATTGGCACTCGGATACGGTTGGAGGCTGCCAGCCTTGGCTATGGTTTTTGATAACATCAGCCAATAACTCAATATGTTCAGGGCTGTCGTTAAGAGCCGGAATGTAACTGTACTCTTGACCACCTGCGGTCATGAAGTAGTCCCGATTTTCCACAGCAATTTCTTCTAAAGTTTCTAAACAATCAGCCGCAAAACCCGGACAAATAACTTGCACATGTTTAATGCCATCCTTCGGTAGCCCCTTTAAGGTGGCTTCGGTATAGGGCTTGAGCCATTCTTCACGGCCGAATATGGATTGAAAGCTGACCCGATACTCGTCTTTCGTTAAGTGTAATTTTTCGGCCACTAAGCGACCGGTTTTTTGGCAATAACAATGGTACGGGTCGCCATTATGCAGATAACGCTGTGGAATGCCGTGAAACGACATCAGTAGAAAACCGCGACCATGTTTTTGCCAATGGATTTTTATCTGGTTGGCTAAGGCATCAATATACAAGGGATTTTCGTAATAGTTGTTGACAAAGCGCATGCTAGGAAGCATTCGCCAGTGTTGTAATTCTGTTGTAACGGCATCAAAAATAGAGGCCGTGGTGGTGGCAGAGTATTGTGGGTATAAAGGTAAAATAACCATATGTTCAGCACCTTGTTGCTGTAATTTTTTGAGTCCATTAGCAACAGATGGTTGGCCATAGCGCATCGCCAGTTCGATCACAAAATCGTCGTTGTCGTGGAAATAATTTTGTAACGCCTTTGTAAGTCGTTGACTGATAGCCATGAGTGGTGAACCGGTACCAGGACCTAACTCATCCCAAATACTGGCATAAGCCGCGGCTGATTTTTTCGGTCGAGTGTTTAATATTACACCATTAAGAATTAGCAACCAAAGCCAGCGCGGTCCTTTGAATTCAACCACCCGTGGATCAGAGAGAAATTCTTTTAAATAGCGTTTGACTGAGACTTTCTCGGGTTCGTCAGGAGTCCCTAAATTTACCAGTAAGACCCCAATTTTACGACGATCGCCATGTTGGTAGTCTGGACTTTGATAGATCATGTTATGTTAATAGATAAAAAATTACATTGTAACGGTTGGCCGGGAAAAAAACGTCAAAACAGTTAGAAATTAACAACACTTTGATGCTTACTTGGGCATAATTCCCAAGTATTTAGATAATGACTTGTTAATTTAAAAATAACCGCAATATGTAATGGCTATGAAAATAAAATTAATTGTAATTTTCTTGTTGTTTGGGTTAGCGGCTTGTAACCCATCAGAACCGGATGAAAAAAACCCGGCATTGGAATCCCAACAGCCTGAAGCGAGCTACGTTATTCTGGCATTGGGTGATTCTTTGACTGAAGGATTAGGGGTGCCACAGGAATTTGCCTACCCCGCGGTTCTTGAGCAGCAGTTAAGAGACCATGGATTTCCCCAAGTACAGGTGGTTAATGCCGGCCTGAGTGGTGAAACCACCAATGGCTTAAAAAATAGAGTGGCTTGGGTTCTGCAATTAGATCCGGATTTAACAGTACTTACTATTGGTGCCAACGATGCCATGCGTGGTTTAGATTTACAGTTAACCGAAGCCAATATTCGTTACATTGTAAGTACTTTACAAGCAGCCGGTAGTGACGTAATTTTGGCCGGTATGGAAATATATGACAATTTAGGGCGTGAATATGTCAGTGGTTTTAAAGACATGTATCCACGGATAGCTAGCGATATGAAGCTGCCATTGATCCCATTTTTTTTACAAGGTGTAGCCGGCGACTCGGACTTTAACCAAAATGACGGCATACATCCCAATGCCGCGGGTTATGAAGTCATTGTGAGGGATAATATCCTGCCTGCTGTCAGCGATTATTTACAACAACAAAATCTATGAATTCTACAAACTCAATCAGTAGTGAAGCGCTTTTAATTGCTCACAAATTAAGTAAATCTTTTCAAATTGAGCAACAAACCATTGACGTCATTAAAGATGTATCGTTAACCATACAAGCCGGTGAATTTGTGGCTATTATGGGTAAATCCGGTTCCGGCAAATCCACACTACTCAGTTTATTGGCAGGTTTGGATTACCCTGACAGTGGTACAGTGCGTCTTAATGGTGATGATCTAACGCAATTGGACGAAGAACAGCTGGCCTTAAAGCGGCAATCTGAGATGGGTTTTGTATTTCAGTCATTCCATTTAATCCCAACCCTGACAGTGGCTGAAAACATTGCTTTTCCGTTACACATCGCACGTAAAGCAGATGCTGATAAAGTGTCAGAAATGATTTCTGCAGTTGACTTAAGTCACCGCCAGGATAGTTTGCCTCATCAATTGTCAGGAGGTGAGAAACAACGTACCGCTCTGGCGCGGGCATTGGTCTCCAACCCTAAGATTGTTTTTGCCGATGAGCCCACCGGCAATCTGGATCAAAAAAATGCCGAACAAGTGATGAACCTATTAATCGATTTACAACAAAGTTATGGCAGTGCTTTGGTGGTGGTAACTCACGATCAGTCGGTCGCCGATTTAGCCGATCGTATTATTACTTTGGTTGACGGTAAACCGGTATGAATTCTTCTTTAAGTCGAATTATGCTGCGCCGTGCTTGGTTTGGTAATTGGGTCTATCCCTTATTATTTGGTCTAAGTTTATGGGTGTCATTGGCGGCTTATTTAACCTTAGATTCCCTGCAGCAGTCTGTCGATGACTATATTGATGGTAACCAAAAGGCCATGGTTGGCGGAGATCTGATTTTACAGACTCAACAAGAATGGCCCGAAGATATCCGTAAAAAGTTAGCGCAATTAAATGCTGATGATCTGGTTTATGATTATCAGTTTAATGCCATGCTGTACGCTAATGATCAGTCGTTATTAGCGCGAATTAAGGCGGTTACAGAAGCTTACCCCTTATATGGTCAGGTCGAATTGGCTTCAAAAATGGCCTTATGGCAGCAATTAAAGCCAGGGTTCGTGGTGGTAGAAGCCCAAGTTTTAGTGGGTCTGGGGTTACAGATTGGTGATACCCTGAAACTGGGTGAAGCTGAATTTACCATTGCTGATGAACTGATCACCGAACCTGATCGGCCATTAACTGCGTTTGGTTTTGGTGCGCGGGTGCTGATGACTGATGTTGATTTAGCGCAGACCCAATTAATGGGTCAACGCAGTCGAGTCAGTTACCGAGCAGAATTAGCACTTAGTGATTCGCAATTGGATCTGTGGCAATCACAACTTAAAAATTTAATTGGAGAGCGTGAAATCACGTTGTCCACGGCTGCTGAAGCCAACACCTCATTATCCAATGTATCGGCCAATTTCTTGGTGTTTTTGAAATTACTGGTGGTGGCGGTGGTGATACTGTCGGGAGTAGGCTTGCTAAGCGTGATGAAAGCGTTTATCAGGCGGCAACAAAACACCAATGCCATCAGACGCGCTTTGGGTGAACAGATGGCGCCGATTAAGCGTTCTTATTATGCGTTATTTTTATTGATGGCGGTATTGGCCTCAGCCGTCGCGTATGTAATTAGTGAATTGGTTTTATATTTTGGCGGTGATTATTTTGCGGCTTTTTTACCGGCTGACATTAGTATCCAGATTACCCTGCTGAGTGTCTTTAAAGTCAGCTTGATAGCGGTGTTAATGACCTTACTGGTAACGCATCAGAGTTTACGGCTGTTGGCCCAAGTGAAGCCGGTGGCGGTGTTACAGCAACATAAATTGCCACGCCGCAGTTCATCAACTTCTGTGGCTTGGTATGTCGGTGTGGTTGTTGGTATTTATCTATTGATTACGCTGGAGCTGAATTCCTTTTGGTTGGCTTTACAAATTACCGCCGGCTTATTGCTGGTTTTACTTATTTTTTGGTTATTGAGTCTTGCTTTACTCAAGCTAATGGCTTTTATGAGTCGCCGTGGCTTTATCAAACATTGGTTAACCCGTTTGGCCATGCAAAACATATTTAGGAAAGGCAATCATTCGGTGCTGTTTTTCACCACCTTATCGCTGGCGGTTATGGTGATGATGATGATTAATGTTTTGAATCACAGCATTGACCAGCAGTTAGTTAGCACCTATCCTGAAGATGCCCCCAATATGTTTTTATTGGACGTGCAGTCAGATCAACATCAGCCATTGAATGCACTGATTAATGCCCCGGTAACCTATTACCCGGTGGTTCGTGCGCGAATTGAAAGTGTTAATGGTGTCGCCACAGCAACACTCAAAGAACAGTTGGGAACCTATGATGATATTAGCCGTATTTTCAACCTCAGCTACAGCGATTCGCTTATGGAGACAGAGTACTTAAAGTCATCATTGCAAGGTGAGCGTTTATTTACCGATTTTGCGGATGAGGAGGTGGTCTCTTTGTCCATATTGGCCAGTATTGCTGAATACCTACAAGTTGGCTTGGGTGATGAGGTTACCTTTAACATTCAGGGCATCCCTATGACCGGTCGTGTTAGTAGTATTCGGGCACGGTTTGAACGCGGGCCAAATCCTTTCTTTTATTTTATCTTTCAGCCTGAGGTGCTTAAAAACGCACCGCAAATCCAGTTTGCCACCACTAAAGTCAATGCCGAACAGGTGCCGGTCTTGCAAACTGAAATTGCCAAAACATTTCCCGGCATTACCACCTTAAATGGCGCTGCCATTGCTCAGCAAGTTAAAACATTTGTGGCTCAGCTGACTCGTTTGGTACAAATTTTTACTGGTTTATCGGTAGTGGCGGGGCTTATGGTGTTATTAACTTCGCTACTGTCCACTTCGCAAGATCGCCTGCAAGACAGTGCTTATTTTCGTTTATTAGGCATGCGTAGTCGTGATCTCTACGCCATTAATATTATCGAAATGTGGGTGCTGGGACTATTGGCTGCCATGGTGGGTAGTTTATTGGCTTTTATTGCCGCTTATTTTATTGTCACCGAATGGTTTAATTTGCACTTTTCTATTCCGTGGGCCAGTACCTTAGTTGGTTTATTAGTTTTGTCTGGTATTTTGTTTATAGTGGCTGTCTTGTATGGACGTATGGTAATTGGCAGACAGGTTATGGCTAAAGTCAGGCAATTGGTTTAGGTCAATGTCTTACAATAGACGATGAAATAGACGGTCTGAAATAGCTAATAACGAAGCAGGTTATCTGTGCATCGGTTAAAATAGGCGCCATTATTTTTTGGATATTTGCTATGGCCGCTTTCGGACAAAACTTTACCTCATTAATGGCATTTGCACATTTTAAAAATGACCAATGGGGCTCCGTGGAACTTAAACCACTTTCAGATTTTCACCTTACCCCCGCTGCCCATGTGTTGCATTATGCCAGCACCTGTTTTGAAGGCTTAAAAGCTTACCGTTGGCAAGATGGTGGCATTCGTTTGTTTCGTTATCAAGATAACGTAAAACGATTGCGCAACAGTGCCGAAGCCTTGTGTTTACCTATTCCCGATGAGGTTTTGTTGGCGGATATGATTAAACAAGCGGTGTTAGCTGTGGAAGCTGAAATTCCTAATTTACCGGAGTCTTTATACATCAGACCGACTTTAATCGGTAGTGAAGATAATATTGGTGCCGCCGGTAAAGCCTCAACTGAAGCTTATTTATATATTTTAACGTCTCCTGTTGGTGATTATTTCAGTGGTGGTATTCGGCCGCTGAAATTACTTATTGATGAGGTTAATATGCGCTCCACACCTACTTTTGGCCAGGTTAAAACCGGTGGCAACTATGCCGCTGCGTTGGCTTCGGTGGTGCGTGCGCGTAAGCAATTTGGCGCAGATCAGGTGCTTTATTGCCCTCAAGGCAATGTGCAAGAAACCGGTGCCGCCAACTTTTTTGTATTGCACAACGATACCTTGATTACCAAAAAATTAGATGGTTCCATCTTGCCGGGGATTACACGCGACTCAATTATCAAACTAGCTAAAAAACAAGCTCTGGCTGTTGAGGAACGTGATATAAGTGTTACCGAGCTTTTGGAATGGTTGCCTAATAGCGAAGCTTTTTTATCAGGAACAGCAGCGGTTATTTCACCGGTGGGTCAATTTATTTATAACGGAGAATCCTTGACAGTCGGTTCAGGTGAAGTCGGCCAGCGCACGCTGGCTTTTCGCGAGCAACTGACCGCCATTCAACAAGGCCAGCAACCGGATGAATTTAGCTGGGTTACAAAAATATAATAGCATTAGCTAGAAGGAATTAAAAAACCCGCAATTTAGCGGGTTTTTTGTGGGTTAATACTGCTGCTTTTAAGGCATCAGAACAGTATCAATAACGTGAATAACACCATTGGATGCTTTAATATCAGTTTTTATTACTTGGCTGTTGTCATTTAAAAAGACTTTGCCATCTTCGACCATGACTTTAATCGAGCTACCCTCTAAACTTAGTGCGGAATCTAAACTCACCACATCTTCCGCATACACAGCGCCTTGTACAACATGGTACATTAAAATAGCCGTTAGTTTATCTTTATTTTCCGGCTTTAATAGATTTTCAATAGTACCTTCGGGCAACTTAGCAAACGCATCATCGGTTGGCGCAAATACTGTAAAAGGACCTTCTCCTTTTAATGTATCAATTAAACCGGCAGCGTTAAGTGCAGTAGCTAAGGTGTTGAATGAGCCGGCACCAACGGCAGTTTCAACAATATCTTGATTGTCTTTATTGCTTTGCCCTGCAAATGTTATGCCAGTAAATAAAATTAAAGTCGTTAAAATAAAGATGGATACTAGTTTGTTTTTCATAAAAAAAGCCTCTGTAAATAAGTTAGAATGATTTTGCGAAATGCAATCTCAGTGGCTATATTACTCAGTAACACGTTAATTTGACGTGAGTCAGTTGTTTGGTTTTGCTCACATGTTTTTCACTACAAAATTAGCAAAATGACTTTTTAGCTTTATTAATATTATTATGGTAACAATGCAGAATCCGTTAGCGCAACAGGCTCACACAATTAATGATGGTGTGATGGGTGGGCGATCTAGCAGTCGCATCCAGGTCACACCAGAAGGGGTTCAATTTAGTGGTGTGGTGTCACTGGCTAATAACGGTGGTTTTGCTTCCATGCGTGGACAGTGGCCTTATAATGTACTGCCTCAACAACAAACAGTAGATTGTATCCAATTAACATTAAAGGGTGATGGCAAGTGCTATCAATTTCGCCTGTTTACCGCTGATAACAGCGATAGTTCGGCTTATGTATATAGTTTTGCGACTAACGTCGCTGGGATCACTTCCTTGGCAGTCCCATTGACAGCATTTTCAGCTCGTTTTCGTGGTCGATCCATTTCTAAACCGAAGCTAAAATTAGATCATATTCGGGAATACGGCTTATTGATCGGGGATAAACAGGAAGGTGCATTTAGCTTAGTATTGAAAGAAATTAAGCTGATGGAAAGCTAATTAATTAGTTAGTTTCTGAAAGGAGAGAATGCTGTTGTGGATACAGTGATTTAATTCGGATTCATTTGGAACGAATTTTCACGCAGCCTTGGGTGGATGAGGCGCAGGGATGCTTCGATTAAAATGTCCTCAGGATTCAAATTTTTATTAATAGTCACTTATGCGCTCCGCACATGCAACACACTGCCTTCCTTGATGAGCCTGCCTTCTGCAAAACGTCTAGGAGATAAAACAGGCCAATTAACTATTTTTAATAAGTTGACAGTTATCTATCAGTTTTTTGATTTTACGGTGTTATAAAAACGAATAAAGGTCATGACCACTAAGATAACCACAAAAGGAATGCCGGTCATAACGATGCCGTGCCATTGGTAGCGGTAGACCACCCATCCCGCCATCAGTGAGGAACCGGCTTGAAAGCTGAATACCATAAAATCATTGAGTGCTTGCACTTTATGGCGTTCATGGGGGCGATAGCTTTGCGGTAACAGGGTGGTACCGGTGTAAAATAGAAAATTCCAACCTATGCCTAATAGCACCAAGGTCAGCCAATAGTGGCCCACAGCGACCCCGGTCATGGCGATGATCAATACCAGTATATAAAGCAGGGTGCCGCTGAGCAGAAAGTACTTGGTGGGAATCTTAGAGCCCAGCCAAAGTGTCAGTAAAGACGGTAAGTACATAGCCGCCACATGCGATTGAATTACCCATTTGGTATCCTCTAAGGAGTGTAGGTGCACTTGATGCATGCTTAACGGTGTGGCCGTCATGATAAAACTCATTAAACCGTAGCCAAGCGCACCGGCAATCACCGCAACCCATAACACCGGTTGTTTTATTAAGCTACTAATGGACCGTTCAGGTCGGTGATCGGTTTGTACAACCACCGGTGGTAACTGCAGTCGTGAAATAATAAGCATGGCCATCAGTGCCATGCTGATAAGACCCACGTAGGTGGCGAAATAAGGGGCTTGCTGCGGCCATAAGTCCTTGCTGCTTACTGCGAGCTCTGGTCCAATCAAGGCAGAAAACAAGCCGGTTAGCATCAGCAATGCCACGGCTTTGGGGATGTCTTTATCATTGTTGAGATTTTCAATGGCGGCAAACCGCAGTTGTTGGGCAAAGGCACCGGCATTGCCCATAAAAAATGCCGCCACCACAAACAGCCAGAAAACCTGTTTGTTTAAAGCCAGTAATACGGTCAAGCCACCGATAACACTCATGGAAAAGCCTAATAAAGTGGCTGTTTTTCGTCCCCAGCGACGTGCCAGCATGGCCGCAGGTACGGTGGCAGCGGCAGTCCCCAGTACCATCATGGTGACCGGTAAAGTGACCCAGTCCTTGTGTTCGGTCATCGGTTCAGCGACAAAGCCACCTACAAATACCATCACCGGTGCCATGGAAATAATCAGTGGTTGCGCTAAAAACAATAAACTGATATTGGTCGGTAATCGGGCATACTTTTGGATCAATGCTGATGTTAAAACCAGTAAAAAAATATAAAACAATAAGGTAAGCATTAAGATTTGGGATGTTTTTAAGCACAAGGTCGTTATTCTAACTGAATGGCTGTAAGACCGTCTGCTAAATGCGTTAAAATAGGGTCGATATGAATAGGTATAAACATGGATAAAGATAAAAAAGTCCGACAGATTATTGCCATAGAAGGTTTCTACAACTTTATTGTATTAATATTAAAAGCCATTGTTGGTTTTAGCACCGGCTCATTAGCGGTCATAAGTGATGCAGTGCACTCCTTGACCGATGTACTTAATAATGTGGTGATTTGGATGGTCATGCGGGTTGCCAGTAAGCCGGCTGATTTTGATCATCCCTACGGTCACCGTAAGTTTGAAACCATTGCTGTGTTTGCCTTGGCTTCCTTGTTGGTGGTGTTGGCGGTTGAGTTGATTATTCGGGCCTTTACTTCTGAGGCACAAGTGCCGGTAACGGAGCCATGGGCTTTGGGTTTAATGGTGGTGGTGTTGGTGATGAATATTATAGTCACCATTTGGGAACGTTATTGGGCGAAAAAGCTTGATTCAGATATTTTATTGGCCGACGCCCAACACACTTTAGTGGACGTGCTAACGACTATTTTGGTCATTACAAGTTGGCAATTAGCTGCCTTAGGTTGGGGCTGGATTGATAAATTAGCCGGCGTTGGGGTGGCAGCGATGGTGCTTTATTTCGCATATGGTCTCTACCAAAAAGTTTTCCCTATACTGGTGGATGGATATGCCATTGACCCGGATGAATTAAGTAAAGCAGCGGCTGAAGTGCCCGGTGTTCTGGAAGTTCGACAAGTGCGGTCGCGCTGGATTGGTTCAAAAAAGGCAGTAGACTTACGGATTGCGGTGGCGGCAGATTTGCCGACATTTGATGCCCATGAATTGGCCCATCAAGTTGAAGATCATATCTGCGAACGCTTTAATATTGTCGACACATCAATTCACGTTGAACCATTTTTGGGCAAAGAAAACAAACAATCAAGCTGAAACACAGCGGGTTTTAACCGTGATGGTTAAGAGGATTTTTTCAGCTCTAAAGAGTGTTTTAAACAGTTTTCAGCTTTAATTAGTTCTTCTTCGTTGTCTGAAATAACCACCAAGATATCATTGGCAGCAATGACTGTAAAACCGGTGGGTGTCATGTATTCATTGTTTCGGATAATCATGGTAATGAGGGAGTTCTTGGGAAAACCCAGGTCCACAATCTTTTTATTAACGGCGTAGAAATTCTGCCCGATAGTTATTTCTTTAATGGCCGATTTCGGCAGCTCTGGCTGCCAGGTGTCAATGTCAGCATAAGGATTTATGTCTTCAGGTGTACCCACTTTTAACCATTTGGCCACTGCGGTTAAGGTGGTGCCTTGAATGAGTACTGAGGTTACAGAAATAAAGAACACGATGTTAAAAATCATTTCGGCATTTTCAATGCCGGCCAGTAGCGGGTAGGTGGCAAACACAATGGGTACCGCGCCACGCAAACCAACCCAGGAAATATAAAGACGTCTCCTCATTCGCATTTTGAAAAACATTAAACTGATGAGAACACTTAAGGGTCGTGCCACCACAATTAAAAACAATGAAATGACAATGCCAATCCCAATGATT